>Ga0315289_10003267_pt1 | contig 24620 bp, 24 predicted proteins | sample YL17G11_40_MG_FD_203452 | JGI IMG/M metagenome (GOLD analysis project Ga0315289, IMG submission 203452) | Sediment microbial communities from Yellowstone Lake, YNP, Wyoming, USA - YL17G11_40 | ecosystem: Environmental > Aquatic > Freshwater > Lake > Sediment | place: USA: Wyoming | collected...
CTAACCCTAACCCTAACCCTAACCCTAACCCTAACCCTAACCCTAACCCTAACCCTAACCCTAACCCTAACCCTAACCCTAACCCTAAAAAACTCTTCCGAGGATGCGGGAGCGCCGAGACTTACCAGGAAGAGACTCCCTTTCTTTCTCTCTCTCCTTATCTTTCGAGGAGGAGAGACGGGGCCGGCAGCACCCGAAGAGGAGGAGGCTGCTGTTGAGGTCGGGGTCGACTAGAGGAGGGTCGAGCGGCCGCGAGGGAAAAGAGGTTGTCGCCGAGAAGCTCCCGTCACCGACGAGGAGGCCATCGGCCTTCTACTTCTTCTGCCTCCACTCCACTCTCTTTGCCGCCACTTTTCCTCCTTTCTTTCCGTCCGAAAGCTGCTGCCTGCATGCAGCGAGAGGGCGTGCTGAGGGCCGGAGTTGTCAGCAGCAAGAATGCACAGCAGCACCCCACACCCTTCCTCTTCACCTTTTACACTCAGAAATTCTGATTCTGAATTTCAGTGAAAATGCCGTCTTTTTCGTTTTCGTTTTCTTTCTCTTTCTCTTTTTCTTTTTCTTTTTCTCCTCGCGAAGAGGAAATTCTTCGTCGTCAGTGTGTCGACGTCGTCACATCACTCTCACCGTCACCTTTTAAATCGCTTCGTCAATCTCTCTTTCGCCGAGATGCTCTCCACCCTCCGCGCCCCTTCGGCGCTCGCGGCCAGGTACGTGTCCACGCGCCAAAGGGAAGGGAGGCTCGGGTTACGGAGGGGAAGAGAGTCGGAAGGACCGATTCTTCTTTTCGTTCTTCTCGTCGATCGAAACTTCCTCCTTCTGAGGAAAAAAAATGCTCTCGCTTTCTCGTCGGGCTCGCCTGGCCCTTTGCTACTCCTCGCAGCGGCTCTCGCTCCCTCGTTCCGCCTAAAAGCGATCGGGGAACCACGCCAAGTGCACTTGACGCCCTGGAGAGAAACGAGCGCCTTGCGGTCGATGATGCGTTTCGCAAACTTTTTTTTTTTGCGTTGGCGACGCGGCGACGTCGAGGACTGACGGCGACATTTGCTCGCTTCCATCTCGACGCGATTGCTCCCTTGGCTTCAGTTGCTCTTCTCGAGGTCAACCACGACTGTCTGCTTGGGAGGCGCGAGGTGGACTCTGCAGCATCTCCAAGAGAATCAGCGACTCACAAGGGTCTCTCTCAACAAAACAAAAAACAATAAAACATTAGCCGCTCGACCTCGACCTCTTCTTCGACCTCCCGCTCTGCCACCACCATCGTCGCCGGCATCGTCGGGCCTCGCCGCTCTTCCGCCCCTCGCCGCAGCGGCAACGACTCGGCCACGGTCACCAGAGCCGCGGGCGCCGCCGACAAGCTCTCCGGGATCGTCTTCGAGCCCTTCAACGAGGTGCGGATTGTTTCTTCCTTTTCCTTTTTTTTATCTCTCTCAATCTTCAAAAAAAGCACACGCTCGCCTCACGCGGCTCAACTCGCTCTCACTTCCTCCATTCACCCTCTCTCTCTCTCTCTCTCTTCCTCCACTCGCTCTCGACCCCTTCGCAGGTCAAGCCCGAGCTCGCCAACGTGTCCAAGCTCGCCCAGACCGCCGACGTCTCCCTGGCCCGCGCGGGCTTCACCTCGGACTGCGAGGCCGCGCTCAACGAGCAGATCAAGTACGAGAAAGTGGTGTTGTGTTGTCCCGAGTTTTTTTTCGAGCCGGGGGTGGTCGTTCGCGGCCGGGGGAGGGACAGGGGCTCCCCGGTCTCTCCCCGTGCCGTCCCCTTGCTGTGGCTGTGGTGGTGGCGGTGGCGGCTGGTCTCCGCCGTCGACCCCGATGCTGTTTCCACTGCTCGTCGCGGCCGCCTTTTCTTCTGCTTCGAGGAGCGAAAGAAGAAAGGGAAGAGAGAGCCAAGAGCGAGGAAAACGATGACGCGAAAGAAAGGGGGGAACAAAAAAAAATCTCACCCTTTTTCTTCCTCCTCGTCCCTCTTCCCTCCTCCTCGTCCCTCGTCCCTCCTCCTCGTCCCTCGTCCCTCCCCACCCGCGCACCCACGCACCCACCCACCGCCCTCCTCAGCATCGAGTACAACATCTCGTACGTCTACCACGCCATGTACGCCTACTTCTCCCGCGACAACGTCGCCCTCCCGGGGTTCGCCTCCTACTTCAAGAACGAGTCGGTCGAGGAGCGGCACCACGCCGAGCTGCTGATGGACTTCCAGAACACCCGGGGCGGGCGCGTCAAGTTCCAGTCGATCCTGATGCCGGAGATGGAGTTCCACGACGCCGCCAAGGGCGACGCCCTGTACGCGATGGAGCTGGCCCTCAGCCTCGAGAAGCTCAACTTCTCCAAGCTGAGGGCGCTGCACTCGGTCGCCGACGCCGCCAACGACGCCAACATGGCAGACTTCATCGAGGGGGAGTTGCTGGCCGACCAGGCCAGGTCCGTCGAGAAGGTGGCCAACTACGTCGCGCAGCTGCGCAGGGTCGGGCCCGGGCTGGGCGTGTTCGAGTTTGACCGCAAGCTCGCTGCGTGAGAGAGGAGGTGGTGGAGGAGAGAGAGAGTCGTTTCATTTTTTGTTCAGAGTGATGAGAGAGAGGAGGAAGAGAAGAGAGAGAGAGGAGGCACTCTATCTTTCTTGTCCCCTGTTATTTGCAAAGAAAAACGCATAGAGCGCTTCCTTGTCTCGCTTCTTTTGTGTCGTTGGAGTTTTTGGAAAAGGGGCGCTCTCCTTTCTACTGTTCTTTCTCACGCTTCCAGGGAAGGAAAAAGGGAGAGTTTGAAGAGAGGGGCGAAGAACAAATGGCGCCTGGGGCCGACGCCAAGGTCGCGCCGCGTCGGTGCCAGCCTCGAGGCTGATCAAGGGGCATTCACACTCTATTTCTTCTCTCTCTCTTGTCGCTTGTCTACATTTTCTTTCTTCTCGTTTTTTTTTGTGGTTCGGAGGAGTGGAGCAGCACGGCATCATCAATAATTCTAAATGCAAAATTGCTTCTTCTTTTTTCTTTTCGGGTTTTCTTCATCGTCGTCGTCCCGACTCTCTCTCTCTCCCTCCCTCCCTCTGACGTCCTCTTCACCCTCGCAGCCTCTTCAGCTCCTCCTGCAGCGCAGCCATCTCTTCCTTGTCCCTGCGTTGTTTGTTGGGTTTGAGAGCAGAAATTAATGAAATGAAGAACGTGAGTTGGTGCGGCTCTTCTCTCGCGCTCTCTTCTTTTGCTCGCTCGCGCGCTCTCTTCTTTTGCTCGCTCGCTCGCATTCTTCCTTTGCTCGCTCGCTCGCTTTTTTCTTTTGCTCACTCGCTCGCTTTCTTCTTTCGCTCGCTCTCTTCTTTTGCTCGCTCGCGCGCTCTCTTCTTTTGCTCGCTCGCTCGCTTTCTTCTTTTGCTCGCTCGCTCGCTTTCTTCTTTTGCTCGCTCGCTCGCTTTCTTCTTTCGCTCGCTCGCTCGCTCTCTTCTTTTTGCTCTCCTCTCTCGAAAAGGAGGGGGAAATAAAAACTCCCACCGCACCTCTTCCTCAGCTTGGCCAGGCTCTGCGCGTACGCCCTGTCGTTCCCGGCCTTCTTGAACGCAAACTGCAGCCGGTCAAACTGCTTCCTCTCCCTCTCGAGCGCGGACTTGACGACCTTCTCCAGGTTCTCGAGCTGGACGACGGCCTGCCTCTGGTCGCGAAGGCACGAGGCCAGCACCTCCTCTATCGGGCCCTCCTTGTCGAATTCTTCGTCCGGGTTCCTCGCCTCGCCGGAGACCAGGGCCCCGGAGCCCTGCCTGCTGAGCGAGTCCGAGAGCACGGCGGCGAAGGCCGGGTTGCCCGCGAACAAGGGGTTGGCGGCGACGACGTTGGCGGCAGAGTTGGACTCGCCGCCGTCGTTCGAGGAGGACGCCCTCGTCGTCGTCGTCGTCGTCGTCGTCGTCGTCCTCGTCCTCGTCGCTGTCGCTGTTGCTGTCAGAGATCGAAGAGGCGGCGAAGACGGCTTCTTTATGCGTTTTCGGGGTTTTTTGGTTGGTGCGCGGAAGGCGGGGAGGAGGAGCGAGGCGTGAGGAGAGAGAGGACGAGGACAAAAAAATCTCTTGGTCTTAATTTCGCCTCCTCGGCGGAAACTCCAACGACAAAGCCCGATTCCTTCCCGCGTCTCGTAAAGGTTCTCTTGCTCGTCGCGTGTTCTTGCTTCTCCTTGACAGCATGGAGTGTGAAAAATGAAATGCCCTCGAATGTGGATCTAAGCGATTGCGGGAGAGAGAACGGAAAACGCAGACCGGGAAAGAGGTCTCGAGGGAGAGATCGAAGGAGCGCTCTGGATCAAAACATTGAAACCAACCTTTACGTGACCACCGCCTCGGGTCGCCGCGGGAGCTCCTGCGCTGCTCGAGAGGACGCTAGCGTGCATCGCGGCTGCTCTGTGCAGGTGTAGGTGCAGAGAGAGTGAGAGAGTTGTTGTCGCGCGCGAGTTGCTTGGAGCTCTCCTTTTTTGTCGACGTTTTCGCCTTGCTTTTTCTTCGACAAAGTGTGATATTTTTCTTCCCGAGGACCTCGACCTGGTCCATTTCTTCTCTCGTTTGCTCACTCGTCCTGCCCCTCCCCCGCGGCGGGTGGGAGACCCTCTGGCACCCTCTGGCCCGACCACAAGCAGCAGAAACCATGTCGGCACCTTCGACCCCAACCGCAGACGCAGGGAAAGACGCGTGGAGCAACTACAACGCCCGGATCCAGGCGCGGCAAGGTGAGCAATCGAGATGCTGTCGCCCGAAACCTCGACCTCACGAGGCGTCGTCGGCCAAAACAAAATCAAAAAACAAAAAAACTCGAGACTCAAAACTCCTGCCCTCTCATCCCCGCCCCCTCTTCCGTCCTCTTCCAAAACCCAAACTCAAGAGGCCAAGCAGGCCGCGGCCGAGAGGCAGAGGCAGCACGTAAAGGAGAACAGGTTCCTCAAAAAGATCACGAAAATCATCCCGGCGTCGTGGCTCGGCAACGGCGACGACGAAGTGCCGAGGGGCAAGTACAAGCCTGCGCCCCCGGCGTCTGCGTCCGACGACGCGACCGGAGGATTTGGTGGTGGCGGCGGGAGCTCCTCTGCCTCTGCTTTTGCTGCTGGCCCTCCGGGGGTCGAGAAGAAGGAATGAGAGAAAAAGTCGGAGGGGAGCCCCCCCCCCGGGCCGGGCGGCGACGTCTTTCGTGCACCTTCTTGTTCTTTCGTTGCCGCGAGAGGCCGCGCTCCCCAGTCCCGTCGTCGAGAGGGGAGAGGGAGACTTTGCGCTCTCTCTCTCTCTCTCTCTCTCTTTTCTCGAGCAAAGAAGCCCTCTTCGAGACGTCGGCGAGATTCCTCCAACTCCACGCTCTTTCTCGTATAGAAGAGAAGTGAGTCAACGACTGCAAGTGGCACAAGGCTTGGGGTTTGGTGGCTGAGGGTTGAGCAGCGGTTTAGGGTCGGGGCTGAACCAAGCCTGTTTCGTTTCGATTCTCTCGGAATTTCGAAACGAAAATCCGCTCTCTTTTGTCTTTATTTATCCTTCCGTACCTTCAAAAAAGGTTGTTAAACGAGGAGGCGAGTCTCAGAGGGAAGGGAGCGGCCAGCACCAAGAGAAGGAACGAAAAGTCGAAAACAATTTTCGTTTCACGGCACCTCAAAAAACCCGTCTCTCGAGATCTCTCTCTCTCTCTTCCCTCTTCTCTCTCTCTCTTCTCTCTTTCTCTCTCTCCCCCCTCCCCCCTCACTCTCTCTGTTTCTTCCTCGAAAAAAAACAAAGGCGCTGCTGCGATTACACTGTAAACAAAGAGTGAAAAGCGGAAGAGGGCGCTTCGAGGGAGCGCCAAAAAACCTTCTTTTCAGCGCTCGCCTCGCTCGTCCCTTCGTCTCATCTCTCTCTCTCTCAACTCTCTCTCTTTCTCTCCGCTCCTCTCCCGTCCTCCCTCTCGTCGCAAGGCGTTCTCAACCGTAGCACCTGATCTGGTCCTTGCAGCCCTTGGTAGCGCTCTGGCCTGTGCCAAACCTCCCGCCTTTACTCAGGTACTGCTGGTGGTACTCCTCTGCCAGGTAGTAGTCGGTCGCCGGCAGCAGCTCGGTCTCCACCTTGGTCCCCAGGACCCTGCGGAACACATTGGACGCGAGCTTGGCGTTGACGTCTGCGATGGCCTTTTCGGCCAGCTGCTTCTGCTCTCCGTCGTGGTAGTAGATGCCCGAACGGTACTGCGATCCGACGTCGTTCCCCTGCCTGTTGGCGGTCGTCGGGTCGACGCGCTCGAAAAACAGGCCGAGGAGCCTCTCGAACGAGGTCTCCTTCGGGTCGAAGTAGACCTGGACCGCCTCGGCGTGGCCCGTGCTGCCGTTGCAGACCTTTTCGTAGGTCGGGGCCGGGTCTCTTCCCTGGGTGTAGCCCACGGACGTCTTCGTGACCCCCGGCTCGCGCTGGTAGGCCAGCTCGAGGCCCCAGAAGCAGCCGCCGGCAAAGGTGGCGACCTCGAGCCCCGGGGGAGCAGAGTCCGGGGCGAGCTTGCAGGCGCTTGCTGCGGTGGAGGAAGAGAGAGCCTGTTTTCGAAGCGAGGTTGGGAGAAGGGGAGCCAGAAGGGGAGGGGGCAGGTTGGAAGCGGAAGGGAACACGGAAGCGGAAAAGGGGAGCGCAGAGGTGTTGGTCGAAAACTAGCGAGAGGCATCGAGGCAAAGAAAGAAAGAAAGAGTTTCGATCATGTGTCCCTTTTGCACTCCTTCTTCTTCCTCTAGACATCTTTGATCGAGCTGCCCCTTTGTAGACGCGTGTATCACTCTCGCATCTCGTCATCCGTGCTCGAGAAAGGATCAAAAACGCACCTTGGAGCCCATCAGGCCGCGGAGGAACGAGGCCATCGGCGGGCGACGTGGCGAGAGTGAAAAAGAAGTCGACGACGGTGAAGACGAAAGGGGTCTGCTCGCGGCTGCTGCCTTGACAGAGAGAGAGACGACGCGGCGAGCAGAGCGGGGCGCGACGGAGACGAGCGAGCGGGAAGAAGAGATCTGGCGGGCGGCGAGGACTCTCACGGAGGAGGAGGACGACGACACGAGGGAAGAGGACATTGTTTCCGATTTTGTGAAGAAAGGTGAGCGCCAGACTCTGTGAGGAGCAGAGGTCGAAGGAGACGACGACGACGACTGAAACACCTTTCACTTTTGCAGAGCCTCTCCTCCCCTTTTTCCCTCGTCCCCGTCTCCTCCTTCTCCCCGCGCATCCCCTCAACGCCATGGCTTTCGCCCTTCGCGCCTCTTCGGCGATCGGTGCTCGCCCGGCCTCGGCCTCTCGCCGCGCCGCCGCGCCGCGCAGCCTCGGCTCGGCGCTGCCCATCCGCTCGGCCCGCCGCACGTCGTCGCCGTCGTCGCCGTCGTCGTCGTCGCGTGCTGCTATCGCCGCGCCGCCGACCAATGCGCCCAACCACTCTGTGGACTTTGTGAGTGTAGTTTTTGGCAGCAAAATGTCGTCGTCTAGCGTCCCCGCAGAGAAGGGAGACAAAAAAGCACTGCGACCGCTCCAAAACGGGGCCTTCCTGTCGACTAGTTTTCCTCGATCGGAGCTGGGGGGGGAGCCAGTGCCGCGAAAAAGGAAAGAAACGCCGTGGCACCGACAGGAGCGCCCTCCTCGCGATTGGTTCCTTTTCCTGCTCTTTTTGCTCCCTCTTCCATCGTCGACATCATCTGCGGCCATCGTGCTGTCGAAAAAGCCACTTTGAGGAGGCGGAGATTGAAGCGTCAGAACAAGTGGCGCGCAGGAGAATCACTCGGAAGAAACTCTTTGGGGCGAAAAATCGAATATCGGACGCGCTCTCTCGCTCTCGTTCGCCGTCGTCGACGCTCGCTCGCCTGGTGCGCTCGCAGCGCGCCGCTCTTCCTCGTGGCTTTGCGTCCGAGCCTCACTCTGTGGATGTCGACCGTCTCTTCAAGCCGCTGGCCATGACGGAGCGGACCGAAGCGCCAGCAACTGGGATGACGGCAGCAGCGAGAGAGGATGAAGCGGAGCGAGCGAGCGCCGCTGGCAGCGCCCGCTTGATTCTCTCTCGCTCTCCGTGAACCTCTCGCTTTTTTTCTTTTCTTCCAGAGGGGGAGAGAGTTGAGGGAGGGAGAACGAAGAACCTCGCTTTTTTTTTTCTTCCGGTCTCTTCCAACCTCGCTCCTCTCCCCCTCTCTCCCCCCCCCCCCTTTGCGGCAATGGCGAGAGCTCTCTCTCCACCCCTCCATTCATCCTCCACCCTCCTCCCGATCCCTCCGCCCCAAACCCAAACCGAATGAAAAACTGACCAACCAACCAATCAACCTCCTCCTCCTCCCTCCTCCTCCCTCCTCCCTGCAGTCCGAGGTCCCCCTCGCCGCGCCGCCGCCCTTCACGCTCGCCGACATCAAGGCAGCGATCCCGGCCAGGTGCTTCGAGAAGAACGCCGCCAAGTCGATGGCCTACCTGGCCTGGGACCTTGCCGTCGTCGCCGGGCTCGCCGCGGCCGCGCTTGCGGTTAACGCCTGGTGGGCGTGGCCGCTCTACTGGGTCGCGCAGGGCACGATGTTCTGGGCGCTCTTCGTCGTCGGCCACGACTGCGGGCACCAGTCGTTCTCGAACAACAGGGCGCTCAACGACCTGGTGGGCAACATCACGCACGCGTCGATCCTGGTGCCGTACCACGGGTGGAGGGTGAGTTGGTCTTGTGCTGTTGTGGGGGGTTGTCGTTGGGGGGTGGGGGGTTGATTTCCTTTTTCTCATGCCTCTCTCTCTCCTTTCTCTTCAAAACCTCTTCTCTTCAAAACCGCTGCCCTCTCTCTCTCTCTCTCTCTCGCTCCCCCCCAGATCTCCCACCGCACGCACCACTCCAACCACGGCCACGTCGAGAACGACGAGTCCTGGCACCCGGTCTCCCGCTCCCTGCTCGACGGCATGGACGGCACCAGCCGCGCGGGGCGCCTCACGCTGCCCTGGGCCATGTTCGCGTTCCCCTTCTACCTCTGGAAGCGCTCCCCGGGCAAGGAGGGCTCGCACTACGACCCCAAGTGCGACCTGTTCGTCGAGTCCGAGGCGGGCCTCGTCAAGACCACCAACGCGTTCATGCTCGGCATGCTCGGCGTCCTCGCCGCGGCGGCCGCCGTCGTGGGCCCGCTCAACGTGTTCGCGCTCTACGTCGTCCCGTACTGGATCAACGTCGTCTGGCTCGACGTCGTCACCTACCTGCACCACCACGGGCCCTCGGACGAGAACGAGAAGATGCCCTGGTTCCGCGGCGAGGAGTGGTCCTACCTGCGCGGTGGCCTGACAACGATCGACCGTGACTATGGCATCTTCAACAAGATCCACCACGACATCGGCACGCACGTCGTGCACCACCTGTTCCCGCAGATCCCGCACTACAACCTCGTCGAGGCGACCGAGGCCGCCAAGCCCGTGTTCGGGGAGTACTACCGCGAGCCGGCCAAGAGCCCCGGGCCCCTCCCGTTCCACCTCCTCGGCCCCCTGATCCGATCGTTCAAGAACGACCACTTTGTGGACGACGAGGGGGACATCGTGACCTACCGCCAGGACCCGCAGATCGCGGGGCTCGCCAAGTAGAGGCCGTGGAAGGAGGGAGACGAAGAGTTGCCCCCCCCCCTCCCTCCTTTTTTTTTCCTTTTCGTGGTTTTTTTGTTTTCTTTTTCGAGAAAGGAAAACAAAAAACCTCCGCTAAACGCTTTTTCCCCTGTCCTTTTAATGAATTCATTTTTCAGCTCCCCTGACCTCCCCCTCGTCCAACAAAACATTCTTTTACCCACTAAACACGGTGTTTCCCAAAAAAACAAAATGACAAGTCATAGGAGGGGATGGAGAGGAGAGGAGAGCAACAGCAACAGCAGCGGAGAAAGAGGAGAAAGAGGGGAGAGAGAGGAAGAGAAAGAGAGAGAGGGAGAGAAAACGTTTTCTTTTTCCCTTTTCCAGTAATTCAAAATCAAAACCCCCCGCCACTTGATCCAGCAGAAAAGGAAAGAGAGAGAGAGGGAAAAGGGGCTGAGGAGCGTCCCGGTCGGAAGAGCGGCGGCGCGCTGCGTGGGTGAACAGAGGACTTAAGAGACTCTCTCAGAGAGTGTTTTTCGATGTCCTTGGTCCCCCCCCCCCTCCACCTCGCTTCACTTTTTTCTCTCTTTCGCTCCCCCTCTCTCTCCTCGAGCGCTCGAGAGCCGTCGAAGGGAAAAAGCATCGCTTTCGGGGGTCCTCGCCTCCTCTCCCTCTCTCTCTCTTTCACTTAGTGTCTCCTCTCGAGACTCGAAAGCAAACAGCGGTCTTCCTTCTAACGACACCATGGTCCTGCCCCCGAGCCCGCCGCTCGTCGAGGCAGACGTCGACGCCGTCCTCGCCGGCGTCGCTGACCTGATGCAGGGCAACGTCTCCGCGACGCGCTTCTGCAGCAGGCCCTGCGCGCGCCGGTACCTGAACGCGCGCCAGGGCAGCGTGAGCCGTGCCATCAAGGCCATGCGGTACGTTGTGTGCTGGGTCTGTGGTTTATGAAGGGAAGAAGAGCGAGCAGCAGCGCGCGCGAGAGAAGACGTGAAACCGAAAGCATCATCAACGAGCGCTTCGTTCTGGTTGCGCCCCCTCTCGCGAGACGACCTCTATCGCTTTCTTGTTCAAGCTCTCCCCCCTCCTCCCTCTCTCTTTCTTTCTCTCTCGCTCTTTCTCTCTCCCCCTCAACCAACAAAAAAAAACAGCGCCACCATCGCATGGCGCGAGGAGTACAAGCCCGACGAGATCACCTTTGACGACATCAAGGCCCTCAACACGGGGAGGCTCGAGCTCTCAAAGGACCGCGATGTCGACGGCAGGCCGCTGGTATTTTTCAGGCTGCGGTGAGATTCGTTTTCGCGTTTTTTTCCTTATTTATTTTCTTTGAGCACAGAAAAGCTCGGTTCGTTTCCAATCGTGATGATGGATTTCAAGCTTCAGCCGTCAAACAGCTGGAGGCGGAGAAACGGAGATCCCAAGGGGAATCCCAAGGGCGGATGGCGCTTTTTCTTGATTGAATGAATCAACCAATCGCTGACGACCCTCTTTTTTTCCCCCTCTTTTTACTGAATCAACTCCAGCTGCCCGCTCGCCAAGGAGGCCACCGGGGCCGAGGTCCTCCGCCACTGGATCTACATGGTCGAACGAATCACGCAGGTCGGGGACGACAACGGTAAGGACGAGTGTCAGAGCGAGAGAGGGAATTCAAGACGGAAGGAAAAAGAGAACATTGGACGCTGCGAATCATCTTTCGAGAGGGGTCACAAAGAAAAAAAAAGACGTGGGCTCGACGATGCTCTCTTTTCCAGTCCCTTTCTCTCTCGTCTCTCTTTCTTCTCTCTCTCTCTCTCTCTCTCACCAACGCGCTTCTGCTCCTCTCCTTTCTCACCGCTCCATCCGACCCCTCACTTGAAACGACAACAACAACGGTACAGACGAGCCCCAGGCCCAGAAGATGACGCTGGTCGCCGACCTCAAGACCTTTCCCGACACGGTCGAGCCGGCGCTGCCGCTGCAGATCCAGTGCCTGACGCTCGTGCAGGCGCACTACCCGGAGCGCATGGGCAGGGCCGTGGTCGGACACGCCCCGGCCATGTTCTGGCTGATGTGGAAGGCCGTGACTCCCTTCATCGATCCCGTCACGAAGGCCAAGGTGGCCTTTTGCACCAACGACGCCGGCGTGCGGGCCGAGACGGCGGCGCACCTCGGGCTCGAGCAGCTCTACGCGAGCCTGGGGGGTTCGCGGCCCGACGGCGAGCTGGACGTCGCCGAGGGGGAAGAGCGGCTGCGCGGGCTGGAGGCCGAGAGGAGGGCGCAGCTGGAGGCGACGGCGAGGGCGATGGGGGTCGAGGGCTGGGAGTGCAAGCTCGCGCCGTGGGTCGGCAAGGGCAAGGGCGGCGTCGAGGCCGTCGAGGCTGCTGCTCCCGGTGCTCCCCCTCCCTCGGTCCCGACCCCGGCCCCCGAAAAGGTCTCTTCTGGCCTGCTGAGCACGCTCTCGAACTCGCTCTCGTTCTCGATCTTCGCCGCGGCGGAGAGGGAGAATTAAAGAGGAGAGGGGAGAGAAGAGAGAAGAGAGAAGAGAGAAGAGAGAAGAGAGAAGAGAGAGACTGAAACAGGCCTTTTTCTTTTTTTTTGAAGCGGAGAGAAGAGAGAGAGAGAAGAGAAAAGAAGAGAGAAGAGAAGAGAAGAGAAGGAAAAAAAACTGGAAACCTGGACCTCCGAGTACTTCTTTACCTAGCGAAAGCAGCAGCAGCACTAGCGAAGAGCCGCCGCCGCTCCTCACTCATTTATGATCCGAAAACACTTGCCTGATTTGCAAAAAAAGTTCTGTTAGCCTTTTTGGCCGCACTCACTGAAAGAAGGAGAGGGGGGGGGAGAGAGAAGAAAGAAAGGAGAAAAGAGGAAAAAACGCTCTCTCTCACTTGTCTCTCTCTCTCTCTCTTCTGACGTAGTCGGCGAGCGACGGAAAATCATCGCTCTCCCTTCTCTTGTAATTTCTACGCTTCCTTCTGTTATCGCAGCAGCAGCATGGACGGCAAGGTCGCGCAGGTGTGTCGCGCGCGAGGCACAGAAGAAAGATCGAGGGAAGGTCGACTGGTTCGATCCAGAAGAGAGCGTCATCCGCGAATGAAGGAAAAAAAACCATTGACGATGGTCACGCCATTTGCAATCCCTTGCTGCGTTTCTTCCGAGGGCTCCGGTACTGTTCTCTCTCGCAGAGATGGTACCAGCATGCAGATCTCTTTCGTTTTCTTTGCTTCTGCGAAGAGACAGAGAACAGAGCTCGCCTGAAGCAGTCGCCAGCAGGCTTTATAACAACAACAGCTCTCTCATTTTTCTCGACCCTGACCACTTCCTCTCTTCCCTACCTTCTCTCTCCCCTCTCCTATAAAAAACAAAAAAACCCAAAATACCAGGCCAAGGAGGCCCGCAAGGCCGCGTCTCTCCTGCTCCTAGCCTCCGCCAGGGGCTACCTCGACGACGTCAAGGCCCTCCTGTCCTCCGACGACGCCCCGCTGCCGACGGACGGCGCCGTCGCCGACAAGCGCCGCGCGACGCCGGCGCACTACGCCGCAGCGCACAACCGCGTCCCCGTCCTGAGGCACCTGTGGTCGATCGGCGCCGAGCTCGACGCCGAGGACGCGACGGGCAAGACCCCGCTGCACTACGCGGTGGCTGGCAGGGCCAAGGAGGCCGTCGAGTTCCTGGTGGCGACCGCGAAGGCGTGGCCCGGGGCTCCCGACGGGACTGGCGACGACACGCCGCTGCACCTGGCTGCGAGGTCCGGGGACGTCGAGCTCGCCAGAGTGTTTCTGAAGGCCGTCGGCGGCTCTTCTTCCGAGCTGCTCAAGGACAAGAACAAGCGCGGGCTCACGCCGCTGGGCGAGGCGCTGTTGTTGCCCGTTTCGAGGTCTTGCTCGACTGCGAGTGCAGCGGCGGTGGCGGCGGCGGCGGCGGGCAAGGACCACGGCGACAAGAGCCCCGTGTCGCCCTCTTCCTCCTCCCAGGCGATCTCCAAAGAAGAGGTCTTCGCCATGGCCGACGCCCTCTTCGAAGCCTCCTCCTCCGCAGGCGGCGGCTCTGCTGCCCTCCTCCGGCAGGCGGAGAACAGCCCGCGAGGCTGGCCCCTGCTCCACGTCCTCGGCGCCGCCGGGAGCGCTGAGGGCGTCGAGTGGCTGCTTCTGCGCTTCGAGGAGGCAAAGAGACCTTGTTCGATTGTCAACGAGCGCTCCTCCGAGGCCACTGGATCCCTGGCGCCGCTGCACGCCGCGGCGCTCGGGGGAAGCGCGAAGGTGGCCGAGCTTCTGATTGCCGCCGGAGCCGAAGTTTCTTCCGTCGACGGTGCTGGGAGGACTCCGGCCGAGGCCTTTGAGGCTGCGTTTGCTGCTGCCACGAAAGCTGCTGCCGCTTCCGCTGCTGCTTCCGCTGCCGCGAGCGCGTCTTCTCCTTCTGCTTCCTTGACACCATCCGCCCCACCGCCGCTTCCCCTGGCCACTGCGGAGGAGGCCAAGAAGCTCCGGAGCCTCTTGGAGGGTTCCTCTCCGCCAGTCCCTTCCTCCTCCTCCTCCTCTTCCGCGGCGAAAAAAGGCGGCGTCGGCGACGCACCGTCTTCTTCCGCCACCTCCTCCGCTTCCGTCGAGGCCTTCTCCAACTCCAACCCCGACTCCTTTTCCTTCTCCTTCGAGTCCCCCGCAGCCGCGTTCAAGGCCCTCCCTCGAGCAGAGCAGCTCGCGACGGCCCGGAAATGGTCCCAGCTCGACGGCGACGACGCGCTCGAGGCGGCGACGTCGACGCTCTCCCCGGCGGCGTTCGACCAGGCCAGGCTCGCCCGCGGGATGCGCCACGCGAGGGCGATCGCGCAGGTGGTCGCCTCGCTGCACGACGACGAGGACTTCCAGGAGGCGGCGAAGCTGCGGCGCGTCAGGGAGGCCGTGGCGGCCGTCAGGCGGGACCCCTCCTCGGTCGCGCGGTTCCAGGACGACCCCAAGGCCATGGACGTGCTGCTGGGGCTGAGGAAGCTTCAGGCCGTCTGCGCGGCCAACGGGAGGCACGCGGTGCCGTTCGACGAGCTGGTGGTGGCGTCGGGGGACCGCGCCTCGAAGAAGGGGGAGGACGCGGACCGCGTCGCGGGGCTGGGGAAGCTGCACGAGGACCACGTGCGCGCCGCGGTCGCGGCGGCGTCGGAGGACGACCCGAAGGAGGCCGCGGCCGCCGCCGAGAGGGCCCTCGCCGAAAGCGCGCGAGGGAGTGCTGCCGCCGAGGCAGCTACAGCAACAGCGAAAGCAGGAGGTGGAGCAAGGAAACCAGAACCGGCCGCTGCTGGCCTTCTCGCGAGGGCCAAGGCCGTCCTCGCCGCGGCGGGAGCCGACGCCGACGCGGCCGAGGCGGCGGCGGCGGCGGCGCGTGGAGAAATCGCCGGCGACGGCGGCAGCGGCAGCAGGAGGCAGCCCTTTGACTGGTCGACGTTCTGGAGGTCCCTTTCGAAAGCCATGGCCGCCTCTCTGCTCCGGGCGGCGGTCGCGTTCGTGGTGCTGTGGATGGTGATGAAGGCGACGAGCCCGCCGCCGGCGACCGTCGCCGTTCCTTCGGCCTCGGTGTCTTTATCGGCGACAGAGGCTGAACTCTGAGGACAGACGAAGTTTTTTTTAAAATCCTTTTTTCTTCTTGCGTTTCATTACATGGTCGGAAAGTCTCTCTCTCTCTCTCTCTCTCTCTCTCTCTCTCTCTCTCTCTCTCTCTCTCTCTCTCTCTCCTTTCTTTCTCAATCAGAGTAGTCCTATTCTTGCATGTCGGCGGCCAGGCGCGCCCTCGCGGCGGCGGCCTCGGCCTCGGCCAGCACGCCCATCGTCTCGGCGCCCACGGCGACGGGGCACGACCTCGACCTCGCATAATCCGTCAGCGGAGCCCGCAGGCTCGCCGCCGCGGACCCGGCCGCAGGGTCGAGCGCCGAGGCCAGGACCCTGGGAGGCAGGGACAGCAGCACGGGGAAGGAGTCCGGCGCGGCCGACTTCGCCGCCAGCAGCCATCCCTTCCAGGCCGCCGACGGCGCCTGCCGCGGCGCTGGTACCGCCGCCGCCGAGGACGCGGACGCCGCTTCCCCGCTGCTCTCTGCCGTCGCGGGCCAGAGCCCCCCGCGCCTCGCCGTCTGGCCCAGAACGTCGACCACGAACGGCCTCAGCGAGGGTGCGGCCGCCTGCGCCTGCAGCAGCACCCTGAAGAACAGCAGCGGCAGCGGGGAGCGCACCATCAGCCTCGAGAGCGCCGTGGCGAGCTCGGTGGGGCCAAAGGCGTTGCCGGGCAGGGACAGCGCGGCGTCGACCGCCTTGCGCGCCCTCGCCAGAGCCGCCTTGGAAGCAGCAGCAGCAGGAGCAGCAGGGGCAGCAGGGGCAGCAACAGGAGCAGGGGCAGCAACAGGAGCAGGGGCAGCAGCAGCAGCTTCTTCCCCTCCTTTTCCCCCTCCTCCTCCTCCTCCTTCTTCTGTCGGGGCAAAGGCCGCCGCCGCGCCGTCGACGGTCGCGAGCGCCTCGAGCAGCTCGGCGGCCGGGACCAGCCTCGTCATCGCCGCCGCCACATCTCCTCCTCCCCCCGCCATCGCAGCCGACGGCGCCAGCAGCCTGCTCAGGGCGGCGCGCAGCGGGGCCTGGTCGAGCCAGACGAGGCGGGGGAGCAGGGCCAGGGCCTCGGGCTTCGGGAGGCCGGCGAGAGCGCAGGGGAGGTAGCGGGCGTCGGCGTCGCCGTCTCCTCGTTCTCCTCCCTCGCCTCCCTCTCCCCCCTCTTCTTCGCTCTTTCCGCCCTTGCCGATCCCGACGGCCACCAGCGCCTCCGCGAGCTCCCTCGGCGGGGGCTGCCTCTCCGTCGCGGCGTAGAGCATCTTCAGCAGGAGGGCGTCGGCGCCCGCCGGCAGCGTCCCGCGCCTCCGCTCCGCTGTTGCCCGCAGCAGCGCGGGCTCCGCCGCGCCCAGGGTGCGAGCGAGGTCAGGCGCCCTCCGGAGAGCCGCTGCCCTGCCCGGGGACCCCTTCGGAGAGCCCGCAAATGCCTGAAGGAGCGCCGGTAGCAGCGTCGCGGGCCTCCTGGTCGTGAGGGCGCAGAAGAGCTCGATGTGGCGGTCGGCGGCAGCTGCGGCTGCGGCTCCTGCGGCGGCGGCGTCTGCAGCGTCGGCATCGGCAGCAAAAGGAGCGTCGATCGCCGCCGCCGCAGGCGCGACCAGACTCATCCCGGCCCCGAGCTCCGCGCTCGCCCTCTCAAGAATCGCGGCCTCCAGCGCAAGTTCGGGCATTAGGCGGTTGGCGGTGAGCCTCACCGCCTTCGACCTCGTCTCGACGTCGACGGGGAAGCGGTCGGAGCCACCGCCGCCGCTGCCGCCGCCGCCGCCGCCTCCTGCTCCTCCTGCTCCTCCTGCTCCTCCGCCGCTCCTGGGGACCGAGACCGCCTCCCGGGTCGCCGCGTCGAGGATCAGGCCGAGGGCTCCCGCCCGAGCGGGAGGGCGGGCGAGCGCGACGTCCCTCGCCGCGGCCAGCGCGACGTTGGCGCACGTGCCGCCGCGCGAGAGCAGCGGGGCGAGGAGCACCGCGACGGCCGAGGAGGACCCGCCGCTGCTGCCTCCTGCTGCCTCGCCTTCGCCCGGCAGCGAAGGCGCTGACGACGACGGCGACGACAAGGAGGAGAGCAGCTGCAGCGAAGGCGCCTCGAGCAGCGCCCTCGAGACGCATCCGTTCGGGTCGACCGCGGCGACCGCGGCGGCCTTGGGGGCGTCGCCTTGGCCGTCGCCGTCGTCCGCTCCGCCAGCTCCCTCCTTCCGCTTCCTCCTGCGCCGCTTCCTGCTGCTCCTGCCCCCCGCGAGGAGTGCCACGGTGCTGGCCTCGATGACCACGGCGTCGGCCAGGGCCTCGAGCGTCGCTCGGAGCGCGGTTTCGTACCGCCCCCCTCGCGGCGCTGCGGGGAGAGGAGAGGCGGAGGCGGGGGCGGAAGGCGAAGACGGCCTCGATTCCCTTTTCGCTTCCGCGGCGAACAGGGAGGTCAGCCAGCGCAGGGCGAGGCCGAGGCCGGCCTTGGTGGCGAGAGGCGGCGGAGGAGGGAGCACCTGTTCTCCCCCTGCCGCTGCCGCCGCAGCAGCTGCTGCTGCCGCTGCTGCTGCAGCCTCGTGGTCGTCCTCGTCGTCGCTCTCGTCGTCGCTCTCGCCGCTGTCGCCGCCGCCCTTCAGGCTCGCGAGCAGCGCCTCCCCGAGGGCCTCCCCGGGCCGCTCGCGGGCAGCGAGCCTCGCCAGAGCCGCGGCCCGGAACTCTGCCGCGGCGACAGAGCGGTGGAGGAGCTTCGAGGAAGACGAAGTCGAAGCAGCGGCGGCGGCGGCGGCGGCGGCGCGGCTGCCAGCCTTTGCCCTTCCGGTAGCAGCACTCCTCTTCACCCCGATCCCGCTGATGCCCGTGGAGGCCAGCAGCCTCTCGAAGGCGAGGCGGCGCGCCTTCTTGCGGGCGGAGGCGTCCATGAACTGGGGCTTTGGCGGGGGGCGAGCGACGACGACGGCGACGGGAGGAGGGGCTTCCGTTGCTGCCGCCATCGCCGGCTCCGCCTTGGCTGCCTCCTCGTCCTTGGGCGTCGGGAAGCCGCGAGGTTCCGTCGCCGGAGGAGGCGGGGGAGCATAGGGAGGAGGAGGAGGGGGAGGGGCGGGGGCGGAGAACCGCGGATCCCCGCGCGGAGGAGGAGGCGCCGCCCTTGGGTCGAACGGCGGCGGCGGCGGCGGAGGCGCTGCCCTCCTGGGGTCTAACGGCTGAGGCGCCGCCCCGGCCGTCCTGGGGTCGAACGGCTGAGGCGCCGCCCCGGCCGTCCTGGGGTCGAACGGCTGAGGCGCCGCCCCGGCCGTCCTGGGGTCGAACGGCTGAGGCGCCGCTCCGGCCGTCCTGGGGTCGAACGGCTGAGGCGCCGCCCCGGCCGTCCTGGGGTCGAACGGCGGCGGCGGCATCGGCATCGGAGGAGCAGCAGCAGCTCCGGGAGGAGCGCCGGCCCCGAGGCCGACCCCAGCGGCGGCGCCGCCGGCCCCGAGGCCGACCCCGGCCCGGAGCAGCAGCGGTGCGAAGTGGACCGTCGGGACCCGCAGCGCCGCGGCCAGCTCCAGCAGGGCCGCGAAATTCTGCCGGAAGGCCCCCGCCGGAGCGGCCCGCTGCTGCTGCTGCTGCTGCTGCAGCATGGGCGCGCTGCTTACGCGGCCGAGGCAGGCGAGCGCGGCGTCGGCCAGCAGCGGAGGGGGGAGGCTCCGGATGTAGCCCTCGACCTGCGGCGCGCCCCCGGGCCTCGCCGCCAGCGCGCAGACGACCGAGAGGACCTCCGAGACCGCCGCGGGAGGGGCCCGCGGGGCGAAGGGAGGCGGCGGGGGTGGCGGCAGCGGCGGCGGCGGGCCCCTTCGGGGGTCGAAGCAGGGCTGCTGCAGCTGCTGCTTCGGAAGCGGCGGCGGAGGAGAGACGGCCGGCTGCTGCTGCTGCTGCTGCTGCAGCTGCTGCTTCGGAAGCGGCGGAGGAGGAGAGACGGCCGGCTGCTGCTGCTGCTGCTGCTGCACTCCTGCCGCATCTTCCCACCGGCTCCTCTTGGGGGCCCTGGTGCCGCGTCGCGGGTCCTCAGCGGCAGCAGCAGGAGCGGGCTCTTCCTCTTCTGCTTTTCGCTTTGTCGCCGCCGCCGCCCCCGAAGAAGAAGGACCACCACCGCTTCCGCTCCTCCTCTCCAGCCTCTTCGAGACCTCAAGCGCCTTTTCAGCTGCCGCTCGTGGGCCCGGGCCCTTGGAGGAGTCGAGAGCCAGAGCCTCGGCGGCCGAGCGCAACGACGCCGCCGCCGCTTCCAGGAGCCGAGAGCTGCTCCCTCCTTCGCCTCCTCCGCTTCCCCCTCCCCCTGCGGAGAGGATCGCGAACGCTGCTTCGAGGGCTCCCGAAGCCGCCGTCGCCGCCTTTTTCGAGACGGCCGCGGCGCTGTCGCCGCAGAGGATTGCGAGCGAGGAGCACGCAGCGGCGACGACCGCCGCGGCGTCCTGGGCAGAGAGCTGGTTGGTGCCCGACGCCGCTGCCGTCTCTGCCGACCCCGCTCTTGGCCGCCTCCCCGAGCTCCTTCCTCCGGCAGGACGCGCTGCGGCTCCTGCTCCCGCTGCTGCCGCTGAAGAAGAAGAGCAAGCGGCGACGGCGGTCGCTGCCGCGGCCCCCATAAAGGCCGCAGCGGCCGCCCGCGTCGCCGCGGCGTGCTCTCCCGCAAAGTCGGCGACGGCGGGCATCAGCTCTGGAAGCAGGCGAGGCGCTCGGCGGCACGCGGTCTCTTCGAGCCGGGCGAGGAGGTCGGCCTAGTGCGGGGTTTCGTTGTGGCGGGTGAAGGGGCGGAGCGCGGAAAGAAAGAGAAAGAGCGGGTTAGGAAGGAAAGAGGCGGTAAGGTGGAGGTCGTCGTTTGATCGCCGATGAAGTCAATGTCTATCTCTCGCTTTCCTTTCTCTGTACCTTGGCCTCTGCCGTCGTCGCCATCTTGGCGTCGTTGAGCATGCTGATGGCGAGGTCCCTGGCGTCGTCAGAGGGGCCGTCGTCGCCGTCGCCAGCGGCAGGAGCCGAGGCAGCGGCGGTCGAGCCATCGGCAATGTCGCCTCTGCCGCCGCCTCCGTCACCGTCCAATCCACCCCCTGCAGAAGCAGCGGCAGCAGCCCCGCTCGCTCCAGCAGCAGCAGCAGCGTCGACGAGGGCTTTCGCAGCAGCGGCGTCGCCCCCTTCTCCCTCGCCGTCCTGGGCCGCGGCCCCTCTTGCGGAGCGGCGAGGAGGCATTCGGAGAAAAAAGGAAAGAAAAGAAAAGAAAAAACCTAGTGAAGAGCTCCGTCGTTTGGCTCTGTTAGAAATCGATCAAAGGAAAGCCCCCTAGCTTCGAAGCGATGCCGTCGTCCTCTCGCTCGGCCTCTGGCGCTTCCGGCTCTTCCTCTTCTTCTTCTTCTTCTTCGAACGGGACGTATTCTGGCTCTTCGTCGAGCGAGAGCGAGAGCGAAGACCGCAGGCTCCGTCGCGGCAGCGGCAAGAGGAGCCGCTCTCGCTCCCGATCTCCTCGCGGCGGCGGCGGCGGCGACGACGAGCGACGCAAAAAGAGGAAGAGCAGCAAGGACCGCAAAAAGGACGACCGCGAAAAGGAGGACAAAAAGCACAAGAAGAAGAAGCACTCGAAGGAGAAGAAGGAGAAGAAGACGAAGAAGAAAGAGAGCCGCGACGAGCGCAAGCGCCGCGAGCGGCTCGTCAAGGAGGCCAAGGCCTTCCTGAAGAAGCAGCTCAAGCAGGGAGGAGGTGGAGGCGGAGGCGCAGGCGAAGAAGAAGAGAAGAAGAAGAAGAGGGCGAAAGGGATCGCCTTCCCTCGCGCCGGGACGCCGCTGGGCAGCAACCCGGACGCTTCCTCGGCCGCTCCCTTGACTCAGGACGACTATTACCTCCGCAGCCGGGAGTTCCACCACTGGCTCCAGGAGGCCAAGGCGACGAGGTTCAACGACGTCCCTTCCTCGGAGGAGGCGAGGAGGCTGTTTGACGAGTTCGCGCGGGACTGGAACCGGGGCTCCCTGCCGCGGAGGTACTACAGCGGAGGGGCGTTCGATGCAGCGGCGGGAGGAGGGAAAGGGAAGGAGGCTGCTGCTGCCGCCGCTTCCGGAGTCGGAGGAGGGGGAGGGGGAGCCGGGGCGAGGCTGACGACGCACGACTGGAAGCTGAGGCCGACGGCGCCACAGAAGGCGCCTCCCGCCGGCGCCGACTCTGACGCCGACCTCGCCGGGCCGGACGGGGAGGGCGCCCGGAGAGCGCGGCGCAGGGCCGAGGCTAGGACCTCTGCGCGCTGGGCCCGGGAGCGCCTCGACGCCTCGGCCGGCGAGCTCCTCGGCGAGCGGGGCGGCGCCGCCGGCGGCGGCCCCTCGCGCGAGCGCGCCGCGGAGCTGCGCGCGGTCCGCAGGGAGCAGGCGGCCGCCCGCGAGGCCTCGCCGGACGCCCTCCCCGCCTCCGCAGGCACGCTGCTGGGCTCGACCGACGAGGAGTTGCACGCCCTGCGGGCGCGGGAGGCGCGCTCGAGGGGGGCCAGGCAGGCGCGCGAGGCGGCGAGGAGCGCGGAGCTCTCGGCCAGGGTCGCCGCGGCGAGGGCCGCCGAGGACGGGAGGATGGCGGCGTTCAGGGCGCTGGCCGCTTCCGGGCCCATCAGGATCGCCAGGAGGGAGCCTCCGCCTCCGCCTCCGCCTCCGCCGGGTCCCAGGTGATGGAAACCGGCCTCTCTCCCCCTCTGCGTGGACGTTCAGGAGGGGGGAGGGGAAAAACTCTGTAATTTTTTCACTGGTCTCAAAGACTTTGCACTTACTTTTTCCTTCTCGATCTCTCTCCTTTCGATCGGTTCGACTGCGCTCATCTCTCGAATGAGCGCCAACGGAGCGGACGCGCCGGGCCCCTGGCGCCGCGCTCCTCAGGAAGCACCGAGACGACATCATCGGCCACAGCAGAGGTAACATCGAGCTCGATCGAGGGGAAGAGAAAAGAAAAGCATCGCGAGAACGAACACTTCTTTTTTGTTTTCTCAACCCCGGCCTCATTCATTCGAACCTCGACTACCAAAAAAAAAACAGATCTCCTCCTCCCCCTGCCCCACGCCGCGCCTCCCCGCCGCGCCCCTCCCTGCTCCTCGGAGGCGTCCCGCAGTGCGAGCTCGAACTCTCGAAGCTTCAACAGGCCTACAAAGAGCTCCTGGAGAAGGAAGAAGAAGAAGCGTTATCATCGTCATCACCACCACGATCGCCACCGTCGCCAGAGTGGTCGCGGCTCGTCTCGCGCTTCCGGTGGCTCCGCGAGACGCTCGTCTCGTGCGGCGCCGGGCTCGCGACGCCGCTGGGTCTCGCGGCTGCTTCCTCGGGCGCGGACGCCGCCCTGCGCGCGCGGGACTGGGGCGAGTTCCTCAAGTCCGTGTCGTACCTGGCCAGCGACGGCGGCGCGGTCGCGGTCGCGGCGGCGGCGGAGGAGGCGGCGGCGGAGGAGGTGGCGGCGGCCTCTTCTCCCCCTTCGTCGACTTCTTGCTCCTCCGTCTCCACCTCCCCCGCCTCCGCTTCGTCTTCTCTTTATGCCACTCACGAGGCAGACGCCCTGCTGCTGCTCTACTTCTCGTGCGTGCCCCCGCAGCCACAGTCGCTCGACGTGGCGACGAGGCTGCGGGCCCTGGCGATGAGGCGGCAGCGGAGCGGGCAGGGGGGGCAAGGTCACGAGGGGGGAGACAACGGAGGGGAGCGAGGGGGGGACAGGGGCGAGAGTGAAAAGCTGCTTCCCCCTCCTCCTCGTCCCCTCCCCCCGCCGATCGAGCTCTCCGTCGCGGTGCACGTCGCGATGGCCACGGGGGACGGGCTCGCGCTGGCGAGGCTGTCCCGGGACCATCCCGCCCGCTCGTGGAGGACGAGGGCCCTAATGGCGCCGGCGCTCGAGCGGAGCCTGTGGAGAGTCGCTGCCTCTGCTGCTGCTTCCGCTCCTTCTTCCGCTTCTCCTCCCCCTGCCCCGCCTCCTTCTCCTCCGCTCCCCGTCCGAGGCGGGTACCCAGCTGCCCTGGCAGCCCTAGCGGCGTCCTACCGCTCCTTGCCCGCCGCGGTCGCGCGGAGGCTGATGGGAATCGGCGGCAGCAGCAGCGAGGGAGATGAAGAGGAAGCAGAAGGAGGAGGAGGAGAGATGCTGCTGCGCGAGCTGGTCGCGGCCGCGAGGGGTCGAGGAGACAGGTGGGCGATGGGACAGGAGCTGCCCCCGGCGGCGGGGGAGCTCAAGTTCAAGTGAAAAATATGTAAACTACGCCTTGTTGCATTTGTGGAGAGGTAAGGGTTGGCTTTGTTTTTGCCCGGAAGGAAGAGTTTTTTCCACTTTTCACCCTCGTTGTCGACGTCAAAGTTTCGGCGTTCTACGAGTGAAAGCGAAGCCTATTTCCTTCTCGTTTATCTTACTTGTGTGTTTTCCTCTTTTGCACGCAGTGTGTTGCGATTGAGAGAGAACGCGGAGAGCGAGAGAGTTTTTTTTCTCTCTGCGTTTGGCGTGGGGAAGAGAGGGGAGTGTACAGAAGATTTTTTTTCCCTTTTGGAAGAGAGAGAGGAAGAAAAGAAGAGGCCGTCGGAATGAGTGCTTGTTTATTTTTCTTCTTCTTTTTTTGTTTCTCTCTCTCTCTTTTTCCGACACTGCTCCGAGAAACTTCTGAACATCGCGCCATGCTCTCCTGCTCTGCGTGAGGAGATCCCTCCTGATATCAGAACACACACACACACAGAGAGAGAGAGAGAGAGAGAGTCTTGCGCTCAAGCGAGCGGCGAAGAAAAGGGCGAAACGAATTCAAGTCGATTGAATTCATCGGTTTCGAAAAAAAGAGGGAGAAAAGCCTCGCTCTCTTTCGCTCTCTCCGTGACCTCTGAGGACGCGCCATGAACCAGTACCAGTACGTGATTTGGCGAGGTGATTGTGTCGTCGCTCGCCTGAAGCGAAAAAAGCGAGCTCAAGAGCGAATGTGAGGCAGATGGACGTTGCGATGAAGAAGAGGGTCGATGGACTCGCCGACGCCGCCGCCGCCGCCGACGCAGCATCTTGCTCTCCATGTTTTCGTCTTTTCGCCACCCTCTTCTCCCTCCCTTGACTCTTGCTTCTGGTCCAAGTCCGCTCTCTCTGCGTGCATGACGCAACGCTGCTTGCCCCTGTGTGCTCGAAAATGCAATTCGAGCTCTTTGTCGAGCGGGAGAGAGAGGGAAATTTTGCAAGCGCATTTCGCTCACGACACTCTCTTCCTCGACCTCGACCTCTTTGCTCCTCTCTCTCTCTCTCCCCTCTCTCTCCCCTCTCTCTCTCTCTCTCTCTCTCTCTCTCTCTCTTTCTCTCTCTCTCTCTCTCTCTCTCTCTCTCTTGGAAAACCAAAAAACCCAAAAAACCTCAGCATTTACGAGGCCATCGGCAGGGGGCGCCACTCGGTGGTCTACAAGGGCCGCCGCAAGAAGACGATAGACTACTACGCGATCAAGAGCGTCGACAAGGGCCTGAAGCCGCGGGTGCTGCAAGAGGTGCGTGTTTCCCCCCCTTGCACCTCGTGTCTTCGCTCACCTCTTTGTCTTCCCTCCGCTCTGCCCCTCCCTGAACAAAAAAAAAAAAATCGAAACGAAACGACGAAATCAGGTGCGAACCATGCACGCCCTGTCC
>Ga0315289_10003268_pt1 | contig 24614 bp, 23 predicted proteins | sample YL17G11_40_MG_FD_203452 | JGI IMG/M metagenome (GOLD analysis project Ga0315289, IMG submission 203452) | Sediment microbial communities from Yellowstone Lake, YNP, Wyoming, USA - YL17G11_40 | ecosystem: Environmental > Aquatic > Freshwater > Lake > Sediment | place: USA: Wyoming | collected...
ATTCCTAAACAATGACAAAAATCAATTGTATTTTGAATAATCTGTGCTTTTTGAATTAAATTGGGTTGAATAGTCATCGTTCCATCTGTAGAAATCAGCAAACGATTATATCCCTTTATTTCTAAAACATAAGCATGGCTTAATATTCTATTAGTTCTTAAACCAATTTCCTTATCTAAAACTGCTTGTAAAAAAATTGCGGTGCTAACCATTCCTTTCATTAAAATATCAGCCTTTTTGTTCCTAACTAATTCTACTGCCAATCTTGCTGACTTAATATGATCAGGCTCATCTACTATCTCATAATTTTTTAGATTAATGTTATTTTCAGTGGCGATTTGAATAATTAGTTTTTTATCTTCTATCAAAATTCCTTTTACTAATCCTTCCAACCTTGCCTGTTCTATAGATTTTAAAACATCAATATCTCCTGCAGCTGCTACTGAAATTATTTTCCTACCTAAACTTTTTGCTTTTTTAAAGATTTCTTCAAATGAGGTTATTATTCTACCCTCCTTCTTTTTAAATTATAAATTTATCCAGACTATGAATACTCTTCCGCCTTTTCTGTTCCTCGCAATACTCTGATTGCTCCCCGAGCCATTGCTTTTAATTCATCACTCCCTGGATAAACAATAATAGGGGCAATGAATTGAACTCTTTCTTTTATCCAATCTAAAAATGTATTCCCTAATGCACCTTTACCTCTTAATAAATTTCCGGTGAGAACAATAGCATCTACCTCTCCTTTTAATACGGCAACTTTTCCTCCAATTTCCTTAGCAATTTGGTAGGCCATTGCCTTATAAATTAATTCGGCTTTTTTATCTCCATTTTTTATCCGTTCTTCTATTTCTAGAGTATTATTTGTCCCGAGATAAGCCACTAAACCTCCTCGCCCATTAATTTTTTTTAACATTTCCTCTTCGCTGTATTTGCCAGAAAAACACATTTTCACTAATTGTCTAGCTGGTAAACTACCGGATCTTTCCGGAGAAAAAGGTCCGTCTGTAGTAGCACAATTTGAATCAATTAATCTTCCTTTGTAATGAGCGCTAACTGATATCCCCCCTCCTAGGTGGATCACAACCAAATTAAGATCTTGATAATTTTTATTTAACTCTCCTGCAGCTCTTCTTGCTGCAGCTTTTAAGCTAAGTGCATGAGTTAAACTTTCTTTTTCAATTTCTGGTATTCCGGAAATTCTGGCTAACGGGTCAAATTCATCGACAGAGATCCCATCAACTATAAAAGCAGGTTTATTAATCTTTTGAGCTAATTCATAGGCAATAATTGCCCCTAAATTAGAGGCGTGTTCTACTCTGGGTCTTTCTCTTAAATCCTCTATCATTAGCTCGTTAATTCGGTAAGTTCCACTTTTTATGGGTTTTATTTCTCCTCCTCTTCCTACTATCGCATCAAAACTATTTAGCTTTATATTATTATTTTTAAGAAAATCCAAGACAACTTGGGAACGAAATTCATACTGATCGCTAATTTTATTATATGAAGATAATTCCAGCGAAGAATGTGATAAATTACATTGAATTTGCAATTCTTCATTTCTAAAAACGGCAACTACCGTAGAAGTTGATCCTGGATTAATGGTTAATATTCTAAAGTTATTTAACACTTTTTACCTCATGCATTTTTAAAATCTAATTTATATATATTAAAATAAATATTTTTACTATTTAATTACAGTATTTTTTTGCTATATCTACGCCTCTATCAAAAGCTATCAGATTCTGTTCAATGAATCTACCAGGAACATGTTGTTTTAATACTTTTATTAAAACAACTTTATCTAAAGAAATAATTTCAGCCAACACCCCAAGTAAAATAATATTTTCAGCCTTAGGGAATTTTATTTCTTCTGCAATTTCCGCAGCTTTTATCTGTATTAATTTAACTTTTTGCCTATTTAACAAATTAATTATATCTTCATCTTTAGGATATTTTTCTATTTCAGACATCATATCTATTGGATAAATTTTACGATCACTTAAAATTACAATTCCTTCAGGTTTTATAAATTTAATTCCTTTGAGAACTTCTGAAAATTCCATTCCTACCATTACATCTGCTGAAAATGGGGGTATCCTTGATCCAAAAACATCTCCAATTCTTACTTCTCCATGAGCTGAACTCCCTCTTTGTGCTAAACCAACTTCTTTATAGAACTTAACTTTTTCGCCAATTTCCATTCCATAATGGGCGATCATTTCTGATAATTTAATAATTCCTTGCCCCCCTAAACCTACAAAGTAAAAATCAGTCTTCATTCGCTATCACCTCAATCGCCCCTGTCGGACATATACTTTTACATAGCCCGCAACCAAAACAGGCAGATGTAATTTGCATAACCCCTTTTTTATTTTCCTTAGAAAAACTAAAACTCATAGCTGGACAAGCCAATTCTTTAATGCACTTCCTACAACCTATACATTTTTCAATATTGACTGTATATTTGGGTAGACTTACTTTTCTTTTACTCGCCTGAAGAGCACATTCTCTGCGAGAAATAACTACTGAAACCCCTTTGTACTTTATAGCTTCTTTTAAAATCTCTAACGTATCTTTATATTGATAAGGGTCAGTAAGAAAAACATTTTTCACTCCACAACCTTTTACTAAATCAATTAATTCGATCTTTTTATTTTTTTTACCTTCATTTAAGTCAACCGTTCCTGGGTTTTCTTGAAAACCTGTTTGTGCGGTCCAACCATTGTCTAAAATAATAATAGTTAAAGGAATATTATGATAAACTGCATTAATTAAAGGAGCTATTCCAGAATGAAAAAAAGTTCCGTCACCCAAAGTAGCAATTACTGGCTTTTCGATTCCCGCCAATTTTAATCCTTGAGCAATACCAATACTAGCTCCCATAGACACTTCTGACCAACAACTATTAAAGGGTGGATTAGCTCCCAAAAAATTACATCCAATATCCCCACTAACAATAATGTCTTCCTTTTTATATTTTAATTGTTTTATTGCTTGGTTTAAAGCGTAATAGGTACCTCGATGAGGACAGCCAGCACAAAAAGAGCTTGGTCGTGAAACTTCAAGATTTTTAGCTTTTTCTACAATTTCCTGAGATACTTCATTCTCTAATTTAATTTCTAAAAAAGTTTCTAGAGCTTTCTTAACTATATCGAAAGAATAATTTCCTACTTTTGGAAGAGTATTATCTAACTTTCCCATAATTTTTATTTTTTTTTCATACTGACCAGCAATTTTCAGTATCTCTTCTTCTATAAATGGATCCAACTCTTCCAAAATTAATACTTTATCTACCTTGTCTAAAAAACTTTTGATTGTCTTTTGGGAAAATGGATAAATCATTCCCAGCTTTAACCAAGATAGTTTTAACTTGTATTTACTTATCGCTTCTTCTAAATTCATCCAAGGAGAACCTGAAACAATTACCCCTAATTTACCTTCATAATGAATCTTATCAATTTCTATTTCCAAATCAGCAATTTTCCTTGCCTCTTCTAATCGATCAAGGGCTTCCTGATGTTGATTCATACAAAATAATGCCTTTGCTTTAGAATATTTAGCAATATTCCGTTCAAAAAAAGGAGTACTTTTATCTTTAAAAATACTTTCTTCATACTGAACATCTGAAGCAACATGGGCTACTTCCGAGGTTAACCTTAAAAATACAGGGCCGCCAATTCTTTCGGAAACACCAAAAGCAATTTTTGTAAAATCCAAAGTTTCCTGTTGATTGGAAGCATCCAACATGGGGATTATCATTGATTTTGCACAATATCTGGAGTCTTGTTCGGTCATTCCAGCAGCTGTACCTGGATCATCAGCAACATAAATAACCAAACCTCCTGTAAAACCACTATAAGCAATTGAACATAAAGAATCGGCAGCAACATTTAATCCAGACATTTTCATGGTTACCATTGCTCTTTTCCCGGCCCATGCTGCACCTGCTGCAATTTCTAAAGCAACCTTTTCGTTAATATCCCATTCAACACGTATATTTAGATCCTTCGCCATTGGTATAAGGCTTGTAATCACCTCAGTAGAAGGAGTTCCGGGGTAACCGGAAACTACTTCTACTCCTGATTCAATAATTCCTTCAGCAATCGCTTCATTTCCGGTCAGTAGTTTTTTCATATCGTTTCCTTTCAATTAAGGTTAAGTACTTCTATTAAACTTTTTATAAATTTTTGATTTTCATAAAGGATCCCTATGGTAACTCGAACGAAATTTGGGCAACCATAGATATTTCCTGGTCGAACAATTACTCCCTTTTTTAATAATTTTTCAAAAACAATCTCACTATCTTCTTTTAAATCAATAAAAATAAAATTCGTCTCCGTGGGAACATAAAAAAGTCCTAATTTTTTTAATTCCTTATATAAATATTTTTTTCCTTCTTTATTTGAATTTAAAACTTTTCTACGGTATTCTTCATCATCTAAAGAAGCTAAAGCTGCAACTTGGGCCAATCGATTTGTAGTAAAGGGGTTTACTACTCGCCTTAGATAGTCGATTAACTCTGGCCTTGCTATACCATAACCAACTCTAACTCCTGCTATCCCTGCTATTTTAGAAAAAGTACGGATAACAATTACATTTTTTCCCTCCAAGACGTAAGACAGGCTATCAGGATAATTTTTATCTTCTACATAATCATAATAAGCTTCATCAAAGACTACAATTACATCTTCAGGAATCTGTTTCATAAATTTATCTACTACTTCTTTATTAACTATCGTTCCAGTAGGATTATTAGGATTACATAGGAAAATAATCTTAGTTTTTTCATTTATTCTTTGGGCAATTTCTTCCAAATCAAAACTGAAATCTTTAAGTTTAACTGAAATTAATTTCCCATCCATAATTTTAACCGCAGTTTTATAGGCGGGAAAAGTAGTTTCTCCTGTAATTACTTCATCGCCTTCGTTAATAAAAGCCATACCTACAAGATCAATGACATCATCTGCACCATTACCAAAAATTATCATCTCTTTATCAATTTTTAATTTATAAGCTAATTTTTCTCTTAAGAGTCTGCTGGTTGCTTCGGGATAACGGTTAATATTTTCTACTTCTTTTTTTATAGCCTCTACTGCTAAAGGTGAGGGGCCTATTGAAGTTTCATTAGAAGCCAATTTCACAACTTCTTTTAAACCTAATTCTCTTTTGACTTCTTCAATCGGCTTGCCAGGGATGTATGGTTTTAAGTCTAATATTCCTTTTCGTACTAAGGTCTTTTCTTTTTTCATTTTTTGCCTTCCCCTGAACATTATGTTTATGTGGAAACCCCACGGGCAAGACCGTGGCACCTTTTCCATTTTTCGAGCTTCGCTCGAGCCCTTCGGGCGAATTTTACATTCATCCACGGGTAAACCCGTGGTATTCTGCCCTTCGGGTTAATTCTGCCCTTCGGGTTAATAAATTAGTTAATATTATTAATTGACCAGAATTTTGTCATTTATGGGATTTTTATAAAGCTAATTTACTTTTTAGCTATTTCTTCTACTGCTTTTATAGTTTTATCAATATCTTCTCTATTAATACCAAAATGTGTAATAAATCGAACCTCAGTAGGTCGTCTAGGTGAAGCAAGAATATTAAATTTTAATAATATTTTTAAAAACTCATCGGAGTTTATTCCTAAATTTTTTACATTGATAAATACCATATTAGTTTGTACAGTTTCTAAGTCAACTTCTACCCCTTTTATTTTATTTAAACCCTTCGCCAGGATCCAGGCATTTTCCTGGTCTTCTTTTAATCTGCCTACCATTGTTTCAAGTGCAATTATTCCAGATGCTGCTAGAACACCTGCTTGTCTCATTACTCCCCCTAACATTTGTCTGAACTTCCTAGCTTTCTCTATGAATTCTTTTGATCCAGATAAAATTGCCCCTATAGGAACACCCAATCCCTTAGAAAGACAAAACATTACTGAATCAGAATTCTTAGCTATTACTGAAGCATCAACATCTAAAGCTACCGCTGCATTAAAGATTCTTGCTCCATCTAAATGAATAAAAATATTATGCTGGTGAGCAATTTGATAAATTTCTTCCATGTTCTTTAAAGGAATTACTAATCCTCCTGATCGATTATGAGGATTTTCCAAACATATCAACTTTGTTTTTCGAAAAAAAACGTTTTCCCCTAATAAAGCTTCTTCTATTTGTTTTGGAGTAATGACCCCCTTATTTCCAACGATAGTACGAGGCATTACTCCTCCTATCGCTGACATGCCTCCCACCTCATAGTATAGTAAAGCATATGAGCCCCAGCTTCTAAGATAACTTCATCCCCTCTATTACAATGAGTTAAGACCGCTATGAGATTACCCATAGTCCCACTGGCAAGAAATATTGCATCTTCTTTCCCTACTTTTTTGGCAGCTAATTCCTCTAATCTATTAATTGTGGGATCTTCTTGATATACATCAGCTCCAATTTCAGGGATTATTATGCCTTCTCGCATCTCATCAGTCGGTAAAGGAAGTTCATCTATAGCTGCTTCCATTCTAAAATCAATTTTATCTTTGGCATAATTTGTCTTAAAAATTTTAATCATTTTACTTACCTCCCATAATAAATAATTTTTTCAGCAGGATACTTAATAATTTAATATCTTTTACAAAAATTCAAATTAAAAATAGATTTATGATCTGTGTGTACGTTTATCGTTCATTTAAAATATTATTTATTTACATACTTTTCTTGTTGACGGTTTTAATGCAATTGCATCAACTTCAATCAAAACTCCAGGAGGGAATTCTTTCACTGTAGTAGTGGTGCGAGCAGGGGGGTTAACAGAAAAAAATTCTTGAAATACCTCGTTCATTTCTCTGAAATTATCTATAACTCGAAGGAACACATTAATTTTCAATATATCTTCGAGTCTAGCACCTTCAATTGCCAAAATCATCTCTATATTTTTAATTATCTGCCTAGTCTGTTTTTTAATATCTTGCTCAATGAGTTTATTTGTTTTAGGATTAATAGGAAGCTGCCCAGATATAAAAATAAGTCCCCCGCCAACCACAGCTTGAGAATACACCCCTAAAGGTTTAGGAGCCTCATTACTATAAATTACTTTTTTCATTAATCGTCTCCTTTCTAATTTAATTTATTATTAAAAAGTACTAATATAATATAATGATCAACAAAAAGCTAATTTTTAGAAAAGCAAAAAATTAAAGAATTATAACTTTAAGAAAAACTTAATTTAAATAGTTAAACAGAATAAGCTTTTAGTAATTTATTTTACTTAGAATATATTTATTTGAACTTTAAAATTTTTCAAATTTCAATACAAAATAAGCACTTAACTTAAGTTATTTCTTCTTTCAGAATATTTGAAAATTTATCGAGATCAATATTCCCGCCACTTAAAATAACTACCACTTCTTTATCTTTGAAATCTAATTTCTTTGAAATAATTGCTGCAAGACTAGCTGCCCCAGATGGTTCAACTAATAGTTTTGCCCGTTCCAAAAGTAGTATCATAGCCTTCTTTATTTCTTCATCAGTAACCAAAACAACTTCATCAACATATTTACGCGCTATTTCAAATGGTCTTGCACCGGGTCTTTCCACAGCAAGCCCATCAGCTATGGTATTAGCTTTTTCTATTCCCACTAATTTATCTTTTCTTAATGAAAGGTACATTGAATTAGCACCTTCCGGTTCAACTCCAATTATCTTAACTTCTGGTTTTGCATGTTTAACCGCAATAGCAACTCCTGCAACAAATGCTCCCCCCCCAATGGGACAAAAAATAACATCAGTGTTAGGTTTTTCCTCAATAATATCTAAACCAATGCATCCATGACCAGTAATTAAATTCTCATCCTCAAAACAATTAAGAAAAATAAGGTTTTCGGATTTAGCAAGAGACATTGATTTTTCCATAGTATCCTTTGTATCTTTCCCATATATGACTACTTTTCCACCATATCCTTTAGTCGCCATTATTTTTGTTTTTGATGTACCTTCCTTCATTACTATTACAGATTTCACTTTAAAAATTCGAGAAGCATAAGCTACTGCTTGAGCCCAATTTCCAGCAGAAGTAGTAATAACACCCTTTTTCTTCTGGTCCTCTGTTAAATTCATAATTACATTTAAAGCTCCCCCAATTTTATATGATCCAGTGACTTGTAAATTTTCAGGTTTCAAATAGATATTATTTGAAGACATCCAACTAAAGGTGTTAGAAAATTGTAACAATGTGGGAACTTTGTATTTTTTTATTTTACTGTTAGCTTTAACAATTTCAGAATATTTGATCATGTTTGTTAATCAACCTCTTACCTAATTTTATTTTGAAAATAAATTAAAAATAAATGTTTTAATTCTTGATAATTTCAAAGAAAAATAACCTAATTATAATAATTATTTTAATTTGGCTTAATTATTCATATTTATTTTTTAATACTTTACCTGCTAATTCTCTAGTGCTTTTACCACTCTCCACTACAATTTTCCCATTTATTATTACATATTCTACTCCATCTGGATAAATTCCTGGCTCAAAGAAGTTAGACTTATCACTAAAATCTGTAAATGATAAAATAGTTATATCTGCTTTGTAGCTATTTTTAATTAAACTCCTTCGTTTTAATCCTAATCGCTTAGAAGGGAAACCGGTAATTTTAGCTATCCCCTCTTCAAGAGTAAGGTCCTTACCTTTACCTGTATATTCTTTTATAAACCGAGGTGCCCATCCATAACAACCTGGGGACCATCTTAAATTTTTAAGTTTCCCCTAATGTTATTCAATAACAAATACATCTTTAGTTGCGTTATTCAAACATTACCTTCCTTTTTAAGAACTGTATTTCATCTTGCCAATTCATATATGGCTCTTGCATATATTTTGGTAGCCTTAATTATACTGTCAATCCATAAGTATTCATCGACCTCATGGGCAACCTGTTTCTCATTAGGAAAAAGAGGACCAAACGCTACTGCATTTTTTAATGTTCTGGCATATGTACCCCCGGCCATTGTTATCGCCTTACTATTATAATCCCCGGTCTCTTCCCTGTATATATTCATAAGAGTGCTTACCAGAAAACTATGCTCAAATACATAGTGAGGTTTTGAATGCCTTTCAATCTCTATTTCTATAGAATAAGTAGAAAGGGTATTTTCAATTTTCGCCATTAATTCCTCAAATTTCGTCTTTATGGGATACCTAATGTGAACATGCATTTTCACTGTTTCTACATTATAATTGATGATTGTAGCGCAAAAGGTCAATGGAGTTGATATGTCATCTTGGAAGGCACATCCCATTCTCTCACCATAGATTGTATACCCTACCCTTTCATTATAAAATTGTACAAAATCCTTTAAATCTCCATCAGGTAGACATAAACACTCTAAAAACTCCATCATGCCGGATATGGCATTATCACTATTTTCCGGTGAAATTGCCGAAGCTGATTTGCCCGTATATTTTATAAATATTTTATCTCCCTTTTCTATTAACTCTACCTTTGCTCTTTTTTTCTCAATATATCGAGCAACTATACTCATTAAATTAGGTTTATCCTGTTGAGACAGGTTTATTATGACATTGCAAAAATCAGGTACCTTCTTAGGCATATCCCCGCCCTGTATGCTCTCTACAGAAAACTTTCCGTAGTTCTTATTAATTTTTTTACTAAAAATCAAATCCAATATACCCTTCTCGCCATATACAACTGGAAAAGGCGAATCTGGTGAAAATGCTACATCAGGCTCTCTGTTTTTGCTTAAATAATAGAGTATATCTGCCATGCCGGTCTCTTCATTGGCTCCAAATATTATTCTTACTTTCTTGCCTAGAGTCAATCCAGAATCTTTAATAGCTTTGAGTGCATAAAGAACTGCAACACATCCTCCCTTATCATCATAAGAACCTCTACCGTATATTTTTCTATCATGAATTTCTCCACCAAAAGGAGGATATGTCCATCCATCTCCTTCTGGTACAACGTCTACATGAGCCAATATACCAACTATTTCATTACCTTTACCGTATTCAGCATGTCCTGCATAACCATCAAAATTCTCAACTTTAAACCCTAACTTCCTTCCTATATTTAAAGCATATACAAGAGCATTATAGGGTCCTTTCCCAAAGGGTTTACCCTCTTCAGAGCATTCTTCAACACTTTTTATTTTTACGAAATCTTGTATTGTTTGTATTATTTCACCTCTATAATCATCTATTACTTTACAAAAATCCATAAGTAATCCTCCTAAGTTTTCCTTCTAACCCTTCATATAAAAATAATATTAGTTTCATAATGTGTACAATTTCGGCAAATAATAAATTATTTGCCGAAATTGTACACATTATTATCTCAGTTACTTTTCAAATTTAGATAATTGCGGGTGCACAAATTTGCCATCCTCAATTACTTGCACACCATCAACAATTAGAGTGCAATCTAGACACATACCATCCCAGTGAGAATGTGCATTGTTTTTCCCTTTAAATGTCATCTGATTATCTCCACCTGAAATACAAAATGCATTCCATATTCTTTCGTCTTCCATCAGATTTCCAGTAGCAGAAGCCCTTTTATTCAACCCACCACCTATGTGAGAGAAGAAATAATGCATCTTATCACCATTATTCATTTCTTGCCTATATTTAAGCCAATCCTTCATTTTTTTTGCCTGTTTTCCGCCTTCTATATTCTTAATCCATCCATTTTCATATGTAAACGTTACAGGTTCATCCAATAAACCAACAGGATATAAAGAAGCATCAACTACAAAAGTACCATTGACAGATTCTTCAATTGGAGCTGCAGCCCAAGCACCACCGGGAAGATAATCAAGTTCTCCTACTTTATCACTGACACTATCTGTATACCTTACCGGTCTGTTTGAATCCATATACATAAGTGCATCAGTCCCTGCTTTTGTTTTAACCTGTAACTTTTTGGCATTTTGTATAATTGATTTAATTACCGGGCCAATCTGGCTCATTTCTTCAAAATCTGCTTCTAGTACCACAGGTCTTAACATATTATGGGTTTCCAAATCTGCCATATAAAGTATTCTCCCCTTTTTTAATGTCCCTGCTATAGCATCAGAATACAATATCTGGCTTTTTGTAAAAGGAAATAAAACATCACATTCCCACATAGCATGAGATACCCTTTCAGGTATTTGCAGGACTGACTCTACAAAATGAAAACTCATTTTTAATGCTTCGGCACCAACTTTTCTGCATTTATATAGGAAGAGATCCATTACCCTTTCATCACTTCCTGTATCTCCAAGTATCAATACTTTCTCACCAGATTTTACTTTTGCGCATCTCTTAATAGCAATATCTGCAACTTTATCAAGTTGCTTCATCAATTCATATTCTTTTACTGTGTTTAAATAATTAATAATATCTATCTTTTCGAAATGAAACTTTTTTTCATTCATGGTTATGCCTCCTACATTTTATTCATAATATTTACATTAACTCTTTTAACCCAAGTTTTTCATTTAATTTATTATTCTCCGCAATGAGCATATCATCAAGATAAATTGAAGGCGATGTAAGTACAACATCAACATGGTGTCTAAAAGTTCCTACTTTTCCCTTAAATGATTTATCCTGATTACCAAATCCAAATATAACACTTGCTACTACTCTTTCATCTTCAAACATGTTTCCACTCATTTTAGCTCTAGGATTTAATCCAATACTAAAATGGCACAAATGAATATAATGGGATCAGATAATGATTCCAATCAATTGGCCCACGCATTGGCATCAGAGCCATCCTCTATTTGTGTAATTACCCCTTTCTCTAATGATAGTTTTACCGGAGATAAAACAATACCTCCTGGAGATATACTTCCATCTACAACAATTCTGCCGTTTATTGTCTCTCCCAGGGGTGCTATGCTGACTTGTACACCAGGAAAAAAACCAATTTTGCCAGGTTCCGTGACTATACCATCCCCCAGTATAACAAGCCTGTCCCTAAAACAAAAAGATATATCCGTCCCAATTGTTGATGTTATTCTGCAAATTTTTATTTTTCTCCATAGTTCGCAAATTACATTTCCATTTTGGGCCATTGTTTCACAATCTACGCCTACTACAACACCATTAATAGCATATTCCTCAATATATATAGCAACTGCAGATAATATTCTCGTTCCTCTTTCAGAGGCCTCCCTGCATGTGCATGTATTGGTCTGCATAAACCTAGTATCACATAAGCCTATTATTTCATCTACATTTACCAAATCCTGATGTATGCTTTGATTAAATTCCTCTTTTTCGGAATGTTGCATTTTTCTTATTGCCAGAAGCTGACAGTTTTTTGTAACATTTAAGCCGGCAATTAAGCAAGCTTGTGCCAAATCCATATTTGTACTTATACCTTACCTGTACCTGCAAGTATAATTACACTTTCTCCTTCTCTACCTTTGCCAACATGTTTATAGTTCTATATGCAAATTCACCTTATTTTACATATGAAGCCATATATTAAACCTCCATTTTTATTTTAGTGCTGGTGGTATTATGATCCCTTTATCAACTACTAGCTGATTATCTACATAAAAACTATGATTTCTACAGGGAATATCTATATGGAATTTACATACATTTTTGCCCCCCAGGTCAGAGGTAAAGTTACTGCCGAAAGCTATCTGCATATTACCATAGTATGATTCGGCATCCATTAATCCGCCCCATTCCCAAAATTTGAGTCCTATAGAATTCCATTGTGCCCTGTGATCTGTCCCCCATCCTATGTGGGATACCTGATAGGCATTCTTTTCTTTTGGCGCTTCAAAATAATCTTGCAATAATTTTGCATCCAATCCTCCCTCAAATTTTACAATATTGCCTTCTCTTATAGTAAGTTTTATTGGTGATTGTACATATCTGCCAAGATTAAGTATTATATCTCCTGTATCTATTACCAGAGTACCTTCAGTAGTGCCCTCTACAGGTGCACATGCAACAAGCCCCGATGGCCAATGATCCCATCTGCCTTTTATGTCAGATATACCATACTGTGATATTCCAGGTCTACCCTCTTTGCTCATTGTTAAGTCAGTCCCTACATCAGATGTTATCCTTAAAGTTTTCCCCTTATTTAATAGATTAGCCCCATTAATAGTCCTTTGTCTAACTTCTTCGCAAGGGAACATCCTGCGTAATACCTCTACTGGCTCTTCTATCATTAATGTCCTGGCTCCTGCTGCTAAAGCTTCATTGTGAGCGTTAGAATAAAGCCATGCAACAGCTGTAGTCATACCTATGATCATGTCAGCCGACTTCCAGGCATTCAATATTGCTTTGGAGCTAAGTGTTTTCATATCTGTAGGGAAAGTCATCAAAAATACTTCAGCGTTTAACTCCTTTGCTGCAGCAAGACATGCAGCCGGATACTGTTCATTAAACTCGGTGTCGTTAAATAGTATTACTGTTTCTCCTTCTTTAACCTTGCATAGTTCAAGCTGTTTCTTAAATAGAGGAACGAGTTCTGCTGTAAATAGATGAGAAGATGGAAATCTTTTCATAATTCTAAAACCTCCTATAATTTTATTTTTTAATGGATTAACATCTACAAATTCTTATCGGAAATTAGCCCATTAATTTCTCTTAATTAATTTCAATAGTTCTTTAAACTTTTCTACTTACACCACTTAATTATTGTATTTATTAATATCCTTATTGATTTAACGTATTCTTCTTGGCTTACCCATTCATTGGGTTTATAGAAATTATCGCCTTTTGGCCCAAAAGCTATGGTAGGTAGTTTGGCATAAATCATTGGAAATCTGAGAACACTAACTTGATGGTGATCGTAGATTGAAAAATCGCAACCATCTTCTGCTTCTACAGATTCCTTTAATGCTTGCAATATCTCATCCCCTTTGCCAAGAACTGCAAGAGATCCAGGATTTCCCCTCAAACCTATCTTCTCTAATTTTGGTGGACACTTCTTTAACGATGCATTCTCTTCTATTGCTTTTTGAAGTACCTTTTCTATTTCTCCAAATATTGAGTCTAATGTTTCATGGGTATAGGCAGAAAAAACTATATTACCTTCAACTACACACTTATCCGCAACTACTCCCGGGGCTTCTCCTCCTTTGATAACACCTATGTTAAAAGTTGTCTTTTCTGTATTTTTATTATTAAATTCTTGATCACGCTTTTTTGCATATTCATTTAGAGCCTCTATTATTTTGATAGCTTTATCTATAGCATTAATTCCGTCTTTAATGCAAACGTAGTTTTGGGGATTTCCTTGTTCCCTTAAGGGAGGTTTTTCTCCAAACACAGTTATCATAAATGTTAAAACACCAAAAGTAGCAGTTTTAACTTCACCCACTCCCCTTCCTGTTTCTGAAGAGTGTACATATAAAGCCGCATCTACTCCCCAATCTTTAGTAAATACTGCCAGAGGACCAGTGGCCCCCATATCTTTTTCATTTTCACCAATAAATCTTACATCACCTCTTAGTTTAATCCCCATCTCTTTTATAATTCTTAAAGCCATCAAACAGGCCGCTACTCCGGATTTAGCATCATTACTTCCTAATCCATATAGCCTATCGTCTTTTTTAACTAATTTAAGAGGATCGGTATCCCATAAGTCTCTATTCTCTACACCTTCGGTATCAAGGTGAGAAAAGATTAAAATAGATTTTCCTCCACCACTCCCTTTGATTATACCTGTTATATACTTTTGTTTTTTTTCTTTCCCTTCAGAAAACGGGCAATATTCTGGGTAATCTAAAAATTTATCAGAATCGGCAGTGAAGATTTTCGGATGACAATCGAGTTCTTCTAATTCTCCCTGCAAAAAGTCTATTAGGTCATCATTTTTCTTACCTTTGATGCTTGGAATTTCTATTAGATTATTTAACAAGCTTATTGCTTTATCTATCGGAACTTTTACCTTATTATTAAAATAATTTTTCATTTCTTAGAACCTCCTATTAATAAATAATAAAACATGATTTATTTTACACTAAAATTTATTAATTCGTAACACCTTTATAAGGAATTCCCATTGTTCTTCCAATATCTGCATAACCATCCTTTAAGGTACGCTCAGGTTTTAATTCAAGATCAAAGGGTATCTGTTGGCCATGTTCTTCAAGATAGCAGAAGGCTTTTACAAAATCCCCCAATTTTTCTATCGGAGCGGAAAATATTACCTCATTGGTTTGTGCCATTGCAATCCCTCTATCTCCTCTACAGGGATTAGCAACCCAACATTTTCTGTTTTGTATCACCGGAACAACAGCCAAAACACAAACACTATGACCTGATAATGTGCTGGTAACATCAACACCGTCTATACAATCTTTCGCTACCAAAAGATGAGTTAATTGATATGGATCACAATATATAAGAAACATATCTGGTTCAAAACAACATTTTTCTAAAGGAGCAGAGAGTATTCCCATATACTCACCCACTTTAAAACGAGGGGCTGATTGTACAGCTTTTTGCCTGGCCTCCGGATTAATTCCCAATAAAGTACGATGTTTCGCTTCCAACCATTCTTTGGAAGGTTCTACAAACCCAAATCCTATAAAAGGTGCCATACACCACATGTCTTCTTTGGTCATGGCAACGGTATGCTGCCCTCTGCGGGACATGGAAAAAGCCTGACAATTATCCAGATGATAACCTTTGTCCCTAAATGGTCTTATTGCATCTTTAGGAATTTCCTCTTCACTTTTTGCCATCTTAATTGCCAAAGGATAAGTAGATAAACTTAGTTTGTCTCTAATTTCTTTTGCATTCGTGTGTATATTTTCTAAATTCATTATTATTTCACCTCCCTTCTAACTTCTTGTTTTTTTGGTTTTTAAAAAATATAATAATAATTTTTTTATTTACAAAGATGACATCTTACAAAATGCCCTTTACTTATTTCTACCATAGATGGATCCTCTTTAGCACAAATGTCCATTTTCTTAGAACACCTCAAATGAAAACTACAACCCGGGGGAATATTTACTGGACTAGGAATCTCACCTGTAGATTTTACTTTTTTAGGTTTAAGCTTTTCTTCCTCATCAGATAAAACAGGTATAGATGATAATAGCATCTGTGTATATGGATGAAGTGGGTTCCTAAAAAACTCCAAACATGTTGCATTTTCACAAATTTTCCCAAGATACATAATAGAAACCGTTGAAGCAATATTTCTCATCAAACTTAAATCATGAGTAATAAAAAGATATGATAAATTATAATCTTTTTGAAATTGAATTAGCATATTAATAATTTTTGCTTGAATTGACACATCTAAAGCTGATGTAGGTTCATCCAATAAAATTAAAGAAGGATTTGATGCTAAAGCTCGCGCAATTGAAATCATTTGTCTTTCTCCTCCTCCTATCATCTGAGGATATTTATATATATAATCTTCTGATAGCTCAACCATTTTGAGAAGTTTCTTAATCTTTTGAGTTCGTTCTTTACGATTCTCAAAAAGACCTTGCACTTGAAGAGGTAATTCAAGTATCTGATAAATGCTCCTCATAGGATTCAAAGAAGTACCTGGATCTTGAAAAACAATTTGTATTTCCTTTTTTAATTCCTTGGAACGTTTTTTACTTTCATTGCTGATGTCTTGATTACGATAACTAATTTCTCCTTCAGTAGGTTGATATAAGCCAGCTATAGTGTAAGCCACCGTACTTTTTCCCGAACCAGACTCACCTACTAGAGCAAATATCTCTCCTTCTTTAATTGAGAAATCAATACCATTTACTGCTTTAACAATTCCTTGTTGGGTAAAAAAATATTTCTTAAAATTTTTCACGGCTAATATATTATTATTTATCAACTTGGTTCCTCCCTTTTTTAAAGAGCCAACACGCAACTTGATGAATCTCCTTAACTTTAAAAAAAGGTGGTTTTTCTACTTTGCATATTGGCATAACATAACTACACCTTGGATGAAACCGACAACCTGGTGGTGGATTAAGGTATCTAGGAATATATCCTGGAATTCCCTGCGATATTCCTCCTCCAATAAGTTTAGGAACAGCAGCTATTAAGGCCTGGCTATATGGATGTAAGGGATTAGTAAATAATTCTGCTGTCTTTGCTACTTCTACCATAGAACCAGCATACATTACATAAGTTCTCTGGGTCATATTCTTAACCATTCCTAAAGCATGACTAATTAAGATTATTGATATATGCTTTTTCTTTACTAAATCCTTCAGTAAGCGAAGAACCTGATCTTGAATCGTTACATCAAGTGATGTTCCAGGCTCATCAGCGATAAGTAAATCAAGGTTACTTAGGAGAGCAATTGCAATACAAACCCTTTGGCGCATACCACCAGAAAGTTGAATAGGATAACTTTCCAATATTCTTTCCGGATCCGGGAGCATAACATCCCTTAATACTTCTATCTCACGAGCTTTGATCTCCATTTTTGTTAAATTTTTTTCCATTCCCTCCGAATATTTTATAACATTTTTAATTTGAGAACCTATTGTAAAGACAGGATTAAGAGCGGCAGTAGGATCTTGAAAAATCATAGAAATTCTTTTTCTTCTAATTTCTTGAATCTCTGCTTTATTCATTTTTAGAATATCTCTCCCCTTAAATAAGATTTCACCTTTAGAGATCCTTGCCGAGGTCATACCAAGAATTCTCATTATTGCCTTCATCGTGGTAGTCTTCCCACAACCCGTCTCACCAATTAATCCAACATTCTCTTTAAGTCCCACCGTAAAATTTACTCCATCTAACACCTTAAGTAAACCACCGAAAACCTTAAAATTTAGACTTAAATCTTTTATTTCAACTAGAGGTCCTTGCATAAATTAAGTCTCCCAACCTGTAAATATATCATAAATTCCATCACCAAGAAGATTAAATCCTAATACAACTATTACAAGAGCAATACTAGGAAACACTGCCATCCACCACATGTCAGGTAAGTATTTGACTCCAATAGCAATCATACTTCCCAAGTCAGCAGTAGGAGGTTGAGCACCAAATCCTATAAAACTAAGACTCGATCCTACCAAAACAATACCCCCCACATCTAATGTCATTTTAGTAATAATTACTGAAAGACAATTAGGAAGAATTTCCTTAAAAAGAATATGTAACTTTCCTGCACCAATTAATTCAACAGCTTGAATAAAAAATTCACCTCGTATTGAGATAACGAGTCCATACACCATTCTGCAATACCATGTCCACCATAATAAAGATATGGCTATCATAGTAGTAAGTAGATTATGAGGAAGAATAGCACAAATTGCCAGGGCCATAATTAATATAGGAAGGGAAAGAAAAATATCTGTAATTCGCATAATTAGGATGTCTATCCATGTGCCATGAAAATATCCAGCAATAAGCCCAATAATTACCCCTGTAGGTGCAGCTATTAAAAGAACCACAAAAGCCATTAACAGAGAAACCCTGAAAGCATAAATAATACGCGTCAAGATATCACGGCCATATATATCAGTTCCAAAGGGATAACTCAAACTGGGGGGTTTCTTTGCTTCCTCGAAATTCACATATCTACCAACAGATTCGGGATGAACCGTAACAAACGGAGCAAATATAGCAAGAAACAGAATAATAAAAATTGTTATTAATCCTATAATAGAAAGACGATTTTGAGAAAATTTATACCAATTTCTTTGTACATTCTCCCATTTTTCTGAGGTTAATATTTGACTGAAAATAGTTTTTTTCATCTTATCTTTTCACTCCTTTCCTTTATTAGATAAATTCGGGGGTCAAGAAAACCGACAATAATATCTGCAATAATATTACCAAATATAACAAATATACCCGTTATTAAGACTACCCCATATATTGCATTAAGGTCTTTTTGTATTATAGCAACCATCCCATATCGAGCAAACCCAGGCCAATTAAAAATTAACTCAACAAGAAAAGACTGTGCCAAAATAGCGGCAAATTCTAAACCAAGTATAGATACAACTGGGTTAAGGGAGGGCTTTAAAACATCGCGGAACATAATAACTCTCTCAGGAATACCATAAGATTCTGCAGCTACAACATAATCTTTCCTCATGTTATTATAAATTGAAGTTCGAGTGATTCTTGCTTCTTCTGCCATTCCTAATAGACCTATACTAACAACTGGCAATATTAAATGTTTAAAAGCATCGAAAAAAACTATAAAATTACCTTGAATTAATGCATCAATTGTTATTAAACCTGTTATCTTTGGTGGATATATTAATTCTGGACTAAGCCTTCCCATACTTGGAAGAATTTTAAGTGCATAACAAAAAATTAACATACCCATAATTGCAAATACAAATGAAGGTGTTACAATTCCAAAATATGCAACAAGTCGCCCTAAGTTATCTACCCAAGTATTATTATATCGAGCTGAAATAATTCCAATAGTAATCCCTATAACTATTATAAAGATAAAAGCAAATATAGCAAGCTCAAAGGTTGCTGGAAAAACTTGGCTAATATCTTCCAAAACAGGATGTTTTGTGACTAAAGATACTCCTAAATCACCATGGAGCATACCTTTGAACCAGTAATAATATTGAATATAGATAGGCTTGTCATAATACATTGCAATTCTAAATCGTTGCACCACTTCTTCAGGAGTTCTCGATCCCAAGGCCATCCTTGCTGGATCACCTGGTGCGATCCGCATAAGAACAAAAATAACCACAGAAAGACCCCATAAAACAAATATAGAATAGAATAATCTTTTTATTATAAATATTATGTTTATATTTTTCATAATTTTCTATGATTAAGAAGGGAGCCCTTTGGGCTCCCTTCTTAATCATAAATTATCCTCCTTTTCATATTTCTTATGGTTATTTTTTCAATAATTCTTCTCTTTTTTCAGGATATACTTTAATAAACCGCATCATATTTTCGTACTGATAGGCTGGAATTACCTCCCCTTTAGCTGCAGGCCATTCCATATAGGCCGCTTGATATGCAATACGTTCTGGACTTTCTAATATGAAGATGGTCGGACAAAGATCGATTATATATTTTGTAACTTCTCTATATTTAGCATATCTTTCATTATTATCACTAGTGGCAAGTATATCATCAATCATTTTATCTAATATAGGATCAAGCAACCACTCTCCTTGTTCCCAGGTACCAGCTGTCATAGAGTGATAGCGTCCTTGAATTAAAGAAGCAGCCTCTGGATAAAAAGACGAATCAGATAAAACATGAAGGTCAGGAGTTGTCTCTACTTTCGCACTATCTGAACATAACAATGCCCAAGTTGTTTCTTTAACGTTAACAGTTAAGCCAATCTCAGCAGCGTTTGCCATAAGTAGCATAGCTTCTTTCTCCATTGATATATTGGTATTCCACTGGCATTCTATAGGATATTCGTCAAAATGACCATAGTATTTTGACTGTTTTAACTCCATCTTTGCTCTATTTAAGTCACGATGGTATTGAAAACAATTCGGATCACTTCCAGGAACAGTCAATGATACTGGTCCCCTTGCCTGAACAGATCCGGGACTTAGTTTTACAGCCGCATCATAATCAAAAGCCCAAGCCAATGCTTTTCTGACATGTATATCATCAAGTGGCGGTTTTTTAGTATTCATAGTGATATATTCCATATTACTAGCACGCCATTGAGTAACTTTTATACCTTCAATTTTTGCTAAAGACTCAAGTGTTTCAGACCCCATCCACCTATTGGTCATCTCTAACTCTCGACGAGCCATCAATGTTTTTACTAATGTTGGTTCAGTTGATGCAATCATTTCAAATTCATCCGGAGCAGAAGCAATATCTAAGAAATAATTAGGATTCTTTTCCATAAGTATATACTCCGCACTAAAGTTTTTAATCATATAGGGGCCAGAGCCGACATCATGAGCAGAAGCATATACTTTAGCATAGTCACCCATATCATCATACATACCCGGCTTTTTGATATTTGCCATAATTAACTTTTTATTTACAATAAAAAAAGAAGGTAAGGTAGAAAGAAATGGTCCGAAGACAGTTTTCATATGAAATACTACCTTATATTTATCAATAACCTTTGTTTCTTGTATTTTTCCCAACCACAGATATGCTATCCCCTCTCCTATTTTTAAGTTACGATCCATACTGAACTTAACATCTTCAGCAGTTAGTTCGCTCCCATCATGAAACTTAATTCCTGGACGCAGGTAGAAGGTATAAGTCAAGCCATCAGATGATATATCCCAACTTTTTGCAACGTGAGGTATAATATTTCCCTTGGTATCTACAAAGACTAACGGATCAAAAAGATTAACTATTGCTGTCATACTTTGGACGTCTGAACCAACAGATGGATCAATTAAAACTGGCCAATCAGAGCTATATCGTACTATACTAGGACTAGCAGCAATACCTGTACTTGATATACTAATCAATATTCCTAATATACACAAAACAATCGATAAGATTTTAGCTTTTCCATTTAACATAATAATAACCTCCTTAAAAATTGATAATTTAACAGAATTTCTTTATACACTTCTTATATAATCACCATATTCCCACCCCTCTTTTTTAATTTATTTTTATAATCACCATATTCCCACCCCCTCTTTTTTAATTTATTTTGATCCCAAAAATCCACTTAAAAGTAATATATTTTTATTAAGACCCTAATTAAAATTTTGCACTATCACCACAACCCCTTCATTCCAGGATATTGATCAGATAGTCTCCATTCCTTTATCTCAGAAATTGGTGGAGATTTATAGCTATAGATCTTACTATGACCCCAACCAAAGTTCTTGCGAAGTTCGATCATTAACTCGGCATATTTAAGCGAAGCCAGGACACCATCTATCACAGGAATTTTAAGGTCTTCCTGAAGCTTTTTATAAAAACCAAATTGCATGGTACAACCAAGCAAGGATAATTACCTCAGCAAGTTTTTCATGAACTGCTCGCTCTGCAACTTTATGTATTCGCTGCATGGTTTCTGTCTTATTCTTTTGATAATCACTCACAACCAAATCAACTGACTCAAATGATGCCAAACGATTAATCAAGCCATAATTAACAACAAGTTCATACATCTTGGGAATAGACTTATCATTCGTGACGATAATTGAAAAGCGATGACCTAACCCAGCAGCAATCAACATACTCGCCTCAGCGGGAGCAACAACGACAATTTGATCAGTAATCTCCCTTGCTCCCCAAAGACCTGGGTCGTTAAAACATCCAATTATTGCAGCATCATAGCCCTCTTTTTCTGCTCTTTTAACCTGATGTAAGGTATCAACGAGGATCAGAGCATCATAGTAGCGGTAATTAAGGTCCCTTGGTCCTCGTTTGAGAGCCACTACATCTACCTGTGTATCTGCTCGCTTTGCACTATTAATAAACTCTGCAATAGGCAAATTGAAGGCAGCCAACTCATCTACTGGATTAATCCAAAGAATACGGTTTGTCATTTTCTTCACCCCTTCATTAATTGTAATGTATTAGTTACTTTATAAAGAATTAAACTTCCTCAAGCTTTTTTGCAAATTCTATTAGCTTTGGCTCTATAACTTTTCCTTTATCAGTTATCTTTTTTCCATCCAACCAAACAGAAGTATCTAAACAAATCGCATCGCAATGTGAAGGTGCATGTTCTTGTACAGTAGCACCAAAACCCCATACAGTGCAACCCCAAATTCTTTCATCCTCTCCGATATTCCCTGAAAGTTTAGCACCAGGAAGGAATCCATATGTTGCATGGGCTACTTTCCTCATCTGAGGATGATTAAGTTTATTGAACCATACATCAAGTTCTCGTGCTTGATTCCCACCTTCAATTTTAACAATTTCTCCTCCTTTCATCGTCAAATAAATCGGTTCATTAAGTAGTCCACACGGTGGTCCAAATGAACCATCAACAACAATAACCCCATTGAGTGATTTACGATCTGGTAACCATGCGATTTGGCCCGGCAGCCAACATACTACTCCAGGCTTATCAGCATAACCATCTTGAACATCAACATTACAACCAGGAACATTATCAAATTCAACATCTGTTCCTGCTGGTGTAGTCATACGAATATGCTTTGCTTCTTTAGTAAGATCTGCCACACCATGAAGAAACTTCTTTAAGGTTGGATAATCAACTCGACCAATTAGTCGAACCATCATACTAATCGTTGCACCATTAATTCCTAAATATCGAAGATTTTTATTTTCATTTTGTGCAATATGACTAGGAGTTGAATGCCATATCGATTTATTATTTAATTGTAACCAAGCATCCGCTCCTTTTAATGCTCCTGCCAAAGATTCTACCGGTAACATACAGTCTCCTGCTTCTCCCTCTATTAAAGGAGATGCTAGCCAAATTACCATAGGTTTTGCACCAATTGTAAATGTTGCAGTTGCAATGGCATCAACAACCAGAGGCTCGGTTTCAGTATCTGCTGTAATAACGAAAGTCTCCCCCGGTTTTAACTTAAATAACTCTTCAGTGAGAATATTTGCAGCTTTTCCTAATTCATATTGATAAAAATACATCTTAACTAACCTCCTATTACTGCGTTTTCCAAAATTTTTTATTAATTAATAATATTATCTTTTCGACTCATTACTACAAAATTATCTTATAAAAAATTTATTTACTGCTTTATTTCGCAAAATGATATCCCTAGTTAATTAAATAATTTTTTATTCATAAAATTAAACCATTTTAACAAATCCTAGCTTTTCATCCAGTTTATTATCCATTAATACAATTTTACCATTAAGATAAATAGTTGGAGATGCTAAAATCGCCTCTGTGTGAAATTTTCCTGTAGTTATATTACCTTTAAGAAAATTCGGCTGGTGCCCGAAACCAAAGGTGACTGCTCCAAGTACACGCTCAGCTTCAGTTGCATTATCATTCATCTTAGCTAGAGGATTAAATCCTATATTTAAGTGTGATAAATGATATATAATAGGATCATTTAATGATTTGAGCCAACTTTCCCATGCATTTGCATCTGCCTTACCTTCAATATTGACTATTACACCTTTTTCCATTTTTATAGTCACTGGCGAAGATACAATACCTCCTGGACATACCATCCCATCTACTACAATTGTTCCATTTATTGTTTCTTCGATAGGGGCAACTATTACCTGCGCTCCAGGGAAAAATTGAACATCTCCCGGCGTTGTTGCCGCTCCATCCGCAATATGTGCGGGTCTATCATGAAATTCACAGTTAAGATCTGTTCCAATAGAAGAAATTATATGGCATTTTTGTGATTTTTCCCACAAATTAGCCATTAATTTAACATTTTTACGCATTTTTTGGAAATCTACTTCAACTACAGCCTGAATTATATAGTCCTCAATACCTCCTGGTTGTGTTGAAATAATACGAGTTCCTCTTTTAACTGCTTCTGTGCGTGTATTACTTGAAAAAAATTTTGATCCTTTAAATAACCCTATTACAATATCAGAATTTACCACTGCATTATGAATAACTGGGTTTAATTCACCTGTTTCACTATCTAATATCTTCCGAATTACCATAAGTTGAGCATTAGAAGTTCTCTCAAATCCTGCAGCTAAACAAGCTTCTGCTATATCCATGTTTGTATTGATATCAGCCAATATTA
>Ga0315289_10003269_pt1 | contig 24604 bp, 21 predicted proteins | sample YL17G11_40_MG_FD_203452 | JGI IMG/M metagenome (GOLD analysis project Ga0315289, IMG submission 203452) | Sediment microbial communities from Yellowstone Lake, YNP, Wyoming, USA - YL17G11_40 | ecosystem: Environmental > Aquatic > Freshwater > Lake > Sediment | place: USA: Wyoming | collected...
ATGTGTTGCCAGCGCGCACCAGCCGCTCCAACTCCTTCCGATCCGTTTCCGGTACGCTGAGTGTCCTGCTCGTCCTCATGACGAGCGGTCTATCATGACTAACGATATATCAGAAGCACTACACTAGAAGTCGGGCCTTCAAAGACTATCTAGCGGTTCTGCGCGGTCTCGATTTCTCCTCCGAACTCCCGCAGAAACTTGTCTCGTTCCTCGATTCCGTGAACGACGGGATCATGGCTCGCTTGGAAGCCTTGCCCGCTGATCCCGACTTCCAATCTCTGCGCGATGACGCGGCGGAAGCGCACTTGGTCAGATTTAGCCAGCTCTACTGGTACCTCTATGGCATTGCGTCTGATCTAGAACACGTTGAAACGTCACGGACCATTATTGAGTTCGCGTCTCCCCTCTACCGAATGCTCCTCCCTAAGCATCGTCCTATCCGTCTGCTGCTTCACGCCCTCCCGGAGGTCAACTACTCCTGGGCTGACCTCGTGTCACCGCTTTTGGGAATAGGTCGCCAACTACAGATTCCCACTAAGGCGCGGCCGCCTGCCAGGAAGCTGTGGTCTATAGGTTTCCCTGGACTTCAACCTGGTCAGAGCCTAGTGCACACTTTGCTGGCGCACGAGTTGGGTCACGGCATCGTTCAGTCTGCCTCGCTCGTAGGTTCGTTGCGACGTCGAACCCTGATCGATAGGAAGCGTTTCGACGCGTTCGTTGCTTCCCTTCCGCCAGAGATACCTCGGCGTCGGCTGCGGCTGGCTATGCGGCGTCTCATGAGGATACTATTGACGGAGTGGCTAGAGGAGATTGCGTGTGACGTCATCGCTTACGACCTTACCGGGCCTGCCTTTGTGTTTGCGTCAATCCACCTCTTTCCGACTCTGTCGGAGCTCGATTCAAACAGTATCGAGTATCCGTCAGTGAGGCTGCGTCTTAGCCTTCTGTTTAGGTTGCTCAAAGGCGATATCGGCCGTCCCGACCGCGAGGTTTGCGATGAAGGTGAGTACAGCAATTGGTTTCTAGAGCATGAAGCCGCAGCTTTCCTTAACGAGTGGGATCAACACGTGAACTCCGGCGCGCCTGGATACAGCAACGATCCGTACGGTGTAGTTGCCGAGGCCATAGACCGCGCTTTTGGTGAGCTGGTCAGTGTAGTCCGGGATAAGGCAGGCCTACGGAAGTACCACTTCACCGATCACAAAGAGCAGATTAGACAGCTGGTCAGCCGTCTCGGCCTATCGGTGCCTCCGAACGAGCTCGATACACCACCTGGCATCGTTGCTGAGCCTGCTTGCATTCTTAATGCGGGCTGGATAGGCTACCTGTCACTCATAGGCCGGCTGCATGAAGCACACGGCTGGGATCAATGGAAGGCGCGAGCCAAGATTGAAGAGTGGGTGGCGAAGGGCCTCGAACTGCAAGAGGTTCAGCGTCGTTGGACAGAGGTTCGGTAGGCTAGGGTACAAGACGTGTCCGTAAAGAGCGCGGGGCTGATCGGAGAGCGGCTGACGGTTGCTGATCCTGAGAAGCGGTTGGTGGTTACTCCGATTCTGGAACCACTGACTCAATTGAGACCGGGCGAGGCTTCGATTGACTTGCGCCTCGGCGTGCGATTCACGGTCTCGCGGCGAGGCAAGCTCGGGGAGGTGGATACCAACGATCCCGGGTTCGATGTACTCTTCGCCTCGGTTCAGGAGACGTATTACGTGCCGATCGGAAGTTCCTTCGTGCTGCACCCTAACCATTTCGCCCTGGGAGAGACACTCGAGTACATTAGGATGCCGTCCGATCTAATGGCGTACGTCGTAACACGGTCATCCTGGGGCAGGCACGGTTTGGTTATAGCTACGGCCATAGGGGTCCACCCCGAGTACAGTGGCGTGCTAACGCTTGAACTGAGAAATCTGGCGGATGTGCCTCTCCGTCTGTATCCTGGGCGGCGCATCCTACAGCTATTCCTTCATGAGTTTGAGAGGGCCTCGGGGGAGCGGAGAGTTACGCCCTCGCCCTACGAGGGTGGTACACGACCAGGCGCCGGGTTGTTTGCGCGGGAAGCAAACGAAATGGAACCCATATCCCGCTTTGCCGACTTGGACAAATACCCGCTTAAGGAATAGCAGTCGCTTTCGTACCGCGGTCCATAACCGGTACCGGGGTCACCGATCGTGGACGAAATCTTCTCTGAGATAGCGAGAAGCCTGCGCGAGGGGACGCCGCTGGTCGTGGCCACCGTCGCCACCACCCGCGGTTCGACGCCGCGGAAGCCGGGCGCTCGCATGGCCATCCGCCCCGACGGCTCCTTCTGCGGCACGATCGGCGGCGGCTGCGGCGAGGCCGAGGTGCGGTCGGCGGCCGCGGAGGTGCTGGAGAGCGGCCTGCCCCGCCTGGTCAGCGTCGACCTCACCGACCCCATTGAAGGCGGCGACAGGATATGCGGCGGCGTCATGGAGGTCTTCATCGAGCGCATCGCACCTGGCGGCAGCCGCGTCGCGGGCCCGGAACATCCTTGACGCCTTATCTTCGGGGGTGCTAACCTCAAGTCGAGGCCCCGCAGGCCTGCGGAGGTAGACCATGCTAGCTATGGGCCCCCTCGGTATCGGCCCCTTCGAGCTCGTACTGATCCTGGCCGTGGTGGTCATCATCTTCGGGGTGGGCCGGCTGCCGGAGATAGGCGGCGCCGTGGGCAAGAGCATCCGCGAGTTCCGGAAGTCCGCCCGGGAAGCGGACGAGGAGGGGCGGCGCGAGCTCCCTGAGCCTGAGGCTCGGTCCGAGGTCGAGCCCCCGGCTCCGAAGGCGCCGTCGGCCGCTGAGTCCACGGTGAGTTGCCCCCAGTGCGGCTCCTCGAACGCCGCCGGCACCAAGTTCTGCTCCGAGTGCGGTACGTCGCTCCAGGCGCGCGTCAACTAAGGAAGCAGCCACGCATGGCCTTCAGGGGCCGCCGGCGACCGCAAGCGGGGCCGGCGGTTCCTTACTGTGGGGAGAGTTGGACTCTTGCCGCTGCTGCGGGCCGTCATCTTCGACCTCTGGAACACTCTCATCACGGACACCCCCGAGCTTAGCCGGGAGCGCGAGAAGGCGCGCCTGGAGGGCCTGACGGAGGCGCTGGCCGCCGCCGGCCTGTCCTTCAGGCGCGTCGAGGTGGAGCGGGCCTACCGGGAGGCAGCCGAGGCGCTTCAGGGCCTCCAGGCCGGGGGTGGGGACCTGCCCTCCGACCAGAGGGTTGCCCTCTTCCTGCGGCGGCTCGACCCTGAGCTGGCCGCCCGCGCGGGGCCGGAGCTTCTGGGCGCCGTCGAGCGGTCCCCCATCGAGGCCGCCTGCCGCTTCCCGCCCCCGCTCGTCTCCGGCGCCCTCGAAACGCTGGAGGCGGTGCGGCTGGCCGGTCTGAGGACCGGGCTCATCTCCAACACCGGCGCTACCCCGGGCCCCGCCCTGCGGCCGATCCTGGCCGGGTACGGCGTGCTGGCGCTCGTGGACGTCGCCACCTTCTCCGATGAAGCGGCCGAGTGCAAGCCCACGCCTGGCATCTTCCGCCGCACCCTGGCCGACCTCGGCGTCGAGCCCCACGAGGCCGTGTTCGTGGGCGACACGCCGGAGCTGGACGTGGTGGGCCCTCAGCGGCTGGGCATGTGGACGGTGCAGGTCGGGGAGCTGGCGCAGGACGGCGTTCGCCCCCATGCCCGCATCTCCGCCCTCCGCGACCTGCCGGTCGCCCTGCGCTCCCTCGGGTTCACGGCCTCCTAGTTCCGCCTTCCTTTCGGCCCCCGGCAAGACAGGCCAGATGGACGTTTACAGGGTCGGGCGACTGTGGGGTATAGTCTAGCCCTGAGTACTCAGTCGCTGATTCGCAACATGGCCAGGAAGAAGACTTCCCTCTCCACCCCCGAGTGCGCCGTGCTGGGCCTCCTGCGCCGCCCCATGCACGGCTATCAGGTCGCCCGCGAGATGGCCGGCGGGAGCGGCCTCGGGTTGGTCTGTCCCCTCCGTATGAGCAACGTCTACTTCCTCCTGGGCAACCTTCAGGAGCGCGGCCTGGTGGAGGTGGAAGGGAGGCAGGACGATCGCTACCCGCCGCGGGTGCTCCTCCGCACCAGCGCCGCCGGACGCCGCGCCTTCGACACCTGGCTGCGGGAGCCGGTGATCCGTCTCCGTCAGGTGCGCCTGGACTTCCTGGCCAAGCTCTTCTTCTTGGGCCGGGAGGACCCGGCCCTGGCTCGTGAGCTGGTCGAGGGGCAGAAGGAGTTCTGCCGGCGCTATCTGGCGGAGTGGCAGGAGCTGGCGCACGCAGCCGGCTTCGGCGGCTTCGACCGCCTGGCCATCGAGGCCAAGATCGCCGTCGGCGGCGGGACGCTGCGCTGGCTGGAGCAGTGCGAGCGCTCGCTGGGGGCGGGCGCGGCCGGCGACGCCCGAAAAGGAGGGGGTGCGATAAGGGCGGCGGTGGAGCCTAGTAGGAGGGCGTAGGATCATGAGGAGCGGGGTCAAAAGCGCTGTTGTAGCCTTGGCGCTGGTGGGTGTGCTGGCCTTCGTGGCCTGTGGGAGCGAGGCGGGGCAGGAGTCGGGCGGGGGGGGGACGCTCGAGCTGTTTGTGGGCTCGGCCACCAAGCCAGCGACCGAGGAGGTAGCTCGGCTCTTCGAGGATAAGTACGGAGTGAGCGTGGACCTCCACTTCGGCGGGTCTGGTGCCATGCTCTCGCAGATGAAGCTCACGGAGCGGGGAGACATCTACTTCCCCGGCTCGCCCGACTTCATGGAGAAGGCCAAGAGAGAGGGCCTGGTTCTTCCCGACACCGAGCAGCGGGTGGTCTACCTGATACCGGCCATCAGTGTCCAGAAGGGCAACCCCAAGAACATCCAGTCGCTCGAGGATCTGGCCAGGCCTGACGTAACCTTTGCCATCGCCGATCCGGAGACGGTTTGCGTAGGCCTGTATGCAGCCGAGATTCTGGATAAGGCTGGGCTCACCCAGACCCTTCGTCCTAAGATAGCGACCTACGCGGAGAGCTGTGAGAAGACGGCCCAGCTCGTCGCGCTGAAGACCGTGGATGCCGTCATTGGCTGGAGAGTCTTCCAGTACTGGGCGCCCGAGGAGATCGAGACGGTCTACCTTGAGCCCGGTCAGATCCCCCGCATCGGCTATGTCCCCATCGCCATCAGCAAATCCAGCAAGCAGCCCGCGCTGGCGCAGCAGTTCATCGATTTCGTCACCTCCGACGAGGGCAAGGCAGTCTACGCCAAGTGGCACTACCTGGTGGCCGAGGAGGAGGCCCGGGAGTTCGCCCCTCAGGCCACGGTCGGCGGGGAGTGGGAGCTACCGGAAGACTGGCAGTGAGGAGGAAGCGGGCCTACAATCTGTCGTTTTCTGTGTTCTCCTGGGCGGTGTTGGGCATCCTCACTGCCTACATCTCGGTCATTATTCTCACCCTGCTGCTGCGTGTGGAGGGCAGCTCATACGGGGACGCACTCCTTTCGGGGCGCTCCCTATCCACCATTCGGCTCTCCCTAATCTGTGCCACCATAGCCTCCGTCCTGGCCCTGTTCTTCGCTGTGCCCATTAGCTACCTGCTGGCACGCAAGAGTTTCCCAGGCAAGAGTCTGGTGGACACCCTGCTTGACGTGCCGATCGTCCTTTCCCCCGTGGCTCTGGGGACGGCGCTACTGGTGCTGCTCAGCTCCGAGCCGGGCAAGTTCTTCGAAGACAACATCGTGAGTTTCACCTTCGCCACGCGAGGGATCGTGCTGGCGCAGTTCTCCATCGTGGTCGCTCTGGCCATCCGCTCCTTGAAGGCGGTCTTCGAGCAGATAGACCCCCGCTACGAGGATGTCGCCTACTTCCTGGGCTCCAACCGCTGGCGGACCTTCCTGACCGTTACCCTTCCACTGGCCAGGAGCGGCATCGTCGCATCGTTCATCCTGGCCTGGGCGCGAGCGATAGGCGAGTTCGGGGCCACCATCACCGTGGCTGGGGCGGTGCGCGGAAAGACCGAAACCATCCCCTCAGCCATCTATCTGGGCCTCGCTGATGTGGATATTCAGGAGACTCTGGTGTACGTCCTGCTGCTGATATCGGTGGCAGTGACGCTGCTGCTGGCGGTGCGGCTGCTCACGGCGAGGGTGGTGAGGTGATCGAGGTCAGAGGGCTCTGTGCGAGGTTCGACTCGTTCAGGCTGGAGAACGTCGACTTGGACGTTGCGGAGGGCGAGCACTTCGTTCTGGTGGGCCCCTCCGGCGCGGGCAAGACCCTCCTGACGGAAGCTGTCCTTGGTCTGCGGCGCCACAGCGGGGGCGAGGTGGTGGTGGGCGGCCGGGTGGTGCGGGGAGAACCCATCGACTCCGTCCCGGTCTCCTATGTACCCCAGGACCTGGCGGTGTTCCCGCACTTGAGTGTTCGGGACAATGTCACCTTTGGGGCCCGGGCGAGGGGCATGGACCCTCACCTCGCTAGGTGCAAGCTGGAGGAGTTGAGCTCTCTCCTGAACATCGGCCACCTCCTCGACCGCAGGTCGCCTAGCACGCTGAGCATGGGCGAGAGGCAGAGGGTAGCTCTCGCCCGGGCGCTCTTCATCGAGCCTCGCGTTCTCTTTCTCGACGAGCCCTTCTCCTCCCTCGACTACTACATCAAGCGCCAGCTCATCGAGAAGCTGAGAGAGATAAAGGAGACCCTCAGCGTCACGGTCTTTCAGGTGACCCACGACCACGAGGAAGCGTTCATGCTGGCAGACCGCATCGGGGTGATGTTCGAGGGCAGGATCGCCCAGGTAGGCACCCCTTCGGAGCTTCAGAGGCGGCCGGCCACGCTGGGGGTCGCGAGATTCCTGCTCGCCCAGAACATCTTCGACGGCGAGGTGGTGGAGGTCGATCCCGGCAGCGACAGGGTGAAGACCCGCGTGGGTGACCTGCTATTCACATCGACCGCGGTCAACGGGCTGTCCCGCGGCCAGAAGGTGTCTGTGGTGATACGTCCGGAGGAAGTACACGTCATCCGGCCTGACAGGCCTCTTGGCCCGAAGGTGCAGGAGAACCTCTTCACCGCTCACATAGACTCCAGGATTCCGATACCCGGAGCCTATATCCTGGTCACTCATATCGAGGGGTTGGCCGGGCCTGTCGAGATCCATCTCTCAAGCTGCGCCTTCGATGACCTCGGCCTGGAGAGCAGGTCTACAGTGCCGGTGAGCTTGAAGGCGGAATCGCTATGGTTCATCTCTCGTTGAGCGTCCTGCGCGGCCGCGTGACGGGCAGCGCCGCCCCCTACGATCTCGAGGTCGAGCTGCCGGACTATGTCTACCAGCGCCTGGGCCTGGCCCGGAAGAGGGAGATCACCATCTCCATCCACCGCTCAGCGATGCACGTGATCCCTGTGACGTAGCGCCCACTCGCTTTGTGCAATCTGTTGACGGCGTCGATACACCGTGGTAGTATGTAGTAGATGCCTGGCCCCGCAGGGCGGCGTTCACGCTGCGCGTGTGGGGCGTACAGCCCCGGATGTCGTGACCTAGATTCGGATTGGGAGAGATGGCAGACGGGAAGGTGAAGGAGATCACCCTGCCGGTGGCGGGGATGAGCTGCGCCGCCTGCGTGAGCAAGGTGGAGAAGGCCCTCCGGGGCTTGGACGGCGTGGACGCAGCAAACGTGAACCTGTCGGCTGCCAAGGCCAGCGTGGAGTACGACCCGGCCGCCTGCTCCCTGACCGACATGGAGCGGGCCATCAACAGCGTCGGCTACGAGGTGCCCTGGGACCGGATTGAGCTGCTGGTATTAGGCATGATGGGCACTCACTGCCAGCAGAACATCGAGCGGGCGGTGGGCGCCCTGGACGGCGTGGCCAGGGTGCAGGTCAACCTCGGCACCGACAGGGTGACGGTGGACTACACGGCCAGCGTCATCTCCGCCGCCCAGATCAGGAAGGCCATCCGCGACCTGGGCTACGAGGTCTCGGACAGGGCGGAGGGCGAGGCTGCCCTCGACCGCGAGCGCCAGGCCCGCCAGCGGGAGGTCCGCCGCCAGCTCATCAACCTGCTCGTCGCCGCGCCCCTGGGCCTGCTGGTGATGGCGGGCAGCTTCCGCGACTACTGGGTGCTGGATAGCTTCATCCCCGGCTTTCTGGGCAACAAGTACGTCCTCTGGGCCCTGGTGACGCCGGTGGTGCTGGGACCCGGACGCCAGTTCTTCGTCAATAGCTTCAACGGGCTGCGCCGCGGCGTCACCGACATGAACCTCCTCTACGCCACCGGCATCGGCGCCGCCTACTTCATCGCCGTCATCAACACCTTTTGGCCCAGCGCCGGCTTCGGCGGCGACAAGGCCACCTTCTACGAGTCGGCGGCCCTGCTTACCACCTTCATCGTCTTCGGTCGTTATTTGGAGGCCGTGACCCGCGGCCGCACGTCCGAGGCCATCCGCAAGCTGATGAAGGTTCAGCCCAAGCGTGCCCGCATCCTCCGCGACGGCGAGGAGATAGAGGTCCCGGCCGACGAGGTGGAGTCGGGCGACATCTGCCTGGTGCGCCCCGGCGAGAGCATCCCCGTGGATGGCCTGGTCAGTGAGGGCTACTCGGCGGTGGACGAGTCGATGATCACCGGCGAGAGCATCCCGGTGGAGAAGAGGGCCGGTGATGAGGTCATCGGCGGCACTATCAACAGGACCGGGGCATTCCGCTTTCGGGCCATGAGGGTGGGCAGGGAGACGGCCCTGGCCCAGATCATCAAGCTGGTGGAGAACGCCCAGGCCACCAAGGCGCCCATCCAGCGCGTCGCCGACAAGGTGGCCGGCCACTTCATTCTGGGCGTGCACACCCTGGCCCTGGGCGTCTTCCTGTTCTGGTTCTTCGGCGGGTTCAACTGGTGGTTCGACCCGCACAGTCGCTTCCTCCTCTCTCCCTGGGAGCTCAGCGAGCTGGAGGTCTTCGGGTTCTCCCTGCTGCTCTCCGTCACCGTGCTGGTCATCTCCTGCCCCTGCGCCGTCGGCCTCGCCACCCCCAGCGCTATCATGGCTGGCTCCGGCCTGGGGGCCGAGAACGGCATCCTGTTCAAGGGCGCCGACAGCATGGAGACGACCGCCAAGCTCCAGACCGTCGTATTCGACAAGACCGGTACTCTCACCAGGGGCGAGCCCTCCCTGACGGACGTGGTGTCCGTGGACGGGCGTCAGGACGAAGTGCTGCGTCTGGCGGCGATAGCGGAGAAGAACTCCGAGCACGCCCTGGGCGAGGCCATCGTGCGGGCGGCCCGGGAACGTGGCCTGCCGGTGCCCGATGCCGAGGAGTTCGGCGCTATCCCCGGCCACGGAGTGGAGGCCCGCCACGATGGCAGCGTTATCCTGCTCGGCAATCGGCGCCTCATGGCCCAGCGGCAGGTAGCCCTGGGCGGGCTCCTGGCCGAGGCCGAGCGCCTGGAGCGCGACGGCAAGACGGCCATGTTCGTGGCTGCGGGCGACCAGGCGATAGGGGTGGTGGCCGTGGCCGATACTCTCAAGGCCGGCTCGGCGCGGGCGGTGGAGGAGCTGCACCGCCTGGGCCTGGAGGTGGCGATGATCACCGGCGACAACCAGCGCACCGCCCGGGCCATCGCCCGCCAGGTGGGCATCGATCGGGTGATGGCTGAGGTGCTGCCGCGGGACAAGGCGGCCGAGGTGCGCAAGCTCCAGGAGCAGGGCCGGCGCGTGGCAATGGTCGGCGACGGCATCAACGACGCCCCCGCCCTGGCTCAGGCCGATGTGGGCCTGGCCATCGGCTCAGGCACCGACGTGGCAAAGGAGACAGGCGACGTCATCTTGGTGAAGGACGACCTCTTGGATGTGGTGGGGGCTATCCAGATCGCTAGGTTCACCATGAGGAAGGTAAAGCAGAACCTGGCCTGGGCCTTCGGCTACAACACCGCGGCCATCCCCATCGCCGCCGGCATCCTCTATCCCTTCTTCGCCCAGGTTGTGAGCCCGGAGCTGGCGGCCTTGTTGATGGCGAGTAGTTCCCTCAGCGTCACGCTGAACAGCCTGTCAATGCGCGGCTTCCGGCCCCCCATCCGCCGTGGGGGGACTCCCGTGGGGGCAGTTCGGCGGCGGGCGGGGGTCATCGCGCAGCCGGTCGGGGAGGTTCGCTAGCAATGGACGCAGCGAGGTCAACCTACCTCAGTGCCCTCATCTATGCGGGCGTCTCCCTTCTGGGTGTGCTCGCCTTCCTGCTGGCCACCACTCTCCGTGGCGACTACGACTGGGTGGCCCGCCTGGGTGGCGCCGGCTGGGTCTTCCTGCTTTCGATGGTGATTCTCATGCCGACGGTCACCCCATGGGTGAAGAAGCGGCTCGGCGGGCGGCAGGAGTGACCGGCTCGGGTGTGGGCGGTGCGGCGGGCTAGGGCGGCGGCGGTCCTTGTGGCCGCCGCGCTAGCGCTGGCCTTCGCTGCCTGTGGCGACGGTGGCGATCCAGTAGCGGCAACGGAGACGCCGCAACCATTCCCCGCGGCCTCGCCCCTGACGCTGGTCGACGCCGGCCAGGGTGATGTGACCATCCGCGTTACCTGGGTGACGAGGGGCCTTCTGGCCTTCCCCGAGATGGAGCGCGCCGGCAGCCTGGATCTGTCCCGATACCTGGCCTTCTACGTGCGGCTGGACACAGAGTCCGTTGAGCTCTCGAAGTATGATCTGGGGCGCATCAGCGTTCTTCGCGACCTGGGCGGCGGCGAATACCAGCCCGAAGCGTGGCTCCCCTGGGGACTAGCTTCCTCCCATCAAGAGGGCCTGCTCCTTTTCCGGAAGGTCGAGCTCGGTGGGCAGGGTGTGGAGCTGGTGATCCGGGGCATCGGGGGTGTCACGGAGAGGTCCTATCGCTGGTCGGAGCCGCCGGGCGGCTGAGGCGGATGCCGGGTCCCAGGGGCGCGTGCTATGATGGTTTGTACGGGTGGTCATCGGCGCGGAGGGATGACGCCCCCGAGGCACTGTGAGGGGATAGCTTGCGTTCTTCGGTCAAGCTGGGCTCCATCTTCGGGGTGCCCATCGGCCTCAACTTCTCCTGGTTCCTGACCTTCGGCTTCGTCATTCTGATCCTGGCCGTCCGTGTCTATCCGGATGTCTTCCCTGACTCCAGCACCTGGCTCTACTGGTTCATGGCCGTCGTCAGCGGGGTGCTGTTCTTTGCCTCCATCCTCACCCACGAGATGGCGCACAGCCTGATCGCTAGGGCTTACGGCATCCCGGTGAAGGGGATCACGCTGTTCATCTTCGGAGGCGTGTCCCAGATCACCAGGGAGGCGGCGCGCCCGATGGCGGAGTTCATCATGGCGTTCGCCGGGCCAGCCACCAGCGTCCTGCTGGCCGGAGTCTTTGGGCTCCTCTGGTGGCTCACGGGCGGGGCGGAGGACCGGCCGCTGGCCGTCATCCTCGAGTGGCTCTGGTTGATGAATCTCTTCCTGGGGGCCTTCAACCTGGCGCCGGGCTTCCCGATGGACGGCGGGCGCATTCTACGGTCCGTCCTCTGGGGAGTCACCGGCAACTACCGCCGCTCGACCCGCTGGGCCTCCCGCGTCGGCCAGCTCATGGCCTACACGCTGATGGCATTCGGCTTTCTCGGTGTCGTGCGGCTGGTTCCCTGGCTGGACCCTGTGGGCAGCCTGTGGCTGATCGTGTTAGGCATGTTCCTGGATGGCGCCGCCCGCCAGAGCTGGCGGCAGGTGCGTGTCGTGGAGTTCCTCCGCGCCTTCCACGCCCGCGACGTCATGACGGCGGAGCTACCCACAAGCAAAGCCAGCGACTCCGTCGCTGAGGTGCTGGCCGCCAACCCAGCGGCAGTGCGCTCCGGTGGCGTCTTCGTCGTGGAGGATGGGCGAGTGGTGGGGCTTGTCCAGGCCCATGCCTTCGGCAGCCTCCGCCGAGACCGCTGGCCGACCACCCCAGCCGGCCAGTTGATGACCCCTACCGCCGCGGTGCGCGTTGTGGGCCCTGAGGAGGACGCCGCCAGCATCCTCCAGACCATGGAGGCTGATGATCTGTCCTGTCTGCCTGTGGTGGAGGGCGGGCGTCTGCTCGGCCTCGTCTCCAGGGAAGGCGTGGCCCGCCTGCTGGTGGGGCATCAGGAGCTGACGGCCTAGGTCAATAGCAGGTGGCAGGCGCCTCCTTGTGGATCATCTGTGTGCTGGATTCACACGAGACCCCAGCCTCAAGGCGTTAAACGAAGTAAGTTAATCCCGCGGATTGAAATCCGCAGCTTCCTCGAAGCTGAGGGTTTCAACCCTCAGAGGTGAATCTAAATACTTGAGAGCCATAAGGCTGGGGCATCGAGAGGCCAGTCTTTGCCCTCGCCTTTGCGCTGGAGGCGCATCCGCCTTGGGAGGATGGGCTGGGGGTGAGAAAGCCCTCCACCGAGGACGAACCGGCTACCGTCGCAGGGAGGGTTGACGGTGGGTAGCGGGGGTCCGGCTTCCCGGCCACGGTTGGAGGGCGTGCGGCTCTCCCCCATTCGGCGTTCGGCGGCGCTGATCGCCGGCCGGGCTGCCGGCTTTGCCAGCCGCGCTCTGCGGCGGGGCGGCGGCACCGCGCTGCCGGGCCTGGTAGCCGAGGCGCTGGCACCCGGCCTCGCCGCCTACCTGGCCTCCCAGCTTGGCATCGGCTCTCTTATCGTCACTGGCACCAACGGCAAGACCACCACGGCCCGGATGGTCGCGGGCATAGCCTCGACGGCGGGGTTGCGGCCCCTGCCGAACCGCAGCGGCTCCAACCTCATGCGCGGCGTCGCCACCGCGCTCATGGCCGGGGCCGACCTGCGGGGGCGGCTGCGCGACGGGCCCCGCCGCCTCGGCGTCTTCGAGGTGGACGAGGCCACGCTGCCGCAGGCCGTGGAGGCGCTGCGGCCCCGGGTCCTGGTCTTCACCAACCTGTTCCGGGACCAGCTAGACCGCTACGGGGAGGTGGACTCGGTGGCGGCGGGCTGGCGCCGTACCCTGGAGTCCGGCGCCCCCTCGACTGCCGTGGTGCTGAACGCCGACGACCCCTCCGTGGCCGCCCTGGCCGATGTGGCCCCCGGCGAGGTCCTCTACTATGGCCTCGATGACGCCTCGGCGGCCCTCGCCTGTGCTGAGCACGCCGCCGACGCCCGCTGGTGCCCCTCGTGCGGCAGCGAGTACCGCTACGCGGCCCTCTTCTACGGTCACGTGGGCCACTGGCTCTGCCCCGGCTGTAGCCGCTCCCGTCCGGCGCCCCAGGTGCGGGCGACGACCGTGGGCAGGGAGGGCGGCCGGACGGTCATCGACGTCGAGACGCCTGTGGGGCGCCTTTCGCTGTCGCTGGCCCTAAGCGGCCTCTACAACGCCTACAACGCTCTGGCCGCCGCCGCGGCCGGCTTCGCGCTGGGCCTGAATCTGGAAGCCATCGGGGAGGGCGTTGCCTCGGCCACGGCGGCCTTCGGTCGACAGGAGTCCTTCGAGGTCGATGGGCGGCGGGTATTGGTGCTCCTGGGCAAGAACCCCGCCGGCCTCAACCAGGTGCTGCGCACCATCGCTGGCGACGAGACTGAGAAGCACCTGCTCTTCCTGCTCAACGACGGCATCGCCGATGGGCGGGACGTCTCCTGGATCTGGGACGCCGACTTCGAGCTGCTGGCAAGCCAGCCCGGCGCCTGGGTCCTCTCCGGTACTCGCGCCGAGGACCTGGCCCTGCGCCTGAAGTACGCCGGCCTGGCGACGCCGGCCGCCGTCGAGCCCGACGCAGAGGCGGCCCTGTCGCGGGCCCTGCGGGAGACGCCTCCCGGCGGTCTGCTGTACGTGGTGCCTACCTACACGGCCATGCTGCGTGTCCGCGAGCTGCTTGCCCGTCGCGGGCGGCGCGCTCACTATTGGGAGGAGTCGTGAGGAAGGTCCTGCGTCTGGCGCACCTCTATCCGCGGCTCATGAATCTCTACGGCGACCGAGGGAACATCCTCTGCCTGCGCCGTCGTTGTGAGGCCCGCGACATCGAGCTGGTGGTGGAGGAGTTGGAACTGGGCGACCCCCTGGACCCGGCTGCCCATGATCTTGTCTTCATCGGTGGAGGACAGGATCGCGAGCAGCGGCGCATCGCCGAGGACCTGGCCGCCGGCAAGGGCGAGGCGCTGCGCAAGGCGGCCGAGGACGGCGTTGCGATGCTGGCCGTCTGCGGTGGCTACCAGCTCTTCGGTCGCTACTACCGGACGGGGGCCGGCGACGATCTGCCCGGCGTTGCCGTCTTCGATGCCTGGACGATGCACCCAGGCGAGGGCGCTCGCCGCTGCATCGGCGACGTGGCGGCGCGCTGGGAGGGTGGCACGCTGGTCGGCTTCGAGAACCACGGCGGCCGCACCTACCTTGGTTCGGGCGCCCGCCCCCTGGCCCGCGTCGAGAGGGGGTATGGCAACAACGGTGAGGACGGCACCGAGGGAGCGGTCCACAGGAATGCCTACGGCACCTACTTGCATGGCTCGCTGCTGCCCAAGAACCCCCGCTTTACCGATCACATTCTGCGCCTGGCCCTCGGCCGCCGCTACGGGCAGGTGGAGCTGGCTCCCCTGAGCGACAGCGTCGAGGAGGCGGCCCACGCCGCCGCCCTGCGTGTCGCTCAACGGCGCGCACGAGTTGGCCGCCGCTGAGGGGGTGTCGGCCGCCCACATCCAGAATCATCCCGTGCACGGTCTCCTCGCTGGCACAACCACACGAGCGCCTGACGAACGGCTGGCGCGCGCGTCTGTTATGTTGTACAGTGCTGGCCGATCCCTGCCCATCGCGGCCCCCGCAAGCCCGTCGACGCGGGCTGCCGCGTGAAGGCTGGCGCAGGCTTGGTCAGCCACAGCGAAATGAGCGGCAAAGGCGTTACTGCGATTCTGCTGCTGTCGTGCCCGGACCGGAGAGGGCTGGTGGCCGGCATCTCGGACTTTATCTTCCGGAATGAAGGCAACATCATCTATGCGGACCAGCACACAGATCCAGAAGGAGGTGTCTTTCTCCTGCGGATCGAGTGGGAGCTGGAGGGCTTCCGCATACCTCGCGAGGAAATCGGGGAAGCCTTCCGACCGATCACTGAACCTTTCGAGATGACGTGGGAGCTGCACTTCTCGGACTACGTCCCCCGCGTGGCTATCTTCGTGTCGAGAATGGAGCACTGTCTGTACGACCTCTTGTGGAGGCAGCGCGTCGGGGAGTTCAAGGCAGAGATCCCGCTGGTCGTGAGCAACCACCCGCACCTGCAACCTGTGGCGGAGAACTTCGGCGTTGAGTACCATTGCTACCGGATAACCGCGGAAACGAAAGCAACCTAGGAGAGGCGCATCATCGACAAGCTGGAGGAGCAGCGTATCGACCTGCTGGTCCTGGCCCGGTACATGCAGGTCCTCACCCCAGAGTTCGTGAGCCGGTATCCACGTCGGATCATCAACATACACCACTCCTTCCTTCCCGCCTTCGCCGGCGGACGGCCGTACCACCAGGCGTATGAGCGGGGAGTGAAGATCATCGGGGCCACAGCCCACTACGTGACCGAGAAACTGGACCAGGGCCCGATCATTGAGCAGGACGTGGCACGGGTCAGCCACCGGGACTCGGTGGCCGATCTGATCCGGAAGGGCAGAGACCTGGAGAAAGTGGTGCTGGCCCGGGCCGTGAACCTGCACCTGCGCAACGGCGTCTTGGTGTACGGCAACAAGACCGTGGTGTTCGACTGACGGGCCGCGCCGGTGCCGGGCGACGTCACTCTCGACGCACACTCAGTATCGGGGCAAGTGCTCTCTCCTGATTGGCACTGGCCTCGCTCAAGGCGACCGCGGTCGTCAGGACGATTCGATTTCAGTGGCCTGTTCGAGAATGGCTTCTCTCCCGAGACCTTTCTTGCTGGAGGGCCGCTGCGGAGTGGGCTCTCGGCTTGGTCGTGGGGAGACCTGATGCCGGCCGCTGAGCACTACAGTTTCGGCGCGGGCGGCTGCCGACAGCCTCGACCAGCAGCGCCGGCACAGTGTCAGCCATCCGCCTGGCGAGCGGCCCAGGGCTGCCCAGGCTGAGTGCGCCGGAGCGCTCTCTTGCCTGGCACGTGGATTCTCCGGCCCGGCGTCCTCTTGTGGCCAAAGCCGGGAAAGGCGTCTCGGCAGCAACCAGCCACATGGTGTATAGTCTAGCTGGGCCCGGCCGCGCTGGCCGTGCCGTGGACGCGCTCCAGATGCAGGGACGCGACCTGGGGGTCTCCGCGTGAACCTTAGATGGCCCCTGGTCAGCTCCGTAGCGGCGCTCTTCGCTGGTATCCTCGTCGCCGCTCTCGTCATCGCCTTCTGTGGTGGCGGTGATGAGGGAAACGAGGGGTCAACTGCCCGGGGCACGCCTCGGGCTACGCCTAGCGGCACGAGCACTGTCCTGCCCGGGAGGGCGACCCGGACCCCGCGCTCTGGCACGCCCGGGGCCGCTGAGGCGACCGCGACGGGTGAGAGTGGCACAAACACCACAGAAGAAAGCCCTGTGCCGCCATCCGAGGAGAGTTCGGCGACGCCCGTTCCAGGCGAGACATCCCCGCCTCCGCCCCTCTCTCCTACCGGTGAAGCCGCGACGCCTGTGCCCTCGCCTCCAGGGGGGACGCCAGGCGCTACTGCCACGCTCGTGTCGCCCACCGCCAAGCCTCCCACGCGATCGCCGACGCCGTCGCCGGCGCGCACGGCCACGCCGACGCCTCTTCCCATCTTGCCGGACCTGGTGATCCGCGACCTGGATGTCAGCAACAACCGCCTGATAGTGGTGATCGGGAACGACGGCGAGGGAGAGCTCCCGGCGGGTCAGGAGATTGGTATATCGGTCCGTGGGGTATCGGTGACTGTGGAGCTGCCCGAGGATCTGACCGAGGGCGGGAGCTCTAGCTTTCTCATCGAGGACCAGGTGCTCTACTACGCGGTGGTGGTGCTGGCCGTGGTGGACCCCGACGACCTCATACGGGAGGAGGATGACAACAACAACGCCCTGGGCAAGGATCTGGTGCCGGACGCACCTTTCGATCTCGCTATCGCGGGCCTGGGCGCTGCGGGCGGCAACCAGCACCTGGCCGTGGACATCCGTAACAACAGCCAGTCGCCCATTCCTGACGTGACAGTGAAGATCACGGTGTTTCGCTTGGGATACAGTACGCCGGCCTCCATCAAGAAGTACGACTTGAGCATGGATGCCCTCGAGACGGTGCGGGTCGAGGTATTTGACGTGGCGGGCGTCAGCGGCTTCTCGTTCCGGGTTGAGATGGAGGTCCTGACCCTGGCCGATGCTAATCCTTCGAACAACGTCTTCGAGGGTGGGGTCTGAGAGCTATGGCCGAGTCGGAGATCCGCCAGCGCTGTGACCGGCGTGCGTGGTCCGCGTGGAGGAGGGCTGGTGGCTGAAGAGCCCGAGTAGGGTCTCAGCGGCCCCGTGAGCCTCTCGCTCACGGCGGCTGACGTCTCGTCCTGGGCTGGTCTTCCTTTTTTTGTTCTCTGTTGCTGGATCAGGGGCCGCAGGGGGTTGACAAAGCTGTGGGAGTGGTATAATACATAAGCTTGGTGGCTGCCTTTTCCCCGCCATAAGGTTCTTGGGCACCACAAGAGAATAGCGCAGGCAGGGAGCGCCTCACGATTGCGGAGAGGAAACGCATCCTCTCCTTCTTGGTGTTTTCTGCGGGTCGGGCGTCCCGGCCGCGCGGCGTGGTTGAGTGTGCCCCAGCAGTTGAGAGGGAGTTGTCCTTGAGGACCACTCACGGTTCAGCGTTCCCGCGCCCGTCCCGACGGTTCATGTCCCTGATCCGCAGAAGTCTTGGGCTTCTCTTGGCAGCCGCGGGCGTTGTCACGCTTGTGTTCGCGGCGTTGGTGTGGTTTGCCGAGGAGCCTGGCTACGCCGCCTGCGACCCCGGCGGCGGCCCCGCTGTAGTCACCGACGAGCCCGAGTACCTGCCCTTCGAGACCGTCCACATGGAGGGCTGCGGCTTCGAGGCCTACGAAGGCCAGGCCCTGACGCTCCGAATTACCCATCCTGACTTGTCGGTGTTCACCGACACGGTGGCCATCGTTGAGGGCGGCTTCTCGTACGATTACCAGATTGGGGAGCAGCTCGGCACGTACCAGGTCGAGGTGCTTGACGGCCAGACCGTGGTGGTGTCGACCACGTTCGCTGACGACTACCGCATCCAGCCAAGCTCGCTGACGTTCATGGCGGAGGCCGGGGGGCCAAACCCGGCGTCGCAGGTGGTCCAGTTCCAGGGTCCGAGCTCCTGCGGTGACGGCACCGCGACGGACAACCGCTCCTGGCTCTCTGTTAGCCCAGCCAGCTTCACAAGCGGCGACTATCAACCGGGGCCGGGCTCCCACAAGCACATAGACCTCACGATCAGCGTGGATGTCGCTGGCCTTGTTCCGGGAACGTACACTGGGACGGTAACCGTCGACGCCAGCGGCTCCTATTGCAGCAGCCCCCGCACCGCCTCGGTCACGCTGTACGTCATCGCGCCGAACCCCGATCTGTCGGAGTCGTGCGGCATTGACATGGCGCTGGTCATCGATAGTTCCGCCAGCATCAGCTCGTCGGAGCTTGCCCAAATGAAGGCTGCCTACCACGATTTCGTGGACGCGTTCCTGCCCGGCACGCCGACGCAGATAGCCGTGGTTGACTTCGACTCATCCGCCTCCGCGATACAGGGCTTCACCGATGTCGTCAGCACTCTCCACACCGCCATCGACACGCCGGCAAGTGGCGGGTACACCAACTGGCAGGACGCCCTATCCGTGGCTCACGGCCTGTTTGACCCTAGGGTCGGCAAGCCCGAACTGATTGTCTTTGCCTCCGATGGCAACCCGAACTACTCGGGCCATCCCGGCAACTGGGTGGGCGAGCCCGCCGCGCTCCAGGCGGCGATCACGGAGGCCAACGCCGTCAAGGCGGCAGGCATACATGTCGTCGCTATCGGGATTGGGAACGATCTGGACATCGGGAACCTGATGGTTATCTCTGGGCCGGACGACGTCATCACGTCGGGGTTCGAGACGCTGGCGCAGGACCTCGCGAATCTAGCCAGCCAACTCTGCGGTGGAACCATCAACGTCCACAAGATCATCGACCAGGACTGCAACCTCGGCACCACCGGCGATCAGACGGATGGCGAGGGCTGGGGCTTCACCCCCTCGGTGACGGGCGGAAGCTCCACGCCGGCGGCTGACACGACAGATGTCGAGGGCTTTGCCCAGTTCAGCATCGACATCACCGGCGAGACGGCGACGGTGGATGTCACCGAGACGGTGCAGGGCGGCTTCACTCTCGCAGACGCTCGCTGTCAGCTCCAGAATGGGGGTGGCAACGTCGGCACGTTTGATGGCCTGGACGGCGTCAATGGAATCGTGATCGGGCCACAGGACATAGTCTCCTGCACCTTCCATAACTGCCCGCCTCGGACCCCGACACCGACGCTGACGGCCACGCCGCTGCCCACGAGCACGCCTACGGCTACAGCTACAGCGACGGCCACGCCGCTGCCGACGAGCACGCCTACGGCTACAGCTACGGCGACGGCCACGCCGCTGCCGACGAGCACGCCTACGGCTACAGCTACGGCGACGGCCACGCCGGTACCCACGAGCACGCCTACCGCCACGGCCACGGCTACGGCGACGCCGCTGCCGACGAGCACGCCTACGGCTACAGCTACGGCGACGGCCACGCCGGTACCCACGAGCACGCCTACGGCTACAGCTACGGCGACGGCCACGCCGGTGCCCACGAGCACGCCTACGGCTACAGCTACGGCGACGGCCACGCCGCTGCCGACGAGCACGCCTACGGCTACAGCTACGGCGACGGCCACGCCGGTGCCGACGAGCACGCCTACCGCCACGGCCACGGCTACGGCGACGCCGCTGCCCACGAGCACGCCTACGGCTACAGCTACGGCGACGGCCACGCCGCTGCCGACGAGCACGCCTACGGCGACGGCCACAGCCACCAACACGCCTACGGTGACGAGCACGCCTACGGCGACGGCGACGGCCACCGATACGCCTACTCCCACGGCCACCAACACGCCGACGACGCCGACGATCACGCCAACGGCCACTAACACGCCGACGCCTTCGTCGCTGATAGGCTTGGTCAAAGACGCCAGGCCGGATCAGCCAGACATCCAAGACTTGGCCAGCCTATGGCTGTGCAAGACTGGCCCAGACTGCTTCGTCAGAGCCTGGCCCAACGGGCCCTTCATCGGCAAGGGTGAGCTCAAGATCGCTGAAAGGATCTTCCTGCCGCCCGACGTGGACAGCCCCAATGACTCCGACACCGACCCGGAGGGCCTGGCGGCCTACGAGTTCCAGGTCAAGTACGACCACAAGACCTTTGACCTGGTGGTCTCCGACGCCGGTGCCGACGGCCTCGACAACGACGCGGACACGACGGTGGACGAGGCCGACGAGAGTGTCATACGTGGTCCGCGGGGCAACATCAACTGCACCATGACCATCATGACCGAGAACTGGATCATGTTCGGTTGCGTCTCCAGCGGCCAGGCCCTGGGCAACCCGCAGCCGGTGGGGCTCTGGCTGGCCACCATCAACGTCCAGCCTGATGCCGACATGTTCCAGCGCGTCAGGCCCACCAAGGACAACGGCGTGGTGAAGACCATTCTCGACGAGAACTGCGAGGTCGCGGACATCTACGCCAGCGAGCCCTGGCCAGGCACTCTCCCCGGCGGGCTCACCCCTGACTGCGAGGATGTCACTATCACCGTGCGCATGCTGGAGGGCGACCTGAACCTCGACTGCCAGGTGAACGCGCTGGACGAGCAGCTCATCGCCCAGCGGTACGGCTCGTTCTTCGGAGTGCTGCTGTACGACCCGTTCTACGACCTGGAGCCCAAGCTGACCGACTTTGACATCGACATCAAGGATGTCCAGTTCGTGTTCGGCCGCGACGACAGCGACTGCCAGAACCCGTTGCCGAACCAGCCGCCCATGCAGCCGCCTCCCTGAGGAGTTGAGGATCGCCCGACCCTGAAGCTAGCCTAATAGGAAAGGGCACCGCCCAGCGGACGGTGCCCTTTCGCGTCAGCGGCAGCGGCTGGATCGTCGCCCCAACTGGCGTCGCTAACGACATATACTAAGGTAGCCGACAACCATAGAGGGAGACGTTCCGTGGCGGCAAACGTATCATGTTATTGGGGGTGACATCGGCTCGGCCCCCGACGCTCCCCATTCGCACAAAGGGGACAACTGGTGGACTCGATAAACGCTGGCCCCTCCTGTGTTAGGCGCTACCGGGGATCAATCCTTGGTGTGTCACTGATAGTCCTGGGTCTGTTCCTGGCGCTCGCCTTTCCCAGCGACAGACTCCCGTGGCTGGCAATGGCCTACACCCAGGCCGTGCCCGGCTGCGGTGCCACCACAAGCGCCATCGTCTGCGTTCAACCGCCGTCTCAGGTGGCGGAGACCGGAGGCCAGTTCACCGCCGATATCGTAGTGGACCAGGTCACCAACCTGGGCGCCTACGAGTTCACCCTGGTCTTCGACCCGGCGGTCATCTCCTACGTGGGTGTAAGCAACGGCGCCTTTCTGGGAAGCACGGGGCGCTCCGTCAGTTGCCTGGGGCCGTATCCGCAAGCCGGAAGCGTCAGGCTTGCCTGCGTCACCCTCGGTGCCGAGCCCGGCGGTCCCAGCGGGACAGGAGTCCTGGCAAGGGCGAGGTTCTCTGCGCTGGCCGAGGGCACGAGCGCCCTGGACCTGACCAAGGTGATCCTAGCGGATGTCCCTGGAACACCTCTCCCGCATACCGACCTGGACGGAGAGGTGACAGTAATAGTGGGGCCGACTCCGACTCCCTGCCCCGGCGGCATTTGCCCGACGCCCACCCCCACGCCGGTCCCCACGTCCACACCGACTCCCTCCCTAGGCCCGACAGTGGTGCGCATCGACCCTCCTTCTCAGACCCGGCTTGCGAACTCCGTGGTGGCCGTAGCCGTCGCGGTCGATTCCGTCACTGACCTGGGGGCCTATGAATTCACCCTGGCCTGGGACCCCGTCGTGCTGGATCTCGTGAGCGTCAGCAACGGCCCCTTCCTCGGGAGCAGCGGCCGTGACGTCTTCTGCCCTCCATCGATCGTCGGAGTGAATACCGTGCAGTTTGGCTGTGTCACCTCAGGATCGAGCTTGGGGGGGGCCAACGGTTCGGGAGTCCTTTCGGTGCTGGTCTTCTTGGCCTCCAAGCCGGGGATCAGCCCCCTGGACCTGTTCGATGTCGCCCTCGCGAATCCCCGGGGCGTTGGCATAAGCACCGCTGTCGAGGATGGAGCGGTAACGGTGACCCTAGCGCCCACACCTACCCCTACCCCCTGTCCGGGCGGCGTATGCCCCACCCCGACCATCACGCCCACCCGGACGGCCACGGCCACACCGACCGCTACCCCGCTTCCAGTCAGTTGCGCTTCTGAGCCGGGGGCCACCGTGTGTGTGCAGCCTCCTTCACTGTTCGTGTCCCCAGGGACCAACTTCAACATTGACCTGGTTGTCGACGAGGTGAGCAATCTAGGCGCCTACCAGTTCACCCTTGTCTTTGACCCGAACATCATTGCCCTGACGGGCGCCAGTAATGGGCCTTTCTTGGGGAGCACCGGGCGCACCGTGATGTGCAATGGCCCGACCCCGGGGGTAGGCAGCGTGCACCTTGTCTGTAGCACCCTGGGTGCTCTGCCTGCCGGCCCCACCGGCTCCGGCGTACTGGCCACGGTCAGATTCCTCGCTTTGGCTGAGGGCAGCAGCCCTCTGGACCTGCAGGACGTCATTCTAGCCAATGTCTCTGGGAGGGCCATACCCATCACCGAGCAGAATGGCATGGTCACGGTCTCGTCGGGGCCTACCCCCACCCCTCTTCCGACCGCTACGCCCACAAACACGGCCACGCCCGGTGCGAGTCCCACGCCAGGTGGGACACTGGTTCGCGTCGACCCTTCGTCGCAGGCAGTGCCCGCTGGGAGCGATTTCACCCTGGACATCAGGGTAGAGAACGTAGAGAACCTTGGATCCTATGAGTGGCTCCTTGCCTTTGATCCAACAGTCTTGGAGTTCGTGAGCGTTCTCAACGGGTCCTTCCTGGGGAGCACCGGGCGAACGGTATCTTGCCTCGGCCCCATCTTAGACGTTGGCAGTGTTCGCTTCGGCTGCTCCACGATAGGCGCAACCCCGGCGGGCCCCAGCGGGTCAGCGGTGCTGACCAAAGTAACCTTCTCGGCCCTGGCGGAGGGGACGAGTCTCCTGGACCTGGTGTGGGTGCAGTTGTCCGACCCTCTCGCCGAGGATATCCCCACGGCCATTCAGGACGGCAGCGTCACGGTGCAGGCGGCTCCCACGCCAACGGCTACCCCCGACGGCGGGGGCTCGTCGTCCCCAGGGCCGCCAGACTCCTTCGAAGATGACGGGCCTGCGCGGCGCGGCGACTCCAGGCTTTCCCTGGTGCCCAGGCTCCTGGGCAGCCTTGTCGTCCTTGTTGGCCTGTCTATGGTGTGGCGCGGACGTCCCCGCGCTGAACGGCGACGACGATGATCGATCCGTCGTGCCCGTCCTTGTCCTTCGGCAGATGAGAAATGGGACTTAGCTTGAAGTCGTGCCGCGGCCCTGGCAGAGGTGCCGACGGAGGCCGTGCTCAAGGCCACCGAGGTGGAGCGCACACCCTTGTTGCGGCAGGCGCCCTGATGGTGTTGACTGGCGCCCTCGTGTGGCTGCTGGGGGGGAGGCTTGTGGCCGGGCATGCGGCTTTGGCGCCAAGCCCTATCATCCTGTCGAAGGAGCCCCGAACTCCTAGTCTGTTCGTCGGTGGGGGAGACTTGGTCATCGCTGAAACTGTGGCTGGTATCCCAGAGGGGACAGGGTTGGGGGCCTTCAGCTTCACCTTGTTCTTCGCCGAGCAGGCCGTCGACATCTCCGTCTCGGAAGGCCCCTTCCTGAGCAGCACCGGCCGCACCACCAGCTGCCTTCTCAGACCGCTCGAGAATCTCGTGCGGTTCGGTTGCGTGTCAACGGGATCGCAGCCGGGGCCCACGGGCTCCGGCGTGCTGGCTCTTATCACCGTTCGCCCCAAACCCGGGTTGGTGTTGCGGCCCACTGCTAACAACGGCGTCATCGCCGTTCTCGATAACCTGTCTTTAGAAGCCGAGCTCAGCGATCCCCTGGGCGAGCCCATACCCGTCGACGAGGTGCTCGATGCTGTCGTAACGATCCGAGCACTGGAGGGCGACCTGAACCGTGACTGCATCGTCGATGTGATCGATGGGCAGATCGTCTCCTATCGCTACCAGGCGACCTTCGGGTTCCTCCTCTACGACCCCTTCTATGACCTTGAACCGTCCGTCAGTCCTGACGGGGATATCGACATCAAGGACCTGCAGTTCGTCTACGGCCGGTTCGGCACGGTCTGCGAGGGGGTGACGCCGCCGGCGCGCACGCCGACCCCGACCGCGACAAGCGGGCCCGCGACGGGGACGCCTACGCCCACTGCCACGGCTGAGCCCACCACAGGGACCCCCACGCCGACCGCCACTGGTGGGCCGGCCACGAGCACACCCACACCGACGCCCACTGCCACGGTCAGGCCGGTCAGGCCGACGCCCACGCTCACTGCTACGGCTGAGCCCGCGACGGGGACCCCCACGCC
>Ga0315289_10003270_pt1 | contig 24597 bp, 21 predicted proteins | sample YL17G11_40_MG_FD_203452 | JGI IMG/M metagenome (GOLD analysis project Ga0315289, IMG submission 203452) | Sediment microbial communities from Yellowstone Lake, YNP, Wyoming, USA - YL17G11_40 | ecosystem: Environmental > Aquatic > Freshwater > Lake > Sediment | place: USA: Wyoming | collected...
GAGCTTGTTCGCTTCGCGGATGAGGATGTTCCTGGCCTCCTTCGAGCACTTGCGGGCGAAATCGAGCTTCTCGGAGACGTTCATGTCCTGGATCTCCTGGAACAGGCTTTTGGATCGGACTTCTGGTTTCTTTCCCTGATCTTCCATAATGCTTCTTATGAGGCCATATCCGTGGCCCCCTCCCTATTCATCATCAATCGTGCACACACGTTCATGGTAGAGTGCAAGGATTACTTCCCCTCCTTATCCTCCTTCGCTTCAGCGACGACCTTCTCCTGGATATTGTAGGGCACCGGCTCGTAATGTGAGAATGTCAGGCTATAGGAACCCCTGCCCGAGGTAATGGATGTCAAATCGGAGGCGTACATGAGGACTTCGGCCAGGGGGACGCTCGCCTTAAGCTCCTGGTACTTGCCCTTGGCTGTCATGCCCTCGATCTTCCCCCTCCGGCTGTTAAGGCCGCCCATGACGTCACCCATGCACTCTTCCGGCACCATGACGGTCATGTTCATGATGGGCTCTAAGAGAATGGGTCTGCACTCCTCCATCGCTTTCTTGAAGGCCATGGAACCAGCGATCTTGAAGGCCATTTCCGAGGAGTCGACATCGTGGTAGGAACCGTCGAACAGGCTCACCTTCACGTCGACCACAGGGTTCCCGGAGAGCGGCCCTTCTTTCATGGCGTCCACGATGCCCTTTTCCACCGCCGGGATGTACTGCCGTGGGATCACGCCGCCAACAATGTTGTTGGCGAACTCGAAACCTTCACCGCGGCCTTTGGGTGACAGCTCGATCCACACATCCCCATACTGGCCATGACCGCCAGTCTGCTTCTTGTACTTGCCCTGTACCTGGGTGGAGCCAGTGATGGTTTCCTTGTAGGGCACCTTCGGGGTCTTGAGCTTCACCTCGACGCCATATCTCCGCTTGAGCCGGTCGACCGTGAGCTCGATATGCAGCTGGCCGAGGCCGGAGAGGATGAACTCTCCGGTCTGCTCGTCCCGGAACACCTTCAGGACCGGATCTTCCTCCATCAGCTTCTGCAAGGCGGGCATGATCTTGTCCTCATCGCCCTTGGACTTCGGGCTGATCGCCATGTTCATGCTGGCCTCTGGGAAGGCGGGGTTCGGCAAGGTAAAGTCCACAGATTCGCTCAGGAGGGTGTCGCCGGTCTTGGTCTCTTTGAGCTTGGCCACCGCAAAGATATCGCCTGGTCCTACCTGTTCGAGGGATTTCTGGGTCTTGCCCTCTAGAGTGATGATGGATCCGATGCGCTCTTTCACTCCCCGCGAAGCATTGTTGACAGATGAGTCGGGATTCAAGGTGCCCGAGAGACACCGGATAATGCTGAGCTTGCCGGTATAGGGGTCACTCATGGTTTTGAAGACATAGCCGACGAAAGGCGCGTCCTCCTCGGGTTTGACGGCCTTGGCTTTCCCATCCTTGCCCTGCAATTCCGGCAGAACCCGATCCTTCGGGCTCAGGAGCGCCGTGACGATGAAGTCCATGATTGGCTGGACGCCCATGTTCAGGAGCGCGGAGCCTGCGAATATCGGGAGGAAATTAGCCTTGGCTACGCCGGTGGACAAGGCGGAGGCGAGTTCGCTCTGTGAGAGTTCCCCTCCCTCGAGGTACTTCTCCATGAGTGCGTCGTCCACTTCGGCCAGGTCCTCAATAACTCTGCTGTATACCTCTTCGAGCTGATCCGCTATATCTTCAGGTACATCCGCCTCTTTGAACGCACCCGATCCATTCTTCTCATAAAGGTATGCCTTCTTCCTGAGCACATCCACCACGCCCTGAAAGCTGTCCTCCTTCCCGATTGGGAGGGTGAGAGGGAGAGTTTTGACCTCGAGAATTTCCGCAATATCCTGAAGCACCTGGTCGAAATCCGCCCGTTCCCGGTCCATCTTGTTCACGAAGCACGACCGTGAAAGCCCTTCTCGCACGGTCATGTGCCACAGGTTCTCCGTGTGCGGCTTGATGGAGTCGATCGCATCGATCACGAATATGGCGTTGTCGACTGACTTCAACCCGAGGATCGCCTCAGACGAGAAGTTCGCATCACCGGGCGTGTCCACAAGAAGCACCCCATTGTTCTTCCATTTGTAATTATGCATTGCGCTGAATACAGAAGATTGCCGCTTTTGCTCTTCAGGCTCGAAGTCGAGTACGGAATTTCCCTCGAGGACCTTGCCCAGTCTGGTTGTTGCCTTGGCGTTGAACAGCATAGCCTCTCCCAACGAAGTTTTTCCCGTACCTGCATGGGAAATCAGGATGATGTCTCTCAAATTGTCCGTACCGAATCTCCTCATTGGTCCTCCCCTTCTATAAACCTGCCCTCGCGATGATATTGACGTAAGCTATCCGAAAACATGGGCCTTCGTCAAGCTGTCAAAAAATCTTGTCCGTCCTTGCCCCGGAGGCCATATCGCCCCCATCCTCCATCCTTCTTGCCCAGGGGGTCGAGGGGATAGGGGAACAGAGTGTGTGGAAATCTTTTTGCCGTACCAGAGGATGCATGATATAGCAGAAATTCATGTGGAAGGATGTGATCGGTCACGCACGAGAGATAGAGACGTTGAAGGCCTTCATACGTTCCGGGAGGATCCCGCACGCGCTCCTCTTTTCCGGCCTCCAGAGTCTCGGAAAGACTAAGGTGGCCGTCGAGTTTTTCAAGGCCCTCAACTGCCTGAATTCGCCAGGGGATCCCTGCGATCGATGCAGGTCATGCGCGAAGGCCAACAACCAAATCCATCCCGATCTCGTGCGACTCGTACCGGAGGGCAATCTCATCAGAGTTGAGGAGGTCAGGGGCATCCTCAGCGATCTCGGATTGAAGCCGTTTGAAGCACGGTACAGGGTTATCATCCTGGAACCCGCAGAGATGCTCAACGATGCGAGCTCAAACGCCTTGCTCAAAACCCTCGAGGAACCGCCCGAGGCGAGCCTGTTCATCCTCGTGAGCCATAAACCGAGACTCCTGTTGCCGACCATCCTTTCACGCTGCCAGGAGATCCGTTTCAACCCCATCGATCCCGCACAGACAACCATAACCGTGGCCCCTGTGCTTCTCAGGCTTACCTCAGGCGCAATCGGGGGGGTCTCGAAGGAGGATATGACCCTGATAGCGGAGATCAGGAACGGCGTTCTCGATATCCTGAAGGGGGGTGACCCCCTTTTACCTGTATCAAGGACAATCTCCCCGGAAACGGAGGCCCCGTTGTGGCTGTCTGTGATAGAGTCGATCATTAGGGACATCATGATCCTGATCCAAGGGGGGAACAGTATCATTCATGAGGAGCTTCGGGCGCTCCCTTTCAGGGAAGTCCCCTATCCTGAGCTTGAGCGGATCCTCGATTGCCTCCATGGCATCAGGCGCGGCCTCAAACAGAACCTCAACCTCAAGGTCGCCTTTGCTGAACTCCTACTCCTGCTAAGCCGCTTGGGTCCAGCCCACGCATGAAGCGAGCCTTTAGGGATCAGGTCGGCCTTTTCCACCGCGATTTCTTGGCCCGTTTCCGGAGGAGGACATATAATGCACCGGTACCCCCGTCGCATGCTCGCGCGGAACAAAGCGCCAATACGTGATGGGAGAGCCTGCCTGTGGTGAGCCATTTGATGACGGCCTCCTTGAGCACCGGACCATCGGGCGACTTCAATCCCCTCCCGTGGATGATGAGGAGACATCGGTTCCCCATGGCGATGGCGTTTTGAATGAAGGGGTCGAGCGCCATCTTCGCCTCCTCCCGTGTGAGGCCGTGGAGGTCGAGGTGCCCCTGGATAGCGCATTCCCCGTCTTTGAGTCTTTTCAAGATATCCGGATCAAAGGATACGACATGGCCTTCCACATATTCTCCTGTGGAGGTGATGTCGAATCTAGTCTGTCCCTTTACCAAGGCATCGAGCTCCGCAAGTACTTCCTGGTCATCGGTCCGCCAGTGTTCGCGCATGCTGTGGATCAGGCTCTGGGGATCCTCCGGTTCTGGCGTCACCCGGTCATGCTTGAGTGGCTTTACCCCTTCTATGGCCAGGGCATAGAGTTCTTCCTCCGTGCTCTCTCGTTTTGCCTCGGAAACAGGCGCCTCTCTTTTGGTTCGTTTTTCTGGCTTTGTTTTTTCTTTGACCGCGAAGTCCTTTAAGATATCGAAGGGGGAATTGAATCCAGAAGACCTTTTCATGTAGGGGCATCATAGCAAAAAAAAAGGGCCCACTCAATAGAGGTGGTAGTGGGCCTAAAAAAGGAGGTCTATAGCCCATAAGACTTGTGCTATAGCTGTGGAGCTTATATGAAAAGAATATGGCGATGTCAAATATAATTATCTTATGATATCCTTAGAGAAAGATAAATAATGGAAATTCGATGTGGAGGATGAGATGAACATCCACCAGGTCAGAATATTTTACCTGGCTGCGCAAACTCTCTCCATCACGAAGACCGCCAAGAAGATACACCTCTCCCAGCCTTCGGTGAGCATCCAGATAAAAGACCTCGAAGACTCCCTGAACGTTCGGCTCTTTGATAGGATCAGCCGCAGGATCGCCCTGACCGATGCCGGCAGGGTCTTCTATGATTATGCTGGCAGGATTTTAGGTCTCATCGAGGAGACCAAGGCAGTCATGAGCGAGTTCAGCGCCGGTGACATGGGCAAGATCGTCCTCGGTGCACCCAATACCATCGGGATCTATGTCTTGCCGAGATACCTTGGTGAGTTCAAGGAGAAATACCCCAAAGCCGAGATCGCCCTTTTGACCCTGAACAGGCAGGAGGCCCTGGAGCATATCATAGCGGGAGAGATCGACTTTGCCTTCGTTCAGGAACCCCCCAAGCATCCTGACCTCGAGGCCCAGTTCTTCATGCGGGATGAGCTCGTTATCATCTGCTCCCCGAAGCACAGGTGGGCTACGCATCCATATCTGACAACCGAGATCCTGAAAAACGAAAACGAACCAATCATCATACGGGAAGAGGGTTCGGGAACACGGGATATCGTCGAGCTCATGGCAAAGAAGTTCGGGGTCGAACCCCGGATTGCCATGGAATTCTCCAGCACTGAGGGGATCAAGGGCGCCGTGGAGGCGAACCTTGGCATAGCCGTGCTCTCGCGGAATGTGATCAGGCGGGAGGTCAGGGACGGGACTATCGTAGCCCTCGATATCAAGGACATTGAGGGCCATCGTGATTTCTACATCGTCCACAGCAAGAAGCGCAAGTTCATGTCGCTCATGGTCAAGTTCTACGATTTCATGCTGGAACGTCGGCAGAAGAGCAATCATGCTGGGCAATCCCGATAACGCATCCGTAGTGGTTGGCGCTCAGTATATGATTTAAATGCTCAACCCCCCCAACCCCTTTGGCCACATCACCTGTGACAGAAGGGCTCACGGCGTAAACATGGCCTTCTTGACTTCCCATTTTTGTAGATTATTTAAAATACTGTGATAACTAAAAGTGAAGTAAAATCATTGGATTGCATGTGCAGCGCAACAGATAAAATTGCAAGAAAAGGAGTTTGCGATGATTAATCTGGAAGTATCAAAGGAAGAACTTTTACTGATAAAGATGCTGCTGAGCAGGGAAGAGGCCGAGACGCGCATTGAGATCCATCATGCGCGAAGGTCATTCGAATACCGGGATTACTTAAAAATGCGCGAGAAAGAGATTCACGATCTCCTGGATAAAATAAGGAAGCTCCTGCCTGATGAGGCATAGATGATGCCCCCCTCGAGGGGCAGGGCTCAACCATCAGGGGGGGGCGCATGCAACCGGATCTCCCGTTCTCCGAACCCTACTCGTTTCGCGCTGAGCCCCAACGGGAAGTGTGATATCTCATAGAGTATATAGCATTCCAAGTCAATGCGTTAAGCGCCTTTGATTTCCTCCATCTCACAAACTCTTTCTTTCCTGTTTGCTCACATTCGAGTTGCCAACAGTTTGCCTGTGGGTCATTAAGGTGAGAGCGTCCTTTGTTCGTAACCGCTGATCATTGAATATTCATGGCGATCAAACCAAGGGGTCATTACCCTGTTGTTCTACAGGGGAGTGTTCTTCTGACTGTCTATGGCTTTTTCGCTAGGCCCACCATGAGATACGCTTCCAAATGTACAATTTATACGCCAATTCGTTTGTGAAGGTGAGGATGGGGTGACAGGGTAACCCTTTGTCTTTCCTTGACAGAGAAAGAAAAAGGGTGGTATTCCCTGGACTTCAAAACTTCTGGAATGAGGAGTTCGTATGCTGGAGATCAGGTTTCACGGGAGGGGCGGACAAGGGGCGGTCACCTCAGCCGAACTCATCGCAACCGCGGCCATCGGAAAGGGCAAGTATGCCCAGGCCTTCCCCAGTTTCGGCCCCGAGCGTAGGGGCGCACCTGTCGTGGCTTTTTGCAGGGTTGATGACAAGAAGATACGCATTCGGGCGAAAGTTTATGAACCCGATGTGGTGGTCGTCCTGGACCCAGGGCTCCTCGGCTTGGTTAATCCCACCGAGGGCATGAAGGCAGACGGGAGCCTCATCATCAATACGCACAAATCCCCGGAAGAGATATTGAAGGCCTGTGGCTTCTCCTGCCGGGTGGCGACCGTGGACGCGAACAAGATCGCCATGGAGGAGCTCGGGCGCGCCATCGTGAACACGACCCTGCTCGGCGCAGTCATGAAGGTGACTGGCATGTTGCATGTCGAAGACATCCGGGAGGCGATGCTGGAGCGGTTCGGGCCCAAGCTTGGAGAGAAGAACATGAAAGCCCTCGAGAGGGCCTTCAATGAGGTCAGGATAAAGGAGTAGGACCGTGGCGAAACCGATGGATAAGATAGCATGGCAGGAACTCGAGATTGGGGCAGCGGTCTTTGAAGTAGGCAATGCCCGGGAGTACAAGACCGGCTCCTGGCGATCGCTCCGGCCGGTGGTGAATAAGAACCAGTGTATCAGGTGCGGGGTATGCTGGCTGTTCTGCCCTGATATGTCCATAGTCAGGGCCTCCGAAGGGCATTTCGAGGCCAATCTTGAATACTGCAAGGGCTGCGGTATCTGTGCCAAGGAATGTCCGGTGGGCTGCATCTCCATGGTCAGTGAGGAGGAGGAGGGATAAATGACTAAGGAGCGCAAAGGAATCGAGGTATCACTTGCCATATCCGAGGCGGTCGGTCAGGCCGATTGCGACGTCATCAGCGCCTACCCAATCACGCCTCAGACGCATATTGTGGAACACCTCTCCGAACTTGTGGCCAACGGCGAGCTTGATGCGGAGTTCGTGCCGGTCGAGAGCGAGCACTCGGCTATGAGCGTCTGCGTCGGCGCCGCCGCGGTCGGCGCCCGGACCTTTACCTCCACGAGCTCCCAAGGCCTGGCCCTTATGGCGGAGATCTTCTTCATTGCCTCCTCCCTGAGGCTGCCTATTGTGATGGCACTGGCGAACAGGTCATTATCCGGGCCACTGTCCATCTGGAACGACCATACGGACACCATGATGGTGCGCGATGCTGGCTGGATCCACGTTTTTGCCGAGAATGGGCAGGAGGCTTATGACCACGTCTTCTGGTCCTTCAGAGTGGGCGAAGACGCAGGCGTGAGACTGCCGGTGGCCCTCAACCTCGACGGCTTCATCATGACCCACATGATCGAGCCCGTGGAATTCGAAGACGCAGAGCTCATCAAGAAGTACCTGCCGGAATTCAAAATGGCGGGTGCGCTTCATCCGGACAATCCCGTGTCAATGGGCTGCTTTGCCATGCCGGAGATCTATACCGAGGCGCAAATGGCCCGCGAGCAGGCCGTGCTGGGCTCATACCTCACCTGCCTCAAGGCCTGGGAAGAATGGGCGGCACTCACCGGTCGGGGCTATCACCCTATTGAGACCTATATGGCGGACGACGCCGAATACTGCATCGTGACCATGGGCTCCTTCGGCGAGACCGCCATGACTGCGGTCGACGAGCTCCGTGCGGCGGGCGAAAGTGTCGGGGTGATCAAGATTAGGCTCTGGCGGCCGTTCCCGTTCGAAGATTTTTTTAAGGCTGCAGCCGGAAAGAAAACCCTGATTGTCCTGGACCGGGCCATCAGCTTTGGCGGTCCCGGCGGCCCTGTGGCCCTGGAACTCCGCAGCGCCCTTTATAAGCATAACACCCCCCCCACCATCGTCAATTATGTGGCGGGTCTGGCGGGCAGGGACGTCTCTGTAAATGATTTCAAGCAGATCATTTTAGAGGGCAAGGCCAAGGCTGAAAAGGGTGAAACCACGGGCTACACCCTCTACGGCCTGCGAGGATAAGGAGTCAGGTATGGATAGATTCTCGGTCTTCTCATCGCGACTGGTTGAAAAGGCGGAATACTTCACTTCAGGACACCGTGCATGCCAGGGATGCGCCGAAGCCCTGGCGGTCAGACTCGTCATGAAGGCCCTCGGCCGGGACACCATCGTGGCCATGTCAACCGGCTGCATGGAGATCATCTCATCCCCGCTGCCGTCGACCGCCTGGAGGGTGCCCTGGATTCACGTGGCCTTTGAGAACTCATCCGCCGTCGTTTCCGGCTGCGAGTCGGGTATGAAGGCCATGATGCGCAAAGGCAAGCTCCCGCATAAGAAGATCAACTTCGTCGCCATGGGCGGCGATGGCGCCACGGCCGACATCGGCATAGGCCAGCTCTCCGGCGCACTGGAGAGAGGGCACGACATGCTCTATGTCTGCTACGACAACGAGGCCTATATGAACACCGGTATCCAGCGCTCGAGCAGCACCCCCTGGGGCGCAAGCACGACCACGAGCCCGGCAGGCAAGAAATCCATCGGACAAACGACGCAGAAGAAGGACATGGCCAAGATCGCCGTGGCCCACAATATCCCCTACGTGGCAACCGCCTGCTCGAGCTTCCCGTTCGATCTCATGGAAAAGGTAAAGAAGGCCGCTCAAATCGAAGGCCCGGCCTACCTCCATGTCATGTCAGTCTGCCCGACCGGTTGGAGGATCCAGCCCGAGGAGGCCATCAAGTACGGCAGACTCGCGGTCGATACCTGCGTCTTCCCGCTCTATGAGGTTGAGTACGGCAAGTACCGGTTTACCTATAAGCCATACAATATCTTGCCCGTGAGCGAATACATCAAGGGCCAGGGCCGGTTCCGGCATCTGACCCAGAAAGAGATCGGGGAGATCCAGGCCAGGACAACCGCTGAATACGAGAAACTGCTCAAGCTTTGTGAAGAGGATTAGAAGATGATAGAGGTGAAGAAGGTCGATGCGATCATCAACCGGTACGAGAAGTCGGAGGAATCGCTGCTTGCCATCTTGCAGGACTTCCAGAGGGAATTCCACTATGTCCCCGAGGAGGGGATGCAGAGGCTTTCCGAGGTTATGAACGTCTCTGAGAGCAAGATCTATGCGATGGGCACCTTCTACAAGACCCTCTCGCTCACCCCCCGGGGCAAGCACACCATCAAGGTCTGCACCGGAACGGCCTGCCACCTCAAGGGAGCCAACCAGATTCTCGAGACGCTGGAGCGGGGGCTCAAGATCAGACGCAACTCCACCACCAAGAATCTGAACTTCACGCTCGAATGTGTGAACTGCCTAGGTACCTGCGCCATGGCGCCCGTGGTCGTGGTGAACGAGGACTATTATGGCAGTGTGAGACCATCCAAGATTATGGATGTACTTAAAAAATATAAATAAAAAAGGGACGTTGCCATGGAAGCGATAACCTCGATGGAACAGCTCCAGCGATATAGAGATAGGCTCCAAGCAAGACAGAAGCGGGATCTGGCCGCCGTGCTGGTCTGTTGCGGTACCGGATGTCTCGCCAAAGGGGCACTAAAGGTAGCGGATGCCTTCAAGGCTGAATTCGAATCCAAGCGGATAAAGGCCAATATCGATATCGGCTTAAAGACCACGGGCTGCCATGGGTATTGCGCGAACGGACCCTTGGTCGTCTTAAGGCCTAAGGATATCCTCTATCACAAGGTGCAGCCGGAAGACGTCCCTGAGATCGTTGAACGGAGCCTGAAGGGATCGGAGGTGATTGAGCGGCTCATCTACCAGGACCCCGATACCAAGGAGTCCATAGCGGACTTTCACCAGATCCCGTTCTACAAATACCAGGTGCGCATCGCGCTACGCAATATCGGGATTATCGACCCGACCGAGATCGATGACTACATCCTCCAGGGAGGCTACCATACGTTGGCGAAGGCCCTCAGGATGAATCCGGACGCGATCATCGCCGAGATTGAGGCCTCCGGTCTGCGCGGTCGAGGTGGGGGGGGCTTCCCGACGGCTACCAAGTGGAAGTCGGCCAAGGCCATCCAGAGCGACGTGCGGTACGTGATCTGCAACGGCGACGAGGGCGACCCCGGTGCATTTATGGACGGCGCAACGATGCAGGGCGACCCGCACGCCATTATCGAGGGGATGATCATTGGGGCGTACGCCATCGGATCGAACCAGGGCTATATCTACGTGAGGGATGAGTATCCCCTGGCGGTGAAGAACCTCGCCATCGCGGTTAAAGCGGTCAGGGAGAAGGGATTCCTCGGGAAGGACATCCTCGGCTCCGGTTTTGCCTTCGACATCAAGATCAGCCGCGGCGGCGGCGCGTTCGTCTGCGGTGAGTCCTCGGCCCTCATGCGCTCTGTCGAGGGCAAGGTGGGCGAACCCAGAGCCAAGTACATCCGCTCCGTCGAGAAGGGACTCTATGACAAGCCCACCGTCCTCAACAACGTAGAGACCTGGGCCAACGTCCCCATCATCATCGAAAAAGGCGGGGCCTGGTATGCGTCCTACGGGACCAAGGGTTCTAAGGGCACCAAGGTCTTCTCGCTGGTTGGCAAGGTGAACAACACCGGCCTCGTCGAGGTTCCTATGGGCATCTCCATCCGCAAGCTCATAGAGGAAATCGGCGGTGGCGTACTCAGTGGCAAGAGGTTCAAGGCCGTCCAGACCGGCGGTCCGTCCGGTGGCTGCATTCCCGAACGCTTGAGCGACCTGCCCATCGACTTCGACAGCCTTACCGACGTAGGCTCTATGATGGGCTCGGGCGGCATCATCGTCATGGACGAGGAAACCTGTATGGTAGATGTCGCCAAATACTTCATCGGCTTCCTCGTGGGCGAGTCCTGCGGGAAATGCACCCCGTGCCGGGACGGGCTCAGACGCATGCTCGATGTCCTCATCGACATCACCGAGGGACGGGGCAAGGAAACCGATGTCGCTGTGCTCGAAGAACTCTGCGATGTGCTCACTTGGGGTGCGCTCTGCGGACTCGGCACCTCGGCAGCCAACCCCGTGCTTTCCACCATCAAGTACTTCCGGGAAGAGTACGACGCGCACATCAAGGACAAGCAGTGCCCGGCCGGCGTCTGCAAGGCGCTCATCACCTACTCGATCGACGCCGAGGCCTGCACCGGTTGCACGCTCTGCGCCAAGAAGTGCCCACAGAAGTGCATCACAGGCGAGCGGAAGAAGGCCCACGTGATCGACACGGAGCAGTGCATCAAGTGTGGCGTCTGCAAGGATGTGTGCAATTTCAATGCAGTGAGGGTGGCATAACATGGAAAAGCTAAAAGTGATCATCGACGGACGTGAATGTGAGGCCATCAAGGACCAATGCGTGCTCGATGTGGCGCGGGAAAACGGGATCCCCATCCCGGCCTTATGCTATAACCCCGAGGTCAAGACCAGCGGCGGCTCGTGTCGGGTATGCCTCGTTGAGGCGCACCAGGGCGGCTGGATGCGGCTCGTGACCTCCTGTAACTACCCCGTGCGCAAGGGCCTGGAGATCAAGACCAATACCGATCTCGTACATAAAATCCGCAGGGGCGTGTTGGAACTGCTCCGGGCCAGGGTGCCGGACTCCGACGTAATCAAGAAGCTCGCCCTGGAAGAAGGTATCACCGAGCCGCGCTTCAAAAAGGACGAAGGCGAGGACAACCGCTATAAATGCATCGCCTGTGCACTGTGCGCCCAGGTCTGCGAAGAGGTGGTGGGCGTAAGTGCTATCTCCATGCAAAACCGCGGCGCCGATAAGCAGCCCGGCACCCCGTACCATAAGCCATCGAATGTCTGCATCGGCTGCGGGGCCTGCGTATATGTCTGCCCGACGAATGCGATCTCCATGAAGGAAACCGGCGATATCCGCAGGATCTGGAGCCGGGACTTCAAGATGGCCAAGTGCAGCATGTGTTCGAAGCCATATATCCCCGAGGCCCAGATCGACTGGATCGTGAAGACCACCGGCAAGGCCAGGGCTTTCTTCGACAAGTGCCCTGACCACAGATAAAAAAGGATCAATCCCCCCATCACGCTGAATCTTCAGGGGGGGGACTAGACGTCCATCGACAGGGCCGCCCGACGATCAATTTGCAAAGCAGCCGGCCCTGTCTATAGAACCTCCGACCACCATTGTGACCAAGGGGGGTCGGGGGGATTGAGTTATTGGGGTTTTCGATGAGCAGCATCAGAAGACTCATGTGTTATTCATCCGGCGCCATGCGCGGCATCTACTATGCCGGCGTGATGCGGGCCCTCGACGAGGAAGGGATCACCTTCGACGACTTCGCCGGCATCAGTGTGGGTTCGACCGCCGCCGCCTGGCACGCCGCCGGCCAAGCCAGGGAGGTGCTGGAGGCATGGGATGCACTCGGTATCGCACGGCTCTCCATCCATCCATTTTTCAATAGCGAGAAATCCAAGAACCTGGACTGGCTCATCCACAACGTGAGCCTGCCGCATTTGAATGTCGAGGCGCTCAAGACCTCAGGTCATACCCTGCACGTGGCCGTTTCCGAGCTGAAGGCACGGTGGAGATGGAACAACGGCATATTCGGAAGGTCTTTTTTTCATTTCCAGGGCGATTTCCGGAAAGACGAGCTGTTTATGGCAATACGGGCAAGCTGCTATATGCCCTTTATCAACGGCATCTTCGCAACGATTACTATTGCTGGCAAACGCTACCTGGATGGTGGACTGACCGGCAGGATACCCATCGACTGCACTGACCTTGCGCCATTCGACGAGGTTTGGCTCGCGGTCTCGTCTCCGAGCGGCCAAGATGAACTCGAGGCCATGGATCTCACCCGATATCCCGGCATGCGCTTCATCGTTATCACCCCATCACGGCCCGTACCCATCGGCCGTACCGAGATCGACCTGACTAAATTCCATGACACTGCCACCCTCGGCTACGACGACACCATCAGGGTTATCAAAGGCTTGTAAATCGCGCTCAAGCGTGTCTTATAATTGCAATACAGCTACTTTCTGGTATCTCTTTCTTTGAAAGATGCTATATTCTTCAAGGAAGAGGAGGCGCATGATGGCAGTGGAGGTAGATATCACGTATGAAGGCGGGCTGCATTGCACCGCAAGCCACGGGCCGTCCGGGAATACGATAACAACGGATGCCCCCGTCGATAACGGGGGCAGGGGGGAGGTCTTTTCGCCCACCGATCTCGTCGCGGCGGCGCTTGGCACCTGCATCATCACCGTCATGGCCCTGGTAGCGCAGCGCTCCGGCAGTGACCTCAAGGGGACGCACATCCACGTAATCAAGGAGATGACCTCGGTCCCGGTCCGGCGCATCAAGACGCTCGCCGTGACCATCACCCTGCCAAGAGGGGTGGTGATTTCCGATGCCGACCGCAAGAAGCTCGAAAACACGGCCCATGCCTGCCCGGTCAAACAGAGCCTCCATCCGGATGTAGAGATCATCATCGATATTGTGTATCCCTGATAGGTTGAACCACGCAGAACTCAATCTGCCCAACCACCCTGTATTTTCAGGGGAGAAATGGGGCATGACTCGGGCCATCCCTGGCCCTCGCCCTATGGGCACATCTTCTGTACGTCCAATTTTGCTGTCCTGCAAAATTGTGAGCTTTTGCAGTTTAGGTCAGGAAGGAGAGCATACGGGCGATATCCGTGGTCGGTTCCTGACAGGTGTGCCCTGTGCAGACATAGGCCGTGGGCTTGCCGCTCAAGCCCCTCATATGCTTTGTAAAGGGAGCGAGGAGGGTGATTTCGGAAGCATCTTCCGCGGGAATGAGGAGCACGGTCTTGTTGGGGATGAAGGGTTTCCGAAGGGCTTGGATCATCGCCTTGGTGTCTGCGTTGGGGGAAGATCCGGCGATGACGACCTCGAAGGATGCCCCGAGGGTAAAGTCGAGGGCGCTCAGGAACTGGGTGAAGGCTGAGGGCATACGTTCGAGCTGAAGGCCGAATGTCTGTCCGATACGGGTGGCCTTCTCCTCGAACGCGGGGTTCCCGAGCATGCGTCCGAGACGGACGAGGTTCAGGGCAGCGACCGAGTTGCCGGAAGGCAGCGCCCCATCAGAGAGTTCCTTCGTGCGGACAAAGAGCTCTTCATGGGTGTCGGATATAAAGAAGAAGCCGCCGGCTTTGTCATCCCAAAAGTGGTTGAGGAGATAGGTGTTCAGGTCCAGGGCGGCCGTGAGGAAACGTATATCGAAGGTGGTCTCATAGAGCTCGATGAGGCCCCAGATGAGAAAGGCGTAATCGTCTAGGAAGCCTGAGATGGCGGCTTGACCGTCACGGTAGCGGTGGAGGAGGGCGCTCTCTGGGGTGCGCATATGGGCAAGGATGAAATCCACGGCCTGGCTTGCCGCTTGTACATACAGTGGCGTGTCGAAAACCTGCGCACCCTTGGCGAGGGCGGCGATCATGAGTCCGTTCCAGTCCGCAAGGATCTTGTCGTCCCGGCGGGGACGAACACGTTGTTCACGGGCGGCCAAGAGTTTCCGTCGGGCGCGTTCCACCAGTTCCCGGAGAAGGTGTTGCTCCATGGCGAGGTCATGCGCCAGTTCAGGAAACGTTTTCTTCAGGAAGAGAATGTTGGCGCCGGTCTTTTTTCCACCTGCCTCTATATGATAATTGCCGTTACCTTCGATGCCATAGGCTTGTATCCAGAGTTCAGCCGCCTTTTCCTCAAGGATCGCGCGGATCTCTTGCTCGGTCCAGAGGTAGTACTTCCCCTCCTCGCCCTCGCTGTCCGCGTCCTCAGCCGAGAAAAAGCCTCCTTCTGGCGATCTCAGCTCTCTCAGGACATACTGGAAAATTTCCTGGGCGGTATTGCCATATTCGTGCTTGTTCGTTGCCTGGAATGCCTCGGTATAGACAAAAGCGAGGAGGGCCTGGTCATAGAGCATCTTTTCAAAATGGGGGAGGAACCAGTGATCATCGGTGGAGTAACGGTGGAAGCCGAAACCGACATGGTCATAGATACCGCCTGAACGCAAGGCTCCGAGTGTCGTTTCCACCATCTCAAGGGCCTGCTCGTCCCGGAAGCGTTTTCCGTAACGGAGGAGAAAAGTCAGGTGGTGGGGCGTGGGGAATTTGGGGGCAGCGCCGAACCCTCCGTGCATGGCATCATAGTGCGCCTTCAGCTCCTCGTACGCCATCCTTAAGGTGGAGATCCCGGGTTCTCCCATGGCTGAACCTATCCTCTCTTGCTGGAACAAGGCGGTGACCTGATCAGCGGATTCGAGGACCTTGTCCCGCTCGGTTCTCCAAAGTTCGTCGATCCTCAGCATCAGGTCCCGCATGCCGATTCTGCCGGAGCGGGTCTCCTTGGGAAAGTAGGTGCCGGCGAAAAAAGGCCGCTTGTCCGGGGTCATGATGATGGTAAGCGGCCAACCACCACCCCCGGTGAGACCCTGGCAGACGCGCATGTATACGCTATCGATGTCCGGCCGCTCCTCGCGGTCCACCTTGATGTTCACGAAAGCCGTGTTCATGAGCGCAGCGATACCGACATCCGCGAAAGATTCGTGCGCCATGACATGGCACCAGTGGCAGGTGGAGTAGCCGATCGAGAGGAAAATGGGTTTATCCTCTCGCCGGGCCGTTGCAAACGCCTCATCTCCCCACGGATACCAGTCGACCGGATTATCCGCATGCTGCAGCAGGTAGGGGCTCTTCTCATGCGTGAGACGGTTCATGTTATGCCTATTAAGATATAGTGACGTTTTACGGTTCAATCATCCTGGGATCTTCTCGCAGCCAAGCATGAGCGGGGATTCTTCCCCGTGATCGTGGGGTTTTCTGGATAGGCGGTCCATTCCGTGAAGGCGCCTTCGTGGAGCCGCACCTTCGGATACCCGAGGTGGAACGTGAACAAGAGGAACTCGTTCGTCGCCTCCCGACCGGTTCCACAGGAACAGATGATGGTCTTGTCAGGGGTGATGCCCTTTGCCTCCAGGATGGCCTGGATCTCAGGTAGGGACTTGAGGAGGCACTTGTTCGTGTTGTCCATGAGGTTTGCCCAAGGGAGGTTGATCGCACCGGGGATATGGCCGGGTTTGATCCAGGGGCCCTGGCCTTCGTAGACGGCGGGTGGCCGCGCATCGAGGAGCATGACATCGTCGCGGTCCTTGATCGCTATGAACTCCTCGTAGTCTATCATGTACTCCCTACGCACCTTCGCCGTGAAATTCGATGCCTGCACCTGAGGAAAGACCTGCGTGAGCGGGTTTCCTTCCTGCTTCCACTGGTCGATGCCCCCGTTGAGGACATGGACGGCGTCATGCCCATAGCGCGCGAGGCTATAGGCCACCATGGTCTGCGCCAGACCGTCGCCCCAGCCCTTGTTGATTCCGACGCCGGTATAGACCACGGCCGGTTTGTCTGCCTTGAGTCCGGCGCCGCGCAGGACGGGTTCAATGGACTCCGGAAGCACCCACCGCGCCGGCTGATTGCCGCAAAAGGTTCGGAAAAGCCCTTCGTTCAGGTAGATCGCCCCTGGGATGTGCTCCTGGATGTAATCATGGATGTTCGGCTGTGTGTCCAGGATCATGATCCCCCTGTCATCGAGTCGCCCTGCCAGCCAGTCAGTAGACACCCACGTAATAATCCCATTCCCGAAAGGATCATTTGCGCTCACGAATACACCCCCCCCCTCATCAATCCACTATAGGGATAGACCCTCGCAGAGTCAATGACGAAGGGATCCCAAAATCCCTAACCACCCTTGGTCTCAAAGGGGGGCCAATCGGCCTGAAGTCGCAGGGGGGATAGTGGGATAGTGCATGACAGGAGCATCTCTGGATGCTTTTTTGGTGCTATTGACTTATCATATGGATGGTATATACGATGAAAATCTCGAATCGGATACAGGAGATAGAGCATGCTCGAGTTGATTTCCAGCGGATTCAAGAAGGCCCAGGGCGTACTCCAGGGCAAGACCGTGCTGCAGGAGAAGCACATCGAGGACGCTATAAGGGAGATCCGCATATCCCTGCTCGAGGCGGATGTGGAATTCCACGTAGTGAAGAACTTTCTGGAAAACGTGAAAGACAAGGCCCTCGGCGAAATCGTGCAGACGCGGATATCTCATGGCGGCAGGAAGCTCAAAGTAAGCCCGGATCAGCAGTTCATCAAGATCTGCTATGATGAACTCATCAACCTCATGGGACCGGTTGATACCAGCCTCAACCTGAAGGGCAAATCCATGGCATCCATTATGATGGTCGGCCTCCAGGGCAGCGGCAAGACGACGACCACGGCCAAGGTCGCGCGCTTTCTCGAAAAACAGGGCAGAAAGCCCATGCTCGTCGCGGCGGATATCTACCGGCCAGCGGCTATCGAACAGCTCAGGGTGCACGGCAAGCGCCTCGAGTTGCCGGTCTTCTTCGCCCCCGGCAAGACCCCTCCCCAGATATGCAGGGATGCCATGGAAGCGGCACATTTCAAAGGCTGCGATGTAGTCCTCTTCGATACCGCAGGCAGGACCATCGTGGACGAGGCCCTCATGATCGAGCTCGAGGAGATCAAGTCGCTCACGCAACCGGATGACATCCTCCTCGTTGTCGATGCCATGATCGGCCAGGACTCGGTGAATGTGGCGCGGGAATTCGACCGCCGGCTCGACCTTTCCGGCTTCATCCTCACCAAGCTCGACGGCGACGCCCGGGGCGGTGCCGCCCTTTCGATCAAGGAAGTCACGCATAAGCCCATTAAATTCCTCGGCATGGGGGAAGCCTTGGACCGCCTGGAGGAGTTCAGGCCTGATGGCCTCGCATCGAGGATCCTGGGCTTCGGTGACATCGTGGGACTTGTGAAGGACTTCGAGCAGGTGGTCGACGAAAAGAAGGCCGAGGATGATGCAAGGAAGATCCTCCAGGGAGACTTCACCTTCGATGACTTCCTCAAGCAGCTCAAGATCCTCAAGAAGATGGGACCGCTCACGGACATCATCGAGAAGCTGCCGCTGGGGACGATGGGCATGCCTGAGGGGATCAAGGTGGATGACCGTGAGCTCGTGAGGGTGGAGGCCATCGTCAATTCCATGACGATGCATGAGCGCGCCAACCCCGATTGTCTCAATGATAGCCGGATCGAGAGGATAGCCAAAGGGAGCGGCCAGCCCAAAGGCCAGGTGCTCGGGCTCATCGGCAGGTTCAAGACCATGCGCAGTCTCATGCGCAACCTCGGCAAGGGGAAAAAGAAGGCGCTTGCCCGGTTGGGCCTCGGCGAAATGGCGGATATGGTCTCGGATGCAGTACCTCAACAGAAGAGGATGCTTGTCGATTTGAAGAAGAGAAAGGACAAGCGCAAGCTGGCGAAAAAGGCGCGCAAACGCAGACGGTGATGCCAACTCGGGACAGGGGTGAGATATGGATGCTATGCTCATGAAGGAACTGACCATCTTGCGGAAGGTCAATCAGGCCCTCTCCTATGTCCCGGATGTTGAGGCCGTCGCCAGCGCCATCCTCGATATCGTCATTGACGAGACGATTGCGGAGAACGCATCCATCATGATGCCCTCCCGCGACGGGAGATGTCTCGAAATACGGGCGGCCAAGGGCATCGGTGATGAGAGCTCGCGCTACTCCGAGGAGTCGCTCGGGCAGACCTTCCCTATGGGGGAAGGCATAGCCGGCATGGTTGCTCAGAGCCTCGAACCCATCATCATCAAGGATGCCATGAACGAACCTCTGGTCCAGCTCCGCGATATGAAGGTGAAGATCGGCTCCATGATGAGCCTTCCCCTCGTCTATGGCAGGGGTGAGCTCGTTGGTGTACTCCACCTGAGCCATTCCAAACGTGGGGTCTTCACGAAAGAGGACCTCTCGCTCATGAACATGCTCTTGGCACCGGCCGCCCTGGCACTTCGCAATGCCAGGCTCATGCGGGATGTGGAAGACATCAACCGGACTCTCAAGGAAGAGCTTTGCATGACGGACAGGGCCCTTGAGGAATTCGGCAAGCACGTCATCAAGGTCTTCAATTACATGTCCATTGGTGTCCTGACCACAGATCCCAAAGGGGTTATCACCACCCTCAACCGGAAGGCCGTCGAATTGCTGGGCCTGGGTGCGGGCGATAATATCGTGTCCATCATTGGGAAGGAAGTGGTAGACCGGTTCGGTATAGACATGGAAGAGATCGCCATGGACGTAGGCTTCAAAAAACGTGTGCTCAATGTAGAGCTCTCCCCGCTGCCGGTCAAACCCAATTGGCAAATCCTCGTCTGCGCCCGGGACGTGACCCTGGAGAGGTTGAAGGAAAGAGACCTCCTGCGGGTCCAGGACCAGTACAAGGACATCATCGAGAATGCCATCGATGCCATGTACATCCTGCGAAATGGTCGGCTCATACTCATCAACAAGAAGCTGCAGGATATCCTCGGCTACGAAGCCGAGGAACTCCTGGACAAGCATTACCGGCACTTCGTGACGAGAGCCTCCCTGAAGATCCTTTCTGAGACGGTGCGACCTTCGCGAGACAATGCCTTCATCCCGAACCTGGAAATCCAGACCAAGCGGAGAGACGGCAAGATCCTCAACCTGGAGATCAGCATCGGCAGACTGATGGTGGGAAAGGATCAGTGCTATGTGGGTATGGTGCGGGATATCACGAGCAAGAAGGAGCTGCTGGCCCTGAAAACACGGTTCCTCCATGTTGCATCGCATGAGATCAGGGTGCCGCTGACCGTGATCCGGGGATATGCGCGTATGCTCGGGAAGGACAACAACCACACCCTGAGCACTTCCCAGCATGAATGCATTCAGGAGATCGAAAAGCACTGCGAGAAGCTTCTCAATTTTTCCCACTCACTCCTCGATTTCGCCCGCATAAATTCGGGGCGTATGGCGCTATCTAGGCAAAAGGTGGATCTCTTCTACCTCATACGGCGTGTTATTCACGACATGCAGATCAAGTCGGATGAAATGGGGGTATCCATCGTCCTCGAATCGCAGGACTCGATACCCGCCGCCTTTGTCGATCCCTTACGGATTGAACAGGCCCTCAACAACATCATCGACAATGCCATCAAGCACTCGCCTGAAGGCGGCGTGGTAACCGTCCGTTTATCCCTGGGGGAGAATGACCGTGGCGGGATTCACATGATTCTCAACCAGGAATCCGCCCAGATCGCCATCCTGGATCAGGGACCCGGGGTCAAATCAGAGGAGGCGAAAGATCTATTCAACGAGTTCTTCGTAGGCATGAGCGGAAAGAGCAAGCGGGGCATCGGCCTGGGGCTGGCCATAACAAAGGAAATCGTGCATGCCCATGGCGGATATATAGAGGCTCGTCCCTCGGAGAATGGCGGGATCTTTATCATAACAATCCCCTTGAATAGCCCCCTTGATTGATGTATTCTGTAGTATCAATACCTTTTGGGATGTTGGTATGGCGAGTGAGAAGCTTAAGATCTTGGTAGTCGATGACGACAACAGCATACGTGGATATGTAGCGAGACTCCTTTCCATGAGCGGTTTCGAGGCGGTGACGGCGGGAAGCGGCAAGGACGCCGTGAGTCAGCTCCGGTCGCATACCGATATCTCGCTTGTCCTCCTGGACATCCTCATGCCCGATATGGACGGTCTCGAGACCTTGAGCGAGATCAAGAAGGTTTCCAAGGACCTGCCTGTGATCATGTTGAGTGCCCTGGGGCAGACCAACATCATCGTCAAGGCCATGAAGGCCGGTGCCAGCGATTACCTGGTGAAACCCTTTGAAGAGGAAGAGCTCGACCTTGCCATCGCCAAGTCGATCGAGAAGAAGAAGCTTCTGGCCGAGATATCGAGTCTGAAGAAGAAGCTGAGACTGGATGAGCTCAAGGGGGAGTTCATCTTTGCCTCCCCCAAGATGCAGAAGGTAAAGGAAATCATTGAGCAAGTGGCGGATACGGACGTGAGTGTTCTCATTGAGGGGGAGAGCGGGACGGGAAAAGAGCTCGTGGCGCGATCGCTGCATTACCGCTCCATACTCAGGGACAAACCGTTTGTCAAGGTCAACTGTGCCGCTCTGCCGCACGAACTTTTGGAATCGGAGCTCTTTGGCTATGAGCGGGGCGCCTTCACCGGCGCATACAAGTCGAAGGCGGGCAAATTCGAACTCGCCAACTACGGCACCATCTTCCTCGATGAGATCGGCGAAATCGACCTGGCCATCCAGGCCAAGCTCCTGCAGGTCCTCCAGGAAGGGACATTCTCCCGCCTCGGCGGGAAACAGGATGTCAGGGTGAGCGTAAGGGTGATTGCCGCAACCAACCGCGATCTGAAAAAGGCCGTGGATCAAGGGCGGTTCAGGGAGGACATCTATTACCGTCTAAACGTGGTGAATATCCGTATACCGCCGCTCACTGAGCGGACCGAGGATGTGCCCTATCTCTTCGAGTACTTCCTCGATACCTATAATGAAAAGTATGCCAAGCATATTCAGGTCAATAAGGAGGAGGCATACCCCCTCCTGCTCAGATATCCCTGGCCGGGAAATGTCAGGGAGCTCAAGAACATGGTGAAGCGGATGGTGATCTTCGGCAATGTCGATGAGCTGAAACGGTATCTGACCGAAGGATCATCCCTGATGGCCACTGAACGACAGGACCCCAAAGAGAAGATAGAGAAACCAACCGAAGGCGAGATCCCGGGCGACCTGGTGATTTTGCCCTTGAAGAATGTAGCCAAGGAGGCATCTCTCAGGGCGGAACGGGAGATGATCTTGCGGGCTCTCCAGGCGACGAACTGGAATAAAAAGAAGGCCGCTGACCTGCTCCAGATCAGTTATAAGGCCCTTCTCTATAAGATAAAGGAATGCGGAATAGAGAAATGACATACCGGAAGGTCAAATACGTATGCCTGATCGTCTTATTCCTGGCCCTGCCGCTTATAACCATGGCGGAGGAGAAACCCTACATCATCGGACCATCAGACCTCCTCGAGGTCTCGATATGGGGAGAGCCGGCCCTTTCCCGGCAGGTGACTGTCAGGACGGACGGCTTCATTTCTCTGCCTCTCACCGGCGATATCGCCGCCCTCGGAAAGGCCCCTTCCCAACTGCAGAAGGATATCGAGAGCGCACTCATGAAATTCATCAAGGATCCACACTGCGCGGTGATCGTTGTCGAACCGAGGAGCAAACGTTTCTATGTGGAAGGGCAGGTCACGCGTCCCGGATTTTTCCTCCTCGACAGGGATATCTATCTCACCCAGGCCATATCGCTTTCCGGGGGGTTCGCTGAATGGGCTGACAAAGGCTCCATCGTCATCCTCCGTAACGAGGGCGGAACACAGAAGCGGATCGAGGCGGACTATACCAAAATCGTCAAGGGCAAACGCCCGGATATCCAGATCCAGCCAGGCGATACCATCATAGTTCCGTGAGAAAGGTTGTACTCTATGGCCTCCTCTCGCTGACGGCAGTCCTCATCCGGCCCATGGAGGCCTTCTCGGCGAACTGGGAGATTCACCCCGGACTATATACCGCCTATGAATATTCGGACAACTATCGGGGGGTGGCTGAGAATACGCAGTCGGAGAGCACCTATAGGGTGGGTCCTGGCCTGGGGCTGCTCTGCACCGGCCAGAGATTCAGATGGGAGCTCAACGGACATATCAGCAAGGAATACCATAACCGATACGAGGAGGATGAAGGCACCGAGGGAATGATCGCGACGCGCGCGACCGCCACGGGAGAGATGCAATCCGTGGATCTCGCGTATGAGTACCTGGAGACGCAATCCCGCGAGCAGCTCGATCAGGCGCGGGGCATCCGCCGCATTCATGCGGGCACGCTCACCTATCATAGGACCTTTGAGCAGGCTTCCGAACTCTCTCTCGCCTATATCAAGGGGATGGAATATGCGCCCGCCCCTGACGAAGACGTTGGATCAGACAGAGGATCGCTTGAGATCGGGTTTCAGGTGACCCCGCACAATCACCTGGGACTCGCGGGAGGCTATACATATTACAAGTATGAACAACGGGAGGATGTTGCGGTCACCAACGAAGATGTTGCGGTCACCGATGCACGTCTCAACTGGCGCTATGCCTTAACCAGGAGGCTTGGCACGGGGATCATCCTCGGCTACGCCAAAAATGCACCCAGGAGATCTCCGTACCAGGATATCTACACAACCTCAGCCTTTCTCGATTATGCCCTGACGCAGTATACGAGCCTCTCTGCCTCCGCCGGCCATAGCTGGCTCCACTCCGAGAACCATGAAAACCATGAGATCTCAGATGCGGAATTCAGCCTCACCAGGCAAACCCAGGACGATACCATTGACCTCAACTTCTCCTGGGGGTATGCCTATGAGTATACTTCGGGCAGCACCTACGGCATCTACAAGACCATGGCTGCCGGCATCTCCTGGGAGCATACCCTCACCCCTACCCTGAACACCTCTGTCTCATCCGCACTGACGCAGCGGGAACCGACTACGGAGATGGTAACCGGCGCAAAGGAAAAGGATATCACGCATCGTCTCGCCATCCGCTACCGACCCTGGGCATACCTCGACATGCTGGCATCCTACACCCACCTGCAGCACGATTCTGAGATTTCAGATACGATAAGCGAAAACCGATATGGAATAACCGTAGAGGTACGGTATTGGCAGAGCAGAAACGTTCGTTAACCATAGAAGATATCATCGACGTACTCCAGAAGAAATGGTACTGGGTTACCATACCCTTCTTCTTTTTTGTCCTGCTGGGCGCATGGTTGTACGTGGTCCTGCCGCGGGAATACGAGGCCTCAACGCTTATCCTGGTCCAGCCCCAGGAGATCCCGGCCGCCTATGTCGTTGCAATCGTGAGCTCAGGCCTGGAAGAGCGGGTCAGGACGCTGTCCCAGGAGGTGATGTCACGTTCCAACTTGGAGAAGATAATCACCGAGATGGACCTCTTTCAAAAGGAGCGGGCGCAAGGTATACCCCTTGATATCATCGTGGCATCTCTGCGGAGACGGATCACCGTGAGTGTTACGGGCGGGGGGGAGGGGAGGGTGAGCTCTTTTAGGATAACCTATCGGGGGAGAGAACCTCAGAATGTCGCCGACGTGGCCAACCGGCTTGCCTCGCTCTTCATCGAAGGCAACTTGAAACTGAGGGCGAGACAAGCCTCCGAGACCACCGTTTTTTTAGAGAGGCAGCTGGGCGATCTCAAACTCCTGCTCGAGGGTTACGAGAAGAAGGTGGAGGAGTTCCGGAATGCCCATATGGGCGAGCTTCCGGAACAGCTGGCAAGCAATACGGCGACGCTCACGAATCTCCAGAACAACCTCGAGATGATCCAGCGCAGCCTCACCGATGCTCGCAACCGAAAGCTGCTTATCCAGGGCCAGTTATCCCAGATGGAGTCT
>Ga0315289_10003271_pt1 | contig 24593 bp, 31 predicted proteins | sample YL17G11_40_MG_FD_203452 | JGI IMG/M metagenome (GOLD analysis project Ga0315289, IMG submission 203452) | Sediment microbial communities from Yellowstone Lake, YNP, Wyoming, USA - YL17G11_40 | ecosystem: Environmental > Aquatic > Freshwater > Lake > Sediment | place: USA: Wyoming | collected...
AAAACGCTCCTCCTGAGCGGCAGCGATTATCTTGCCGTCTCTGACCAGGCAGGCAGCACTATCGTGATAAAACGCTGAAATGCCCAGAATATACAATGATCCCTCACGTCCTCGCAAGAGGTGGCCGCGTTGTGGTACCTGAGACACCGTGATCACAGTAGCCAATCAGGTCCCACGTGCCTTCCGGTGTCTGAGGAGACGGAGTTGGCTTGTCACTCCCGCAGGAATTCAGAGTGCACAGCAGAAGCCCGGCAATTAGGAGCGTTGACCGCATGCGTATTCCTCTGTTCTCATGAATCCCCAGCCCCGCGTAAAACTGATTATACAGCTGATGATGCCCAGCCAGAAGTGTGTTTTTGATCACGGCACCGCGGGATGGATCCGGCGCCCTCAATGTGTTTGACATACCGGGAACGAAATGATATACAATATCTGAAAGTGCTTGGGGGAGCTGGAATGGCTGAGAGGGTTTCGCCTGAAGCGCGGTACCGACCCCCTGAACCTGTGGGGACAATGCCTGCGGAGGGAAAGCACGATTCGTCACCGCGCCCGCGGCGACGCATTGCTTCCTGACGCCGGCACTTTTGGAGGAGAAAATGAAAGCGAGAGTGACGGCGACAGGGGTCGACCTACCCGAAATCGGAAAAATCTCCCCGGACATATTTGAAGAAGTCATTTTTCCAATGCTCGGCCGCAGGGACCCGACTGTTCTCGTCCCCCCTCAACATGGGGTCGACGTAGGTGTTATCGACATTGGCGGTGGTTGTGTGATGGCGATTACCTGCGATCCGGTTTTCGTTGTCCCTCAGTATGGTTGGGAGCGGGCAGCATGGTTTGCTGTCCACATCCTCGCCTCCGACGCCTCGACATCGGGTCTCCGTCCCCGCTACCTCGCCATCGACCTAAACCTTCCCATGAGCATTACAAAACAAGAGTTGGTGACCCTCTGGACGGCAATACATCAAGAATGTGACAAGTTGGGCATCGCCATTGTTTCCGGGCACACCGCTCGCTACCAGGGGACCGACTATCCTATGATCGGTGGAGCAACGATGATATCCGTTGGTCCAAAGACCCAATACGTTACCCCCGCGATGGCGTCACCAGGTGAGGATATCTTGGTCACTAAGGGACCTGCGATTGAAGCCTCTGCACTTTTCGCCGTGACCTTTCCGCATCGCGTAGAGAAAGCCTACGGAAAGGGATTCGCGCAGCGCGCTGAAGAACTCTTCTGGCAGATGAGCGTTGTTGAGGAAGCCCTCAGTGCGGCCTCAATCGGGGTGCGTGAGGATGGAGTAACTGCCATGCACGACGCAACCGAGTGCGGTCTATGGGGAGGGCTCTACGAAGTGGCCCGCGCTTCCCACGTAGGGATGCGAATCGAGAAGGACAATATCCCGGTTCCCGAAGAGATAGAAAAAATGTGCCGCCTCTTTGAGATCGATCCATTCTCTGCCATCAGCGAGGGCACACTGATCATTACCTGCAAGAAGCCGAAGACGGGGAAACTTCTATCGTGTTTAGCAACGAAAGGGATTCCGGCAGCGCTGATTGGGGAGACCTGTCCGGAAGAACATGGAATCACCTTGTTTGAGAAAGATCGCGAAGTCCCCCTCGAGCACCCGCGGATCGATCCCTTCTGGAGGGCGTTCGGGCAAGCACTGGCAACAGAGACATAGTCCTGCGAGTCTGCCCTATAACCAAGACAATCTCCTTGCGGCGCCGTACACGATGTAGAGACCCACAAGGACAACGAATATTCCGAATGCCATACGCAGAGACGGTCCAGATATCTTGTTTGCGAAGTGAGCTCCGACCCAAGCACCTACCAATAAACCAATAGCAATAATAAAGGCCACTCGAAGGTCCACGTTGCCGCTACGGTAGTACTCAATTACTGCCGCGAGACCGACGGGCGGCAGAAGAACCGCGAGACTAGTGCCTGTGGCCTTATGTTGGCCAAAACCGATGAGATAGACCAAGGCAGGAACAATTACTATACCGCCTCCGATCCCAAAGATTCCGGACATAATACCTGAGACAACTCCGATCAAGAGCAAGACCAATACTGTCCAATCAAAGGGCATTTGTAGGTTCTCCTTTCGTGCTGGACTTGTCCCGCACATGGAACGATCCTGAATTCATTGCTCAACCCGATGATCAATCATAGCCTCTGCGGCACCCGGCAGCAACTGGTCGCGTAGATTGCCCTCAGTGCACAGGAAACCTGATTGGCGCAATCTACTTTGCAGCCACTTGCGCCGGGACGAATGGCGAAAAATGCAAGCCGAAACCACCGGCGGTCCACGCCACCCGCAAAGGGACCGCAGCCGAGTCATCCTTGCATCATCCGGCGACGCGTGGTAATTTTCCCTCCGGAGGCCGTGGGCCACTTCCAATGTGATTCGCGGTTTGACTCTCGGAGTGGCCGAAGAGTGGGCGTAAGTCACACGCATTTTTGAAGACGCACAGAGAAAAGAAAGAGTGCATGCACGTTCATTCGACTGACTTACTGGAAGAGGAGAACATCGGGAAGTTACCCCTTTCGATCCTCGTAGGCAACCCCAATGTAGGCAAGAGCGTTATCTTTGGCCTGCTTACACGTAGGTACGTTACCGTTTCCAACTATCCCGGCACGACCGTAGAAGTAGCCAGTGGGCACGCGACCCTCGGAAAGGAACGGAGTGTCGTGATCGACACGCCGGGCGTAAACAATCTTGTGCCCATGTCAGAGGACGAGAAGGTAACGCGCGATATCCTTCTCGATCCCAGAATCCGCGTGGTCATCCAGGTTGCTGACGCGAAGAATCTGAGGCGTTCGCTCGTGATTACCCTTCAACTTGCCGAGATGGGCCTCCCGGTAGTTCTCGCGCTCAACATGTTCGACGAGGCGAAGAGCAGGGGAATCTCGACAGACGTGGGTGCACTTTCGCAGCTTCTCGGCATTCAGGTGATTGCCACTATCGCAACTCAGAAGCGAGGCATCGAGCGACTGTCGCAAGCAGCAGCTTCCCCAAGAGTGCCCAGCTTCCGCGTAAGATATGCCGACAGCATTGAAGAGGCAGTTGAAAGAATCGAGAGACTTCTTCCGCAGACTTCCATTTCTAAGAGAGCAGTTGCGCTGATGATTCTCTCAGGTGACTCAACCATCGAGGAGCAACTGGGCGGGTTTTCCCGTGCGCACAAGAAGGAAATCGGTGAAATAGTGGGCCGGCTCGAAAAGAGTTATGGGGAGCCTCTGGGTTACTTTATCAACCGCACAAGGATCTCTGTCATAGACAGAATGCTGAGCCAAGTGATGATCACGCGCGAACAAGCAGCCTCCGGCTGGGTCGCAAGGCTCGGCATGCTTAGCATGCACAGCGTTTGGGGTTTGCCTTTCGTGGCACTAACGCTGTTTCTGATGTACGAGTTCATTGGCCGCTTCGGAGCGGGCACGTTGGTGAATCTTCTCGAAGCAAAGGCGTTCGGCCAGTACATAAACCCGTTTTTTACTCACCTCTTCGATAAGACGATTCCATATTCCTTTGTCAGGGATTTGCTCGTTGGTCGCTACGGCGTCATCTCGATGGGATTCACCTACGCATTCGGAATAATACTCCCGGTTGTCGGTACCTTCTTTCTTGCTTTTGGGATTCTTGAGGACTCTGGTTACCTCCCAAGGCTCGCCATCATGACAAACAGGATGTTCAAAAACATGGGGTTGAGCGGGAAGGCGGTTCTTCCTATCGTGCTGGGGCTTGGTTGCGACACGATGGCTACACTCACTGCTCGAGTCATGGAGACGCGCAAGGAAAGAATAATTGTTACGCTCCTTCTCGCCCTTGCAGTGCCGTGTTCTGCCCAGCTCGGCGTCATACTTGGGCTACTAGGCGGTCTATCGGCAAAAGCAGCTCTCATCTGGTTTGGAACTGTGCTTGGAGTCATGTTTCTGGCAGGTGCACTTGCCTCAAAGGTCGTCCCCGGTAAGTGTTCGGACTTCTTGCTTGAGATTCCTCCGTTGAGAGTTCCGCAGTTCTCAAACATAGTCGCAAAAACTGGAGCCAGAATCGAGTGGTATCTCAAAGAAGCGGTGTGGCTTTTCATCGTTGGTACCCTGTTACTCTTCTTCCTGGACAAAGTCGGAGGCCTCAGGTTCCTGGAGCGCGCTGCGTCGCCGCTGGTCGTGAATATTCTCTCGTTGCCGCCGGAGGCAGCGGATTCGTTCATCATAGGTTTTCTCAGAAGAGACTACGGCGGGGCTGGCCTATATATGCTTGCCAAAAAAGGTGCCCTCGATCCCGTGCAGATTGTCGTGAGCCTTGTGACAATGACCCTCTTCATTCCCTGTTTCGCAAATTTACTTGTGATAGTAAAAGAACGCGGCCTCAAAGTAGCGGGGCTGATGATGGCATTCATATTCCCGTTTGCTTTTCTCGTGGGCGGAGTTCTTAACGCGATACTGAGACGAGTTCACGTGCTTTGAAACCCAATGTGATTCGTGGTATTGCGTGACGGCGCGAGTTGAGTAAACCGTCTCCTTGGTGCGTGACGAACGGAGGGACGATGGAAAAAGAGAGAATCGAAGAAATGCTGGAGTTGCTGTGGACCCTTAAAGAGGCGGGCCATGACGAGCTAAGCACAATCTTGGAGAAAAGCAAGGACGAGGATACACAGGAAGTGATAGATGTCCTCATACAAGAAGAGCTAGTTGAGAGCAAGAACGGCAAAATCGTCCTGACTAACAAGGGCGAACGGAAAGCAAGGGGAATAGTTCGCCGCTACAGGCTCGCCGAAGCCCTCCTCGCACAAGTCCTCGAGCTGGAAGACAACGAGGTCATGGATTCAGCCTGCAAGTTTGAACATGTCCTGAGTCCGAAGGTGACGGAGAGCATTTGCACTTTTCTTGGTCATCCACCGGTCTGTCCCCACGGAAAGCCAATTCCACGCGGAGATTGCTGCTTGCGGGCTGAAACAGAAATGAAGCCATACGTGACTCGCCTCACGGATGTGGAGATAGGCGTCGATGTCTCAACCGTGTTCATCAACCCAATGTTGCACGCGACACTCGATCGGCTCGCGGGCTTTGGCATTGTCCCCGGAAGCAAGATGCGGCTTCACCAGAAGAACCCTTCCTACGTTGTTCAAGTGGGGGAAACGACGGTGGCTCTCGACGAAGAAATCGCGAAGGGGATCTACATAAAAAAAGTCTAGCGGAACACTCTCGGAGACAGAAACCCTATCCATCGCGAAGCTCAGGATGACCGGTACGATCGAAACCGCGGTTTGCCGTTATTGGGTCAGCTTGCCGCGAATTCGCGCTACTCGAAGTGCTGTCAGGCCTGTTTTTCGAAGGTGTAAGTCTTCCTACCCCTCGTTGTGAGTCTGAACAGACCTTCTGAGGTTACGTTCGACAGTATATCAGCTTCGTTCATGTGATGATCGCTGACAGAGAGAATGCCACCAGGCTTAAGTACGCGATGCAACTCTCGCAGAACATCGTCTGGTTTATCAAGTTCGTGAAGGATGTCATAAAGGAACGCGACGTCAATACTACTGTCCGGCAGTCTTGTGTCGCGATCAGACTGTATAATCTTGACGTTCGTCAAGAGTCTCTTTGACGCTTTGGCCTGGGCCATTCTGATTGCGATCGGATGAACGTCCACTGCGTATACTCTGCCCGAGCCGCCCACTAGATTTGCAAGGGGCACGATGTAGCTGCCAGGACCGCAACCGTAATCAAGCACCGAGAACCCCTCCCTGATGCCCAGTTCCTTTAGTACATTCGTTGGCGGCGAGAAGAAATCACGCAGTTTGTAGGTAAAAGCCATGAGTCTAAAATCAAGATTCGATTTTGGCACGCCCACGGAGTTACCCCCTTCGTTTGAGGCAGTCAGCTAGCCCAGCTACTGAGTGACCTGTGCTTGAGCCGCTGGGAATCCAAAGACGGCGTGACCATCAGCTCCGATTCGCTACTTCGATGGCGGTGGACGCGGATGGCGGCACTGGTTCTACGCCAGCGGGAACCCTCAGTTCTCGTATAGGATGCCGACCGCGTGATGTACCCGGACAACCCTTTTGCTTGATTCGACTACTTCAGAAACTTAGACACAAACGGAGAAGTTTCCCCTCTGCGCAAAAAGTGTCCCGAAGGACCTTCGCCCAGGAACTCCGAGAACCATGATTCGTGCTCAATCTCTTCGTTCAGAATGGATTGAGAAAGGTCATAGGTACGGTGGTCCTTTCCTGCTGTCATATTGCAGATGTGCGTATATCCTCTCACTGCGCACCGCTCCGCCTCCACCAAGACTGTCAACATCGCTTTGATGTCCCTTGGGTCCTTCGGTAGTGTGGCAGGCGGACAGGCTGACAGATCATGAAAAGCCTTCATATCCTCGGGCAGCTTACCGCCAAGTTCGTAGATGCGGGGAACCAGAGCCTCGAAGTGATTCCGGTCTTCGATCCTGGCAGTCTCAGCGATTTCTTTGATTGTCTCTCCATCCAGCCCGATCAGATTACAGCGCAGCACGGTGTAATAGTAGTAGGTTGTCAACTCGGCGGCCGCGTTCTTGATCAGTAGTTCCAATAGCTGATCGACATTGATTCCCGCCCTTTCCACCATCTCTCTTGTTACCTTAGCCACGACGAGCCTCCTTTCACACAACTATCACAAAATGGCCACTTGTGCCCTGCATCTAATGTTTTCCGGTTCCTCACCTCCTTCACTCCGGATGGACAAAGCCTCCAGCTATGTGATGGTGCCGACAACGTCACTATCTGCGAAGCTACTCATATTTGATACTCGGTGCGATCATGAGCAAATGCTACGCCGTTTGTCCCATTTTGCCCAGCAGTTATTGCACACCCCCTCCAAGTGCACTCTGTGCACCCTTTTACCGAGCACAGTAAACCTATTCTAGCTTTCATGCGGAAGTCGAAGATCATCATATGCGTCACCGGAGAAATCCTCTACTTTGCCACATCTGATACATGCGAAGGGATGATGGGGCGTTAGGTCAGGAACATACCGCTAGGATCTCTGGAGAATTCGGCAATTCGCGCTAAGCCCATCTCGTCAAACGTGAGACACTTAGTACTCATCGAAAAGTTGCGAACGTCGTTCTTGTCCGTGGAGGTGAGGTACAATCCCTTGCCGGTGACAAGATCGTTTTGGTCTGACATCGCAGCTATTTTCCGCTTGACACCAGATGTCCTTGGTTGTAAAGTATCTGCGTTGAGACTTAATCAAAGGATCGTGAATGACGGATTCACAGAAACTGGCTCGCATCTTTAAGGTGTTGTCCGTGGATACGCGGGTACGCATGATCGAGCTGCTCAAGCGACGGTCTCTGTGCGTAAACGCTCTTGCCCGGGCGCTGGAGATCACGCCGGCCGCCGTCTCGCAGCACCTCCGGGTCCTGCGCGATGCGGACATCGTGACGTCCGACAAGCAAGGTTATTTTGTCCACTATCGGGTCAACGATGAGATGCTTAACAGGTGGCGAAAACTGGCGGATGGACTACTGCGGCCTAAGGAGCAATAGGCGCTCTTTGTTTGGGACGATCGACAAGTGAGTGCGCAGTGACTTAAGCAGAAGGAGGTCGGAGCATGTGTGACAAAGGACGATGTTGCGAGAAGCCGAAGCAACTGAAAGGCAAGCCCGAAGACTGCACGCCCGAACAGATCAAGAAATGCCATGGCCCCGAAAAGGATCATCCTTGTGCGCCTAAAAAGAGGGGCAAGTGAGTGGCGCCGAGCGTCGGAGTGCAGAGAACTTTGACGTCCCCGCTAGCCCGGCGGTAGAAAGTATCAGGTAAGGAATACGCTGTGAGGCCGGAGACCGATCTGTCACAGTTGGGAATCGCGATGACCATTGACGTCGAGGGGTTGATAAAGCGGTTCGGTGAAGTCGAGGCGGTCGTGGGCGTAACCTTTGCCGTGAGACGAGGGGAGCTTTTTGGCTTTCTCGGCCCAAACGTTCTCGAACTTTTTTCGCTTCCCGATGATCTTTCTGTGCGGGCTGTTTTTCCCCATCGAGAAACTGCCCGTGTTCCTCCGCCCACTCTCTTACGTGTTGCCTTTAACCTACGGTGTTGATGTGCTCCACGGAGCAATTCACGCCGAGCATACCATGTCATTGGCGTTTGACCTCTCTGTTCTCGGAGCCTTTTGCATCGGCCTGTTTGCCGTAAGCCTCCGCAACATCAAGCGCAAATGGATTCTCTGACCAACGAGACTTCCGATACCTAGGTCCCTCTCGCCCCCTTTTTGATAGCGAGAATCCGAAAGGACTTGATAAGGGCGCCCCGCATCGTATGATATATCCTCTGATGGCTCGTATGACATGAAACGTGATATGCAGAGGTTCCCCATGAACGCCCGTAACAGACGGCAGAAGTCCGCAACCCTCACCCCCACCGACGCCATCCTGGAGAGCATCTCAGACGGCGTCTTCACGGTGGACATGAAGTGGCGCATCACCTCCTTCAACCGGGCGGCCGAGGAGATCACGGGCATTCCGCGCAAGGAGGCCATCGGCCGGTCCTGCTCGGAGGTGTTTCGCTCCAGCATGTGCGAGGCCGAGTGCGCGCTCCGGCGGACACTAAAAACCGGAAAACCCATCATCGGGAAGTCCGGCTACATCATTAACGCGGACGGGACCCGTATCCCTGTCAGCGTTTCGACCGCCGTGGTCCGGGACGCCGGGGGTCGTATAGTCGGAGGGGCGGAAACCTTTCGGGACCTGAGCGAGGTCGAGGCGTTGCGCCAGGAGCTAGACGGTCGCTTCCGCGTCGGCGACTTCGCCAGTCGAAGCCCACTCATGCAAAGGGTGTTCGAGGTCCTGCCCGCCATTGCCGCAAGCCCAAGCACCGTGTTGATCCTTGGCGCGACCGGTACCGGCAAGGAACTAATGGCGCGGACGATTCACTCGTTGAGCCTGCGGCGAAAAGGCCCGTTCGTCGCGGTCAATTGCGGGGCTCTGCCGGACACGCTCCTGGAGTCCGAGCTTTTTGGTTACAAGGCCGGAGCGTTTACTGGCGCGAACAAGGACAAGCCCGGGCGTTTCGCGTTGGCCAAAGGAGGAACTCTCTTCCTGGATGAAATCGGCGAGGTGAGTCCCGCGCTGCAGGTGCGGCTTCTCCGGGTGCTCCAAGAGCGGACGTATGAGCCGCTGGGCGCGACCCGTTCCGAGACCGCCGATGTACGGATCATCGTCGCCACCAACAAAGATCTGGCTGAGCAGGTGCGCCAGGGTGGTTTCCGTGAGGACCTCTACTACCGCGTGAATGTTGTGCGCATCGAACTGCCCCCGCTGCGCCGAAGGAAAGAGGACATTCTTTTTCTCGTGGAGCAGTTCGTTGCCCGGTTCAACCGGTTGCAGAAGAAATCCGTGCAGGGGATCGCCGCGGAAGCCCTGTCGCTCCTCATGGCCCATGACTGGCCGGGAAACATCCGTGAACTGGAAAACGCCATAGAACGCGCCTTCATTCTCTGCAAGGAAGGTTTCATCAGCATCGGACACCTGCCGGGGGAACTGACGGCCCGGGGCGCACCCCATGCTTCCGATGCCGACATGAGAACAGCCCGGGAACTGCTTGAAGCCCAGACCATCCAAAATGCCCTGGAGCGGAACGCATTCAATCGCCTGGCGGCGGCAAAGGAACTCGGCATCCACAAGAGCACCCTGTTCCGGAAGATGAAACAGTTGGGAATCCCGCTTCCTGCCAAGGACGGTCGCTCCAAGGCGCAATAATCACAGTCGCTCAAATGCTACTCTGAAGATGAATTAGAGTCGCATTTCGAAGACCTTGTCTCTCGTCCCTCGTTTTTGCTTGGGCCGCAACGCTTTTACTTACAGCCAGTTATAGTCCTGCTCTCTCCCTAAACGATCTTGGCACAAACAATGCTCTCCACGTTGGCGGAGACTGAATGGAAGGTGTCTGAAGGATGAAAGCGGCATTCGCAGTCTGGGACAATCGCATCGCACCCGTTTTCGACGTGGCCCGGCAGATCCATCTTGTGGAAGCCGAGTCTGGGCACATTCGCGGAGAAACGCAGGAAAGCCTGCCGGAAGACATGCCGACCCGGAAGGCGCTGCGCCTAGTCGAGTTGGGCGTCGGCGCGCTCGTCTGCGGTGCGATTTCCCGTCCCATGCAAGCCATGGTCGCCGCCTATGGCATCCGGGTGATCCCGTTCGTGGCCGGAGATCTGCGCGCGGTCATCCAGGCCTGGCTCAGTGGCAACTTGGGGCGGGACACCTTTTCTATGCCCGGTTGCTGCGGGCGTGATCGACGTGGACGCCGGGGACTGTTGGGTATGAATCAGGAGGGAAACGTGATGAATGGAACAAAACGTGGCGGAAGGGGACCGGGCGGTGGACAGGGCCAGGGTCGAGGTGGGCAGGGGCGTGGTGGACAGGGACGCGGTCGCATGGGGGGCCCCCTTGCTGGGGGTGCTGTCGGCACCTGCCTATGCCCGAAATGCGGGCACCGTGAACCGCATGAGCGTGGAGTGCCCTGTGTGCAGAAGCAGTGTCCCAAGTGCGGTGTTGCGATGACAAGGGAATAACGGAAAACGAAAGGAGGCTAGCGCCATGCCAAGAGGAGATGGAACTGGACCCATGGGAGTGGGGGCGATGACCGGACGCGCGGCCGGATACTGCGCGGGTTTTGGAATGCCCGGGTATGCGAATCCCGCTCCGGGGCGAGGCTTCGGGATGGGTTTCGGCAGGGGCCGGGGATTTGGCGGACGTGGCGGCGGTCGTGGATGGCGACACATGTTCTGCGCCACGGGCCTGCCGGGATGGATGCGCTTCGGCGGGTACGCCGCGCCATATGGATACCCGACACCATACCAGAAACCCGATCCGGAAATGGAGAAGCAGGAGCTCAAGAACCAGGCTGAGACCTTGCAGTCGGAACTGGACTTCATAAAGAAGCGCCTCTCCGAAATCGAAACCGGAACTTCGGCGGAATGACCGCCATCGGAACCAATCCCGCAGCGGCTGCGCCGACCCCATTGATCGGCGCGGCAGCTTCGCAGGGCTACAACTTGAGCGAGGTCATGAAGAAGAAAACACATTGAGCGGATGGAGAAGCCATCCGAGGACGTTCGCTGCCTCGACTTGTTCATGTGCTTGAAGAAATGTCCTAAGTGATGGGAAAAGCCAAGATGAAAAAGATCGGTATCATCATCTGTGCCCGCTATAAGGATTGCGGTGGCGGCAAGTGTTTCCGGGCGCTGCGTGAGCGACGTGGGGCATTTTCAATCTACCCCTCCGGAGAACCCGTGGAAATCGTCGGCTACTCGACCTGCGGCGGCTGTCCGGGCGGTAATGTGGAATATGTGCCGGAGGAGATGAAGAAAAACGGCGCCGACGCGATTCACCTGGCCACCGGGCTGGTGGTGGGTTACCCGCCGTGCCCTAATATCCGCTGGTTCAAGACGTTCATCGAAACAGCTTACGGCCTGCCCGTGGTCATCGGTACCCATCCCATCCCGCAAAAATACATGGACGCTCATGAAAAACTGCCCTTTTGGCGGGAAAACAACATAGTGGAACTGGTCAAGCCACTTCTGGACGAGTCTCCGAAGATCAAGGCGGCCTATAATTGAGTGAAAGGAAACTCATGAAAATCGTATTCACAACATCAGGGAACAATCTCAATGCCCCGCTGGACAGTCGCTTTGGTCGTGCCCCCAAGTTTCTCGTCTACGATCTGGACAGCGAAACCTTTGAACTGGTCGACAACCAGCAGAACCTGAACGCGGCCCAGGGAGCGGGAATCCAGTCGGCGGAAACCGTGGCCAGGCTGGGAGCGAAAGCGCTCGTCACCGGGCATTGCGGCCCGAAGGCTTTTCGTGTGCTTTTGGCGGCCGGGATCAAGGTCTACACTACCGACGCGCCCACGATTTCCTTAGCATTGGAAGCGTTCAAGACGGGAAAACTCAACCCCGCCCAGTACGCTGATGTCGAGGGACACTGGACGTGATTGTCGCGGTCGCTTCAGGCAAGGGGGGAACCGGCAAGACAACGGTCTCCCTTAACCTGGCAAAGGTGCTTGGCTCTCCCGTGCAGCTTCTGGACTGCGACGTGGAAGAGCCGAATTGCCACCTGTTTCTCAGGGGCACCGCACGCGAAGCGGAAACCGTCAGCATTCCGGTTCCGCAAGTGGACGAATCCCTTTGCGACGGTTGCGGCGAGTGCGGCCGTTTCTGCGCATACCACGCCATCGTCTCATTCGGGACCAAACCGCTCGTCTTCCCGGAGATGTGTCACGGCTGCGGTGGATGCGCGAAGGTATGCCCCAAGAAGGCCATTCACGAAGTTGATAACCGCATCGGAGTTGTCGAGACGGTCCAGGCGGAGAACATCACGCTGATCCAGGGGCGACTTGACGTTGGTGTGGCCATGGCCCCGCCCCTCATCCGCGCGGTGAAGGCCCGGCTGACAAATGGCGCGCCGGCAATCTTGGACGCGCCTCCGGGAACGTCATGCCCGGTGATCGCGACACTCCGTGGAGCGGATTTCGTCGTGCTCGTCACGGAGCCGACGCCCTTCGGCCTGCACGACCTGAAACTGGCCGTGGATATGGTGCGCGAAATGCGAATTCCGTTCGGCGTGGTCGTCAACCGGGTCGGGATCGGCGACGACCGGGTGCATGTGTTCTGCGGGAAACAAGACATTCCCATTCTACTGGAAATTCCGGATGACCGGCGAATCGCGGAAACGTATTCCCGCGGCACGCTCGTTGTTGATGCGCTCCCGGAGTATCGGAGATCATTCGTCTCTCTGTCTTCCACGTTGGGTCATTGGGTAACACAGAGCGAAAAGAAGCACTCACAGGGGATGACTGCACGAAGACCATGCTCCGGTATGGCGAGGTGATACGGGTGCCTGACTGCGCCGGCCGGACCGAAAGAAAACGACAACGATCAGGTGGTTCAGGAGGATACCGTGGACACAAAGCATCTCGGCATAAATTCGAAGCTGGTCCATGCAGGAATGGCGGATGATCTTTTTGGGAGTGTCGTCACTCCAATCTACCAAACGTCGACCTTTTCGTTCGACAGCGCCCAGAACGGCGCGGATCGGTTTTCGAAGAAGGTAGACGGGTATATTTACACGAGGATCGGGAATCCCACCATTGCCGCATTGAAAAAGTGCGTAGCGCAGCTTGAAGGAGGCGTCGCAACGAGCTCCGGTATGGGTGCTGTGACGACGGCGTGCCTTGCCTTGCTGCAGCAGGGCGACCATGCAGTAAGCACCGCATCGGTGTATGGTCCTTCCCGCATCTTGATGGAAAAGCATCTTTCGCGATTCGGGGTCCGATCAACCTTCGTGGATACTTCTGATACGGAAAACGTCCGTCATGCCCTGCGGGCGGAAACGAGGCTGATCTATATCGAAACCCCATCGAACCCAATGATGCAAATCACGGACATTCAAGCCATGGCCGATCTCGCTCATGCCCGCGGGGCATTGCTTGCGGTGGACAGCACATTTGCATCGCCCTGCCTGCAACAGCCGTTGACTCTTGGCGCCGATGTGGTGTTGCATTCCGTAACCAAGTTTATCAACGGGCATGCGGATGTGGTGGGGGGAATTGTGGAGGCGCGGACGGATGAAATTCATTGCCGGCTCCGGGAAATCATGATCCTGACGGGGTGCAACATGGATGCGCATCAGGCGTATCTTGTACATCGGGGGCTGAAAACCCTTTCGCTCGGGGTGGAGCGCTCCCAGAAGAACGCGCAAATTCTCGCCCAATGGCTCGAGTCGCGGCCGGAAATCTCTTGGATAAGATATATCGGGCTGCCATCCCATCCGCAGCACGAACTTGCGAAAAAGCAGATGCGGGGATTCGGCTCCATGATCAGTTTTGAAATGCGCGGGGGTCTCGACGCAGGGCGGCGATTGATGGACAGGCTGAGACTGGCCACGCTCGCCGTTTCACTGGGCGGCGTGGAGACGCTGATTGAACATCCGGCATCCATGACCCATGCCGGAATACCGCAGCAAGAAAGGGAGACCGCCGGCATTTCGGATGGTTTGGTCCGCCTCTCGGTTGGGATCGAGGATCTCCGCCAGGCCTTTGATAGCAGGCAGTAGCATGCCGACCCATGATGATGAATGCAAAACACATGAATAAAGGAATGCGCATGCCGGAACCAGCCGGGTTGCGTGAACGGAAAGCCGCTTATGACGCTCGGACGGCGCAGTACCTGCGCTTGGGCCTTGACCGATTCGCCGCGGCAGACTTCGTGGCCACGGCGGCGGGGCGGCCAACAATGACGCCTCGACATACTGCGAGGGTGAGCGCAAGCGTATGTGGGAACACAAAGCGATCGTCAGGAATCTAGAGGAGACCAATCGAAGGTAAGGTATGCCAACCTACGAATATGAATGTGAAATGTGCGGCAAACGGTTCGAAAAGATGCAGGCCATCACAGAAGCGTCAATCACCGAATGCCCGGAGTGCCACGGAAAGGTCCGCCGGCTGCTCAGCGGTGGGGCGGGGTTCATTCTTAAAGGGTCCAGCCATGGTCGAACAGGCGAGCGCGGGGGCGAATGCTCCTTGGAACAAGGGCGCAAGACCTGCTGCGGACGAGACGAACGTTGCGGGAAACCGCCGTGTGGGAGTGAATCATGAGCTCAGGCGGTTTTCAATACGTCTATGGACCTGTTCCATCGCGGCGCTTGGGACGGTCGCTCGGGATCGATCTCGTTCCGTTCAAGACCTGCACCTATGATTGCGTGTACTGCCAGTTGGGACGGACCACGAACAAGACCCTTGAGCGTAGGGAGTACATTGCAATCAAGAAGGTTCTGGCCGAGTTGGAACAGAAGTTGGCCGCTGAGGATACTCCCGATTACATCGGCCTCGCCGGATCTGGGGAACCCACGCTGAATACCGGGATCGGCGACGTGATCGGCAGGATCAAAGGCCTGACGGATATCCCGGTGGCTGTCTTGACCAATGGTTCGCTTCTGTGGATGAGCGAAGTCCAGGACGCCTTGATGGCGGCCGACCTTGTGCTTCCCTCGCTGGACGCTGGAGACGAACACCTGTTTCGATACGTCAACCGTCCGCACGGAGATATCCCCTTTGAACGGATGGTCGATGGCATCGCCGCTTTCACCAAGCGCTTTCCGGGGGAGGTCTGGCTGGAGGTCCTCCTGCTTGGGGGAGTTACGGGAATCCCCGCTGAGGTTGAGAAGATTGCCTCCATCATTAGGCGAATTCAACCGGCGCGGGTTCAACTGAACACCCTTTCCCGTCCACCCGCCGAGGAATTAGCGTTTCCGCTTTCCACGGACCGGATGCTCGCGCTGAAAGGCATCTTCCCAGGAGAGGTGGACATCATCAACAAGAGCGAACGGGACGGCACGCACGTCTCAGCCTTCGCTCGAGCCAGGGATGTGGACATCCTGGCATTACTCAGCAGGCGTCCCTGCACTTCTGCAGATGTGGCGAGCGGTCTTGGCATTCATTTGATGGAAGGGCTCAAGCATCTCGACGCGCTCATCAAAGCTGGGAAGGTGACAACGGTCCTGGTGGGTGGCCGGACCTTTTATGCCGTCGTCGGATTGATGGAAACTTCGAGGTCATGAGATGAACCTGGTTCTGATCGTATTCTTCACTCTGCTCGGGTCGATCTGCTCGGTCGGTCTTGCCGCCCTGCTGCTCCTTTTTAAAGGGAAACGGCTGTCTTTTGTTACGGACGGTCTGATCCCTTACGCCATCGGCACTCTCCTCGGCGCGGCTTTCTTCGGTATGATCCCACACGCGCTGCTCCGGCTTCCAAGTGCGTCGGTCCTACCCACGGTTCTGGCCGGAATCATTCTTTTTTACGTGCTCGAGAAGTTCGCCCTGTGGCGTCATTGTCACGAACAACCCTGTGACGTCCACACCCGCGCGGGAACGATGATCCTCATTGGCGACTCACTCCACAATTTTGTCGATGGGGTGGCCATTGCCGTCGCGTTCGCGGGTTCTGTTCCTTTGGGCATTGCCACTTCCGTGGCCGTGATTGCCCATGAAGTGCCCCAGGAGGTCGGCGATTTCGTGATTCTGCTGGAAAGCGGTTATTCACGGTCCCGCGCCCTTTGGTTCAATACGCTCTCCAGTCTCGCCGCGTTTCCGGGAGCGGTCATGACTTACTTTCTTCTTCCCGGTGTTCAGTCGCTGGTTCCCTATTTGCTCTCGGTGTCCGCGGCAAGCTTTATCTATATCGCGCTGGCGGATCTTGTGCCAGGCCGGCGCGCCACCGGCGGGCTGCGAAGCCTCTCGTGGGAGCTGCCACTTATTGCCTTAGGGATCGCTACGATTGCCGCACTTCGACTGAATGCTGGACGGTGAGGAACACATCGTGAAGGATGCTGGGAACATAAAAGAACGCTATTTCGAGTCATGCAGGAAGGAGTTCTGGCAAAAGGTCTTCCAACTTGAACTCACGTACCTCGTTGAACACCTGAAAGGCTGCCGCGATGTCCTGAGCGTCGGCTGTGGTCCAGCGATTATAGAAGGTGAGTTGGGAAAACATGGTTTTAGTGTCACGGGGCTGGATGTCTCCCGGGAAGCCTTGAACCGTGCGCCGGATCAAATCAGAACCGTCGCGGCGCGAGCCGAGGATTTGCCTTTTCCGGAATCCTCTTTCGACGCTGTGATTTACGTGGCCTCCCTACAGTTTGTCGATGACTACCGAAAGGCGCTGGAGAAATCGGCTTCTGTCTTGCGTCCCAACGGCAAGATTGTTCTCATGTTGCTCAACCCCGCATCGTCGTTTTTCAAGGAAAGATTTCGCGACTCCAGTTCTTATGTCTCAAGAATAAAACATACGGACCAGAAGGCCATAGAGGATACGGTCGCCAGAAGTTTCGCGGTGCATACCGAGTTCCTCCTTTGCATTGACGAAAATGAAGTATCTGGGGCCGCGAATGAGACTGATGCGGCGTTGTACATCATTTTGGGCACGAAGCGGGCGTCACTTTAGGGAGCGATAGATATGCAGGAATTGGTCATTATCAGCGGCAAAGGCGGTACCGGCAAGACCAGCGTAACGGCGTCGTTCGCTGTGCTTGCAAACCGGCCGGTTATAGTAGACTGTGACGTAGATGCGGCGGACTTGCACTTGGTTCTGGCGCCCGCGATCATCCGCCGCGCAAGATTCACCGGCGGCAAGAAAGCAAGGATCAAACCCGGTCATTGCATTGCCTGTGGCAAATGCGAGGAACTCTGTAACTTTGATGCAATTACCTTCGACGGTCACGGCAACGGCCAGGTGGACAAAACCTTCCGTATCGATCCTATCGGCTGCGAGGGCTGCGGGGTCTGCGCGTGGTTCTGTGCAGAGAATGCGATAGAATTTGGCCCGGTGGTTAACGGTGAATGGTATGTTTCAAAAACACGCTGTGGTCCCATGGTACATGCCCGGATGGGCATCGGGGCAGAAAACTCCGGTAAGCTGGTCTCTATTGTTCGCCAGGAAGCTCGCCGTATTGCCGAGGAGGAACATCGTTCCCTGGTCATCGTGGACGGCCCACCGGGAATCGGTTGCCCCGTGATCGCCTCGGTAACAGGCGCAACACTTGTACTGGTCGTTACAGAGCCCACCGTATCTGGAGAACACGACCTGGAACGAGTTCTCTCCCTGACGCGGCATTTCAACATTCCAACCGCGATCTGTGTGAATAAATGGGACCTCAACCCTGAGATGACGGAGCGAATCGAAAACAATGCTCGCCGGGGGGACGCTCGGGTCGTCGGTCGCATCCGTTACGACCGTGCGGTGACTTTGGCTCAGATGCGGGAACGGGCGGTGGTGGAAACTGAGGCGCCAGCGGCCGAGGATATTCGAGAAACATGGAACCATCTTGGTATTGAGGAGTGAGACATGGAATGCAGCGCATCCAAGCGTCGCCCCGGTGAAAGCGACAAGGATTTCGAGGAACACCTAAAGCTTCAGGAGAAGCTCCGTCGAATCCACCACAAGATCGTGGTGCTTTCGGGCAAAGGCGGCGTCGGAAAGAGCATGGTGGCCGTCAACCTAGCGATGGCCTTGATAATGTCAGGGAAGCGGGTGGGATTGCTGGACGTGGACTTGCACGGCCCCAGCGTCCCGACCATGCTCGGTTTGGAGAGCGAGACCGTACATGGGGATGAGGGCGAGTTGCTCCCGGTGGACTCGGGCGGATTGAAGGTGCTGTCCCTGGGCTTTTTCCTGCGCAACCAGGACGATGCCGTGATCTGGCGTGGTCCCATGAAAATGGGCGTCATCAAGCAGTTTCTCCAGGATGTGGCCTGGGGTGATTTGGACTACCTAGTCATCGATTCCCCGCCGGGGACAGGGGATGAACCGCTTTCCGTTTGTCAACTGATCGGTGATTTGGACGGCGCGCTGATCGTCACCACGCCTCAGAGGGTGGCGACGGTGGACGTGCGCAAATCCATCACCTTCTGCCGACAGCTCCAGGTGCCGGTGCTCGGGGTTGTGGAAAACATGAGCGGGTTCGTTTGCCCCAAGTGCGGTGAAGTCACGCCGATCCTTCGCTCGGGCGGAGGAAAGCGCATCGCCGCGGATATGAACGTGCCGTTTCTTGGTTCCATACCCATGGACCCAAAGATCGCCGAAGCCTGCGACAACGGCAAGGCCTTTGTTCATCACTACGCCACGTCCCCCACGGCAGCGATTATGCGGGACATTATCCAGCCGATTGTGGCGCTGGATCAAGAAAACCAGACGCTGGAGACCGTGGAAACAAGCAAGCATAAGGAGGATAAACAAATGCGAATCGCCATCCCAGTCACGGAAGGAAAACTGTCGATGCATTTCGGCCACTGCGAGCGTTTCGCCCTGATCGATGTGGAGCCGGCGGAGAAAAAGATACTCAAGCGCGAAGACATTGATGCTCCACCGCATCAACCCGGACTGCTGCCGCCTTGGCTGGCGGAGCGCGGCGCGAACATGATTATCGCAGGAGGTATGGGACAGCGTGCGCAGGGCCTGTTTGCCGCGCAGGGAATCCAAGTGGTGGTGGGCGCACCCGCCGAGACACCGGAGCGACTGGTCAGCGATTACCTTGCCGGAATACTCGTGGTGGGAGAGAACGTTTGTGACCACTGAAGATTCCGGCACGATCAGCGCCAAGAACGGTCACGCCCAGTGTCTGCTATGCGGCGACCAGAACCCATGGTCTCTGAAGTTGAGTTTCCAGACTGGAGATGACGGAGTCGTCAAAGCAAGCTTCAAGGCGCATCCCGCACTTCAAGGATATAGCGGTTTCCTTCACGGCGGTGCGATTGCCGCGCTACTTGATGCGGCGATGACCCATTGTTTGTTTCATCATGGTGTCCAGGCGGTGACCGGCGACCTTCACGTTCGGTTCGTGCAGCCCGTTTCCTGCAATGCCGCCCTGGACATACAGGCGTGGATATTGTCCTCCACGCCGCCTCTGTACCGTTCGAGGGCGGAGATCATCCATGAGAACCGGGTCATGGCTTGGGCCGAGGCCAAGTTCATGCAGAGTCCGACCCTCCGAGCCAACCTCCAGGGTTGATTCGTCAAACGGGAAGAGCATCCGGCTTTTCACCGTAGGCCTGTAGGTTTGAGTCCGATCTGAGGAGTCAGTACTATCTTACCGCTTTTGCGACGATGTACAGATATCTCAGTTGTTCAGATCCTGTGTTGGTCACGTTATGCTCTGTCCTTTGAGGGCAGTACGCTATTGCACCAGGCTTCAAGTCCAACGACGGTCCATCAGTGATTAACATCTTGCCCCGGCCCTCTAACACGACTAAGACCTCCTCGTACGTCTCCGTGTTATGCGTTCCGACCGATTTCCCGGGAGCGAGCACAACAAGACCCGACCGCATGGTCACGGTTTCCGGTGGTCCGCCCAGTACCCTCATGTAGTCTTTAACGTTGGGAGCGAGCATTATGACCTTCGCTTTGGGGGTGAGTTTTGCCGAACCTTCAGAAGGAACAACAGGGGTCAAACCCAGTATGCAAACTGCGATCAAGATGCCCAAGATAATTGACAATGCCATCGAGCGACGCATGATTCTCCTTTCTTCTAGCCAACGCAACATGGATTAGCCTAAGCAAAGTAGTCTACTATGCTGCGGAATCTTCTAATGTTCAGTATCTCTGCCGTGTCTCCATACAATCCCCAATCGCCGGTTGGGCACGAATTGGCGGTACTGATCCTCGATCCCGATGTACTTTCTGAATCCCAATCACCCCGTAATCCATCACCGCCTAATGACGAAGCCAACGGCCCTGCCAACCCCCGTGAGCAACAGGGTCAGCCCAAGAGCCCAGACAATAGCTGCACCAGTCGGTAGGTCGAGCCGGTACGAGCCGTAAAGTCCTGCAACGCCGGAGAATGTTGCCACGGTCCACCCGACCGCGAGTCGCGCCGAGAGCGAGGTCACGAGCAGGTTGGCGCATACTGCGGGAATGATGAGATACGAGAAGACGAGCAAGACGCCACCCATCCGGACAAAGCTGGTTACTACGACGCCGAACGTTACGTAGAAGAGGAAATCCCACAACCGGAAACGCAATCCTTCAGAACGCCCCAGATCCGTGTCGAACGAAAGAAGTAGAAACTGCCGGCGGAAGATTACATGGACTACCCCCACAAGCACAAACAGGATGAACATGCGAAGAACCTCGCCCGGTCGGACTAGCAAGACCTCACCGACGAGTGTCCGCCGTAATTCCTCGTTGCCGTGCGGACTGCGACTCAACAGCAATAGTCCTCCCGCTGCCGCAACCACGTAGATAATCCCTATCAATGCCTCCTGCGGAACCCGTCGTCCGCTGGGACGTGTGAGTGTCAGTCCCGCTGCTCCGACAAGAGTGAAGCCAGCGGACCAAACGGTTGTTTGCCAGTCGTGTGCATCGTGGCCCAGCAGGATTGCCATGCAGATCCCCAGGGCTGCAACCTGGGCCAGCGCGAGATCAACGAAGATGATCTCCCGCCGTACAATATGAAGCCCGAAGTACACCAGAATTCCAGGCAGTAGTAAACAGGCCATAAAAGGCCACTTCATTATCTCAAAAGCCTCGCCCATTGCTATGACTCCTTCATCGCATTCCGCCACTCAGTGCGGCAGTGAGTGTGTTGACCAAATAGTCAATCAACTCAACGTACCCCCCTTCAGTGCCTTTGACGCCGCCCGGATACTGCGTAAACTCCACGACTACCGCCCCAGTTTTTGCTGAGACCGCCTCAGCAGTCTTCCGGTTCTGGTACGGTTCGACCAGGATGACACCGATTCGTTCGGATTTCATTCGGGCGACGACCTCTGCGAGATGGGCGGGCGACGGTGGAATGCCGGGTTTGGGTTCAAGGAAGAGGTCGATCTTCAGACCAAAGCGCCTTGCGAAGTAAGGCCACGAGTTGTGGAAGGCGGCTACACTCTTGCCACGAAATGGCTCTAGTTGCTTCTGCCAAGCGGCCAACTTGTCATCCAGACGCTTGGTGAAGGTATTCAACCGTTCCACGTACGTGGCCCCATGTTCCTGGTCAATTGCGCTGAGAGCTGCGCAGATGCGTTCGGCCGCGTGTCGGGCATTCACGGGATCAGTCATGAAATGTGGATTTCCCATCGCGTGCAAGTCGCCTCTGGACCGGTCGAGTGTCGCAGGCACTTCCAGCAGTGCAAGGCCTTCCGCGCAGGCGACGTGTCCCGGTCGTCCCGTTTGCAGTTTTGAGTTTCGCGCACCATCAAGCAGAGGCGGCAACCAGCCAGACTCCAATTCTGCGCCGCCCTCGATGAGCAAATCCGCACGGGACAGCTTCGCCACGTAGCTTGGCTTCGGGTCGACGAAGTGCACGTCTTCTGTCGGTCTGGCGAGGATGGTGACCTGAACCAGGTCACCTCCGATCTCGCGGGCAATGGCTCCAAAATCCGCAGTTGTTGCAACAACATTCAGTTTGGCGTCACCAGATGCCGGCAGTGTCAAGAGCATTATCAGCACCAGTATGGTCCCAGTAGTCACGGCATTCGTTTTCATTTGATTGAACTCCTGTCTCGAAGGCTGCTTTCTGTTTATCTTTCCGGTGGATCAAAACTTGTGCGCGGCGTGCGCGCCTAGCATGAACTCCATTTGCAGCCACACAGCGTCTCCTTCTGCTGCGTCTTTCCTCCACTTGTGGTTGTATTGCAGCCGCAGTTTGCTGAACTCGGTTGGGTACCACGTCAGATTCGTGGACACCCGTGCTTCCGTGGATCGTTCCACAGTTGCATCCTCGCTGGCGCTCTTGTTCCCCGTCACGTACTCACCCCGCAACCCAACAGTCCAGCGGCGGATAAACCCCCACTGTAACTGGGAATAGAATCCCCAGTCTTGCAACGTCTCGGCCGGTAACCCGGTGACGGTATCTGCGCCGGCATCAAAATTGCGGCGCATTGCCTCGGTCTGCCAAGTAATGAACGGCCAACCCCCCCCGGCGTTTGGTGGTTTCCACTTCCAGAAGGTGTCCACGCCGTAGACGAGAGTGCGGGTATCCTCCCCCGTGTCGTTTGGGCCGGTCGCCGCAGAGGCACCCAGAACGAGCGTTTGCGATTGGGTGAGATCAAAGGACGACGAAATTCGAGGCACAAAAAGAAAGTCGCCCGCGCTCACCAGATTGCGGTCGACAGTGGTGCGTCCATAGAAGCGTTGCGCTCCGTCACTCCCAGCCTCTCCGGTATACCGGAAGCTGTAGCCGTCCTCACCTTGGCCGTTGAAGACGCCGAACGCAAACTCCGTGAAGTTCGGCGTGGGAGCGAGCCATGACAGCCGCATGCCGTTCTGACGGAGACCATCGCCACCGAACATCCGGTTGAGCAGGAGTGGTTGATCTACAAATGCCCAAGTGTGCGGGTGCTGATTGTTCTGTCGGCCAAACTCGGCGAAGAACCGCCCGGCCTTGAACTGTAGTCCGCTGGGCAGACTGGTGGAAAGCAAGCAGGCTTCTTCCAGCTCTATTCCTGTTTCCTCGTCGGATTCGGTCATGAGAACGATGTTCGCGAATCCCCTGAAGTAAGGATCGACTGACCCATCGAACGCGAGTTCTGCGTTGCGGAGAGAAAACCCTCGTTGTGATGGATCATGCCCGCCCGGCTGCAGAGTCTTGACGTCTGGCGTGGACGCCCAGCCAGCGTTTATGAGAACGTCGAAACTCGTGTTCATATAGGTGGAGCCAGAGCGACTGACTGTTCCAATGGATGTGCCCGCGTTGGCGTCGGCCAACTTGTTCTCAACGGCTTCCGTACGCAAGCGCAGTTGCCGGAGTTCTTCAAGCGCGCTGGCCGTTGTGCCTTCGTCTGCACCGAACCCTATTACAGGTGCGAGGAAAGCTGCGGCCACAAGCAAAGAGTATAGTGTAGTTTTCACAGACTCCTCCGGTATTGAATCCGCTGGTGGATGGGCAACGACGCAGGCGAACAAACCTGCGTTTCGTTGTACGGTAGTTGACCAAGGAGAGTACTAAGCTGCGGGAGGAGCACGGCCCTCAGCTGGACCGGTCAAAACTATGTAAGGGCTCAGAGATAGCGGAAAAGACACGAGGCCTAGAGGAAGGAGTCGAGCTACGGGCTCCACGTATGAGATGGACGCAACAACCGGCGTGCTGGCGAGTTGGCATACTGGGCACTGCTCTGCCCGGTGTACGTCATGTTTATCAGCGCAATACGCCAGGTGGAGCGTAGGAAAGATCAGCACTCCGGCAACGAACACCAGGGCCAGGAAGCTCGCTATGACTCGTCTCATATTCAGAAGTGCGAAAAAAGAGCCCATACTATTCCGACCCTTCCCAGTGTCAACCGGGTAGAAGCGCCCGGAAAGGACCATGACCAGAGATGGGGTATCGGCTTCACTAGTGCACCCTACGATTATAGACACGTTCGCTTTGGTTTTCAAGCCTCGGCTACCGTACCGTCAAACCCTCACGCCAACCTCATCTTGCATTGTTGTTCGTCAAGCACTAAAATCTCGACAACAGCAATGCTATTGAGGTCGGGAGGGGGTTGACGTGAGGGGAGGGGAGTGAAGGGGAGGGGAGTATTCACGAAGTCAGATCCCGTCATCGCAAGGTAGTCTTCCTCAGTGGTGCTAAGCAAGAGATATGTACTTAAGGAGCGCGTGGAGATGCGCAGTTGTCACAGCCTTCTCATTCTGAGTCTGACTCTTGTTTTTGTTGTTTTGAGCCCGTCTGTCGGCTTTGCCCAGGCTACGGGAAAACTCGCGGGTAGGGTGGTCGAAGCAGCGACGGGGCAGCCCCTTGCCTACGCAAACGTGGTTGTTCTCGGCACCACTCTGGGTACGATGGCCCTTGGTGACGGTTCGTTCGTGATCAACAAGGTGCCTGTTGGGGTGCATTCTGTCAGGGCGATGATGATGGGGTTCGACACTTCCACGAGGACCGATGTTGCCGTCGATGCCGAGAGGACCACGACCCTGCAGTTTGCTATGCATCCCAAGGTAGCAGCGACGCTCGAGGAGATCAGGGTAAGGGGACAGCGGGAACAGATAGATTTCAAGAGTTCATCGACAAAGCATGTAGTTGAGTCAAAAGAGCTGACGCAGTTGCCTGTTGATTCTTTTCAGGAGGCGA
>Ga0315289_10003272_pt1 | contig 24592 bp, 25 predicted proteins | sample YL17G11_40_MG_FD_203452 | JGI IMG/M metagenome (GOLD analysis project Ga0315289, IMG submission 203452) | Sediment microbial communities from Yellowstone Lake, YNP, Wyoming, USA - YL17G11_40 | ecosystem: Environmental > Aquatic > Freshwater > Lake > Sediment | place: USA: Wyoming | collected...
CAGTAGTCGATTTGATAAAGAGATTAGAAGTATAGTTGACCAACTTGTCCAGTTATATAAACCGGATAAAATTATTCTTTTTGGTTCTTTAGTGAGAGACAGGGGAGAACCGCGAGATATCGACCTTTTCATTATCAAGAAAGATGTCCCTGAACTCGGTGTTGATCGGATTCGTGAGTTAGATGAACTGATAAAATATCGACTTGCGACTGACTTTATTGTGTATAAACCAGAGGAAGTAAAGGAGAGATTAAAACTTGGAGACCCCTTCATAAATAATATCTTTAAAGAAGGAAAGGTTCTCTATGATTCATAATGAAGAAGTTGTAAAGGAGTGGATTGAGAAGGCTGAGGAAGATTTTAAATTTGCTTCCTCTGCCCTTGAGCTTGAGAATTACTATCCACAAATCTGCTTCCATTTCCAGCAGGCGGCTGAAAAATACCTTAAAGCCTTTATCATTGCCCATAAATTAGAATTTCGGCCTGTCCATAATCTTATTGAGTTGTTAGGGACTTGTAAACAGAAAGAACCAAGGCTTAAAGAGATTGAAGAAGCATGTCGATATCTCAATCCATTCTACATAGATACACGATACCCCGTACACTGGCCTACTCGCTATGATAAGGAAACTGCCTCTAAAGCAAGAGATTCAGCATGCGCAATAGGAAAGTGGATTAAAAAGTATTTTAAGCTTTAGTAGAACTCTTGCGACGAAACATCCATGCGCTTTATTGCTGACTTTCATCTCCATTCCCGATACAGCCGGGCTACAAGTAAGGCGATGCGCCTTGAGGTACTTGCCCGTTTTGCTCGATTGAAGGGTATTCAACTTCTCGGGACAGGAGACTTTACCCATCCCACGTACTTTTTAGAAATCAAGTCTCAGCTTACCTCTTTGGAAAATGGACTCTACACCCTTAAGACGAATAAGAGTGGAACCCGTTTTATCCTTACTACTGAGGTAAGTAATATCTACAGCCAGAGAGATAAGAGGAATCGCAGGGTTCATACCCTGATCTTTGCTCCAAGTATCCAGCTGGCAGAAAAGATCAATGCTAAATTAAGCAGGTTGGGTAAACTTGGCTCAGATGGACGGCCAATCTTTGGATTTCCAGCTAAGGATCTGGTTAAGATCGTCTTGGATTGTTCTCCTGACTGTCTGCTTGTTCCTGCCCATGCCTGGACTCCCTGGTATTCTGTATTCGGTGCCAATTCCGGATTTGACTCCCTTGAGGAATGTTTTGGGGATCAGAGGAGATTTATCTCCGCAATTGAGACAGGGCTTTCTTCCGATCCCGAGATGAACTGGCGAGTCTCTGCCCTAGACAAAATTACCCTTATCTCCAACTCAGATGCCCATTCGCCGGAAACGATCGGGCGGGAGGCAAATTGCTTTGATTGTGAATTTGATTATCACGAGATTATAACCGCAATCAGAAATAAGGATGCGAAGAAGTTTCTCTCCACCATTGAGTTTTTTCCTGAAGAAGGTAAATATCATTTCGATGGACATAGAAACTGTAAGATCCTTTTCTCTCCCCAGGAGACAAGGACTAATAAAGGGATCTGTCCAGTATGCGGCAAGAAATTAACTGTAGGGGTGATGAACCGGGTGGAGGAGCTTGCCGATAGACCGGAAGGCTATAGACCCGATAATGTCATTCCTGCTATCCATCTTGTCCCTCTTCAAGAGATCATTGCCGAATCCTTAGGGGTTGGGAAAGAAAGTTTGGCAGTTGAGAAGGAGTATTTAAAGATGGTGGAGAAGGGCGAATCAGAGTTTAAGATCCTCATCGAACTTCCCCGGGAAGAACTGAAGCGATTTACCTCCAACCGAATAGTGGAGGGGGTTATGAGGGTAAGAGAGGGAAGATTAAAGATCATCCCCGGTTATGATGGTGTCTTTGGTAAGATTCAGATCTTTGATCCATCTGAGAAAAAAGAAGATGGGACAGAAGGCACAAAACAGCTCAGCCTTTTTTAATCAGTCAATCTTGCTATCTATTTAAGGATAATCTGTATGTCATGGGGATTAGTTTCTAACTTTTCCCCGACTGCGGTTGAACAGTAGGCGCAGAGGTAGTCATACTTTTCACCCTGAGGCAGGACCAGCAGGAGCCTTTTCCTTACCGGGACCGCCCTGTTGCACTTCGGGCAGAAAAGCTGGGCAGCCTCGAAATCATCATACTGAGCTTGCATATTGTATCGCCTTTGTTTCATCGAGAGATCCTCAATGGCCTGAGACTAAAATGTTCCCTCAATCTGTTTACCGCGGTAAAGAGTTCTTTATCCTTCATCAAGATTCTCCTCAGCCGTCCGGAAGAGGTGCTGAGCATGGCACAGGCTTCGCCAATCCTTCCTTCCTGAAGAAAGAGCGCATCCATAATTGAAGCACAGAAGATTGGATAGAGAGGATTTTTTACATTGATTCGGAGACGGCAATCTGGCCTAAATAATCCCTTTACCTCCTGTGCAACCTCAAATTGTTCAGGTGAACAGTGTAAGCGGATACTAAGAGCTATGGCATTCCGAAGCCTCCTCAATGCCCTTACCTTGTTCTCCGCCTGAGATCGGCTCTCTTCTGCTATTGAGGAAAGGCCGGTCTTAAGATGGGTTATCCTGACGGCACTGTATTTCCTGTTCCTCTTTTGGCCACCAGGGCCCGAGGCCTGGTAAGGGTCAACCTTACACTCTTTTAGAAGTTTCTCGTCTCCAAGCCGTAAGAAGGAGTAGGCTCCATGAGGAAGAATTTGCATTTGTGGACACATTCCTGATTATTAAAATAATTTAATTAGGTGGATAAAGTCAAGGGAAGTGCTTCTTTCCCCTTGAAAAAATATTCCCTATTGTTTATAAGTAGACGATTAAACATGAAGGGTAAATACCTATGGAATATGAAGTGGTGATTGGACTTGAGGTCCATGCTCAGCTTTTAACAGAGAGCAAGATCTTCTGTGGATGCCGAACCACCTTTGGGGAAAAACCCAACCGTAACACCTGCCCCATCTGCTTAGGAATGCCAGGGGTGCTTCCGGTCTTGAATAAAAAGGTGGTGGATTACTGCCTGAAGACTGCACTTGCAACCAACTGCTCAATCGCAAGTTTCAGTGTGTTCGCTAGGAAGAACTACTTCTATCCTGACCTCCCCAAGGGATACCAGATCTCTCAGTATGAACTGCCTATTGCCCGGGATGGTTATATTGAAATTGAACTGGGAGACAAAGAAGAAAGGAGAATAAAAAGGATAGGGATTGTCAGAATTCACCTCGAGGAGGACGCAGGAAAGCTCATGCACGAAATGGAAGGAGGGGAGGAGTGTAGTTATATCGACTTTAACCGCACTGGTGTGCCTTTGATGGAGATTGTGAGCAGGCCGGACATAGAAAGTCCGGAAGAGGCCAGCGAGTATTTAAGGACGCTCCGTTCCATCCTTTTATATCTCGGGGTTTGCGATGGAAATATGGAGGAGGGGAGCTTTCGCTGCGATGCCAACATTTCGCTTCGACCGAAGGACCAGAAAGAGCTGGGCACTAAGGTCGAGCTAAAAAACATGAATTCCTTCAAGTTCGTCCAGAAGGCCTTGGAGTATGAGGTGAGAAGGCAGAGAGAGATCCTTGAGGAAGGAGGCATAATTGTCCAGGACACAAGGCTCTGGGATGCTGACTCTCAAATCACCTCATCAATGCGGGGCAAAGAAGAGGCCCATGATTACCGTTATTTTCCTGACCCTGATCTTGTTCCTCTTAAAATCGATGAAGAATGGATAGATAGGATGAGAAAAGATTTGCCTGAACTCCCAAAGGAGAAGAGGGAAAGATTTATGAGAGATTATAAACTACCTGAATATGATGCTCGAATCCTTACTGGTTCGCCTCTGATCGCTAACTACTTTGAGGAGAGTGTCAGGGGGTATGGAGATAGAGGAAAGGCCAAGATCGTAAGCAACTGGGTAATGGGAGAAGTACTGAGGGTGCTCAAGGGGGATGACCTGGGTATCCGGAATCTCACCGTCACTCCAATTCACCTTGCCCGGATGCTCAAGCTCATCGATTCCGGTGCTATCAGTGGGAAGATCGCCAAGCAGGTATTTGAGGAGATGTATCAGAGCGGGAAGGACCCAGAAGCCATTGTGAAGGAAAAAGGCCTTACCCAGGTGGCAGATGAGAGTGAGCTTTCTGCTGTGATCGAGAGAATATGTGCTGCTAATCCTGATCTGGTTGAAAACTTTCGGAAGGGTAAAGAAAAACTCTTCGGCTTCTTTGTTGGAGAGGTGATGAAGGAAACGAAAGGAAAGGCAAATCCCAAGCTGGTGAATGAGCTGTTGAAGAAAAAATTGAGCGGCAGCTAATTAAAAACAGGGTTCTTCGTTGCTCAACATTTTTTCGACAATACTAAATCTCGCTTCACTGCACATTCGAAACTTGCTGCCTGCGGCAGCTCAGACAGCCGAATGTGCTGACGTTCCGCTCAATAAGTATTGTTACCGAAAAAATCTTGTAACGCACTCAGAACCCTATTTTCAATAATCGTGGTAGAGAGATGTTTAAAACCATAGAATGGAAAAGAGAAGGGGTAATCCTCCTGGATCAGACAAGGCTCCCTGACCAGGAGGTTTACGTGGAATGCCGAGGAGTTCATGATCTGGCTGATGCCATCCGCCGGATGGTGATACGGGGCGCACCTGCCATCGGGGTAGCTGTAGCAATGGGCATTGCCCTCGGTGCAGAAAAGATTAAAACGAATGATTTCAGGAAATTCAACACGGAGTTTGAAAAGATCTGTAGGGCCTTATCTGCTACCCGTCCTACAGCAGTTAATCTCTTTTGGTCGATTGCACGGATGAAGGGAGTTGTGGAAAGATGCAGAGAGATGGGGGTTGATAGAATAAAGAATCAGTTGAAGAAGGAGGCATTAAAGGTTTATAGAGAGGATATTAAGATCAATCGTGAGATGGGGAAACAGGGAAGTATGTTGATCAAAGATGGTGCCCGGATACTCACCCATTGTAATGCTGGCGCCCTGGCAACCGCAGGTTATGGAACAGCCTTGGGCGTGATTAGGGCAGCAAAGGAACAAGGAAAGAGGATTGAGGTATTTGCCTGTGAAACTCGTCCTGTCCTTCAGGGGGCACGGTTGACCACCTGGGAACTCAAGAAGAGCAGGATAAAGGTGACACTGATAACTGATGGGGCAGCTGGTTTTCTCATGCAGAAAAAAATAATTGATCTGGTGATCGTAGGGGCAGATCGGGTTGCAGCTAACGGTGATGCAGCCAATAAGATCGGCACCTATACCCTCGCCTTAATGGCAAGGCATCACAATCTACCTTTCTATATCGCTGTTCCCCTCTCAACCATTGACCTGAAGGTAAAGAGTGGCAGTGAGATCCCGATAGAACTGAGAAGTGAAGAGGAGGTTACCCATATTCTGAAGAAGAGGATTGCTCCTCAAGGGGTTCATGCCTTGAACCCTGCGTTCGATGTGACCCCGGCTGAATACATCACAGCGATCATTACAGAAAAGGGTATTGTAAGGAGGCCTTATAACCGCAATTTGGGCATTGTAATGAAATCTACATTAGTCAATTAAGGTTTGAAAGGAGAAGATTAATGCTTTCCAAGACAAAGAAGATATGGCTGGATGGGAAACTGATGAATTGGGACGATGCAAAGGTACATATCCTTACCCATACCCTCCACTATGGCCTGGGGGTTTTTGAAGGAATCAGATGCTATCTCTGTCATGATGGAAGGTCTGCCATCTTTCGCCTGAAGGAACATGTAGATCGCTTATTTGAATCTGCTCATGTTGCACTGATCAAGATTCCCTTCAGTCGGGAAGAAATCACCAATGCCATCTTGGAAACGCTCAGGGTAAATGGACTCAAAGAAGGTTATATCCGCCCCTTGGTCTTCATCGGTGACGGGGAGATGGGGCTCTTCATCAAGGAATATCCGGTGAGGGTAACCATCGCCTGCTGGCCCTGGGGACCTTATCTCGGAGAAGAAGGGATAAATTACGGGATAAGGGCCAAGGTATCCTCATTCACCCGTCACCATGTGAATGTGAACATGACCAAGGCCAAGATCTGTGGCAACTATGTGAATTCCATCTTTGCCAAGAAAGAGGTAATCGCCGCAGGCTATGATGAGGCGATCTTACTCGATACAGAAGGATATGTATCTGAGGCGAGTGGAGAAAACATCTTTATTGTAAAAAAAGGTATTCTCAAGACCACCCCACCTACCTCTATCCTCAAAGGGATTACCCGTGATGCGGTAATCACCATTGCTAAAGATAAGGGGATACCAGTGATCGAGGAGAGGTTCACACGTGATGAGCTTTACATTTCTGATGAGGCCTTCCTTGCCGGGACTGCCGCCGAGATTACCCCGATCAGGGAGGTAGATGATAGAATGATCGGGGAAGGCAAACCTGGTTCTATCACTAAGATGGTTCAGTCTGCCTTCTTCTCCATTGTCCAGGGAAGGGAGGAGAGATATAGACACTGGCTCGCCTACCTGTAGGATCATGGAGCAACTCAAAGAGAAAAAAAGGGAGTTAAGGAGAAGGATCCTTGCCCTCCGGGATGCCCTTACTTTTGAAGAGAGGAAAAAGAAGAGTCAGGCGATCAAGTCCCTTCTCTTTCAGCTTCCAGAATTTCTCAATGCCAGAACAGTTATGTTTTTCATCTCATTCCGCAGCGAGGTATTGACGGAGGAGATGATACGAGAGACAATTGCCCGCAAAAAAAAGGTGGTAGTGCCAGTTACTGACCGCGAAAATCACCGCCTCATTCTCTCTGAACTGAGAGATTATGACCGTGATCTCGTCACGAGCACCTACGGAATTCCTGAACCGAAAAGAGAGAAGATTAAAGAGATCAATGTTGATAAGCTCGACCTGATTATTGCCCCGGGAAGTGTCTTCGATGAAAAGGGGAGAAGGATAGGCTATGGTGCTGGTTATTATGATAAATTGCTCCGACACCTAAAGAGGGAAAAGAAGGTTGTGGCTTTAGCCTTTGAGCTGCAGCTCGTAGATCAGGTGCCATTCAGTCCCGAACGGGACATCCCGGTTGACATGATCATCACTGAAAAAAGGGTGATCAGATGCCAGCAGTAGGATTCAACCCTGGCCAAGAAGGGAATTGACTGCAAGCGGATGATAGAACGCTCAATCCTTGCCCCCGCTTATAATTCTATTTAGTCTGCTTTTGTACCTCTTCCTTGATCTTCTTCCCCAGCCTCTTTGCTTCCTCTCTGTATTCTGGAAAATCATCTACCGATTGAGCACCGAGAGATGCGATTACTGACCCTATTAGGTTCAGTCCAGAATATTCAGTAAAACACTTAAAGACCTCCAATGCTTGTTCACCACCAAATGCGGCCTGACAGATCACAGCGCCCCCTACCTTATCAACAAAAGGCCTCCAGCCATGCCAGTCCATACCAGTGTATTCGCCGACGCCGAGGTAACTTGTTGAAATAGTCCTGTCGATCATGTTCTTCATTAATCCTGATATACTATAGTAGTAGTTGGGTGTTCCGAGGACGATAGCTTTTGAAACTAAAATTTTATCCACGAGCACTTTCATATCATCCTTCTTAGCGCATACCCCCTTATTCTTTACACAACTCAGGCATCCCATGCAGAAACCGATATCCAGGTCGGAAAGGAAAATCAGATCACTCTCCATCTCTGTGGCTTTGAGAACCTCTCGTAAGAGTGTAGCTGTATTTCCTTTTTTCCGTGCACTTCCGCAAATTCCCAGAACATCAGCCATGGTAAACTCCTTTCTCTCGGTAACAAAATGGGATCCCTCGTCATATGAAAATATGCTTCTTCGTTGCTCAACAACATTTTTTCGACAATTCTAAATCTCGCTCCACTGCAAATTCGAAACTCGCTTGCGCTCAAACAGCCGAATTTGTCATTTAATGACAATTTGCGACCGTTCCGCTCGATAAGAATCGTTACCGAAAAAATCTTCATTCGCACTCAGAACCATATCTTCATTTTCTCAAACACTGCATGGTGGGTTACTTCATGTCTTCTCCTTTAATGGCAGGAAGAAGATGGTTGCAAGCCCTGGCATGGCAGCTAAGAAGCTCATCAGGAAAAATTTCTCATAGCCCATCCATGCCTGCAGATAACCGCTGAAAACCCCAGGTATCATAACGCCTGCAGCCATAAAGGCTGTGGTGATCGCATAGTGTGATGCCTTGTATTCCGGACGAACGGTACGCATCAAGAGTACCGTGTATGCAGCGACCCCAAGTCCATAGGAAAATTGCTCGAATGAATTTACGATATACACCCACGTGATACCCGGTTTGTATGCTGCGAGAACCCAGTAGAGAATAATTGCACCATTCTGGAGGAGCGCAAAGGGCCACATCCACCTCTTCAAGCCCTGTTTTGCGATGATATAACCCCCGATAATGCCGCCTGCCAGGAGGAAAATAACACCAACTGTGCCGTATAAGATTCCAATCTCAGCAGTTGAGATTGCCATGCCCCCTTTTTCAACCTTGTCCATCAAAAAGGGGGGAGCCATTTTTAGCATGAATGCATCACCGAGACGAAAGATAAGTACATAGGTAATAATCCAACCCATTCGAGCTTGAGTGAAATAGGTTTTGAAGGCGTCAAGAAAGTTATGTTTCGGAGTGACTTCCTTTTGTCCGGCGGCATAGGGTTTCGGGTATGGCAGATACCACTGTTGGAAAAGATAAATCAGAAGAAATAGGATTCCACCAAGACTAAATGCTGCTGCCCACCCTTTTGTGATGCTATACTGGGATGTCAGATAACCGGCAAGAAAGACTAAACCTCCAGTACCTACCAGCCATGCAATTTTATATGCTGTTGATCTTACACCGACGTAGAGTGCCTGTTGATCTCTGTCAAGAGCATCGAGGTAGAATCCATCTATGGCAATATCCTGGGTCGCTGAAACGAATGCGATGATTGCGAAGAGAACAATCGAAGCAGTGAGCGCCTTTGGTGCGAGCACCCCGAGTGCCAGGAGAAGGAAAAGGAGAGTACAGATAGCTTCTGTAGATAAAATCCAGCGACGCTTCGTAGCATAGAGATCAACAACAGGTCCCCATAAACCTTTCAGTACCCAGGGTAAATAGAGGAAGCTAGTAAGTCCAATAAGCTCATTCGATGCACCGAAGTCCTTTAAGAAGATAATGGACATTAAGTTAACAACCGTGTAGGGAAACCCCTCGGCAAAATATAAAACAGATACCCATAACGTGGTGTTGCGTCGTTTCTCCATACGGACATTCTTATAACATCTTCTTTCCTTTTTTTCTCCCAGTATCTTAAAATCCCCAGTTCCTTCTCCCAATCAAATAGCACCTATAAATTTCAGGAAAAGTTTGGTATGAATAAAAGGGGTGTCTGAAATAGGGTTATTTGATGTTAAATAACATTTTTTCTACAATTCTAAATCTCGCTTCACTCTCTTCAAAACTCAATGTGCAGCCGTTCGCTTCGATAAGAGTTGTTCTAGAAAAAATCTTTATTTGTAACCAGAATCCAATTTTTGAGCTTGATAGGGAGATAAGAACGTAATGAGCGATGAGAAAATAGTTTTAACCTCTTGTCCCCATGACTGTGGTGGCAGATGTGTGCTCAAGGTTCATGTTAGAGACGGGGTGATCACCAGGATTGAGACAGATGATGGAGAGGAACCCCAGCTCAGGGCATGCGTAAGGGGGCGGGCCTACCGTCAGCGGGTGTATGCCCCTGACCGACTCAAGTTTCCTATGAAGAGGGCGGGTAAGAGGGGAGAAGGGAGATTTAAGCGGATCACCTGGGATGAAGCCCTCGATACCGTGGCTTCCGAATTAAAACGGGTCAAGGAAACGTATGGACCGACAGCTATCTTTTATGTTCCTTATTCTGGGAATACAGGAACATTCCTCCATAGCCAACTTGCGGTTTTTAGACTGCTCACCATGTTGGGTGGTTTCACCCCGACTTGGGGGTCCGCCTCTTTCTGGGGGAGCCTTTTTTCCTCTCAGATTACATATGGGACAATTACTACCGGTCATACCCGAGACGACCTCCTCAACTCTCGCCTCATCATCATGTGGGGGTTTAATCCCGCAGAGACCGTACTGATCACCAATACCTGTCTGACCTTGACTCAGGCTAAGGAGAAAGGTATCAAGATTGTCGCCATTGATCCCCGGTTCACCGATTCTGCTGCATCTTTTGCGACTGAGTGGATACCAATCAGGCCAGGTACGGATACTGCCCTGCTTATAGCCATGGCATACGTCATCATACAGGACAGCCTTCAGAATCAGAAGTTTCTTGACATGTATACCGTCGGGTTTGATCGATTCAAAGGATATGTCCTGGGTGTGGAGGACGGTGTTCCGAAGACACCAGCCTGGGCTGAAAATATTACAGGAGTTTCAGCTGCGGTGATCGAAAAGTTGGCGAAAGAGTATGCTTTGATGAAGCCTGCGGCACTGCTGAGTCTCGGTGCTCCTGGACGTTCTGCCTTCGGTGAGCAGTTTCACCGCTCAGCATCCACATTGGCAGCCATGACAGGCAACATCGGCATCCACGGTGGAGACCCTGCGGGCTTCGGATTTCAGCCGGTTGGGCTTCAACCGCTCTCCGGCGTTGGGCTGATCTCCGGGCTTATGCCAGGGAATTTGCCTGAAGGCACCGCCCAGAAGAGAGGAGTGCACATCTCCCGGGTATGGGACGCCATTCTCAGGGGAAAGGCAGGAGGTTACCCAGCCGACCTTAAGCTGCTCTACGTGACAAATGGTAATCCGCTGAATCAATTCCCGAACTCTAATAAAGGAGTTGAGGCGTTAAAGAAACTTGAGTTCATCGTTATTCATGAGCAGTTCATGACCCCTACAGCCCGCTTTGCAGATATCCTCCTGCCGGTCAACACCCACTTGGAGAGGAATGATATCATCAGGCCCTGGTTTTCAGGACCATGGTACATGTACCTGAATAAGGCTATTGACTCTTTATATGAATCTAAATCAGACCTCGAGATATGCACTGAACTTGCTGAACGACTGGGTATCGAGGGCTATAGTGATAAGACAGAGGATGAGTGGCTGAGGGAATTTTGGAAATCGGCGCAGGAAATGACCTACAGCAAACCTCTCTTAGACTACGATACATTGAAGGAAAAGGGCGTGCACAAGATTAAAGTTCAGAGGCCTATAGTTGCCTTCAAGGAAGAAATTAAAGATCCTAAGAAACATCCTTTCCCCACCCCCTCTGGCAAGATCGAGATATATTCAAGGCGGTTGTCAGAGATGAATAATCCAGGGCTTCCGCCGATTCCAAAGTACATCGAGACCTGGGAAGGAAGAAATGACCCCCTGGCCAAAAAGTATCCATTACAATTCATAAGCACACACTTTAAACGGCGGATACATTCCAACATGGACAACATCCCCTGGCTTAAGGAGCTTGAGGATCAAGAGCTGTGGATCAATTCCATTGATGCCAGAGAGAGAAACATCAATCATGGAGATCTGGTCCGGATCTTCAATGATAGAGGAGAAGTGATCATTCCTGCCAAGGTTACAGAAAGGATTATGCCTGGAGTGGTGAGCATCTACCAGGGTGCTTGGTATAATCCTGACCAAAGAGGGGTGGATAGGGGAGGGTGCGCAAATGTTTTATTAAAGGATGAGCACTCGCCTGCAGGAGCCTTCTGCAGCAACACGGCTTTGGTTCAGGTTCAAAAGGTCTGAAGGGAGAGTTGACTATGCAAATGGGATTTTATTTCGATCAGTCCCGGTGCATTGGCTGTTATACGTGCAGTGTGGCATGTAAAGACTGGAACGACATACAGGCGGGTCCGGCGAATTGGAGAAGGGTCATATCCATGGAAAGAGGTAAATACCCCAATGTGTTTCTCTCCTATCTTTCCCTATCCTGTAACCACTGTGAGAAACCGGCCTGTGCGATGGCCTGCCCTGTAAATGCTATTACCAAAAGGGAAGAAGATGGAATCGTGGTGGTCGACAGAGAGATATGCCTGGGGTCAGATATCTGCGGTATGCCCTGTAAGCACACATGTCCCTACGAAGCACCACAGTTTGGAGAAGAGCGAAATGCTAAGATGCAGATGTGCCATTTCTGTCTGGACAGAGTGAGGGAGAACAAGAAGCCTGTCTGCGTAGATGCATGCCCTGTTCGGGCACTTGATGCAGGTCCCTTAGATGAACTCAGAGAAAAATATAGAGAGGGAAAGAATGTAAAAGGATTTACCTCTTCTGAAGAAACCCATCCTTCCCTTATCATTAAACCACGATATGCACCGTAACCTACTTCTTCGGTTCAACCAGTTCCATGAGGATACCGCAGGTGGTCTTTGGGTCAAAGTAGGCAACCTTACTCCTCCCCATATCAAGAATACCATCCCTCGTGACATGACCAAGGCGGCAACCTTTCTCTTTCAAGACCTTGACTGCTTCTTTGATATCATTCACCACGAAGGCAATATGATTCAGCCCAGCTACAGGATTTCCAAGTAGTTCTTTGAAGTGATCAGATATGGGTTGGATTAGCTCTAGTTCTATGTCGCCCACCGGTATGAAGGCAAACCTGCTTTCAGCTTCAGTACCTATGGGTGGCATGATGGAGATATCTTCTTCCTTGAGATCCAGGAGCTTTTTAAAGGGCTCAATCGCCTCCGTTATGTCCTTCACAATAATACCGATGTGCCGTAACTTGGTGATCATTTCATTCATGACGGGGAATAATTATACAGTAAATAAGTTGTGAGTGAATATTGATTAAGGGATCAATCATTTCCCTTCCTCTGCGTGGTGCTTGATTACCTTGCCCTCAACCATGTAAATGACATCCTCTGCAATGTTAGTGGCATGGTCGGCGATCCTCTCCAGGCTCCTCCCGATGAGTATTAAATAAACTGCCCGGTTGATAGTTGACTGGTCTTTGATCATGAAGGAGAGGAGTTCATGAAAGATCTTTTCGTTGTAATTGTCCACCTGATCGTCTCCCTCATATACATTCCTCGCCTTCTTTACGTCCCGGTTCACAAAAGCATCCAGGCTGTCTTTAACCATGGACTCCACCAACATAGCCATCTTGGGGAGATCGATAAAAGGTTTTACCGGTGGCTCCTGATTTAAGATAAGCGCCCTCTCGGCGATGTTGACCGCCTGATCACCCATCCTCTCCAGGTCCTTGGTGATCTGCAAGGCTGAAACAATGAATCGGAGGTCTGCGGCCATGGGCTGCTGGAGGGCAATGAGTTCCAAGCACTTTTTTTCGATCGAAATCTCGCGTGTATTAATGTTTTCGTCTTCCTTGATCGTTTTTTCAGCAAGGTGACTATCCCTTGAAACTAACCCAGAGACAGCATTATGGATGGCACCCTCTACCAGACCTCCCATCTTGAGCAGGTCCTCTTTGAGTTCTTTCAGTTCCTGGTGAAAGTGTCTTTCCATTCTTTACTCCTTTTTAATGAATAATTATCCGTATCTGCCCGTAATATAATCCTCAGTGCTTTTTTCTTTAGGCTTAGTAAAGATATCCTCGGTCTTGCCAAACTCTACGAGTTCACCTAACAGCATAAATCCAGTCTCATCAGAAATACGTGCTGCCTGCTGCATATTGTGCGTTACTATGATTATAGTATAATTTCTCTTTAATTCACGGATTAATTCCTCTATCCGCTGAGTTGCCTGGGGGTCCAGGGCGGAACACGGTTCATCCATCAATACGATGTCTGATTTCACTGCAATGAGCCTAGCAATACAGAGTCTCTGCTTCTGCTCCAACGATAAGCTCAGTGCTGACCGATAGAGTTTATCCTTGAGCTCATCCCACAACGATACTGACTGCAAACTTTCCTCTACAATGCTCTCGAGTTGATCCTTATCTTTAACGCCACCGTGGATCTTTGGCCCAAAGACGATATTTTTATAAATGGACAGGGGAAAGGGGTTGGGCCTTTGAAAAACCATGCCCACTTTTTTCCGTAACGTGACCAGATCCGTTCCTGGATCAAGAATATTGTTGCCATCAATGATAACCTCACCGGTGGTGCGCACACCATCAATTACATCATTCATCCGATTAAATACCCGCAGCAATGTTGATTTTCCACACCCTGAGGGTCCAATAATTGCCGTAATGGTCATCTCTCTCAATGAGCAGTTGATACCCTTTAACGCCTGGAAATCTGAGTACCAGAGATGTAAATTGCTCACCTGTATCTTTGGATTATCCAAATTTTCCACGAATGTATTCATCCGTACGTTGATCCCTGGGTACAGTAAATATTTTATCAGTAGTATCTATCTCAATGAGCTCGCCACTGAGAAAGAACGCAGTCCTATCTCCTACCCTCGCTGCCTGTTTAACATTATTCGTGACCAATACGATGGTGTAGTTTCGTTTTAGCTCCAACATCGCATCTTCGACCTTTGCCGTAGATATGGGGTCGAGTCCTGAGCATGGTTCGTCAAACAGAATCACCTCTGGCTCAACGGCCAACGTTCTTGCAATACAGAGCCGCTGCTGTTGTCCGCCCGATAATTTAAACGCAGACTCATGGAGTCTGTCTTTCACTTCATCCCACAGGTAACTCTGCTTTAATGCACGCTCGGCAATATCTCTCAATCTCTTCTTATTGGTGATGCCGTGCATTCTTACCCCATACGTAACATTCAAGAGTATCGATAGGGGGAGTGGTGTAGGAAGCGCAAACACCATACCGACTCTCTTCCGCAAGAGTTCTATGTATATTTTCTGAATATCCTGGTTGTCTAACTCAACTGTTCCTTCCACCTTAACATTGGCCTGCAGTTCATTGAGCCGGTTAAGCGTCCTTAAGAAAGAAGTCTTTCCACTATTTGCCGGACCGATAATGCTCAGGATCTCATTGGCCTGAATCTCCATGGTTATCCCGTGGAGCACATGGATAGATCCGAACCAGATATGGAGGTCTCGTATGCTACACTTTACCAACTTTTCTTCTTTCTAAATCGGTAACGGATAAGGATTGCTACGAGGTTCATGAACAAGACCAGGGTTAACAGGACCAGCGCAGTTCCATAACGGATTTTCTCATCAACATTCGGCACCTGCGTCGAGATAACGTATAGATGATACGGCAGGGCCATCGCCTGGTCAAAGATAGATTTCGGAAGCTGCGGGAGATAGAAGGCAGCTACCGTAAAGAGAATGGGCGCAGTCTCACCTGCGGCCCTTCCGAGCCCCAAAATAGTTCCGGTTAATATGCCAGGGAGTGCGTTAGGTAAAACGATGTGGCGTATGGTCTGCCATTTACTTGCACTTAGGGAACGGCTCACCTCGCGAAACAAATACGGTACGCTTTCTAATGCTTCTCGTGAGGTAGCAATAATTATTGGTAGGATCATAATTCCCAACGTGAGTGAACCGGATAGGATTGATGTGCCGAATCTAAAAAATACGACGAACAGCGCCAGACCAAAAAGCCCGTATACTACGGAAGGCACGCCTGCCAGATTAACAATTGCCAGCTTAATCATCCTGCTTAAGAAATTATCTTTGGCATATTCAGATAAATACACAGCAGCCAAAAGTCCAATGGGGAGGGCAAAGATAATCGCGCCTACAACTAAGTATATCGTGCCGACGATTGCCGGGAAAATGCCCCCGGCGCGCATACCCTGACGTGGGATATCGGCTAAGAATTGCCAGGTTATCGCAGATACGCCTTTCTCTACAATAATTACTACAATCAGACCAACAGGGACCACTACTAAAAGTGTTGCCAGGAATAAGAAGGAGAAAGCAATCTTTTGTGATAGGTACGTTTTTTTCATTGCACATTCCGTTTATGCAAGAATAAATCTGCCGTGACATTAATGATGAAACTTAAGACAAATAGCACGATACCAATAGCAAATAGAGCGAAATAATGCTCACTTCCCACGACCGCTTCACCCATCTCCGCAGCAATGGTAGCGGTAAGAGTGCGTACTGGCTGCAAGAAACTCTGCGGAATTAATGCCGCATTACCAGTAATCATCATTACCGCCATCGTTTCACCGATCACCCGACCAATACCCAGCATCACCGCTGCTAAAATCCCCGAGGAAGCAGCAGGGAGTATGACCCGGTAAATCGACTGCCAGTGCGTAGCGCCCAGGGCAAGGGCACCTTCTTTGTAGGACTTGGGCACAGAATATAGTGCATCCTCAGCAATAGAAACGATTGTTGGCATAGCCATGAATGCCAGGATGACTGACCCCGATAAAGCAGTTAACCCTGTGGGCACATGAAATATATTTTTTACCCATGGCACCAGGGTCACCATACCAATAAAGCCCAAGACTACGCTGGGTATGGCAGCTAATAGTTCAATGCCCGCTTTAAGAACCTCTTTTATTTTTAGAGGAGTGATTTCTGCAATATAAATTGCACAGGCAGTCCCAATAGGGACAGAAATAACGGTGGCGCCGAGGGTCACTAAAAGAGAACCTAAAATCAAAGGAAGGATTCCTAACTGAGGGGGTTCTGAAATAGGGTACCAGCTTCTTCCGAAGAGAAACTCGACAGGGGTTACAGCTTTAAATACAGCAAGGCCTTCTTTAAGGAGAAAAACGAATATCAATGCCACAAAGAGAATGGACGTGAGTCCGCAGATAAGGATCAGTTTCTCGATGATAAATTCTTTGAATTTACGCACGGAGATACGTTATTTTTTGAGGGGAACAAAATCGGTTTTCAAAACAAGATCCTGACCTTCCTGAGAGAGGGCAAAATCAACAAACTTTTTTACCAGCCCTTGGGGTTGGCTATTGGTATAGAGAAACAACGGTCTTGAGATAGGGTATGTTCCGTTGAGTACGTTCTGTACGGTTGGAGCTATATATGGTGATTTTCTCTCTATTGCAACACTCACGGGTTTCTGTTTCGGCGAAATGTACCCCATACCATAATACCCGATGGCTGCAGGATTCTGGGCTATTTCATCAGCGATAGCCTGCGAGGAAGGAAGCATCAGTGCAGTGGGTGAAAATTCCGCTTTGGAATTAAGATCTCCTTTTCTCAACACATGTTCTTTAAAATAAACATGGGTCCCTGAATTTACTTCGCGGGATAAAATTACAATCTTCGCATTCGCCCCCCCAACGTCTTTCCAATTTGTAATCTTTTCGGTAAAGATTCCTGCCAGTTCATCGATGGTTAATTTGCTTACTGGATTTTTAGGATTTACTACTACTGCCAAACCATCCAAAGCAGCTTTTATCTCGTAAGGGTTTATCCCTTTTTGCTTTGCTAATGCCACCTCTTTTTCTTTAATGGTTCTTGAACTCATCGCAATATTACACGTACCGCTTATGAGGCTCGATAAACCCGTCCCTGAACCGCCGCCAGTAACCGCGACAAAATCTTGTGGATTCTTCTCCATAAACTTTTCAGCCCAGGCCTGTACGAGATTCACCATGGTATCAGAGCCTTTGATCTGCAGGGAATTTTTCCCTGACGCAGCAAATGCAGGATTGAGAAGAAACAGAAAAACTGTTACCACAAGAGATAATTTCTTAAACATATTTCCTCCTTATTTTTTCTCCATTGCGTTTTTACCTGAGTTATTCATACCACATGCATTGTTACAGTTGTGTTACGGGTATGCGAAGAATTGGTTAAATGCTAAAAATTTTTATGCCGTGGGTAGGGTAAAGAAGAAGGTGGAGCCTTCGTTGAGCTCGCTCTCTGCCCAGACTCTTCCACCATGCTTTTCGATGATGTTTTTCACGATAGAGAGACCGAGGCCGGTACCACCCATCTCCCGTGACCTCCCTTTGTCCACCCGGTAAAACCTTTCGAATATGCGGGGAAGGTGCTCACTTCCAATGCCGATACCGGTGTCAGTGACTCTTACCTCTACTTCGCTATCCTTAAGCATAGCCGAAAGGCTGACTGTACCTCCCTCTCTGTTGTATTTTACGGCGTTATCGAGGAGGTTGAGCAATGCCTGTTCCAGGAGAGGTTCATCAGCCGGTATTTCAGGTATGTCCTCTGGGATATTGAGGGTAATGGTAACAGCCTTTTTACTTGCCAGATCAGTCATCATCCCTACGATCTTTTCCCCTAATTTTCTGAGGGAGACAGGTTGAAAAGATGGTCTGAAATCAGCAGAATCTATTTGTGAAAGGCTGAGGAGGTCCTGGACGATGAGTGAGAGTCTTTCAGCATGATTGGAAATCACCTTAAGAAACTCATGTAACTGCGATTGATCCTGCATCTCTCCTTCCAGGAGCGTCTCCGTATATCCTTTGATTGCTGTTAAGGGGGTACGGAGTTCATGAGACACGTTCGCCACAAAGTCCTTTCTCACCCTTTCCAGCATAACCAGTTTGGTTATGTCATGGAAGACTGCCACCACCCCTCTCCTCCCATCTTCAAATTCAAAAGAGACAAGATTGACTTCGAGCTCCTTTACCTCTGGGAGGAACAGAAATAACCGAATGGTTAAAGGGTTATTTTCGTTTAACACTGTATTAATTGCTTCCTGAAGCTCACCCCTTCTCACCAGTTCCAGGGGAGTTTTCCCAATGGCTGAATCTTCTATGGAGAAAATTTCTTCCAGGGATTTGTTGATAAGAACAACTTTTCCTTTTTCATCCGTTACCATCACCCCTTCAAGCATCCCTTTTAAGATAGCCTGAAGCTGTGACTTCTCTGAGGTCAATTGCCTGATTTTCTCCTTAAGTTCAGCGGTAAGGAAATTAAGGGCATCTGCCAGTTCTTTCAGTTCACCAGAGGTCTGACTTTGGGTTTTGATTGCCAGATCGCCAGAGACCATTTTCCTGGCTGTACGTGCCATTTCGCGGATAGGCCTGGAGATTATTGACGAAACCACAATAGTCAGGAAGAGGGCAAATGCCAGCGCAAGAAGGGAAGCTAAATAGATAAATTTGTGGACATTGGAGATGATGCGATCGACGTCATGCAAGGGTAGGGCAAGCCTTACCGCTCCTGAGATTTTTCCGCCGGTGTTCAAAGGCTTAGCTAAATAGAGCATGGAGGTAGAAAGAGTGGTGCTGTAGCGGATGCTTTCTCCGTACCCCTTGGTAAGTGACTTCTGGATCTCTGGACGGTCAAGGTGATTTTCTACCTCCGGGAGTCTCTTGCGCTGTAGATCAGAGTCACCGAGCACCTTGCCTTTTCTGTCAACGATAGTTACTCGGGTATGAAGGGATTTGCCAAATAATTTGGCAAAGTCATCTACCTCATAGGATGTAATTCGTTCTGGAAATCGCTCCTCAATGGTCCCTTTGATGAGAGTTAACTCTTTTGTAAGGTTTCCTTTGATTTGCTGGATGAGGTAGGATTTGAGAGTGGAAGAGAGGAAAAGATCCATGAGGATGAGGACAAGGGTCGTGGTGATAAGGTAGAGAGAAATCAGCTTAAACTGGATGGTAAAACTTTTTTTCATCTCAGGATTCCCGGAAACAGTATCCGATACCTCTTACTGTTTCTATATGATCTCCTGATTTACCCAGCTTTTCCCGAAGGCGTCTGATGTGGGTATCCACAGTCCGAGCATACCCTTCATAGCTGTACCCCCACACATTGTTGAGCAGGGCATCCCTTGTCATTACCCTGTCTCGGTTTTGCAATAGCTCCAAGAGGAGTTTAAATTCAGTGGCTGTCAGGGAGACTGGTTCTCTTTTTATCCATACCTTGTACCCTTTCCGATCAACGGTAAGATCCCCAATCCTAATTTCATTCTCTTCCTCTGGAGGACTCTTTACCCGCTTAAGTACTGCCTTTGCCCGAAGCACCAATTCTCGTACACTGAATGGTTTGGTAATGTAGTCATCAGCACCCAGTTCCAGACCAACAATACGGTCCAGTTCTTCACCTTTCGCAGTCACCATGATTACAGGAATATCCTTTGTTTTGGGATTCTGTTTAAGGAGTTTATGCACCTCGATACCTTCAATACCTGGTAGGAGGAGATCAAGGAGAATGAGATCGGGGAGGAATTCCTGTGCCTTTCTCAATGCAGTAGTACCATCGTAGGCAGAGATAACTTTAAAGCCAGACTGTTCCAGGTGGTGGGAGATCAGATTCAGAATATCCTTCTCATCCTCTACAATCAGGATGCGTTCGTTAGCCATTGTGATACTAAAGATATTCGATTTTAAAATTGGAGTCAAATTATCATTGCTTCTGAGAGAGAAATTTATTATATGTGAACAGCCTACATTTAATAGGGAGCAAAAGAGTAAACCTTGGTAAAGAGACTTTTTCGTCGTAAATTTCTGCATCATATTTTAGAAGAGATTGATATCGAGCAGCATCGTTTGCACCGGACGCTCAACGCATTCGATCTCACCATCCTGGGAATCGGTGCAATCATCGGGGTGGGTATCTTTGTCTTGACTGGAACATCCTCAGCGCGTTTCGCTGGTCCAGGGATTGTTCTCTCATTTGTCATTTCCGGTGCGGCCTGTGCCTTTACAGCACTATGCTATGCGGAATTTTCCTCCTTAATCCCCGTAGCAGGAAGTGCGTACAATTATGCATATGTTACGCTGGGGGAGCTCATTGCCTGGATTATAGGCTGGGATCTCATTTTGGAATATATCGTTGCCTCGATTGCTGTTGCTATCGGGTGGTCTGGGTATTTTGTGAATATCTTGAAGGCTGTAGGTGTTCCCATTCCTGTGTGGTGCTCAAGTGCCCCCGGAACAATCCCCGGGGCAGTTATTAATCTTCCGGCAATCCTTATTGTGCTTTTCCTCACCACCATTTTGGTTATCGGTATAAAGGAAAGTGCCCGATTCACCAGTATAATGGTGTTCGTTAAATTAGTTACCGTGCTTGTCTTCATCTTGGTTGGTATTTTTAATATTAAACCGGCCAATTGGGTTCCTTTTATGCCCTTTGGCTTTAAAGGGGTTATGACCGGAGCAGCTATTGTCTTTTTTGCCTACATCGGATTTGATGCAGTATCTACTGTAGCAGAGGAGACCAAGAATCCTCAGAGGAATATGCCAATAGGAATAATCCTCTCATTGGCTATTTGTACATTCCTTTACCTCGTTGTTGCAGCAGTTCTTACGGGAATGGTCTCTTACCGGGAGTTGAATCACCCAGCCCCTGTGGCGCACGCCTTAAATCTTATAGGATTTCGATGGGGATCAGGGCTGGTTTCAGTGGGAGCAGTGGCCGGCATTACCAGTGTTCTTTTAGTGATGCTCATGGGCCAACCGCGGGTATTTTTCTCTATGTCTCGAGATGGCCTCCTGTGGCCCTGGATATCCAAGGTTCATCCTCGGTTCCGGACTCCGTATGTATCACAGATTATCACAGGGATTGTGGTGGCAGGCTTTGCAGGTTTCATTGATATCGGAACAGCTGCCGAGTTATGTAATATCGGAACATTATTTGCCTTCTCCATTGTTTGTGGAGGTATAGTAATTCTGCGCAGAACCCATCCGGAACTTAAACGCTCCTTTTCCTGTCCCTTAGTGCCCTTGATTCCCCTTTTAGGGATCAGCTTCAGTGCTGGCTTGATGCTCTCGTTGCCCAGGATTACCTGGATTCGATTTGTGCTCTGGCTTATAGTAGGACTCTTTATCTATTTTTTTTATGGGATAAGACACAGCCGCATGGCGCAGAAGTAGAGAGTTTTTTAATAGGGTTCTTCGTTGCTCAGAACCCTATCTATAACTTTCTTAGAAGGGTTTACATATTGCTTTTTCTCAAGGGGTTTTGTATAAGGATTTAAATCAGGATGTATAATTGTAGACTTAATTAATAGTGAGGAGGCAAACATGAAAAGAAGTGAGCTTAAAAAAATAATGATTGATTTGGTAAAGAGCTATCCTTTCTCTAACCTGATCACCATTGGACCCAAGGGGATTCCGAAAGGAAGAATGATGGCTCATCTTCCTCTGGGCAATGACATGGTTTTCTGGTTTGCCACCAGTGCCACTTCTAACAAGATCAAAGAAATAACCAGAAACAAATCATCTTGTGTGTTCGTCTATCGTCCTACTGATCACAGCAGTGTAAGAGCCTGCGGTAAGGCACAGGTAATCAAGGATGACAAGACCCGGAAAAAGTACTGGCAGGATGCCTGGCAGGCTTACTGGCCTGCGGGGCCTAAAGATCCCAACTATGTCCTGATCAAAGTTATCCCCAAGAGGCTCGAATATCTCGATTACCCAAAGCATAAACTCGAAGTCCTGGAATTATAGTTAGAAACTCTGCTGACAGGACTGGTTGATGTGTGAATTCTGCACAAAACATGGTGAGGGGAAAAAATGGTATCTCCAGGCCAAAAACTACAGTGCAGATCTCATAAGTGACCTAAAGAGGAGGAGGTATGCAATAGATTTTTTTCGAAAGACCACCGAGAGAGCACCCCGAGATCTTAAACGGTTAGAAACGCTTTCTTCTTATCCCCAAATCATCCAATACCTCGTCAAGAGGTTCACAACCTGGAAACAGAAGAAAGAACATTTTGGCCAGGTGCTGCCCCTCGAGGATGTCGAAAAAATCCTCTCTATGGTCAATACTGTTGTTCTCCTTCCCTGCCTCTGCAGAAAAGTTACCCTCCAGAAAGAGGTACGGTGTTGTTTCGGACTTTCCATTTCACCAGAAGTAGATTCAGTTATCAGCTCGATCTTAAGTGACAGCTATATAAATGGTCCTGAAACCCAAGGAGTAGAAAAGGTGGATAAGGAAACTGCCCTGAAGATGATGCGGGAGTTTGAAACAGATGGTCTCGCCCATTCAGTCTGGACGATTCTCACCCCTTTTATTGCCGGTATCTGTAACTGTGACCGCTCTGATTGTCTTGCTCTCAAGGTCACCATTTCCCATGATCTTAAGATGCTTTTTAGAGCGGAATATTTTGTCGAGATCGATTGGGAACGATGTAATGGTTGCCGGGCGTGTATGCGGCTATGCCAATTTGGTGCCTTGAGCTACAGTTACTCCACGGGGAAAGCAGTAATAGATCTTTCTAAATGTTATGGTTGTGGGGTCTGCCGGGTTGGTTGCTCACACGGGGCGATTCTGTTGAAGGCAAGGAACAACCATCCTGGGGTAGCCCGATTATGGTAGAGAATAAAAAAGTCCCTGTTGAATCTATCACTACGAAAATTATCCTGAACAGTATCGCTGATGGAGTGTTTACTGTAGATAAGGACTGGAATGTTACCTCCTTCAATAAAGCTGCGGAACAGATCACCGGTATATCATCAAAGAAAGCTATCGGTCAGAAATGTTTTGACGTCTTCCATGCCAATATCTGCCAGACTGCCTGCGCCCTCCGGGAGACTTTAAAGACTGGCAAGGCAATCATTGCCCGACCAGTAAATATTATAAACCAGGAAGGCATTATCATTCCCATCTCCATAAGCACGGCAGTTTTAAAGGACGACAGGGGGAAGATTATCGGAGGTGTGGAAACCTTCCGGGACCTCTCTGCCCTCGAGGCCCTCAAGAAAGAGATTTCCCGTCAATACTCCTTCGAAGATATTATCAGCAAGACTCATGACATCCAGCTCATATTCGATATTCTCCCGGACATTGCAGAAAGCGAGAGCACAGTCCTCATACAGGGAGAAAGCGGTACTGGAAAGGAACTGTTTGCCCGGGCTATCCATAATTTAAGCAAAAGGAAAAAGGGACCCTTTGTTGCCGTGAACTGCGGTGCACTGCCGGAGAATCTTCTGGAGTCCGAACTCTTCGGTTACAAAAAAGGCGCTTTTACTGATGCCAAGAGGGATAAACCAGGCCGTTTTGCCTTAGCGGAAGAGGGAACCCTTTTTCTGGATGAGATTGGCGATTTATCACCTCCCCTCCAGGCCAAGCTCCTGCGGGTATTACAGGAGAGGGAATATGAACCGTTAGGTGCCACCAGTTCAGTAAAGGCAGATGTGCGCATTGTAACGGCTACCAATCAGGACCTTTCGGAAAAGGTTCAGCAGAAGACTTTCCGGGAAGACCTCCTGTACCGCCTCAATATCATAAAACTGAACCTTCCCCCATTGCGCCAACGGAAAGAAGATATCCCTCTCCTCGTCGATCACTTCATTAACAAACTGAATCTCAAACAGGGTAAGAAAGTGACAGGAATTTCTGATGAGGTGGTACGTCTCTTCATGACCTATGACTTCCCCGGAAATATCCGGGAACTCGAGAATCTCATTGAACATGCATTCGTGATGTGCCGTAGAGAGGAAATAATCATTGACCACCTCCCCAAAGAATTCAGAGAAACTGTCGCAACTCCGCCTGAAATACCAAGAGTCTCCCTCCAGAGCCGTTTCAAGGATAAAGAGGCTGAGATTATCAAGGATACCCTGAAGAGAAACCGTGGGCACCGAGGTAAGACCGCCAAAGAGTTAGGCATTAATCCGAGCACTCTCTGGAGAAAGATGAAGAGGCTCGGAATAACCGAAGATTAAACCATTGTAATAATGTATGGTAATTATAAATGATCTGGCACTAAATCACAGATATTTTTAACCAACAAATGAAAGATATTTCTACTACGATTATTATATCTAAATTCCATTTCTTTTAAATAAA
>Ga0315289_10003274_pt1 | contig 24583 bp, 17 predicted proteins | sample YL17G11_40_MG_FD_203452 | JGI IMG/M metagenome (GOLD analysis project Ga0315289, IMG submission 203452) | Sediment microbial communities from Yellowstone Lake, YNP, Wyoming, USA - YL17G11_40 | ecosystem: Environmental > Aquatic > Freshwater > Lake > Sediment | place: USA: Wyoming | collected...
AAGCAATGAACAGGCGATAAAGATTTCAAAGAACAAGCAATCCCTAAAAAAGGGTTTTGCTATTGACTTACTGGTCTCTTATAACCGACTTGGCTCAGGATGAGCGTTTTTCGGATACATTTTGCTGGACACTCCTGTATAAAAGTCAAATTTAGCTTTTGAACAGCGTTGCGAAATGATGCGCATGCACTCCAAACCAGTTGCTTCTATCCCCTTTTGGAAAGAGGACTATTCCTCGTATATACCCGCGGACCTTCCTTTTTATGTCGCGCGTCATTTCCGGGATCCGTTCCCGCTTTTTTCGCATGTCTATATCGGGTTCGAACTGGCGGCGGTCCTCTCAGGTACCGGATCCGTATTCTGCGCAGGGAAATCATATCCCGTCAAGGGAGGCGATTGTTACTTCTTCGACGGTCAGATCCCCCACGGCATCGGCGCGAGCACGCGCATGGATATCATTCTCGCGGTGGTGCAGACCGATGCGCTTCTGTCGATTTTTCCAAAGGCAGGGGACGTCCGCGTACTTGATCCGTTCTTCGCCATCCGCCATGGAATCCCACCGATGCTGCGCGCGTCGCGCCGCATCAATGCAGCCCTCCGTGATGCGTTTGACACCATGCAATCGAATTCTCCCGGCAAAGATCTGGCGGCATGGAATTCCATTGCCCATGCTTTTATCGGATTATCGATCGCCGTCTCCTCCGAAAAGCGCGACGCCAAAACACCGCCTGCCGAACACTGGTCGGCTGTCCAGCCGGCGATCCGGCATTTGCAGGAACATGCCTGTGACGATATCCGCCTGCGCGATCTTGCAAAATTGTGCAATCTGAGCATTTCCCGGTTCTCGTTTCTTTTTGGTCAGGTAATGAATACTTCGCCCATGGAATATCGCAATCAACTGCGCATCCATGCGGCCGCGGAAAGCATCGTGCAAACCAATGATAAAATCCCCGGCATTGCCTATGATTGCGGCTTCTCAAGCTATTCCAATTTCTGCGAGCGGTTCCAGGCCATCATGGGCTGCTCACCCGCGGCGTGGCGCAACCGAAAGCGTGAATAGCCGAGGACAACCGAAGCTTCCCTCGCAGTAAAAAACCGGAATACAACAAGAAAAATCCGGTCGGCACATCGGCCTGCCTTCCTGTATCGTATCTGGTGACCATTTGCCAAACTCATACCGGGAGGCTTCCATGCGCAAAACATTCCTTTTCTTGTCCATGTTGCTGGCAAGTGTTGCTTATGCCGCCGGGCCCTGGAGCCTGGCATCATTCGATCAATCCCTTGTCGCAACGGTTTCGCAGACCGCAACGCAAGGACTTACGCTCTCGGTCGCACGAAACGATACGCTGCTGCTGAGCAACTGCCCGCTCGGGGTTATCATGGACGGCGCCACCGGCAATTTCACCGGCGGCCTGGTATTCGTCAGCGCGTCGGACTCGGTGGTTGATGAGCGATATGTCCTCATGCACGGCAAGCGTCGCGATTGCTGGAACCATGCGCGCCAGAAGTCATTGACTTTCAATAATGCGGGGGACCAGGCCATGGTGCTTGACATACGCGCATTCGACGACGGCATTGCGTTTCGCTACCGTTTCCCCGGCAGCGGCGGGACGCGGCGGATCAATGCCGAAGCAACGACGTTTGCCGTGCCGAATGCGTCCGCCGCAACAGGATGGTTCCAGAAATACCGCGAGAACGATTATCAGGGCCGGTATCCCGCCGTGCGGCCCGATACCTGCACGTGGGACATCGGGTTCCCGCTGCTTTTCAAAATGCCGGGCAGCCACTGGATGCTGTTGACCGAAGCGGCCGTTTACGGCGCGTCGTATTCGGCCGGACATGTGAAAGCCGCCGGCGGATCGTTCCGGATCGCGCTGGGCGGCGGCGGATATGTGCAGTCGACGCTGCCCTGGACGACGCCGTGGCGGGTCATCATGGCGGGGACGCTCAAGACCATTTTCGAATCCACCCTCGTGCAGGACCTGAATCCGCCGAATGAAATCGCCGATACCTCCTGGATACGTCCGGGCAAAATCGCCTGGTCGTGGCTTACCAGCGGCGTCAGCCTTGATGGACAAAAGGCATTCATCGCTTTTGCTTCACAAATGGGATGGGACTATGTGCTGGTGGACGAGGGATGGCAGGACTCGTGGGTGCCCGATCTCGTCAGCTACGGCGCGGCGCGCAACGTGGGCATCATCCTCTGGTACGGGTGGCTGTCGGGCTCGGGCGAACAGGCAAACCAGGCAAGGCTTACGCAATGTCAATCGTGGGGCGTCAAAGGGGTCAAAGTCGATTTTACGGGCAGCGACAACGAAGACGCCATGAAGTTTTATGATTACTTCACCCAGGACGCGATAGGCCGCAAACAGATGGTCCTGTGGCACGGCACCACCTTGCCCCGCGGGCAGGAGCGTCGCTGGCCGAACATCATGTCGTGGGAAGCGGTCGCCGGCGAGGAAGAGGGGTGGACCGGCCGTAGCCCGACGCATAAGTGCACGCTGCCGTTTACCCGCAACGTAGTCGGGCCCATGGATCCGACGCATATCGTTTTCAGCAGAAAAGGCGATTCCCTCAGCGCCGCGTTTGAGCTTTCATTATCGGTCATCGATGAATCCGGATGGTTCTGCTATGGCGACAATCCGGGCGGCTTCAAGGCGTATCCGCCGGCAATGGAATTTCTCAAACGCGTGCCGGTCCGGTGGGACGAGACGCGGCTTGTCGAAGGATACCCAGGCCAGTATCTCTGTGTCGCGCGGCGCAGCGGCGGCGATTGGTATCTGGGCGCCATCAATGCGCGGCAAGCGCGGCACATCGCGGTCCCCTTGACATTTCTCACTGCCGGCCGCGGCTATCAGGCGAGCGCCTTCAGCGGCTCGGGATGGGACTCGATCCAGACGCGGCAGCGGACCTGGACGGCGGACTCGGTTATTGACATTCCGCTATCCCTTGGCGCGGGATTCTGCGCGCGCATCACGCCTGCCTCGCCCGCGGGTACCTTGACGGCATGCGAACGCTTCATCCCGGCAATCCCGGGGCCCATGCGGCTTTACACCCTCAAAGGACAGGCTATCGGGAAGAATCGCGATGCCTGGCGGCGTTGTTCCGCGGCCGCGTATGTGATGCAGGCGGAAAACGAGCATGGCTTCTCCCGTCCAGCGAGGGTGATCATGGGGACGCGGTGATTCCCAGGCCCCGCGGCCGGGTCGCTCCCAAGCGAGTAGAGAAAGCAAAAAGACTTATGGCGCTCCGTCCCTGAACACATCATGATCGGCGACATACCGGTGAAAACCGACGGCGACGGGAACATACCGGGGAAGATCACGCTTGTTGACAAGGGGTCTGTACAGCGCCCGCCGGCGCGTCCGTTGGCGGAGAGGCTGGCGCTGTAGCCTCGAGAAATCGGAACGAATCGGCCCCGTGAGGGATCCCTGAAGACACCGGGATCAGGGCGTTTGATGCGAGTACGGAGCCTGAGGCGGCCGCCATTGTGGGGCGAGTATCAATTCCAACTGCGTCAGGATCATCACCTCGTTCTCCGTTGCACGGTGAACCGGTGCAAAGCGGCATTCTCTCCCCGGGCAACGCGCACGACATACGAACCCGGCGCAAGGCGATCCGTGGCGATGGTGACCGTTCCCGATGCGAGCTGCGAGAAAACGAACGCGCCTTTCACATCGACAATCCGCACGCTGAACGGCCGGGAGCCCACCATCGTGACCGATCGTCCGTCGAACAGAATGCGGTCCGGTTCCATCGGCCGCGGTTGGCCGGCGCGGCGGTCGATTGGTGTTGTGTCAATAGCGTGCCAGGCGCCGTTTTCGTCCTCGTACTTGTTGCCGTTGGGGTTGTTCACCGGATCGCTGATCCAGAAATCGCCCGCGCAGTCGCCGCGGCGAATACCGGCCCAACTGTCGCACCGGTCGGCAACGTTGTGCGATGTAAATATCGCAACGCTGTCTTTCCAATTGACCAGCACCTGGTTCCAGGCGTTCATGGAGTAGTTGGAGTTTTCGCACCAGTGAATATCACGGCAGACCCATTTGTCGGAGTTGGTCGACCACCGGACAATCTGTGACCCGCCCATGCCGATGTCGGTCCCGCTCCACTGCTGAAGCTGCGGGTAGCCGGCGTCGGAGACCAGAGTCAGTCCGCCAATTCCATCCCCGGATTCGCCGGAGCGGTGATCCCACTTGCATATAAAAAGCTGCGAATGCCCGGCGTACAAATAGTTGGTGACAAAACTGCCGCTGGCCGAGACGGCATCGTTGCAGCCCGGAAGCGAAGCGCGGGCGGCGGCGGAGAGGATATCGCCGCCCGGCGGGGGAAACGAGTGCGGACGGTTCTCTCCGCCCACGCACGCCGATTTCACCTGGCATCCTGCCCACCGTGCATCGGCGCTCAGGCTCCAGAGATTGAATGCCGGACGCGGAACGGTTGGGTCACAGCCGTCGTCCGACTTGACATAGGTCACAACGCGCTCGTTGACTAGGGTCTGGGTGTGTATCCGCCATATCTGCGCCGAGACCGCAGTGCCGTTGACCTGTTTTCCATTGTATGCGTACGTTGCGACCGCGAATGTCAGAATGGCTATCGCGCCAAATCCCGCTGCCCATCTTCCCCGGTCCCTTGTATCCATCGGTTTCCCCCCCGTGATGGTGATATGGATCTCTCTAAGCCGGTCGCCGTCCATCTACGCGAAAAACACAGACGTTGCCGACTGAATGTCCACCCGATTGGGTCTGTGAGCTGATTATACTACTGCCTGCCATTCTCAGGGTCGGGATTGTCTTACTTCATTATCCTTCGATATGAATGCACCCCAGAGGCCCCCGATTACCATGGGCCTGAAGTAGTCGCCGCCCCATTCAAGATGGTTCTGCATCATCCCCGCCCGAACCTTCCGGTCGTACACATCCTTGACCACGCGCATCGCTTCGGGCTTCAGCCCCATGAGCCACAGGTGAAGCGCGAAGGCATATTCGATCCCGCTCCAACCCTCGAATTGCTGGCGGTTCAACCGGCGCCCGTCGGCGTACCCGCCGTTGACATACGCATATCCGCTCTCGCCCTCGGTATACACGAAACTCTCCTGCGCCGGGTCGATTCGTATCCGGTTGAGCCGCAGGCACGAGCGCAGATGCGACACCACCATCTTGTCGGGCAATACGCCGCCAAGCCCGCACATCCGGCAGTACCAGTCGCCCGTGAGCCCGTCGAGCAGGCACCCCGGGTCTTTGGTTCCCCGGTCGTTGTACAGCATGAAGTATCTCCCGTTCCACAGCTTGCTGATCGCACTTTTCCGGGCGGCGCAGAACAGTCTTTCGCATGCCGGGGCAAACGCCGTATCGTCGAGAACGCGCGCCGCGTGCGCGGCCATGCGAAGCGCAGCCAGCCACAGTGAAGCCATGTAAATCGTGCAGCCTTTCCACCCCCAGTCGTCAAACGTCTGCTCGACTTTCACGCCCGCCAGATCCGGAATCCCGTCGCCGTCGGCGTCTTCGGCCCCGGTCGCTTCGACAGCCTTTTTCATTGACGGATACACTCCGGCCAGGAATTTCCGGTCGTTCCAGAGCGTGTAGTCTCGAAACGCCATGAGCACGAACTGAAGGTTCACGTCTTTGCGCGTGTACGCGTCGATACCGCGGAACGATCCCGTGAACGTATGCGGCGCCCAGCCGCGCTCATCGAAATGATCCCTCGTGTGATGGATGGCCGACCGCTCAAGCTCGGGGAACAGCGACGCGTACAGCCACGACCCATAGTGGGCGACATCGGTGGTCTGAAGCCCGGCGGAGCAGATGCTACCCTCCCACACCCCGAAGGTCCCGTTGGCATCGATCCAGCTTTCCCGCGCAAAGCTTGACAACTGCACGCGGTAGCTGTCGGCAAGCTCAGCCGGCGCGGCCGCGCTGTCGATCGATCGGGAGAACCGCTGTGTTGCCGAAAGAAGCCGCCGCTTATTCCGCGCAACGTAGTCAATCACGCCGTCGCATGAGCCGAACTGTGTTCCGTGGAAAGCGGTTCGACTGCTGGTCGACAAGGGCGTTCTGGTTACGTCGCCGCCGCGAAAGATCGCCGTTTCACCTGCAATCCGGGGGTTATCGGGTCCGGCGGCCTGCTCCGCAAGCTCTGCCGATCGGCTTGAGAAGACAATCGAAGGGCGCATTGCCGACGGGACCTACAAGGCCGGCAGACCGCTGCCCAAGATTGACTTCTTCGTGGTGTCGGAGCAGGTTTCGCCCCACACGGTCTTGCGCGCACTCAATCGTCTCGAAAAGAACGGCATCGTACACGTCCGCAACCGGAAACGGTACGCCGGCCCTCGCTCCAGCTCCACCGCAAGGCCGCATGTCCGGTCCGATTCCTGGCCGGTTGTGATTCTTCTCCTGGCGGATTCCGGCCGGTGGCGCGGCCTGGTGCAGCATACGTTCAACGAGACATTCATGGGTCCACTCAAGAGCGAACTGGCCCAGCACACGATTGAGATGTTCCCCGCTGCCTGGACACCGGGCGCTGAACCCAATCTCGAAAGTATTCCCACCGGAATCGACGAAATCTCGGAACGAATCAGAACCCTGGGCCAGCGATACGCGGGAACGTTTGTTTTCTGCACCTTCCCCGAAGAAGAGCGCCTTGACACATGGATCTCCCCACTGTGCAGATTCGGCAAGCCGGTGGTCTACCTTGACAGTACAGATACCGGCGGGCAGGTCAGCAGAGCCGGGTCACGAATGAGATCGTGCTACTACCGGCTGCATCCGGATGAAACCGGCGCATGCCGTCTGGCCCTCAACGAGTTGCATCGCATGGGTCACCGCACCGTGGGTATCCACGGTCACGCGCGAAACGCCTGGACCCTCAGACGCACGCGGATACTCCAGTCGGTAGCGCCGCAAGTCTCTCCCGACATGCGTGTTGTGCTCTGCGGCCCCGAAGAGCCTTTCTGGGATCCGTTTGGCGTCGAGCGACCGTTTCAAGGCGCGGTGTCGATCATTCTGGCGGAACATCCCGACCTTGACAGCATGGATACCTGCGAGATTCGCCGTGTGCTGTTCGAGAAGACGCCTTCAATGACCCGGCTTCTCAAGGACCACTCCCCCACTGCGCTGATCGGCCTGAGCGACGGCATGACGCGTGAGTACTACTACTGGCTCAAGGCAGCCGGATTCGAGATTCCCCGCGACATCTCATTTATCTCCTTCGATAACGCAACCGAATCAATCATGCTTCCAGTGTCCACCATCGATTTCGGCCTCGGGCGGCTTGGCTACCTGGCTGCCCACCTGTTTATCGGGGATATCTCGATCCGCGCCGATCGCAAGGGGTTCATTCCCGGACCATGCACGCTGGTGGACAGAGGGTCTGTTGGGAAACCCGCCCCAACCGGCGCCTGAGCCCCTGACCGGAAGCAAGATCCGGTCTCAAGTTGCTTCCAACGGCAAACTTGCGCGTCCGACAAACAGGTTCGGGTATGATACGCTGGCGCACAAGATGCCCATCATGGTCGGGTTCAATGTGCCGGCATTTCGCATACTGGATGTCCTCGCCTGCGAGATGGAATGGTACGGCATGACCTACCCCAACAGCTATGCCACCGTGGAGCGGAGTATTCAGCCCTTGCCGGCGTCGACCCAGAACCCCACGGATCTGCCCGACAGCAGTTACCGCGAGCGGGACAACGTCAAGTGGTCCATCTACGCATCAAAGACATTCGGCAATCGCGTGCGCATCTGTTTTCAGGCGGCCCGGGACCATGTCCGTAACGAAACGCCCTTTGCGCAGAGCTTTGACCGGAAGGAAGCGTTCCGCGACAAGCACGGATGGTCGTGGATGGCGAAGCTGGGGGTGCTGTTTTGAGATGGTGGCTCAACTGCTCCGTGCGCCATGGAGAGCCGGCAAAGGAAGTTCTGATCTTTCGGGTCGCTCATTCAACGATGAGCCGGTCCGGTCGTGGATCGCTGCACGATCGCACTTGCCAGCCGGAGCCAATTGGCGAAGGAGGAAAACGCCAGTGAGATTTATTGCCCCGGCCCTTGATTTTAGCCTTTTGAGCAGCCATTTTGGTCAATGATGTGAGCCGGGCGGGGAAGGAGAGCGGCCACGCGAGGCTTGAATCTGAACGGATGTAAAGAGGACTTCTTCATACGCCCGCCCCGCCCCCGGGAAATCAAACTTCCAGCCACTGGGAAGGAAAGCTGGTGCACGGGGAGGATGGCGGGGAGCGATGGGTGCGGGCGTCGGCGCCTTTGCGTTCCGGCATTTCAGCCCTATGCGGCCGATCAATCCCATTTCCGCAACAGGCTTTCAAGCTGTTTTTCAAAGAAGTGCTTTGACCAGAGGTCAAGCATCGGCTGGCTTCGTGCGGGCACGAAACGGGCGACGTCCTCGCGCGCGGCTTTCCAGTCGATCTCCCCGATTTTTTTCCCGATCGCCCGGGCAAACCAGTCGCGATCGACCACGAGCGGTGTGCCCGCCCATGGACCGGATTGCCGGAAAGCGTTCTGCATATGCGGAAAATTAATAGCTGCGCCTTTTGATACGTACCAGGCGAAGTCGTACCAGTCTCGGCCTTTCAGATATTCCCTGCACAATAACGCGTGCGTCTTCGTCGCAAAGGATGTTTCCAGTGTCTGGATGGTGACTGCCGCGGCCTCGGGAAAGACCAGGTAATTGATCTCCGCCGCTGAACCGGCTGGGGGATTGGTATCGACTTCCAGCTTGATCCTTGCTTTCTTGGGTGTACCGCTGCTGTGGACCACGAGCTGAAGTATTCCGCCCATGGCATCGGTCTTACAAAACGCTTTCTTGACGGTTGCGTCAACGCCTGATTTATCGATTACCTCGGCTTTGATTCCCCGCAGGCCCATGTCGCTCTGGATCTTGTCAAGATACTGCCCCCAATTGAAACCGGCGGCCGGCGCTTTCAAGGCGAAATCCAGGTCCTCGGAGAAGCGATCGAGGCCGCGGAAAATCCGCAGGCATGTTCCCCCGTGAAGCTCAGCTAGCGAAAAGAACCCGGCGCGGGAAAGGCTTACCAGCACGAGTTCCTGCAGGATCTCATGGACCACGTTCCATTTTTCAAGTTCGGACGCCGCCCCGTATTCCCGGATTCGCTGTGCGAAAACTTCTTCGATCATGGATGTACCTCTTCTTGAAGCATGTCCAGATATTCTCTCACCCGGCGGTTCCCGAATGCCCGGCGCACCCGGGACAATTCATCAGTATCTATGCGCAGCAGATCGTCCGAGTCAATTCGTATTGATTCGGTAAGGAACCGAATGCCGCCCTTCTTTGTCGTAACCTCGTTACGAACATATACGAGATCGGCGATGGCCCGTGCCGGACCGGCAATATAGGCCCATACTCCTTCTTCCACTTTGACATTCTGTACACCTGTCAAGAACGGCCTACAGAGAATTCGACGGAAGGCGAATCGGCCGAACCCGTTTGATGACTCTTTGGAGCGTACAGAGATCCCACTGACAACCTGATGCACTGTCTCCGGGATCATCCGGTGGAAAGCCAGCGCTGTTTCCATGGTTACGTAGGAGGGTCCATGAATCAATGCGGCAATTGAGAACGGATGAGGATCCCTGTCTCGAAATCCGCGCGCCAGGCAGTATGCGCCCGGGGCAATGCGGATGATATCTTTGCTGCGAAGCGCTTTATTAAGCAATGCCTGCTTTGCTCCCGGCGAGGCATCGGGGAACAGGGCATCAATCACCTGCCTATCGAATAGACCTGCCGGCGGACGGAGATGCCAGACTTTTTCGGTAAGCGTTTGCATTCTGGCCAGCAACTCCCTTTGGTAGTGTCATAATATACCACTATTTTAATAAAAATGCAATTAATTTGCTAAATAAGCAAGTTTTATGCAATATTTATCGGCGGAGAGGGTATCCCGGAAGCAATTGAAAAACCTGCGCAATGAAGGGCGGTCATGGGCAAAGTCAATGCAGGGCGAATAGTCTCGAACACGCCTGTGAATAGCCGCAAAAATTGCCTGTGGAGCCAGGTTTGAACTGATTGGTCTTTGCCGGAACGTGGAACATGCTGTTCGAAAGCTCCACGCTGCTCGTTTCGTTGCTTCCAGGCATTGAGGTGACACCCATCCGATCACGCGATGGATGGATCCGCATGAATGCAGGATTGCCTGGTATCCATGCGCATTGTCGGTGAAACGCCTGAACCAGGGCATGATGAATTCGTCGAATTGATCGAGACCGCGTGCCCGATCTCGTCGGCTACGGCGCGGCGCGCAACGTGGGCATCATCCTCTGGTACGGGTGGCTGTCGGGCTCGGGCGAACAGGCAAACCAGGCAAGGCTTACGCAATGTCAATCGTGGGGCGTCAAAGGGGTCAAAGTCGATTTTACGGGCAGCGACAACGAAGACGCCATGAAGTTTTACGATTACTTCACCAGAGACGCGATAGGCCGCAAACAGATGGTCCTGTGGCACGGTACCACCCTGCCCCGCGGGCAGGAGCGGCGATTGGTATCTGGGCGCCATCAATGCTCGGAAAGCGCGGCACATCGCGGGCCCCTTGACATTTTTCACTGCCGGCCGCGGCTATCAGACGAGCGCCTTCGGCGGCTCGGGATGGGATTCGATCCAGGCGCGGCAGCGGACCTGGACGGCGGACTCGGTTATTGACATTCCGCTATCCCTTGGCGCGGGATTCTGCGCGCGCATCACGCCTGCCTCGCCCGTTGGATCATTAACAGCATTCGAGCGTTCCATCCCGACAATCCCGGGGACCGCCCGGTTTTACACCGCCAAAGGACAGGCAATCGGGAAGAATCGCGATGCCTGGCGGCATTGTTCCGCGGCCGTGTATGTGACGCAGGCGGAAAACGAGCATGGCTTCTCCCGTCCAGCGAGGGTGATCATGGGGATGCGGTGATTCCCAGGCCCCGCGGCCGGATCGCTCCCAAGCGAGTAGAGAAAGCAAAAAGACTTATGGCGCTCCGTCCCTGAGCAGCGGGCACTATCGCAAGGCGAAAAATCATCCATCCCGCGGAACTGCAATTGACCCGCGGTCAATGAAGGTACACCTTCCCCTGACGCATCCGCTTTTGTCAAACTGCATCGGGATGTCCCCGAGCAGCAGATGCGCTGCCAGGTATCCGAGCTGCCCCAGTCCGAAGTCAATGGTTGACACGGGAAATATTTCCGACTCGGGAATATTATCAAAGGAAACCATCGAAAGCCTTTGCGGCACGCGAATGCCCGCGCTTCTGCACCAGAAGTAGTGCTGGCAGGCCATGCGGTCGTTGGCGGAAATCAGAGCGGTGGCGCCCTGCTTGAGCATTGATGCCATGGAAGGGGTTGCCGCAAGCAGCCGGCGTTGCGCGGAAGCGATCAAGCTTCGAGCTGAGCGGACGGCGGCAAAGCGATCGGCTGCAGTCCGGTAGAGGTCCGCGGGCGTTTCGTTGAATGTCAGCCAGACCGGCTCCTCCTGCGCCGCGGTCACTAACTTCACATTAGGGAAATCGCGTTCGACGATCGATTGCGCGGTCTGCAAACGCCGCAGCAACCAGTCCGGGCTGCGCTTCCCAAGAGTGGGGAACCCGATACTGCGATGACCGGCCGCGGCAAGCCTGCCGATTGCCATGGTTACGGCCGCATGTTCGTCCAGGGCCATGCGGTGAAAGCGCAAACCGTCGTCTCTGGCAATCGTATCAAGATCGTCGCGATTTCCGGCGCCATCCAGATACGCGACCGGGCGTTTTCCCGCGGAAATTTCGCGCACGATTGCGGAAATCGCGTCCCGGCCGGCAAAGCTGTCGGCGATGATGGCCCCGAGCAGCCGGTCTCCATGCTCATGAATGGCTTGACGAACGCCATCGACGCCGCAGAGCGCCGGCGGATACCCCCGCCCGGTCTTTTCCGTCAATATGAGAAGCAGTCGCACATTGTGAATGGCGCATTCGGTGCGCAGCATGGTAATGAAGGGCGCCAGGAAGAAGTTATTGAAAAGTTCATACCAGTCCCCTTGGCTGGGAACGACAACCAGGATGAAGCGCGGCGGCACGGTCTTTTTCTCGCGCGCAGGGACCGGCGAGGGACCGGCGATCCAGCGCTTTCCCTGCTTATGGATGCAATTGCGCGATTGCAGAATCGCGAAAGCGTCCGCGACCGTTGAGCAGGCGACCGCATGCGTGCGAAGGAAAACGTCAAATTTCGGCAACGGCTGGCGCGCGCGATACACGCCGTCGAGGATATCCCGGTATATCAAGGAAGCGAGAGTCGCCGCCGCGCCTGGTCTGGATTCTCCCGCGGCTTCGATTTTTGTGCCGCGCCTGACGCGAATCAATCCCTCATTGGCCAGCTCGCGAACCGCTTTCCACATGGTTCGGTAGGAGACGCCGTTTTGCCGGGCCAGGATCCTCACTGAAGGAAGAACGTGTAATTGGCCGCTCTTCAATTGAGCACGAAGGCGGGCGGCGATGGTGGCGTGCATTGGATCCATGCTCCAAAGATAATCAGCGGAGAAGTTAAAAAGCAAATTGTGCGGATTTCCCGGTGCTGGTACCGTACATTAATGGCAATCGATCGTCTTTTAATCCTTACAAGGGGGCAGTATGATCAGAGTTCGGGACAAGCTGTGCATCGCGCTCATTCTGGCCGCGGCGCCGATGACGATTTTCGCCTATAATGGGAAGAACGTCAATGCGAAAGCCGTTTCCATCCAATGGATCCAGGCTGGATGGGAGTATCCGAATCCCAAATGCGGGGAGAATGACTTTTTTGACGATGGGTCCATCTGTGTTTATACTATTCAGAACGCAAAGGTGACGCATGTTGATACGGTTTATGACCGCACGCAAGGACTTGCGGATGCCGTTGCCTTTGATCTGACCGGAACGCGAATTGCATTCCTGCGTACCAGCCGGGCGCCTGCCGCATCGGGCGGCTCCTGCGTAACCGCAAATGGAGGGAAAAACACCATTTCCATTATCAATGCCGATGGAACCGGACTCACTAACCTTTGCGAACTGCCTGCCCGCCCGTTTTCGGGTGAGTGCTGGCTTCTTGACTGGCCGGCAGGGGAATGGATCTACTATGAGTACCCAAAACCTGACGGGTCTTCGAAGATCGAAATCTGGAAAGTGAATGCAACGACCAAAGAAAATGTTCAGGTATGCAGTTGGGGTTTGGCAGCCTGCTACTTCCGCAGGTTCACCCTGGACCTGACGGCGACCCACATGGCGGCGCAAATACTTGATGGCGGATGCAGCTATAACACCGTATTCAATTTTCCCGGCACCTGCAACCTTGCAGCGGACCAGATCTGCGGCCGTCCGGGCTGCAACATTGCCATTTCGCCAAGCGGACAGATGACCGCCGGGTATATGGGCGGGCACGACCACTGCGGCATCAACTGGGGTGTCGGGACTTCGCATCAGGCCTGCTATGACGTGGTGACCGACTTGACGCTTGCGAATCAGAATTCGTGGGCCGCCCCTGAACAGGTCGGCATCGATGCCGAACATATCAAATGGGCCCGCAACTCCGACAAATGGGTGCTGCAGGAGGTCGGCTGGTTCGGCCATGCAGCGCAACTCTCTCTGGGCAGCAACCAGGTCGTGGGCAACTGGGTCGACCAGGTTTCCATCAACATTTCCAAAAACCCGCCTACTCCCGCGGGTGTCGCCTATCGATGGAACAATTCGACCGGCGACATGTGGATTGACGATCCGGTCAACAATCCGCAGAAAAACAAGTACGAGGATCTGCAGGGTGTATGGCACGAGGCTCCTGGAGCGACCGCTATCGCGGAAAACCACGCGAATCGGTCCGCGGCAAGCGGACTCTCGTTCTCGGTTAGTAAAGGCGGATCGATCCGCGTGACGCTGCCGTTCGCTGCGCTCACGGAGGTGCGGTTGCTCGACACGCGCGGGGCCGTCGTGCGCACCGCACGGGGAGCGCATGAAGCCGTTCTGTCCGCCGCCGGGCTTGCCAAAGGGGTTTATATGATCACGGCGCACTGCGGCAATGCTATTGCCTCAACGCCGATATCCTTGGCGCGATAAAACAGAGGGAATTGCCATTCAGCGCCGGTCGAGCCTGCCGCTCATTTCCAACTCCCCCTCGGAATCGGGCGGCCGGGTGAAACCGGCGTTTTTTTGCGGCGATAACCCGTGCCTAGTTCGCCTTCGCCAGCGTCCCCCGGTTCACCAGCATCACCGGCCCGGCGATAGTGCCGCCGGCATCAGATTCCACCCGGATGTCCCCGATGAAAAGATGGGCCGCCAGATAGCCCAGCCGGGAAAATCCCGTATCGATCGTCGCGATGGGGAAAATGCGAGAGTCGATGATGTTGTCAAAGGAGATGAGCGACATTTTCCCCGGCACGGCAATTTCCGCCGAGAGCAGCCACAGGAAGAGCTTGCGGGCGATGGTATCGTTGAGCGCGATAAGCGCTGTAACCTTCTCATCAAGCAGGGAAGCAAGCGACGGCGTGCTGTCGAGCAGCCGTTTTCGCAGCGAACGCCGTCGCACCACGCCGCCGGACCCGCTCATGGTGGTTTCGAGCCCGAATTCGCTCAGAAAATAGCCGGCGCTGAAGGTCTCCTCCATTTTCCAGAACTGCTCGTTGAGATCGGCGCATACAAGGCGGCATGGAGGATGGACCGCGGCTTGCAGCAATTCGATCCTCCGTTGCGTCCAGGCAAACGCGGGGCTTCCATAGCACGGCAGGCCGATGATGCGGTGGCCATGGGAGGCAAGAACGCGCAACGCCATGGCAACCGCGCCCTGTTCATCGAAATGGCATCGATAGTACTTCTTTGCAATTCCCAGCTCGGTGCGTGTCAGGCGCCGGCCGGTATTATCAAAATCAAAATAGACCACCGGCTTTCCCAGTTTGGAAAGCGACACCAGGTGGTCTTCCAGGTCCGGTACCGTCGCCGGTTGGGCAAAAACGAACGCGCCGCGATAGCGTTTGCCCAGCGCACCGATATGCGCTCGGATTTCGCTGATCCCCGCGGGGACATTCGCGGACGCATCCCCGGATTTTGTATGAAAAATGCCGATGGATAAAAGACAACCGTGCGTATCGATTTCATCGCAGAAGTTCCGCGCAAAGGGCTCCACGAAGTTTACCGAAAAGAAGCCTTCGTAGCTGGTGTCTTCGGCGAACAGCATCATGATGACCGGCGCCTCATGGGCGGCGGAAAAATCGGCGCGGATGACGGATGGCCCGACGATCCATGCTTTCCCTTTTTTATGCACGAGCCCCGCGCGCTGCAAGCCGGACATGGCGGCGGCTATGGTGTTCGGTGAACTGGAATGCCGGGATGCAAGCCAGGCGGTTTTCGGCAGCGGATCACCAATGCGATAGGATCCGTCCTCGATTCCCCGGCGCAGATCGCGGCCCAGCCGATTGACAGCAGGCGACTTCTGCGCGTCGGCATGAGCGACGCTTCCCGCGCGCATCGTCCGGGTCGCGGAAACGCGGACGAGAAACCCCTTGGCGATCAGCAGGTTGACGGCCTTCCAGGCTGTGCGCAACGAAACGCCGGTCTTTGCGGCCAGCGCGGCAATTGAGGGCGGCGGCGTGTCCGGCGATGTAGCGAGCTCGCGCTTCAGTTCTTCGGCGATGCGCGTATAGACCGGGCGACGGCCGCGTTTGGATGGATGTTGCATGGGCGCTCGGGCTATAAGGAAAACCAAGCCTATATAAAAGTAAAAGATGCAATATTGACATAGCAAATATTTCAAATTAATCACATAGCCTCTGCTACATTATGCAGGTCAGGTATAGTTGCGGCACGTTGCTGTTTGGATTCCCAATGATGTTCCTGAAAAGGGGTGGCTATGCGCAAGGCAAAAGACGCCGGCATTTACCGTGATCCCGCTCTCCTCTGTGTTCTGCTGTTGGGATCGCTCAACATTTCACGAGCAGACCTTAAAGTCGGGTCATATTCCTGGGCGCATCACTGGGAATCGGGAAACAATTACGGCGGAACTTCCCGGACGAATCAGTACGGCGGCGGATACAGCCATCTCGATCTCGCGTGGACCTGGACCGTGGAACAGGGGCATACGTATATCCAGAACGATTGGACTACGGTGGCCAATTGCCTGGACGACAATCCTGGCAATTATGCCGGCCACACCGGCACGCAGTACGCCAACTACGCGGTCAAGAAGTACTACCCCAGTCTCTGGACCAGGATCAAGGCCCATTCGGACGCCGGACGATTTGACGGAAGCGAACTCAACTGGCAGGAAGGGTATGCGACGTTCGGGGGCGATGAATACATGCTGCGAAGCAATTACATTTCATATCGCTTCTGTATGGATAATTTTGGATACGCGCCGCTCATCAGCAGCGCCTATGACCTTGACGCGCTTCCATGGACCGTCCCCAAGGTGCAGACCTATATCACCGGCAAATGGCCCGAAAACCCGGCCGGCCTTGGGTTTTACAACCACCATACCGGGGCAGGCGGCATCAGCCGTCCGGCGCAGAATATCGGCAATCCGTTCAAATGGACATCGGATGACGGCTCTACCGTCATAGTCGGCGAGGGTGGCTATTGGGGCGGGGATGGCGGCGGCGCGGAGACCTGCGTTCCGAGCGCGGGCCGTTTTCCCACATTCGCGTCCAAGGTGTTTCAGGAGAACGTCTGGAATTCCCGGATAGCCGACACCTGGAATGACTTCTGTCTGTCAACTACCCTCTGGACAACACGGATGGCGGGGAGCGGCTACAGCCTCTTTTTTTGGGGAACCAAGATGTGCGAAAACCGGCTCCTTGAAGCCGAAAAATTCGCGACCTTTGCGCGCCGGTTCGGCAACGCATATCCCCTTGCCGGCGATTGGTATCTATATGAGGTCTGGGGAGGGCTGATTAAATACAATCAGCACGACATCGCCGACGCCCAGGGTACGCCGTGGCAGACCATTGTCTCCAACACGACCAATCTCAATGTACAAGATGCAATTGTTAACACCTTGAAAGTGGCGGATACCACTCTCAACAAATCCCTTGGCGCGATTTCGGCGAATGTCAATACCGCCGGCAACGGTACGTCGGTCATCGTGTATAATGCGCTTTCATGGCGCCGAACGGATTATGTGATGGTTAAAACCGCAGATCTTGGCTTTTCATCCCCGATCAGTGTGAAAGGACCCGACGGAGCGACCGTGCCGTCGCAAGTTATCAACGACGGAGGCTCGGGCAAGCTCGTGTTTACCGCGGAGAATGTACCCTCCCTTGGTTTTAAGGAATACAAGGCGCTCAATCAGGCCGCCGTCACGCCTGTCTCATCCATCGCCGTTGCGGACCAGAACGGCGTCATTACGATGGAAAATGAATATTGCTCGATAAAGATCAACAAAACAAGCGGCGCCATGACCAGCATGTACGATAAGGTCAACGCCAGGGAGATGCTTGCCGGAGCAGGCAACCAGATCGCCTCAACGACCGCAAGCCCTCTTTTTTGGGATAATTGCTGCAATTTCTACAGCCATGAAACAGGCAACATGCCCGCGACGCTTGCGTATAAAACGCCCACCAGCGTACAATTGGCGGACAGCGGGCCGTCGGTTGCCAGGACCAGGATCCTGTACACTGAAAATGGCGTTTCCTGGGAGCTTTCCCTTATGCTTTTCAACAAGGTCCCCGTGATAACAAGCAGGATGGTGACCTCCAAATTAGTCAAGAATAATGAAATGATTGTCAATTTCGCGCTCAATCCCGCGGTATCGAACGGGACCAAAGAGTGGACGGCGGGTGTTGCCTACGGACATCATAAATATGTCAACCGGGTGGCCGGCACGCCTACCCATAAGTGGGCCAATGTAGCAAACGACGCCAAAAATTACAGCGTAGCCCTTTTGGAAAACAATTGCCTTATCTGGTCGTTCTATGGCGCTGGAGGCGCCAATGATCTGCGTCTCCCGATCATAGCCGAACAAGTCGAGCGGTACGGCACGCACTGGAGCAAAACCGATTGGGAGATGAGCTGGGGCATCTGGGGCCATACCGGCGATTGGACCGATGGTACGGCGCAGAAGGGCTATGAGTTCAACTCGCCACTGATTCCCCGCGTGGAAGCGTCGCATGGCGGGCAATTGCCCAAGGAATATTCGTTCCTCACGCTTGATCCTGAGAACGTCGTTGTCACGGCCGTGAAGGAATGGGAGGGCGAATCGCCCACGCGCGCGGATTCGTTGACCATGCAGGTGCGGTTTTTTGAGATTGACGGAAAAAATACCGATGCGGTTTTCCACTTCCCATCCAACCGCACGGTCTCCGCATGGGAATCAAAAGGCAATGAATATGGGGTATATGGAAATAATCTGCCGGTGACCACGGACGCGGCCGGACAGAAAGTGACGTTCACCATGGGGCACAACCAGATCCGCTCGCTGAAAATCCAGACACCCTATTCCGCAACGCCGGTATGGCGGGACGCGCGGAGCGTCGGCCCTATATCTCGTATGTCAATTAACGCCGGGACAATGCGCCTTTGCAATACCAAAGGGCAGGTCATCTGGCAGGGCGGCGATCTTTCGCAGCTTGGGAAGCTTTCCCGCGCCGATGGGATGTATGTATTGCAGGTGTTGGGCCGGGATGGGAAGTTGATGAGCGTGCGGAAGATCTGGCAATCGTTTCCGCTAAACTTCTAAACATAGTCCGACCCGTATTCCCGCGTATTCCCGTATTCCCGCGTATTCCCGTGACTGCCGGGGAAAGACCGTCTTTGCGCAGAGAATATTCGTTGCCGCGGGCTCCGCTCGCACAATGCCGATTTTCGGAGGCTCCGATGCACCGCCTTCGGGCATATACCTGGTGCGGGTTTCGGGCCATGGAACGCGCGTTGTGCGCGAGATGCAGATTGCGCGATAGCAGGCGAGGCGTGGATTTGGCTCCCGATCCAGGTGGAGGGACATCCCGCCTCTGGTATATGCGCAAGCCCTTTCTGCATCATCACTGCCCGGTATTCGAGATTATCGCGAAACCCCATACGATATGGTATAATTGAATATGCGTGGGGACAAACACCATCCGCAATGTAATTGGGACGGCATCACTCTAAGGGGGGGGGGCCTATGATGAAAATCGCACGATTGATGGCCATCACCTGCCTGCTTTCCGGCGCGATATGCGTTATCGGCGCCTATAACGGCAAGCTTCTCAAAGCCAAAGCGGTCTCGGTGCAATGGCGGCACGGCTGGCAGAATTGGGCCGGCATGTGCTGCGAATGCTACAATTCGTTTCCCATGGGCAGCATTGTGGTTTACACGATAGTAGATTCCAGAGTCACCCATGCCGATACCATCTACCGACGCGAACTGGGATTGGCGGAATATCCGGCGTTCAATCTTTCGGGAACGAAGATCGCCTTTTATCGCAGCAGTACGGCGCCCGCGGCCACCGGCACCGGCTGCACCACGGTCAATGGGGGAATCAGCTACGTGTCAATCATTAATGCCGATGGAACAGGCCTTGCCAATCTTGTACAGCTCCCCTCCACGCCGGAAGGCTCCGGGAATGGGAACGAAATAATTCCCCTCGACTGGCCGGCAGGCAATTGGATTTACTATGAGCGAACGCACGATCCGGCGGACATTATCGGCGGGGCATCTTCAAGCGTCGATATCTGGCGGGTCAATGCCGCCACGAGTGCAGCGCAAAAGGTGACCAACTTCACCACTTCCGGCGGCGGGGAAATCAAATGTACGTACTTTCGCCGTTTTTCCCTCAATCTTAAAGCCAGCTATATGGCGGCCCAGACCATGACCAAATATGGCTGCTCCGCCGACGTGGGCGCCTGGTCCGGCGGCAATTCCATCCTTTCGTTTCCCGCGGGCCAGTGCGTGGGCTACCGCAACGCCTGCAATATTTCCATCTCCCCCAGCGGGCAGGTCGTTGCCTCCTATTTCGCGGGATGGCATGATGATTTACAGATCGGAACACCCGATTACAGCAAGGGATTCACCTGCTATTCGATCGGCAACGACGTTTCGAGCGTGGGCCTCAAGCAGGTCTCCGTGCAGATCCAACGGGACCTCGTTCCATGGACGGGAGGAGAATTCGTCGGCCAGGGGGCCGAATTGATCCGCTGGGCGGTCAATTCCGACAAATGGGTGATGCAGGAGATCGGCATGTACAAGGACGGCCATGCGGGATACAATGCCGACGGCAGCAATCAGATCCTCTGCAACTTCGTCGACTCCGTTGCCATCAATATTTCAAAGAACACGGTGCCGCCGCATAACAGTCCCAATGATGCACAGACCGCGCCCGACGGCACCATGTTCTGGAACAATTGCGCCGGCGACTTGTGGGTTGACGATGCGATAAACAATCCCAACGGCAACCGCTATGAGGACCTTAAAGGGATCTGGCATCCCGGGGACAGCACCGCTGTCATTGAGGCTGCGCGCGTATTGTCCATGGCGATAGAGTTCCGGCTCGAAGCCGGCCGTCTGTTGTGCGTGCGCCTTCCGCGACAAGCGGCGTCGGAGGTTTCCCTGGCCGATATCCGCGGCGTATCGATCATGCGCATGACGGCGTGCGGCGCGTTGCGCGTGTCGCTTGCAGACCGCGCGGCCGGCGCGTATTTCGTGACCGTCAGGAATGGCGGTGCGAGGGTGACCGCGAGGATCGTGCTGCGATAGCCGTTGGTCCGGCAGGGGTACGATGAGGCGCGCTATTTCGCCGGGCCCAGGGTCGCGGTATGATTCAATCGCGGGGCCACGGTGATCGTCCGGTTCTTGTCCGGCCGTATGGCCAGGTCGCCCAGCAGCGCGTGGAATCCCCTGAATGCAAGATTGTCGAAACCGAAGTTGACCGATGATATTGCATAGGGATACAGCGTCTCGATGCGGTCGTCGTAGGAGATGATGGACATTTTTTTCGGCACGTCGATGCCGGCATCGCTCAACCAGCGGTAGAGCCTTCCGGCCATGCGGTCGGAGAGTGATATCAGCGCCGTCACCGGGTGCGCGGTGAGAAATGGGCCCACCAGGGCGATCATGGTGATCAGCTCCTTGTCGGCATCGGGCAGATGATCAAAGCGCGCGCTGGTTTTGTGGGTTGCTTCAAGAAGATCGGCTAATTTGGACATCGCCGGTTCGCGGCTGAGGACATCGAGGACCGCGCCGACACTCGTATCCGGTTTGATCCGCAAAAGCGGTTCGATATCATTGCAGCTTGTCAAGGTCAACTTCCAGGGAAGGCGTTGCGCGGCCCGCCGCAATCCCGCGATCCGCCCGGTAAGCCAGCTATATTGCTTGCCGCTCCACGGCAATCCGATGTTGCGATGGCCTTGTTGCGCCAGTTGCGTCAATACCAGCGTATCGAGCGCCAGGCCGCTGAACGCGCAGCGGACAAAACGGTCGCTTTTTTTCAGACGGGCAACCAGACGACGATACTCTTCGGCAAACGGTCCTCTATCTCCGTTTTCGTCAATATCGAACCAGAGCACCGGTTTTTTAAGCGAAACCAGCCAGGATATCCAGCCACCGAGACTTTCATCAAGGGCCGCTTGCACATCGGAGGCATTCACCGCTACCAGAATGCCGATGCACCTATCTCCAAGCTTCTCGATAGTCCGCTGGATTTGAGATCTTCCCGATGCGATATCGGGCAGGGTGTGCCCCTCCTCCATGTGCGCAAGCACCGGACAGATCCCCATATTGGTCGTTTCACGCATGAAGGAGGCGAAGAAGGGGGAAGACCAGTGATGGCTGAGCGATGCCTGCCATTTCTTTGCATTCAGGTGCAGGAGAAGCAGGCATTTTGCCGTTTGACCGGAAGGGCGCGCACGGACATCATCTCGTGCGCCAACATGGAAATGCCGTCCTTTTCTGTGAATGTATCCCTGCTCCTGAAGAGTATGGCAGGCCCGGCACACCGTGTCAATCGCCATGTGCAGTTCGGATGCAAGAGATCCGACCTTGGGCATCATTTCGCCGTGCTTGATCCTGCCGGACTGGATCATCGCCATGATCAGGCCGGCGCACCGGTCTACGGCGCCCGGCCGCGAAACGGGCGATCTGTCCTCTTTGTCAACAGTTGACTCACGGCAAATACGCGCGCGGCGCCCTCTGCAGGTTTTGATCAACCCGCGATTGCCGAGATCTTTGCATGCCCGGTGGGCGATGACGGTGGAGACCCGGTAGTGCCGCGCAATCTCGATGATTGTCGGCAGAAGACTGCTGTCGCCGCGATTGATATAATCGCGTTCGATTGATGCTGCGATTTCGGCTGATAAGGTCACTGGTGCGCCTCTTATAATACTTAATATACTTAAAGATTTCTAAGAGTCAAAATATCAATCTTAGGATTCCTTGCAGCGTATATTAGTGCGTAAGCCAAGGAGGCTGTCATGATGCCCTTATTCCGAAGCACTGCGCTGCATATGTCTCTCACTGCAATCGCAACCTCAAGCCTCTGTGTTTCCGCCCTCCCGACCGACCCGGCGCGGCCGTTGATAATCAATAATTCGGTCTATGCCGCCGACGGCCGAAGGCTGCGCGGCGATCATGTCGATGTCGCATGGAGCGGCAGAGCCCTGAATCCCGCAACATGGAACGAGAAGAAAGACATTCTGTTCAATTGCCGGCGTTTGGACGGCAATAAGCCGCTCAATGAGGGAGGACGCGCAAACGACGAATCGCTCTTTCGCTTGATCGACTCCTGCGTCAATATCGCGTCGCGCTCGGGTCAGTATGTTCTGCTCCTGTATGGCGGGTGTTTTACTGGAGGGGAGCCGCACCAGAAAGAATTCTGGACCATGGCCGCCCCCCGCTACAAAGATCGGACCCATGTAATCTTCTGCCTGAAGAATGAGCCAAGTCTTGCCTGGGTTACCTCATCGGTTAATAATAGCACCTATACATGTTCGGCTGCTCTGGCCAACCTTGTCCGCTCGCTGGCGCCCAACACCATGATTTGGCCTTTCAGCACTCCAGACGGAGTATTTCCCGTTATTTTCTATGCCGCTTTCGATACTGCTCATCAATACCTGTTTAAAACGAAATGGGACTGGAGCAACGCGGCAGTTGCCTTTCATGGCTATGCGGGCATGGACAATATCGATTCATTGCATAAATATTATCCGTGCGTGGAGGATGAAGTACCCGATGCAGGAGATCCTGCCTATCCTCAGAACGGCGGATATTGGCAAAACGGTCTGATGGAGCGCGAACGGGTCGCCTGGAACTACTACCAGGGAAAGAGACCCTGGGATGCGACGGCGTTGAAAACCGCCGCGGTCAGCGGGGGATACGCCTGGTGGATTGACCCTGTTATGGGTGTCTATCCCGATGGAAAGGTCAATACCAGATCCCTTTCTTTCGTAGTCAAGCCCGGGTCCAACCTTGACGCCCAAATCGCAAGAGTGACGAATGAAGGCGGAGCGGTTCTACCCGATGTTGCCGTCAGCGTCACATACAAACAAGGAACCGGCTGGTTATCCGTCCAGCGTTCAGGCAGCGGCAACCTGCAAATGCTGTCAAACAGCGTATCCACCGCCCAGCTTTCCCCGGGTGTATTTCAGGCGGTTGTCACTGTTCAGGCGACATCCGCCAAACCGGATACGGCGAGCTACACCGTAACGCTCGATGCTCGCGCTGCACAGGTTTTCAGCGCGATACGCATTGAGCCTTCGTCAACGGCAGTGCAGCCTTCGTCGACCCGCCAGTTCCGGGCCATTGCCGCAGACCAGTACAGCGATTCTCTGGAGAATCAGCCTGCCATTACCTGGGCCGCCAAGTCCGGTGGCGCCGTGAATGCATCGGGGCTCTTTACCGCCGGACCCATAGGGGGAACTTTCTCCGTGACCGCACAAGCAGCCGTGTCGGGCATCACCAGACAACAGGATGCACTGGTAAATATCACTTCTCAGTTCAGCACTCTTACCAAGGTCCGGTTATATCCCCGGTCGGGCCTGGCCGCACGCATGGTCTGGAGCGTGATTGAAGGCAGCAACAGCATGGATGGTCCCTATACGGAACTGGCTCGAATAACCACTCCTCCTGCCGAAAATCAATGGCGCGAGATCGCTCTCTTGACCAAAGGAAATTGGTATCGGTATGTTCGCTACTACAACTATGGAAGCAACTGCAACGTGGCTGAACTCGAGCTCTATTTCGGCGCACAGAAGGCCGTTGGAACTCCATTCGGATCTCCCGGTTCGTGGGGGAATTCCGGCAACGATTATCGGAAGGCCCTTGACGGAAACACCGCGACGTTTTTCGATGCGCCGACTCACGATGGATATGCAGGACTTGATCTGGCCGAATACATAGTTGGATTGCGGGAAGAATCCGTCAAGTCAATTGATAAACGGCAAGCGCTACCGAAGCTTCAGGGCACAACCATGGCGCTGCCCGAGGGCGTTTCAGACCTTCGTATCATGAATTGCACGGGAGCAGTTGTTTATAACAAGAAACTTTCCGGGCCCGGAAGCCTTGATGCGTCATTCCTGAAAAAGGGATTCTTTGTCATGACTCTTCGAGTGAAAAATGAAGCCGCACGACTGGTATTCATTCGTTTCTGACGGTCATTCCATCAGTAATTCGATCAACCCAATAAAAGGAGGCTACAATG
>Ga0315289_10003276_pt1 | contig 24577 bp, 23 predicted proteins | sample YL17G11_40_MG_FD_203452 | JGI IMG/M metagenome (GOLD analysis project Ga0315289, IMG submission 203452) | Sediment microbial communities from Yellowstone Lake, YNP, Wyoming, USA - YL17G11_40 | ecosystem: Environmental > Aquatic > Freshwater > Lake > Sediment | place: USA: Wyoming | collected...
TGGGGGAGTCCATCAGCGATGAATCCGCCCCGCCCGACCAGGCCCTGCTGGAGGCCTCGAACTCGCCCATCGTCCGGTCGCTGCTGGAGAAGCTGGAGCCCCGCGAGCGGCGGATTCTGGAGCTGCGCTACGGCCTGGACGGCTATGAGGGGCCGCCGCGGACGTTCAAGGAGATTGGCGCCATTATCGGTCTGACCCGCGAGCGCGTCCGCCAGCTCGAGAAGAAGGCCCTGGCCGACCTCCGCGGCCTGGCCGAGCACCTGGTGTGACGACCTGCGGGAGCTTGACCTGATTGTCCCTTCGGTGCACACCACGGCACTTACCCCTCCTGACAGATGCCCGCGGGCCAGGGATGCTCGGGATTAGGTTACTGTTTGGGAAAGGCCTTGTGGGCTTCCTTAAGGAACTTGAGGAAGGCTTCTCCGGAAAGATCAAAACCCTCTTTGATGCGCAAATACAAGCGGTCGGTCTGCTCGTTGCGGTTCTCTACAAGGACCGAACTGGGCAGGCCCAGCTTCTCGGACAGGGACTCTTCGGTGTCGAACTTCTTCACCCCAAGCAGCTCAGCCACGTGGTCCGCTGAGAGGGAGCCTTTCCTTAGGAGGAAGTCGAGTCGCAGCGTGTGCGAGCGAGTGACGACGGCCAGCCAGATAGAGTTGTTGATCCTGTATGCCACGTAGTATTTCTGGTTCCACCGCGGACCATCGAGATCGAAGTTGTCTCTCAAGAGGTCGTCCAGCTTGAGGAACATCTCTCGGGTCTGTGGGCTGCACCGCTGGTTGAGGTGCCACGACTGCCCATCGGATGTCCAAGGGGACGCGCCATCCTTGGGTTTGCCGGTGTCGGCAAACTTGCTGACCGGCAATGGCACGATGATCGCTGGCTCGATAAGGATGCTATCTCCCTCCTTGTACGCACGAACCTCCACAACCTTGATGTCGATGCTATGTTCGCGAAGCCACAGCGCGACGCTGCCAAGCTTGTCCCGGACATCTGAGCCGACGATGATGAGGCGTTGATCAACATTCAATTCGGGTGTCTCATCAACACCAGCGTCCGAGCAGAACTCCTCGTACATGGCATTGAAATTGAACTCCGGCTCGCTAGTCTTCCCGAGGAAGTTACGGGCTTGTCGCTCGAAGTCCTCGAATCGCCACTTGGCGATGTAACTGGCGTAACGAAGGGCTTGGACATCGACCGGGTCCTTTAGCTCGCCCCGCTTCAGTTCGATGACCACTGAGTTACCGGCCGTGTCCAAGGCCAGAACGTCTAGGCGGTCTCGGATGTCTGGAATGAGCACTTGGCGGCCGACGATGAGCAATGGCTCGCCAAGGATGTCGGGGGTGGCAACAATCCAGTCCTCGAAATCCGCCTCCAGCAGCTTCTCCTTCCTCGGCTGCGTTTGCGGAACGACCACCGGGCCTTTGTCCGTTATCTTCCACAGCGCCATTGCTTACCCCTTCATGGAAGCGTACCCAACCCATGCGAGGCGGGCAGGCTTGCCCGCGCAACGTCCGTGCCTCAATCCTTCACCGCCGCGACGACCAGCTTCATCGCCTGGTTGTGCGGCTGCTCGGGGTCGCCGGGTTCCTGCTGCTTGCCCCAGAGGCTGTTGGCGGCCGCCACGACCAAGCCCATCGACGGGAACATGGTCGTCTGATACTTGCCCCACAGGCCGTTGGCCTGGAAGGCGTCGTACGGCGCCGCGGGCCAGTGCAGGGCGGCGGCCTTGGGCGCCAGCGTGTTGAACCACCAGTTGGACCCGTAGATGCCCGGGCCGTTCTTGGTCTGATTGACCCCGCCGCCGTAGCTGGTGATGGGCAGGTAGTCATTGGTTGAATCCTTGCCCGACACCGTGCGGGGCAGGTCCACCGGCACGTCGGGGCGGCAATGCTGGTCGAACAGGCGGCGAGGCAGCAGTTGCCGCTCGCCCCATCGCCCGCGGTTGAGCCAGAACCACCCGATGCGGGCGAAGTCCTGCACGCTGAGGCGCACGCCATGGGTGTTGTGTTCCTTGGAGAAAACGCTGTCGCTGTCGAACTGCAATGGGCCCAGCCGATGGGGCTGCATGGTGGCCTCGCCCAGCGGGCCGCCGAACACGCGGTCCAGCGTCTGGCCGTAGAGCTGGATGGCGTAGTCGTTGTACCCGTAGGCCTTGCCGGGCTCTTCGGCGCAGGCGTACCCGCTGGTCATGTCGGCCAGGTGGCGGAACGTCATCGTGCGGTCCTTCTCGATGAAGTTCCAGCCGAAGTTGCCCACCAGGTCATCGACGCCCTTGAGCTTGCCCTCGGCGACGGCAAACAGCAGCATCGTCGACATCACGGGCTTGGCAGCGCTGGCCCAGCCGTGGCGGACCTCCTGGTCGCCCCACGTGTAGCAGAGGTAACCGTGGCGGACGACCGCGCCGCTGCCGCCGGTCTTGGCGGCCAACTGGTCCAGGAATTGCGGGTCCAGCCCCATCTGCTGGGGACTGCGCTGCTCCCACTGCTTGGCGGGAAAGACGATGGACGGCGCGGTCATGGCGGGTCTCCTTGGGATCGGCAGCCTGGCAAAGGCCGCAGTGTAGCCGCCGGCACCGGGCGCGGCAAGGGCGGGCGGCGCGGAACGGGTTTGGCTTGACGCGGCCCGAGGTTTGCGTATCCTTAGCGTCCAGCTACGGCTTGCGGCCGGCCGGAGCGGGGAAGGCTCAGCCGCCAATGGACAGCCAGGAATCCACAAACAGCCGCGGCGGCTCACTGGGCAAGGCCCGCGTGGCGCTGCGCGGGCTGGGGCGGGTGGTGTTGGGGCCACGGGTGCTCCCGCTGGTGGCGACGGCGCTGGCGGGCCTGGTAATGTTCTCCCTGTCGCGGGCAATCCTGGTGCTGGCGCGGCTGGAGAGCATCGAGACGCTCCAGGGCGCCCATATCGCCAACTGCTTCCTGGTGGGCCTGCGGTTCGACGCCATTGTCGTCGGCTACGGTCTGTTGCCGCTGGCGGTGGTGCTGGGCCTGCTGCCGGGGCGTCGCCTCGCCGGGCCGGGGGCGCGGCGGTGGGTGGGCGCCTGTTGCGCCGCCCTGTTGACCGTGGCGGCGGCCATGGAGGTGGTGGGGTCGGCGTACTTCCTGCATAGCGGCCTGCGGCCCAGCGCGCAGGCGATCGGGCATTTCGGCCATTTCCGCGAGTGCGCCCTGTATATCTGGCGGACGTATCCGGTGCTTCTCATTGTGGGCGGGTGGGCCGGACTGTTCCTGTTGCTGCGATGGGCGATCGCGCGGCTGACCTGGCCCGCGGACGCCGACGACCGCCTCCCGCTATGGGCGCGGGGGGTGCTGACGGCCGTCCTGGTGAGCCTGTGCGTGCTAGGCTGCCGGGGCGGGGTGGACCACGAGCCGCTGCGTCTGGGCTCGGCGTATTTCAGCACCAACCGGATGATCAGCCAGTTGACCATGAACAACTTCTGCACGGTGCTGCGGGCCGCCCGGCAGAGCCTTAATGAGGAGCGCGGCGACCGGGAGGTCTTTGACCTGCCCTCGCCCGGTCCGGCGGCCGCCATGGTGGCCGGCATGCTCCAGCAGAAGACCCAGGTCGCCCTGGGCGCGCCGCAGAACCCCCTGTGGCGCGGCTGCGACACCGGCAAACCCATGGCCGAGTACAACGTGGTGGTCATCCTTATGGAGTCGATGGCCGGCAAGTACGTCGGGCTGTCGGGCTACCAGCCGTCGCAGACGCCGAACCTGGACGCCCTGGCGGCCCAGGGGCTGCGGCTGGACCGCCTGTACGCCGTGGGTCCGCGGACCAATCGCGGGCTGGTGGGCGTGCTGTGCGGGCATCCGGACGTGGGCGGGGTGTCGGTGCTTCACCGGCCAAGCGCGGTGGGCCGGTTCCTGACGCTGCCGGGGATCTTCCAGCGGCGCGGCTACCGCACATTGTTCGTCTATGGCGGAGACCCCGAGTTCGACAACATGCGGAAGTTCTTCAGCCGGGGGGGCATCGACGAGTTCGTGGTTCCGCCCGCCCGCCAGATCGAGGGCCAGATGGGCAACTGGGGCCAGAGCGACGAACAGACCTTCACCCTGGCGCATGATGCGTTCGAGGCGATGGGAGATCGCAAGTTCTTCGCCGTGATCCTCACCGTCTCCAACCACGAGCCCTTCGACATCCCGCCGGGGCGGGTACCCTTGGTCCAAGGCCGGCCCGAGCAGGTTGGGCCGCTCAACGGCGTTCGGTACGCGGACTGGGCGCTGGGCGAATACTTCCGCCTGGCGCGGCGAAGCGAATACTTCGAGCGGACGATCTTCGTGCTGGTGGCCGACCACGGATGCGACTTCGACGGCCAGCGCCTGCTGGACGTGCCGGGGTACCGCGTGCCGTGCGTGATCTACGCCCCGGGGATCGTCAAGCCCGGCGTCGTCAGCGCCACGGCCAGCCAGACCGACATTGCCCCCACGCTGCTGGGCCTGCTGGGCGGGCGGTACGAGCACGGCTTCATGGGCCGCGACCTGCTGTCGGTGGAGGCCAAGGACGGCTTTGCCCTCCTGCGCGAGGAGGACCGCCTGGCGTTCATCCGCGGCGACGTGGTGGCCGTCCTGCCTCCGCGCCGCGAGTTGGTGCTGTTCAAGCTGAGCGCCCATGGCATGACGCCGCTGTCGGCGCAGCTATTGGGCGGGCAAGACCGCCAGATGCTGCGCCTACAGATGCTCTCGTTCTGCGCCACGGCCGATTACCTTTACGAGGCGGGGGCCTATCGGGACCCGGACCTGGTCCGCAACGACGTGGCGCGCCGCTGACGGGCGCGACGGCGGTTTTGACAGCGACGCCGGCGCGAATTATCCTGTGTCTGGACCCAAATTCCTAGGGGACCGAACATGCTGGACATCCGCAAGTACATCCGTGACGTGGTGGATTTTCCTAAGAAAGGCATCGTCTTCAAGGACATCACCCCGCTGGTGGGCGATCCCCGGGCGCTGTCACAGACGGTCGAGGAACTGGCCCGGCCGTTTGCCAAGGCCGGCGTGGAGAAAGTGGCGGCCATCGAGGCGCGGGGGTTTATCTTCGGGGCGCTGGTGGCCCAGCGGCTGGGGGCGGGGCTGGCGCCCATGCGCAAGCCCGGCAAGCTGCCGGCCAAGACCGTGGCCGCCCGTTATAACCTGGAGTACGGGACCGACAGCATCGAGATGCACGCCGACGCGTTTGCCCCAGGGACCAAGGTGCTGATCGTCGACGACGTGCTGGCCACCGGCGGGACGCTGGCGGCGGCGTGCGAACTGGTCCGCAAGCTGGGGGGACAGGTGGTGGGCGTGGCCTGCGTGATCGAGCTGAGCTTCCTTCATGGTCGGCAGAAGCTCGCCGGCCAGCAGGTCCACTCGCTGCTCCAGGTGGAGTCGGAGACTTAGCCCGGGCGTCGCACAGCCTGCGTGGGCGTGCTACCGCGGGACGGACGGGTAGACTTCCACCGGCACATCGTGGCCCACCGCCTCGCGCACGTGCTGGGCGATCCGCTCCAGTTGCTCCGGGGACAGCGGCCCAACGTAATCCTCAGCCGGGGGGCGGGCTGTCGTGTGCAACTGCACCAGCTTGATCCGCCCGCCGGCCGCCAGGATGGACTGTAGGTTCCGGCAGTAGGCGGCGATCTCCTGGGGCGACGGCTCCTGGTCGTTCAGGCGGACTAGGAGCGTCTGGATCACCACCGGCCGGCCCTGGGCCAGGGCGGCGATGTTGGCCAGGATGTGCCGGAGCGTTACGGGCGGGGCGGGGCGGTTGATCCGCTGGAAGTATTCCTGGGTGCCGGCGTCGAGCTTGGCCCAGATTTCCCCGTTGTTGGCGTCGAGGATAGGCAGGGCCCGCCGGACCCGCGGCTGGTCGAGCTGGCTGGCGTTCGTGATGATGACCAGCTTGAGCTGATCGAGGTTCAGGCTGCGCCGGACGTCGGCGGCGATGGCGACGGCCCGGTCGAAGTCGGGCAGACACGTGGGCTCCCCGTCGCCGCTGAGGGCGATGTCGTTGAGCCGCCGCAGCGGGGGCGGTGTGGGGGCGAAGCGCGGGTGCTTCCAGATCTCCCCGCCGGCGGCGTAGCGGGTCAACTCCAGAAGCTCACGCCGAAGTTGGTCTAAGTCGACGTGGTGCAGGTCGCGGCGGACATGCCGGTCGATCTGGCAATAGACGCACGAGTAGTTGCATCGCTTGTCGGGGTTGAGATTGACGCCCAGGCTCAGGCCCTTGGACCGCCGCGCGACCACCGGGTAGACGTAGCGGTAGGCATCAAACTGCCGCCGGTGGTCGGCGGTGACGGGGGGCGGGGGCGCGTCACGATTCTCACTCATCGCCGCGATTATACCGATTCGGCCGGCTGGGGTGCGGGGCAATGAGCTCCTTGCCCTGCATTGCTCAGGCCTGGACATGTGGCACAGCCGCCTTGGCTGTTGATGAAGAAGTAGAATGCGATGGTTCCCCAGGGATTTCCGGCCGAGGGCGGCCGTCGAACTGTCGCCTAAGACGCGCACGTTCTGAGAACGGCTAACCTATCTGAGACGGCGGGCAGGGGCAAGGTCGGTGGGGCCGTCGGCGAGGGGCCGGCCGCGTCGGGTTGCCCATTTTCGTCCCCTGCCTGCTCCATGCGCCGATCCTCCCTTCCCCCGACCGTGCCGACAGGGTGGGGTTTGCAGCAGGGTAGGGTGTGCACGCGCACTGTTTGGGTGCACACCGACTGGTTGTGTGCAGACTCGTCTGCCTTCGGCAGGGAACCCGCACACCTTACGGTGCTGAGCAAGCCGCCCGGCCGTGCGTCGTGGATGTCCGGCTCGCTATAGCCAGGGTCATCGCTTGAGATCGCGTCGGGCAAGTATGCCCGACCTACGGTACTGGCCGTGGCAAGCCCACCGCACCGCGGTGGGGCGCCGTTCGCCTTGGCGCACACGCATGATTGGCCAACTCGTGCCCCAGGGCGATGCCCTGGGCTTGCCGGCGGACGCACCGGCAATCTCGCCCCCGGCCTCTGTCCCCCTCGGCACGCGCGCTGGTGTTGCGCGCGCAGAAACCGGTCCCTCGGACCGGAACCTGCACGCCCTACGAACTGGCCCCGCTCATCATCCACTCCAGGTGCTGCCACTTGACCTTGCGGTAAAGCTTGAGGATCGTAGAGCCCGTGTTGGGGTCTAGCCATCGGACATAGGCGATTCGTCCCCGGTAGTGCTGCCGAGAGTAGAAGAAACCATCAAGAGTGCTATGCCTGCTCTGTTCCGCCGCCGCACGCAGATCGGATTCAAGTTGGGCAACAAAGTCCAGAGGGGCGAAAGTCTCGCCATCACGAACACGAACTCCCGTAATGATCCTTTCTTTCCGGTCCCCTGGCTGATAAATGACCAATTTCCGGGGCCTGACTCGGAATCCGTACTGTTGGAGGATGTTCAGCACCAACTTGGTGAATCGCTTGAGGGGGAAACTGCCCGAGATTGTGATGTCGTCGACGTATCGTGTGTAATTCAGCTTGGCCTGGCGGGCCATTGCCTCCAGCCGCAGGTCAATCGGTCGCACAATCTGGTCGGCGAGCATCGGGCTTGTCGAGACTCCCAAGGGCAGGGAATGCTTCCGCGTGGTCAGCAGGGTCAGGAACCTCGCCACATCGGGAGGGCAGTTTTGCCAGATGAAGAAATCGTACACCTGTTTCCGGTGAATGCTCGGGTAGAAATCTCTGATATCCAACTTGGCGACAAAAGCAGATGCCGCGTGAATGGCCGCGTTTTGCTTGATGGTCCGCCCCTTGATTGCGCCGTAAGCAGCTTCCGACGGAGGCAGGCGCATCAGAAGGCGATCCAGGATTCTCTTCTGCATGTCGGCCAAGCCAGGCTTGGCCATGACAAGACGGCGCGGCTTCCCCTTCACCACGCGCTGGAAATCAACGTACTGCTGCGACGCATGCGAGGCCAGGTCATTGAGTTGTTGCTCGGTGACCCCCAACTGTACGGCGAGGTGCGAGGTGCGACCGATATTAAGGGTCCTTGTCCCGCTCTGGTTTTCCGGCGACACGTTCATTCTGTTTACGATCAACCCTCATCTGCTGTAGCTCATGTATGAGCTGGCGTAACCGTTCGTAATGCTCTCGAATCTCAGGGTTCACTTCCTTGTCAACAGCATTCTCTTCCCACAAGAGAAAGCTGGTGGGAATGTCGAACTCATCGGAGACTTTCCGCAGCAATGACAGACTTGGCTCCGCTTTGTTGTTTTCCAGCAGCGAGAGATAGTTTTGCGATATCCCCAACCGCTGTGCCAAGTCCTTCTGCTGAAGGCCTGCCGCCACGCGTATGAATCTCAGTCCCTTGCCTATATCCACGGTTCTGCACCGATCAGTTTCGGAGTTTTGGAAGTGCTTTTACGCGTCAGTCTTCATTGTCCGACCTACTTCATCCGGCAGCCCCTCCCGAAGGAGGAGAAGACGGTAGGCAATGCCTTCTGCCTCCCGCCACTTGCGTCGCCAGAGCAGGTCATTCATCATGAGGCGGAAACGTTCGAGCACTTCCATACTCGCTGCTCCTGGGTCCTTGGAAACCAGCAGGTCAACTTCCTGACAGATTTCCAGGACGTACTCAATCTCGCGCTTTTCCATGGGTCTCACCTCCTTCCCGTTTTTTCAGGAGCCTCAATGCGAGTGCCCCAACAAGGGGTCACTCCGTCCCGCAAACTGCAGCGGGCAACTGCGGCGGCACCAGGTCCATGACCACCACACTGCCGGCCATGCTGCACTGCTCGTCTGGCCCGCAAAACTTCTTGGCGGCAACTGCCGCCCTTCAGGCCCCTGCGATGCTCCGCAGGAGCAACGGCCAAAACTGCTTAGCCGTGACGTAGGAGGTGAGCCTACGCGAGACGTGCTAACTATACGTGGGGGGTCCTTTGCCCGTCAAGCACAATAGGTTGGGTAAGAGTGAAAATCTTTTCTGTGACTTTGAATAGATTGACTCACAGAGGTATCGCGATACAAGACCCTGCCAGCCATGATGTTACGGTTTATGGGGTGTTGGGGTGGGCGTTTGGCGCCGGGTCAAAGTATCGTTCCCCCGCACGAAACCCCGGGCGGGGGCGGCTGGGCCACACTACTCTAGCAGGTCGCTAGACCGCCCGTTGGGGGTTCGGGTCCTGCCGGGCGCGGGGAAGGAGAGACCGCCGGCGGCTGGTCTGGCCAGCGTCCATCCAGGGCTTCCGTGGCGGCGGGCCTGGAATCGCGTCAATGCCCGCTGTTGTAGTGGCGGATGGCCGCGCGGGTCAGGGCGGTCACGGCGTTGCGCAGGGCTTCCTGGTCCGACTGCCCGTAGCCGTCGCCCGCGGCCACGATGACTCCCGTCTGGACGCTGTACATCCGCAGCCGGAACACGAAGGCGGAATTGCCGGCATCCGCCCCCTCCGGGAAGCCGACCGTGCCGACCCACTTGTCCGGGCTGGAGGTGTCGGTGTCGGCCTCCAAGTTGGCCTCCAGGCCGCCCTGGATGATGTACCTCACGCCGCTGAGCTTGCCGACCACGGCGGCGCTGTCCTTGGCGACCCACTTGGACTGCTCGAACTGAAGCTCGCGGACCACGTCGTTGACGCTCTCGCGTTCCACCACCGTGAAGCAGCGGCTCTCCTGGAGCAGGGAGATGACCTGACGGCGGGCGCGCATCGTGTACCCCGCCGGCTGGGGTTCGCTTTGGAGCTTGACGGGGGCCGCCGGCTGGACGACCGTGCTGGCGCCCTGGGCCTGCGCGCCCTCGCCGGTGGCCACCTTGGCCTCCGTCTGGACGACCACGTTGCGGGCGTCCAGGTCGCCGAAGGGGGTGTCCACCAGGCCGGTGTCGCCGACCCTGGCCAGCGCCACCACGTACTCGTTGCGGAGGGCCTCCTGGACTTGCGGGGCGGCGCCTCCGACGCGGACCTGGTGGTCGTAGGAGTACTGGGCCGGCTGGGCGCCGGCGGCGGGCGGCGCGGGCGGCACGTCCACGCGCGACGGCGGGCCGGCGGGCTGGCATCCGCCCAGCATCGCCACAGCCAGCAAGGCAGCCAGAACTACCCGTGTTTTTGCGGTGTTGCTCATGGTTTGACCCTCGGAGTCATTGGCGCGGCGCGCGTCATTCGGACTCGCGCGGCTCGCGCAGGAAGACCGTGTAATCCACCGGCTGGGACGACAGGGACGTGGTCTCGAAGTACGTCACCTGCCGGTTGGCCATGAACACCGGCTGCCAGTTGGTCTTCTCCAACTCGAACCCGGCCTGGTCGTAGAAAACGACCTGGAAGTCCACCCACAGGTCGTCATCATCCAGGTTCTCCAGGCCCAGCCGGACCTTCAGCAGGCCGCCGGTGGTGCGCTCGGCCACGTGATTCGTGACGCGGAGGTTCTTGCGCAGGGCGTAGGCCTTGGCGATGACCTTTTCCTCCCGCTCCAGAGGCGTTCCCACCTTGGCGGCCACCGGGTGGGGACCGCACCCAGCGGCCAGCGCCAAAATGCCCGCAATCAGCAAGATGACAGGCGTGCGGATGATCGCGATGTTTCTCATGGGTTCTCCATCTTCCTTGTGCCTTGGCGGCGTACCGTCGTCATTCCGGCCCGCCCCAGGCGGCTACTTGTTAACGCCTCCTGACACAGCCTGCTCGAATGCGGGGGTGCAGGGCTGAATCCCCTCCGGCGGAGGGGCGGCCGCATTGGGCGGCTGGTCGGACTTCAGGACAAAGGGCGTGACATTTACCTGTGGGTCCTGGGCGCAGCCTGCCAGGAGCACCACGGCCAGGACCACTCCCATCGCCAGGAGGCCGCAGGTTGCGCTGATGCCCGTGTTGCCAGTCATGACGTTATCCTCGGATTCCGCGTCCGCCTCACCGCCAGATTCGCCCATCCTGGCGGCAAGCGGTGACCATGTCGTCCACCTTCGGTGAGTAGCCCGTCGTCAGCAACGCCACCTGGGCCCAGGCCGTATCGCCCTTGATCCGCACCACCTTCCCCTCGCCCGCCAGGCCCACGTCGTAGTCCGTCATTCGCAGGCAGTTGCCGGGGCAGCCGATCGCCTGGCCCTTGCGGTTGTAGGCCATCGGCTGGTAACGCCAATGGTAGTTGGCGTCGAACCGTTGCTCCGTCGGCCGGTAGAAGTGGCACAGCTTGACGGGGTCGCCGATCTTAAGGCCCGGCAGGTTTGACGCCCGCAGCCGCACCTCCAACACCTTGCCCTTGGCGGTCGTAAAGGCTGAAGCGTCGGCGGGCGCCTTGGGCTTCACGGCCCGCACCTTGTTGATCCGTGTGAACGCGATGGGGCCTTGGACGTTGCAGCGGTCGAACTCGCTGCGAATCAGCACCAGACGCCGCCCCGTCTGCGGGGCAGGCACCTGGTGCCAGACCTGCTCATACCGCGGCAGCTCGTTGCCTGCCTGGTCGTGGAACTTGACCCTGACCGTGTGCGGCCCCGGGGCCACCTGGGCGCTGAGCACGTGAACCTCGTTGGGGAGCATGAAGCAGGTCCGAGTGTCCGCAGTGACCGACCAGCCGCTCTCCACCAGGTCCTGCCCTGAACTGCCCAGCACCACCCCGGCTACCAACGCCAGGGCGAACTTGCTGCCGGCCTTGACCCCCTGGCCGACGTCCTTGGCCGTCCTCGGGACGCCCTGCGACTGCTGGTCCAGGTCCACCAGCTTGGCGGATTTCCCCAGCGGTCTCCCATCCACCCACACGGCGGCCGATGACGGCTCGCAGTACTCGGGGACGATCTCGTCATACTCGCCGTACAGGCCCGTCAGGCGCTTGCCCGGCGCGCGGCCCAGGCAGATCACGAAGACCAAGTTTTCAGCCGCCGCTTGCTCGGCTGACTTGTTTCCGCAACGGCCCAGCGCCTGCCGCGCTGCCTCCATGTCCGTGTCGAGATTGGCCATGCCCAGTCCCCAGTAGGCCAGCGTGAAGTCGTCCCGGCAGTCCTCCTTGCTCATCTTGTCGTTTTCCAGGGCCTTGCGGAAGCCAATGGCGGCGGTCTCATTGTCGCCCAGGGCCAACTGGCAGATTCCGATGAGACTGTTGAGCATGCTGATCTCGTAGCATTCGCCCTTGAAGACCTTTGCCCCCTCCTGCCCCAGGGCCGCGGCGGCGGCTCGGCCCTTCTCGCCCTCGACCTGTCCGGTCATGACGGCCTGGGAGTCCAGCAGGTTCTGCGAAGCCGCGGAGAAATCCCCCAGGGCGGCCTGGATCATCGCGCGATTCGCCGCCAGCATGGCGAAATCGGGGTGGTTCGCCGGGGGCAGCTTGGCAGCTAGATGCTGCCGAAGTTCCTGCTCCAGCGTGGCGTACTTGGAGGCGGGGTGGACGGCGCCGGGACCGGCTTGGCGGGTCTGGGGCGATGCCGTGAACAACCTGGGCAGCTCCGGTTGGGCCGGCTGGCAACCGGCCATCATGCCGGCGGCTGCCGCCAGGAGCAGCAATCGGCACAGCCCCGACCAATTGCGTAGGATGGCCAGTCTCATAGCGACCCTTTCTGTTTGCTCCGCCTCCCCGTGGCGAATCGCAGGCCAATCACCGGTAGATCAGACCGCGCTGATGGTATATCTGCGTCTCGTACTCATCCTCCCAGATGATGGCGCTGGTATGGGCGTCGGTCAGCCGGAACGAGTAGCGGCGGAATATCGTCTTCTCGCTTCCGCCGGCTGCGTTGATGGAACTGATGACGCCGGTCAGGAAGTAGTCGGCTCCCAGGAACTGCCCGCCTTCGCGGGACGACGTCAGGTCGCCGGTGTCCTTGGCTAGCTGCTCCTTGCGAAGTTCCTCGAGGTTCTGGCGATCCAGGAAGGTCACCTTCCCGCCCGAGTGGCGGATCAACAACGTCCGCATCTTCTCAAGGAAGGCCTTCTTATCGACGTAGTCGTTGGACCGGTTCTCGACCGACAGGAACGCCACGGTCGGCGGCTGGCTGGCGTTCTGAATCTGAGGCAATGCGGCGATCGCCCGGGCCATCCGCTGGCCAATCGTCTCGAAATCCTGGACGCTGATCGACGTGGGGTCGGACACGATCTCGCGGCCGACCTCCACCCGTTTGGTCGAGCCGGTGCATCCCGTGGCCAACAAGGCAGCGATGCACACGACCTGAACGCGAAGCCTCATGCCGGGCCTCCTTCCTACTTGCTGTTGCAGCCCGCTGTGAACAGGACACATGCCGATGAAAGGATTAAACAGAGTGCCATGAGGGCGGATTGTAAGCATGTGCCCGGCTGCTGTAAAGCTTGATCTGGCTGACTCAATGAGCGCACGCCACCGTCCCTGACAAGCGGAAAAGGCGAGACCTCCGCCTCCACAGGGCCCGGGCCCTCGGGGGCGGTTGGTCGCACCGGAGCAATACCCTACACGTTACCATCGGGGCCGATGGCGAGGCGTTTGCCTGACAGCCGTTACCGGCCGCGAGTGAATCACCGCGAGATGAGCAGCATGCCCTCGTCGCCTCCGTGGGGTTCACGTAGCGTGTAGCCAGAACGCTCCGGCTGGCTCAGCGGCGCGGTGACGCCGCTACGGTGCGCCTCGAACAAGGCCAGCCGCTTGGGCGCGTCGCGTAACCACGGAGCATGATGGGACATCACCCAGATCGCGCCGCCCGTTGGATGAATGGTGTCTGATCTTGCTGAACCTGCCGGAGCACACAATCGCAGTCGTCCCGCCGGTGCCGCCGACCCAAGACTGGTCGATGATGCGGGCGGATCTCTCTAAGTATTGCACGTCCCACCCCTGCCATGCGCCCAGCGGCATAACCATACCTGGGACCTGAACGTCAAGGGTTTCCCGCAGTGCCGCCGAAGGTCAGGAACCACAGATTTGCGGAGGCGCCCATAGAGTCCCGGAAAGTGCAGCGAACAGTCTGCCCAAAAGTGGTCTCCACGAAGACGAATCGCTCTTCATCCGAACAGTGTTTTACCCGGTGGACTGGGGACGTAGCCGTTGGCGTGAAAGAACCGCACCGCGTCCGCGACGGACGGAAACACCTTCGTGGCCGTCTCGGTGACAAAGGGGGAAGGCGGCGCCTCCGGCCGCCAGATCACGAACACGTCCTTGGCGGCCTCGTGGGCGTGCTGAAGCTCGCGCTCCACGCCGCTGGACAGTCCCGGCCGCCCGCCGGAAAGCCGCGGCACCAGCGAGAGGATCATGTCCGACTGGTCGATGAGCTTGAAGTCGCGGGCGTAGATCTGCCCATCGATGTCGGCCAGGATGTCCAGCAGTTGCGACGTGTCCATGCTGACGCGCTGGGGGCCGGCGCCGATGTCCACGGTCCGCTTGCCTTGGCGCGCCGCCTCCAGGGCCAGGGCGCCCAGGTATTTCTCCTCGACGTCCGCGGGATCAAAGCAGGTGAAGTATCGCTTCATCTGCCGGCGGAAATCGTCAATTTCGGCCTGCACTTCCCGCCCGTCGGCCTCGCCATCGACGTGCGACATGGGGAAGCTCAAGTAGGCTTTGCGGATATGCGGGTAAAAGATCAGGCGCAGCATGGCCGCCGCGGTGGAATCGTCGGCGCCGCGGGCCACGATGTAGAACCGCCCGTGCCCGCGGACGATCTGGCTAAGCAGCTCGGTGGCCAGGATTTCCTCCTCTCGCCAAACGATCAGGTCCTTGAGGCTGTGATCGGCGTGGCCGTCATGGACGAGGCGGCGGTGGACGTCGTCGATGTTGTCCACCATGGCCACGTAGAGGTTGGCGTTGAGGGCCTGCATCTGGTCGTAGTCGAAGGCGTAGAACAGCCCGTGGCGCCAGCGGAAGGTGGCGTGGGTGTTGACCAGCACGTGGGCGTGCCGGGGGCAGGCGGCCAGGATGTCCTTGAACACGCTGCGGCGCAGGGCGGTGAGGCGCCCCAGCGGAAGGTCGAGGATTCTCCCGGCCGGCACGTCGGGGGCCTCGGCGTACATCAGGTCGCCGACGTTGAAGATGGCCAGCTCCTGGCCTTCCTCGGCGGCCAGTTCAGCCACCCGCCGCAGGAACGGCTTCTTGCCCACGCCGACCTGGCCGGTCACCACGATCCGCATGGGGGCGACTGTAGCGGGGGCCTCGCGGGGCGTCAACGACCGGCGGCAATCCGGCGGATGGTCGAGCACGGCGTCCGCCTGGGCGCCAACGGGCTGTTCCTGGCCGGCACGTGCGTCAAGGGGCCTGGATGACCGGCCGGCGACACGGCCTGGCGGAAAGCGTCGCCCGCCTGCACCTGGACCGCGTCGGCGCCAAGCTCACGAAGCTCACGCCCGAGCAGGCCGCGTATATCGGCGTGCCGATGGACGGGCCGTTCAAGCCGGAGCACTACAGGTATTGAGGTTGTAGGGGATTAGGCTGTAGGATATAGGTCGTAGGCTGCAGGCTACAGGCTGGAGGGGTTTGGGCTGTAGGGTTAGAGTTATGGCCTGCATCTCGAAACCGCTTCTAGCCGTAGAGCCGGCAGGTTTGCCCGCGCAATGGGATATCGCCGCTGGATGCGCGAGCAACGAGTTGCTCGCCCTACCGTCTTCCTCAGACTGAAGAATTGGCCGCAAGAACGACATGATCCTAGACCACTTGGACAATCTGACGCTGCCCGACGGCCACCACTTCGGTAACGAGGTGGCGGTACTCCAAAGCTTGGCAGTTGGACTGGACTTTCTCAGCACCCAGATCGCGGGTATCGAGAAGGAGGCATGGAGACGATTCGCCAACAAGGCCCGCGTCCTCTCGTATGGCAACAACCCGATGCTTGCCTGGGTGCCCAAGGACTTGGTTCTGTGTGCCTTCCACTGGTATTCGGTATCGGCCTGCAATTACGTGAGCCTCGTCGGTTGGCTAGCTAAACAGGTTTACCCAACCCGGCCTGAACCGAAAGAGTATGTCAGAGCGGTTATCCCTATCGTGCAGACCTACCGGGACAAAGTGGCCGCCCATTTTGCGAGGGTATTTCCTCGGAAAGATACCCCGGCCACTCTCGATGCCAGCGTTTTGCCTTCTGTCACCTTTTACGATGACGCCTTTTACGTTGGGGCATGGGCAGTGATGAAGACGGTCCAAGGTGTGCCCTCGTCGTCCTGTGACCTTCGCTGGAGCCTAACCAAGACACATGCAGAGCTGACCACGAGGTATTGGCCCGGGCCCGGGGGCAAACCGTGACACCGCGCGACACCGTTAGGCGCAATCCGCGACGCGCTGTTGCTCAAGCTGGTCGAGCCGGTAGGGCGGGCAGGCTTGCCTGCGCAATTGAGGCTGTTGACGTAAGGGGCGATGCGGGCCAGGTCCGCCAGGAGTTGGCGGAAGATCGTCAGCCCCCGCGGCGTGTTGGCGGCGTCGCCGGTGAAGCAGATTACGTCCGGGTTGAAGCGGTCCACCTCCTCCACCAACCGCTTCTCCAGGCGGCCGGTGCGTTCGGAGTGCAGGTCGCTGATGTGGGCGATTCGCACGGGCCGCGAGCCGGTCGGGAGCTTGCCGCAGGGGATCTGGACGTGCGAAACCTCTAGCCAGGCTGGTTCGACGACAAAGCCATAAGCGGCCAGCCGCAGGCCCCCCAGCGCCAGCACGAGCAAGACTTGCCGCGCCCGCACTCGCGCGGGTGGCACAGCCCGGCGGCGGAGGCGGGCGGCAATTTCCGTCCCGACTAACCAGGCCGCCCCCGCGTACACGGCCATCGCCGCCGCCACCACCAGCATCATCGCTGCTGCCTCCTGGATGCTCATAAGACTGCATACCGCCCGCGCCCGGGGCGGGTTCGCGGGATCGGTGTGCCGATTTTAGGTTTGACTGCGGCGGCGGGGACGGCCGATAATAGTCGTCAAGGAACTGCCGATGATCCGTCACCGCGACATCCTGGTACTGGCGGGGCTGCTGCGGCTGGGACTGCGCTGACGGATCGCCGGCTTGAAAACGCTTTGCGGGCCGCGCGATCAAAGGGATTGCGAGGCCCTTCTTGTTTGACGGCCGCGGCGGCTGGCGAGCCGCGCGGCGCTTGCCCACTCAGGCTGGATTGAGGATGATCATGCCAACGTACGATTTCGGCGCCATCGAGAAAAAGTGGCAGGACTACTGGGAGCGGCACGGGACGTTCCACCAGCCTAATCGCGGTGAACCGGGTTTCGTGGACCGGCCCAAGTTGTACGTGCTGGACATGTTCCCGTACCCCTCCGGGGCGGGCCTGCACGTGGGGCACCCCGAGGGCTACACCGCCACGGACATCATCGCCCGCTACGCCCGGATGCGGGGCTACAACGTCCTGCACCCGATGGGCTACGATTCCTTCGGCCTGCCGGCTGAGCAGTACGCCGTCGAGCACGGGGTGCACCCGCGGGAGACGACCGCGCGGAACATCGCCAACATCGAGCGGCAGATCCGGATGTTCGGTTTCTCCTACGACTGGTCGCGGCGGCTGGCCACGACCGACCCGGACTACTATCGCTGGACGCAGTGGATCTTCCTGAGGCTCTTTAACAGTTGGTACGACCCGGAGGCCGACGCCGCCCGACCGATCCGCCAACTCATCAACCGCCTGGAATCGGGCGAGCTGGTGGTGGACATCAACGGCAACGTCCAGCGGACGAACCCGCTGACGCGGGTGCCGGAGTTAAGCCTGACGTACGCCGACCAGGGGACGGTCAAGTTCCACGAGCTCGAGCCCGACCAGCAGCGGCGGCTCATTGACGAGTACCGCCTGGCCTACATGGCCGAGGTGCCGGTCAACTGGTGCCCGATGCTGGGCACGGTGCTGGCCAACGAGGAGGTCACCAACGAAGGCCGGTCCGACCGCGGCGACTACCCGGTCTACCGCCGCGCGCTGAAGCAATGGATGCTCCGCATCACCGCCTACGCCGACCGCCTCGAGCGAGACCTGGCGCTGCTGGACTGGCCCGAACCGATCAAGGTCATGCAGCGCAACTGGATCGGCCAGAGCACCGGCGCCGAGGTGGACTTCCCCCTCCAGCGCGAGGGCGTGGACGACTGGTTCGCCGAGCGGGCCGAGTCGGGGTACCCGGCTGCACCGCAGGACGACGTGATTCGCGTGTACACCACCCGGCCCGACACGCTGTTCGGCGCCACGTACATGGTGCTGGCGCCCGAGCACCCGATGGTCGAGGAGATCACCTCGACCCCGCAGCGCCAGGCGGTGCGGGAATACGTCGCGGCCGCCGCCGGCAAGAGCGATCTGGAGCGCGCCGCCGGGACCAAGCAGAAGACCGGCGTGTTCACCGGCGCCTACGCCATCAACCCCGTCACGCGCAAGCCCATCCCGATCTGGGTGGCCGACTACGTGATGATGGGCTACGGCACCGGCGCGATCATGGCGGTCCCGGCCCACGACACGCGAGACCTGGAGTTCGCGCAGACGTTCCACCTGCCCGTGATTCAGGTGGTCGCGCCCCCGGGCAAGCAGGACTGGCGCGGCTACGTGGACGACGGCACGGCCGTGAACTCCGGCCCGTACGACGGCCTGGCGACGGCGGACTTCAAGCGCCGCGTCACTGAGGACCTGGCCCGCGCGGGCCTGGGCAAAGGGGCGGTCAACTACAAGCTTCGCGATTGGCTTTTCAGCCGCCAACGGTACTGGGGCGAGCCGTTCCCCATCGTGCACTGCCTAGCCTGCGGCGTCGTGGCGCTGCCGGAAGACCAGCTCCCTGTGCTCCTGCCGGACCTGGAGGACTTCAAGCCCCAGGCCAGCCAGGACCCCAACACCCCGCCCCAGCCGCCGCTATCGCGAGCCAGAGACTGGGTACAGACCACCTGCCCCCGCTGCGGCGGGCCTGCCACGCGCGAGCTCAACACGATGCCCCAGTGGGCCGGGAGCTGCTGGTACTACCTGCGATACCTCGACCCGCACAACCAGCAGGTCTTCTGCGACCGCAGGATTGAGAAGTATTGGATGGCCCCTGCCCCGCAAGAGTCGCGGCCGGCCCTCAGCGGCCCGATGGGCGTCGACCTGTACGTGGGCGGGGCCGAGCACGCGGTGCTGCACCTGCTGTACGCGCGGTTCTGGCACAAGGTGCTGTTCGACCTGGGCTACGTCTCCACGCCCGAACCGTTCGGGCGGCTCTTCAACCAGGGCATGATCCGCAGCTATGCCTACCGCGACAGCCGCGGCGTATACGTCGGGTACGAGGACGTGGACCTCTCCGGCGACCAGCCGCGCCACCGCCAGACCGGCCAGGCGCTCACGGAGAACGTGGAGAAGATGTCCAAGAGCCTCAAGAACGTGGTGAATCCCGATGACGTGGTTGCCCAGTATGGGGCCGACACGTTCCGGCTTTACGAGATGTTCATGGGGCCTCTGGAGGCCTCCAAGCCCTGGGTTACGCGCGACGTCCCCGGCGTGCACCGCTTCCTGCACCGCGTCTGGCGGATGATCGCCGGCTCGGACGACCAGCCGTCGATGGTCAGCCAGGCCCAGGCACCGCCCGACCCGCCGGTGGAGAAAGCCCTCCATCGGCTCATCAAGAAGGTGGGCCAAGACATCGAAGCGATGAAGTTCAACACGGCCATCGCGGCCATGATGGAGTTCGCCAACACGGCCTACAAGGCTGGGACGATCAGCCCCGACCAGGCCGGCCGGTTCGTGCAGGTGCTGGCGCCCTTCGCCCCGCATGTCGCCGAGGAGCTTTGGTCGATGCTGGGCCACTCGCAGAGCCTGGCATACGAGCCTTGGCCTGCGCACGACGAAGCGATGATCGCCGAGGCGACCGTCGAGATGGCCGTGCAGGTCAACGGCAAGGTCCGCGCGCGGATCAACGTCCCCGCCGACGCCATCCAGGAGCAGGTGATCGCCGCCGCCCTGGCCGACCCACGGGTCCAGTCGGCCGTGGCGGGCAGGACCATTCTCAAGCAAGTAGTGGTGCCGGGCCGGCTGGTGAGCCTGGTGGTGAAGTAGGGGCGGCGCCGAGACCCCTCGTGCCGCAAGCAGATCTGTAGGGCGTGCACGCATTGGGTTTGCGTGCACACGCGGCAGTCTCCAGCGCGTATGATATGAGCATCATGCCTCGACGGTCTGCGAAATCCAAGGCGGCGTTCGAGCGGGCCTCCAAGGTGCTGGTGGGCGGGGTGAACTCGCCCGTGCGGGCCTTCACGGCCGTGGGCGGGGCGCCCCCCTTTATCGCTTCCGCCAGCGGCTCTACCGTCACGGACATCGACAATAACACCTACACCGACTATGTCGGCGGCTACGGCCCGATGATCCTGGGCCACGCCTGCGAGCCGGTGGTTTCGGCCATCACCAAAGCGATCCATCACGGCACCTGCTACGGCGCGCCGACCGAGTTGGAGACGCAATTGGCTGAGGCCATCGTCACGGCCATGCCGTCGGTCCAGAAGGTGCGGTTTGTCAGTTCCGGCACCGAGGCGGCTATGACCGCCCTGCGCCTGGCGCGCGGCGCGACGGGCCGGCCGATGGTGGTCAAGTTTGCCGGCTGCTACCACGGCCATTGCGACAGCCTGCTGGTGCAGGCCGGCAGCGGCGCCACCACGCTGGGCGTGCCCAGCTCGCCCGGGGTGCCCGCCGGCGCGACAGACGACACGCTGCTAGCGCGATACAACGACGTGGACAGCGTAGCGGTGCTGCTGGAGGCCCATCGCGGGCAGGTGGCGGCCGTGCTGGTCGAGCCGGTGGCGGGGAACATGGGTGTCGTGCCCCCCGTTGACGGCTTTCTGACGGGCCTGCGGGACCTGTGCGACGGCCACGGTGTGCTGTTGATCTTTGACGAGGTTATGACGGGCTTCCGCGTGGCGCTGGGCGGGGCGCAGGAGCGCTACGGCGTGCGGGCCGACCTGACGCTACTGGGCAAGATCATAGGCGGCGGACTGCCCGTGGGGGCCGTGGGCGGACCGGCCCACCTGATGGACCAGCTTGCCCCCGCCGGGCCGATCTATCAGGCCGGAACGCTTTCGGGCAACCCGGCGGCCATGGCGGCCGGACTGGCGACGCTCCAGGAACTGCACCAGGACGGCCTCTATGAAAGGCTCGAGGTGCACAGCGCCCGGCTGGAGCAGGGGCTGGCCCAGGCCGCCCAACAGGCCGGTCTGGCCGGGCAGGTCTGCATCAACCGCGTAGCCAGCATGCTCACGTGTTTCTTCACGGCCGGTCCCGTCCGTGACTACGCGGGCGCCACCGCCGGCAACACCCGCGCCTTTGCCGCGTATTTCCAGGCCATGCTTCAGCGAGGCGCGTACCTAGCGCCCAGCCAGTTCGAGGCGATGTTCGTCAGCGCCGCGCATAGCCAGGCCGACATCGACATGACGGTCGCAGCCGCCCGGGAGGCGATGGCCGGGGCGGCGGCGCTTATGAAATCGTCGGTAGGCCGCCGATAAGACAAGAATCACTGTTTGGATCATGGAAAGGGATAACCATGGACCCCACGTATCTCCCCACGTCGGAATATGCCCGGGCGATGCAGACGCTGCGCGCGGGCAAGAGCGTGTTCTGGTGGCTGATCCTGCTGTCGATCCTCGTGCAAGTTGCCGCGTTCGTGGCGGTGAACTTCGTCGGCGTGCTCGATGCGACGCACCAGCGGGCGCAGGCCGAACCGGCCACGGCCCCCGCGGTGCTTCCGGCGGCGGACCAGGCCCCCGCGGCCGCGGAGAACCCGGCTGAACAAGAAACGCACCAGGCGGCGGAGATAGAGGTGTTGATGCCGCGTCCCGACCGCCGGGCCCAGATCTGGGAGTTTTCGCTGCACTGGTCGCTGGCGGCCACCAAGTTCCTGGCGTTCATCTGCGCGCTGATCCTGGTGATCCTGGGGACGTACCACGTGCAGCTATCGCTGGTGGGCCGGCTGGGCGGGGCGGCGGGCTTTACCCGGGCCTTGATGTGGGCGTTGGTGCTGCTGGCCCTGCTGACCCCCTGGCAGCAGGTCTTTGACCGCTCCTTCGTCAGCGGCGCCCTATACAACCTGACCGACCTGGAGAGCCAAACCCGCGACATTCGCTGGGGCGTTGGCCTTGAGGCGCCGACCCTCTGGCAGCAGATCATCTACTACACTCGATTCCTGGCCTTCCCGATCGTTGCCGGGCTGGTGGCGCTGGTGGTCCACTCCCGGCTAAGGCAGGGCTACCGATCGATGGTGATGATCGAACCGACCTAGCGCGCGGTTTGAGCCAGCGCGCTGCATACATGCAGGCCGCCTGGATCCTCCGCCAGGCGGCCTGTTGCTGCGCGAGGGGCTGTTTTTGCGCGGGAAATCCACTGGGCCGCGTCGTATAGGAAGGTAAATGGAAAGGATATCGACCATGCGAAACCAAACCCTGGTAGTCCTTGCGATGCTGATAGCTTCCCCCCTAGCCACGTGCCTTGCGGCGGCCCCCGGAGAACCAGCCGGTATGCCGCTCCCGGGCCAACAGACCCAGCCGCGTGCTCCCAAGGCCGCCTGGGATTACGTGTTCTCGTCGCTGGATTTCGAGAAAGCGTCTCTGGACGACGTGGTGAGGTTCCTGCGGGAAACATCGGGGCTGAACATCGTGATGCTCTGGCCGCCCGGCCAAACAGGTGAAGGCATTGAGGTAAGCGGCCTGCATGGGAAGAATATGAGTCTGCCCCAGGTCCTGGAGATCCTGGAAAGATCGTTGGGGATCGATTACAAGGTCGTCAAGGGCCTTAGCCCCGTGATCCAGATCACCCTGCCATATTTCGAGAAGGTGGTGCAGGTCTACGATTTGGGACCGGCGATCAGCCGGTTGATGACAGAGCCTGCGTTTGCGCGGATGGAAGACCCCGATGTCCGCCTAATCGCTGTTACTGACAATCTCCTAAAGCTGCTCACATCCGTGGCTGAGTTGGCGGGACCCGGCAAACCGTTCCTTCAGATCCACAAGGAAAGCTCCTTGCTGGTGGCTAGGGCCACGCAGGCGCAACAAGAAGGGATCTCGCAGGTCCTCGATCAGTTGACCAAGTCCCAGGAGCAGGCCAAGAAGGACCAACAGCTTGAGGAACGGCAGAAGAAAGCGTCATCGTGGGAGTCGCTAAGCTATGCGCGCCAGAAGTTGGAACAAGCAAGGCTGGAACTGGAGCAGGAACTGACCGAGCTGAGAAAACAGAATGAGGCCTTGCGGGCGGAAATGGAACGACTCGTAGCCCAATTGGCCCGGGAGGCGGCACCCGAGGTGCCCAAGCAGCCCCAGTAGGATGGTCCATGCTCGACGGCATCAGCCGGCTGACAGCCGCAATGGCAGCCGGTGAGCCCGGGGCCATAGAGTCCTTCTACCGGAGCTATTTCGATTGGCTCTACCGCCAGGCCCTTCAGGCCACCGGCCGCGACGAGTCCTTCTGTCTGGACGTCGTGCAGGAGGCCGTGCTCCGCATTCTGCGGACCGTCCGGCGGGCACAGTCGGAGGCCCAGTTGCGGGCCTGGTTGCGCCTGGTGGTTCGGACGACCGCCTACGACATGCTCAAGTCGGAAGGCCGTCGCGAGCGCCGGGAACACGTCGTAGCGCTGGGGCAGCGGCAGGCCCAGCCGCCCCCCGAGGACACCCAGAGGCTCCAGTGGTTGGAGCAGGAGATTGCCCAACTGGACCCTCGGCTGGTGGAGCTGATCGACATGCGGTTTGGCCGCGGCTGGACGCTGGCCCGCATCGGCTCGGTCCTGGGGCTTAGCACCAGCACGGTGAACGGGCGGTTGCGGCGCGCCCTGCGGCGGCTGTCGCATCGCGCCAGAGAGGACGGCCATGTCTGAGGAACATCTCGAATTGTCTCATCATGGACAGCAGAGGAAGGATCGCATTCTCCATCTGGCGCTGGCCCAGGGCCGGAGACGACGGCGGCGGCACCAGGTGATCCGGGCCGCCGGGGTCCTGGCGGGGTTGGTGCTGGCGGCGGGCGTTCTCACGGTTTGGACCCGGCCGGGCCTGCCCCCCGGCCCGATGGCGGGCCCGCCGCCTCAGCCGCCGGTTGTGACGCCTTCGCCTGATACCTCAACGGCGTCGATCGCCAGTCAAGACCCCGTTGTGGCGCAGCGTGACAGGACTGCCGGCGGCAGCCCGCGGCCTGTTGGCAGCCGTACGACGGTGGAGTTTCTGGACGACAGGCAACTGGTGGAGACGCTCGCGCAGGCCAGTATCCCGGTCTGCGTGATCCGCGTGCGGGGGGAATGCCAGGTCTACTACGCAGACCCCCAGTCCGGCATGCTGCGCAGCACCCGCCGATCGCCGAGCGGATAATCGCCCGCCGCAGATGAGGGTTCCTGCAATCCGTCGGCTCGCGGCGGCTGGGCAGCCGCCAGTACCACCGGCTGAATTTCCGCTCCCTCCACAGCGTCCCGGGGGCCGGGGGGGCGGAACTGTCAAACGGACTGTCAAACGGCTTGCGGTCCCCGGCGGGGCTTTCATCGTCAGGCATCGCGTAATTGGCTTGATTCACAGTCATTTATGATTGGCCCGGGCGGGAGTTGAACCCGCACGGCCCTTGCGGGCCAAGGGATTTTAAGACCCTTGCGTCTGCCGATTCCGCCACCGGGCCGGAGAATGCCGGCATCGTACCAGATCGGCGAGCCGCCGGCTATCTGCTAAGATGGGAACGTCCGCCACGGGTGCATTAACGTTTTGGTGAAAGGCGCAAAAGGGTAGCCTCTCTGTTGGTATTGGGACAAAGTCAGGGAGGACTACCCATGCAGGACGAAGAGTTGATTGACCAAATGGTACAGCGGCTGGGGC
>Ga0315289_10003278_pt1 | contig 24572 bp, 21 predicted proteins | sample YL17G11_40_MG_FD_203452 | JGI IMG/M metagenome (GOLD analysis project Ga0315289, IMG submission 203452) | Sediment microbial communities from Yellowstone Lake, YNP, Wyoming, USA - YL17G11_40 | ecosystem: Environmental > Aquatic > Freshwater > Lake > Sediment | place: USA: Wyoming | collected...
TTTATCAGATGTTAGAATCGTTATCCCGCCATTATAAATTTGACATCTATACCCCTTTCAAAAGGCTTCCGAGACAAGTTCAGGAGGTTGTCCTGTATGGTTCGGGTGATGAGAAAATCAGGTTCTTCTATGAGGATGGAGAGAAAAGGTTCTACTATGAGAAAGAGTTTGAAGGAGTGGTAAACAACTTAGAAAGGAGATACCGGGAGACTGATTCCAATGCAGTAAGAGAGGAGCTGGAACGGTATATGAACAATCGCCCCTGCCCAGAGTGTAACGGGGCAAGGCTGAAAAAGGAAAGCCTCTTTGTTAAGATTAATGGCAAGTCCATTTACCATTACACCTGTATGTCCGTTAAAGAGGGGCTTGAGGTCTTTTCACGATTACAATTGAATGCGCGTGAGCAGGAAATCGCCCAGAGGGTCTTGAAGGAGATCAGGGAAAGACTTAAGTTCCTGTCAGATGTGGGTGTTGAATACCTGACCCTTGATCGGGCATCTGCCACCCTTTCTGGCGGCGAGGGTCAGAGGATAAGGCTGGCCACCCAGATAGGATCCAGCCTGGTTGGGGTCTTATACATATTAGATGAACCAAGCATTGGACTCCATCAGCGTGATAACATTCGTTTACTGAACACCTTGAAGAGGCTTCGGGATCTCGGCAACACCGTCCTGGTGGTAGAACACGATGAAAACACCATCTTATCCTCCGACTATGTGATTGACATGGGGCCGGGTGCAGGAAGAGAAGGCGGAAAAGTGGTTTTTTCCGGTACCCCTCAGGAAATCCTAAAATCAGAAGAATCTCTGACCGGGAAGTATCTCTCGAAAAAGCTTCAGATCCCCATCCCCCTGAAGAGGAGAAGGCCTGATAAAAGGTTCTTAACCATTCGAGGGGCAAAAGAGAACAACCTGAGGGATATTACCATAAAGATTCCTATCGGGCTTTTCACCTGCGTTACTGGTGTTTCAGGTTCGGGCAAGAGCAGTCTGGTGATTGACACCCTCTATCGAGCTTTAGCCCAGAGGCTTTACCAGTCGAAGGAGCCAGCGGGAAAGGTTGATACAATCGAAGGTTTGGAGCACATCGATAAGGTAATCGATATCGATCAGTCTCCCATTGGAAGGACACCCCGCTCCAATCCAGCCACCTATACCGGCCTTTTTACTCATGTCCGCGACCTTTTCTCGCAAATTCCCGAATCAAAGGCAAGGGGGTATAAACCAGGGAGATACAGCTTCAATGTAAAAGGCGGGAGGTGCGAAGCCTGCAGCGGGGATGGGATTGTTAAGATCGAGATGCACTTTCTTCCTGATGTGTTTGTCACCTGCGATGTGTGCAAGGGGAAGAGATACAATCGAGAGACTTTGGAGATTACTTATAAAGGGAAAAATATTGCTGGAGTCCTCGATATGACAGTAAATGAAGCGATGATCTTCTTAGAGAATATTCCCTTAGTGAAGTCAAAACTCAAGACCCTCTCTGATGTGGGTCTGGACTATATCAAACTTGGTCAGTCTGCAACCACCCTTTCTGGTGGTGAAGCACAGCGGGTTAAGTTGTCAAAGGAATTGAGCAAGCGCAGTACCGGCAGAACCCTCTATATCCTGGATGAACCTACCACAGGGTTGCATTTTGCAGATATCCATAAACTCCTCGAGGTGTTGAACCGTCTCGCTGATATGGGTAATACCATCGTAGTAATCGAACACAATCTTGAAGTTATCAAGACCGCCGACTACATTATTGACCTCGGTCCAGAAGGTGGAGACAGGGGAGGGGAGGTTGTGGCTGTAGGAACCCCCGAAGAGGTGGCTGTAGCAGAGAAATCTTTTACCGGCCAGTTTTTAAAGGGTGCTTTAAGATTTGCCAATAATTCTTAAAAATTTACCTTGCTTTATCACCAGTTTTGGATAAAATACAACATTCGTTAGCACTCATATTAACAGAGTGCTAATATGGTGGCGATTTTTAAAAGCGGGAGGTGATCAGGTTAAGATTGAAAGAAGATAAAAAGCAAATATTTGTTATGAGAGTTTTATGTTTGGAATAAAAGTTTTTCATAAAAAGGAGGATGAGGCGCTATGAAGATAAGGCCATTACAGGACAGAGTTATTGTAAAACGGATTGAAGAGGAAGAGAAGACAAAGGGAGGAATCATCATACCCGATACTGCTAAAGAGAAACCCTCTGAGGGTAAGGTAATTGCTGTAGGCGCGGGGAAAGTTACCGACGATGGAAAGAAGCTTCCAATGGATGTCAAGGTTGGTGACAGGGTACTTTTCGGGAAATATTCCGGGATGGAAATAAAGATTGAAGGTGAAGAGCATCTGATCATGAGGGAAGATGATATTATGGGCATAGTGGAATAATGACGAAACTACCGAATAAATATTGTAAAGGAGGAATGAAGGTATGGCAAAGGAGATAAGGTTTGAACAGGATGCACGGTCAGCCATCTTAAAGGGGGTTAATACCCTGGCTGATGCGGTCAAAATTACACTGGGGCCTAAGGGGAGAAATGTAATATTGGAAAAGAGTTTCGGTTCTCCTACCGTCACAAAGGATGGGGTGACTGTAGCCAAAGAGATCGAGCTTGAGGACAAGTTTGAGAACATAGGTGCCCAGATGGTCAAGGAGGTCGCAAGTAAGACCAGTGATGTGGCTGGGGATGGTACCACAACTGCCACAGTCCTTGCCCAGGCCATCTATCGTGAGGGTGCCAAACTGGTAGCTGCTGGCCATAATCCCATGGAAGTCAAAAAAGGCATTGATAAGGCGGTTGAGGTGGTGGTGCAAGAGCTTAAGAACCAGAGCAAACCAACCAAGGATCGTAAGGAGATTGCCCAGGTAGGAACCATCTCAGCCAACAATGATGAGACAATAGGCAACATTATTGCCGAGGCCATGGACAAGGTGGGAAAGGAAGGGGTTATCACCGTTGAAGAGGCCAAAGGGATGGAAACCACCTTAGAGATCGTTGAAGGTATGCAGTTTGACCGGGGTTATCTATCACCCTACTTTGTCACTGATGCAGAGAGAATGGAAGTGGTACTTGAGGAACCTTACATCCTTCTTCACGAAAAAAAGATCAGCAGCATGAAGGATCTGCTTCCCATCCTCGAACAGGTAGCTCGAAGTGGTAAACCCTTCCTTTTGATTGCAGAAGATCTCGAAGGAGAAGCCCTGGCTACATTGGTTGTGAATAAACTGAGGGGAACTCTGAAGTGCGCAGCGGTAAAGGCTCCGGGATTCGGGGATCGTAGAAAGGCCATGCTGGAAGATATTGCCGTTCTAACTGGTGGAAAGATGATTGCTGAGGATCTGGGGATCAAGTTGGAGAGCCTCAAACTGACTGATCTGGGACAGGCCAAGAGGATCACCATTGATAAGGACAATACCACCATCGTTGAAGGCAAAGGGAAGAGGTCCGACATTGAAGGGAGGATCAAACAGATCCGGACCCAGATTGAGGATACTACCTCCGATTATGATCGGGAAAAGCTTCAGGAGAGACTGGCAAAGCTGGTTGGAGGAGTGGCAGTGATCAATGTGGGTGCTGCTACTGAGACTGAAATGAAGGAAAAGAAGGCCAGGGTAGAAGATGCCCTCCATGCCACTCGGGCTGCCGTGGAAGAAGGTGTTGTACCTGGAGGTGGTGTTGCTTATTTAAGGGCCATCCCTGCCTTAAATAAACTTAAGCTCGAGGGTGAACAGCAGTTAGGGATCGAGCTGGTCAAAAAGGCATTGGAAGAACCTATCCGCTGGATTGCCAAAAATGCCGGGCATGACGGCTCCATCGTGGTAGAGAAGGTCAAGAATGAAAAGGGTGGATTTGGTTTCAATGCCCAGACAGAGGTGTTCGAAGATCTTGTACAGACAGGGGTTATTGACCCAACGAAGGTTGCGAGGTGTGCCGTTCAGAATGCCTCGAGTGTCGCATCACTGATGATTACCACAGAGGCAGTAGTTGCGGAGAAGCCTAAAGAGAAACCAGCTTATCCTCCAATGCCACCCGGCGGTATGGGAGGAGACATGTATTAAAAAAGAGAGGCCCCAATTTGGGGCCTTTTCTTTTAGAAGGGTATGTCGTCATCTAACGGTGAACCTGATTCTTCTTGAGGAAGAGTTAGATCTGTTTCAGCGGGGACAGTACTGGCTTGACCTGGCCCCCCCAGCATCTGCATACCCGTGGCAATGATTTCGGTAGTCCATCTCTTCGCTCCATCTCGATCCTGCCAGGAACGGGTTTGAAGACTTCCTTCTACGTAGACCTGCTTACCTTTAGAAAGGTATTCTCCACAGATCTCACCCAACTTGCCAAAGGCAACGATTCGGTGCCACTCAGTTTTTTCCGTCTTCTCGCCATTCTTATTGGTGAAGTTGATGCTGGTGGCAATGCGGAAGTTGGCCACCGCTTTTCCGTCACTGGTATATCGCACCTCAGGATCAGCACCCAATCTGCCAATCAGGATCACCTTATTTATCCCCGTCATATGCCCTCCTTAATTTATTAAGGTTGATTGAGTTGGAAAGATTCTATCATCGGAAGGTGGAAAGTCAAGGCGTTTTGCCTGTGGATTTTACTTGGCATGCTGTCGGCAGTAAAAGTGTGTTATAGTGACCACATCTCAGGGGTAACCCCACACTCAACTGAAGGCTGAGGAGGTGTTCTTAAAATTAGAATAGAGAGCAAACTAAAATGAAAACAAGTACATTAAGTTGGATATCCAAGCTTTTCAGGTACACATTATTCGTGGGCGCGATTCTCTATTTTCTCGTTTATTTCATTCTCGTTTTTTACCGTATTCAGTATCCATTTGAACTCGAGTGGATGGAAGGAGGTTCAGTAGATCACGTAGGGAGAATACTTTCTGGACAGAAGTTATATGTTAGCCCATCCCTCGAGTTTGTACCATTCGCATATCCTTCTCTCTATTTTTACCTTTCTGCTGCCATATCGAAAGTCATCGGTATCGGTTTTACACCGCTAAGAATTCTATCCTTCATTTCATCGCTGGGGTGCTTTTTTGTTATTTTCCTTATGGTCAAACGAGAAACAAGAAGCAACTTTTCTGCTATTCTCGCTTCTTCCCTATTTGCAGCCACTTTTCGAATAAGCGGATCATGGTTTGACATAGCAAGAGTGGATTCCCTCTTTCTTTTTTTCTTATTAACGGCACTTTACCTCATTAGATTCAATGATTCATTAAAATCATACATTCTTGCCGGGATATTCATTTCGCTTTCTTTTCTGACCAAACAGACAGCATTAGCTATTTCCTTGCCCATAATGCTTTACTGTATACTCTTGGGCCGACGCTGCTCTCTGAGTTTTATAGGTACCATAATTGCTATAGTAGGAGTGAGCACGCTTCTCCTTAACTACATCCATGATGGGTGGTACTCTTACTATGTTTTTGGTTTATTAAAACAACGCCATATGAGTATAAACAGGATTGTTTACTTTTGGATCAAAGATATAATCTCGCCCCTATCCGTTGCAAGTTTTGCGGTGATATTCTATTTATTCACTGAATTTCTCGGTTCAGATAAGAAGAATTATCTCTTTTACCTGTTAACACTTATTGGCATGTTAGGTGGGTCATTGGTTTCAAGGTCGCAGGTTGGAGGTTATAGTAATGTTCTCTTTCCAGCCTATGCCATCATATCCATTCTCTTTGGCCTGGCAATACATACAGCCTCTGAAATGATTCAAGCTGTATCCGAAAATAAACGGAAGATCATGGAAATTTACATCTACCTTGTCTGCACCATACAGTTTGTCGGTCTTGCCTATAACCCTTTTACTCAAATTCCAACCAAAGAGGATTTAAAAGCAGGTAAGGAGTTTATCAATACAATGGCACAATTAAATGGTGATATTCTCGTCCCGAGCCATGGTTATTTGCCTGTCCTGGCTGGAAAAAGAAGTTATGCACACGCAATGGCAGTTGTTGATGTTCTGGGAAGTTATAGTCCAGCAAAGGCTAAGTTGATTGACGAGATAAGGCAGGAAATACGAAAAAGAAGATTTAGCGCTATCATCCTTGATGCACCGTGGTTCCCAGAAGTATCTGAGAAATATTATTCAAGACAGGGAGCGGTCTTTGATTCCCCGACCATATTTTGGCCAGTAACTGGTTTGAGAACAAGGCCCGAATGGATATACGTCCCCAAAAGGAATGATACCAATTAAATGTCAGGGTGTAAAAATTCCAAGGAAAATGTGAAGAGAAACTATTCATCTCTTGCTATTGGGTGTACTTTCCAGTTATTCCTCTGAATCGCTTCATCCACAACAAGATTCCTGGTAAGATAAAGAACAACAAGAGTACAGTCTTGATCTATGGGAATTTCTACAACCTTTGTAGCAGAAGGAATTTCATCTTGACTGGTTATACGTGGCAAGAAAAAATTTCGCAGGTCATGAATCGAGTATGTCGCTTTGGAGGTGTTAACAGTGCTTTTCAAGAACGGGTTAATCACCAAAGTAATCTTTCGCTCAAGCAAGTACTTCAGAGAGGGTATTCTTTGATGACCGGGGCGGTATCCTTGGAAGTGCCCATACCGTGCAATCCATCTATCACTTAAGCCAAACCAGTCTATTGTTTTTAAACGTGAGTAGTATGGTATCGCTCCAGCAGCCCCCACTGTTATAATTACACTCTGGTCATAGTGAAATGATCTTCCGAGAACCATTCCTATTTTGTCCCACTTATCATACGTGAGGTATCCATTGAGTTGTTCTATTGTTTGCATTATTCTTGGATTTATAGATTTCCCGAAAGCAAAAGTATGATGTAACGAGCCTAACAGCACGAGAAGAACGAGAGCAATTTGAATTTCTTTTTGTTGAATAAAAATAAATACCAGCCAGAGTATCAGGATAAACAGCAGGGGTAATATTGGTACGATAAGCCTGAATTCCATAAAATCGCCACCGACTTCAACCACATATAGTAACCATAAGAGGATTGAGAACGTAAGGATGATCATTTTGAGATTCGATTTATTGAGAAATCTTTTCAGTGCTGGAATGAAGAGCAATGGAAATGGAATAAGCAAATAGGAGAGGAGAAATAGGTAAAGGTAACAGAATCCTCTTAGAGGGGATGTAATTGAGGGCATTGCCTTGGCATAAAAGGTATTGGGAAGAATATCTCCGTAGTATGAGAACTTCCAGATAAACCAACCTCCAACTAAGACCATAAATGGTAAAAACAAGGCAAGAACTCTTATCATTTTCTGTGTTAGGGGTATCTTTTCTTTCAGGATGAAGAATACGGTTAGGGGAAGAACCACGATTATCAATAGTGCAGAGTCAAGCCGTGTCAGAAGTGCAGCACTCAACAGGAAAGAGTATGGTATGAGTGTGCGGAGCTTCCAGTCATTTGTTTGAAGGGAGCGTAAGAGTACATAGAGAGCTGTCACAAATATACACGCTTGCATCTGTGTTTCTAAGCCACCAGTTGCATATGAGCTGAAAGTGTAATTGGTGCCTAAAAGGATAACTGTTAATAGGCCTATATCTCTCGAGCTAAAAATGAGAGAGGATAGTTTGTAGGTAAAAACCAGGGTAAGAATGAAAAATAGTATGCCCAATACAAAAGAAAATGTTACCGGGTCATATCCCAGGTATAAAGGGATACTCATAGCAAGAGTCCATAGGAAGTTCGTATAGCCTTCTACCCTTTCCCCCTCGTTCCATACCAGCCCCTTGCCATGAACGAGATTGTATGCATATCGAAATGAGATAAAAGCATCGTCCTGGATGAATCTGTTATGCCATGCAAGAGAAGTCAGAACTGCAATAGTTACAAACAGAATGATAGTAAAGCGAGTCCGGTAGAAACCTGAAATTCTCCTCATCATTTTGTTAATCCAGGTTAAGAGCGTTAATAAATTACTACGGAATGTGGTGGAGTGCAATACATTGATATGAGGTAATGCCTGACCATTACCAAACTTAACGAAGATTAATTCTCGCCCAAGGAATAATGAGACCGGGGCAGATTTTTCTCATAAAACAGTCTCATAAAACAGTTGACACTCGGTAGGGGATTAGATAATAAGTGCTTATACAAAATATCTATACGCACGTTCTCCATAAAGGAGGCAAAGGGATCCATAGTCCCATAGATACGTTGTGATCAAGGGAGAGTAGAGGTGTTATACGGAAACCATATAAGATACCGGAAGATAGGAAAGCAATTGTGGATTGTGGAATGAAGGATTCTACCGCGAAGCGCGGCCTTCGGTCTTATGTAGGGGCGTCCGTCGACGGCGGATTGCACCCAGGAGAGATTTCATTATGAAAGAATCAGGCTGAGCGGTAAGACCCACATTTTTTCTCCGAGCCTGATTGCATCTTTACCATTATACCCCAGAATAGCTGCTTTACACTGGGGTGTAGAAGATATGAAGGCTTTTAGACCAGACAGGTCTCTCTCCTGCCATCTGGTTCCTAATTTGATTTCAAGAGCAATAGAGTGACTGCCGGCCTCGATAATAAAATCAACTTCATATCTCCCCTGTATGTTCCAGAAATAGAGGTTAGCCTCTGTCCACCTTGCATTGAGGATGCTCAACAGATTTTGTGCGATATAGGTTTCAAACAGTGCCCCAGCAAATGGCTCCTGTGTGACAGGTCCAATCTTTTCCACACCGGCAAGATAACAGGTAAGACCAGAATCGCTCATATAAAGTTTGGGAGATTTTATAAGCCTGTTCGCTCTGTTCCTTAGATATGGACTGAGTCTGGTTATAATAAAAGATGTTTCAAACAAGGAAAGATACCGGGAGGTTGTAGCTGCAGTCAATTTCGCATCTCTGCCAAGCTGACTGGGGCTTAAGAGCTGTCCGGTTCTCAGCGCTGTTAAATGAAGTAGATTCCTAAATGGTATGATGTTTTCAACCCGGCTGATCTCCCGGATGTCTCTTTCAAGGTACGTCTGCTCATATCCTTTAAACCAGAGAGAACGGTTTTTGATTTCACCGAGGCAGACAGTCGGCATTCCACCATTAAGAATGTCCTCAGGTTTGACAGACTTGAAATTCCTGGTTTTTGGTATTTCCTGAGTCTTAAAGAAATTTTTTAAAAAAGGTTCTTCTGCTATCTGTCTGTTCACTTCTCTCCGACTGAAAGGATGCATCTCAAAATAGACTGAACGGCCCGCAAGGCTTTCTGATATCCCTTTCAGGAGTGCAAAGTTGGCAGAACCGGATAAGAGAAACTGCCCCGGTTTCCTTTTCTTATCTACTGCCTTCTTGATGGCTGTGAGAATTTCGGGACACTTTTGTGCTTCATCAATTGTGAGATGGCCGCCGGAACTGACAAACCTGTCAGGGTCTGACTTTGCAGCCTCAAGCTGTGAAAAATCATCGAAGGTTACGTACTCTCTCTGTTCAAGACCAAGCTGTTTCTGGAGAAACGTGGTTTTGCCGGTCTGCCGCATTCCTGTAATGACGACGACAGGCATCTCTCTGAGAGCAGAGAGGACTGTAGGAGCGAGGTCGCGTTCCAGATAAGCTGTCATAATACGACATATTATAGTGTCAAAATGCCACTGTCAAGTGAAATAGAATGACAACCGATCAGAATGCGGAGTGGGGAATCCAGTCAAAGGACTAATAAGACCAGAGAGATTATTCTCATAAAAAAGTTGACACTCGGTGGGGGATTAGATAATAAGTGCTTATACAAAATATCTATACGCATCTTCTCCCAAAAGAAGGCAAAGGCGTCCATAGTCCCACAGACACGTTTTGATCAAGGGAGAGTAGGAATGTTATACGGAAACCATATAAACAATAGTTACATATGAAAAAATACATTATCACGACATCCATCTTCCTTCTTGGTCTCGGCGTCATTGTTGGGGCACTAGCTATGAATTGGCTAACCTTCTCACTATTCCAGATTTTGTTAGTAGTAATCGTAGTAGTCGGAGGAGTCCTTTTGCTTTTGGAACGTTTCATAACTGAATCCAATGCTAACAAGTACAGTGCAATTGGTACACTTTTAGCTGCTGTGGTTGGAATTTTCGCTCTCTTTTTTATCGGCTATCAAGCCGTACAATTGCGGAAAAGCGTCGATCTCCAGCTGGACCAAATCGAGTTTATCAGCAGTCAAACCACACAATTGCGGAGAAGCGTCGAGTTGCAGGCAAAAGAGTTTCTCTTGGAGCATAGACCATATTTGTACATTCATTTACCGTCAAACGAAGTTGAAGTGGGGTATAACGAGCAAGAGAGGGCGTGGTTCGGTGGAGGCGAGCTGCGTTTTAGAAATGTAGGCAAAGACACAGCCACTATTACTGAGACAAACTATATGGTTGCCAGTGACACCGCTGGTGTAGTTAAGTTCCGTGAGTGGTTTGAAAAGGACTATGGGGGATTCCCGGACATCACGAATGTATTCCCAGGGCAAGAGGATGTGCGGGTTCCCTGCCATCCTGAGATATCAACAAGCGGGAAAAGGCCTAAGTTACTGTACATTGGGGCCGTTGTCTCCTATGTCGGTCCAAGTTCGAAAAAGACATATTGGTACAAGTTCAGTCAATTATACGTTATTGAGTTAAAAAAAGGGAAAGACAACCAAGGACAAGAAAAAGAGTGGAGCATACCTAATCCTCTCAAACCGGAGCATGATTGGGACAAAAATACGAATTCTAAGGCTCCTATACTTAAAGAACCTGTATGGAAAGACTATCTTTCCAAGCCACATATAAGAAGACTTACTGAGGCTAAAGGGGCAGGATCCGAATGATAGGGTGCAGGGGGAAAGGTCCAGGAGGAAAGTGTCAGGCCTGGACTTTTGACTTATGATTTATAGCTCATGAGGATCATTGGAGTGAGGGGAAGTGTAAAAGAGAGTATTCTGTCAAATGTCAAGACCAGGCACCTTTTATTTTCGCGTTAGGCGAACGTAGAGCGTTAGCACCCCTTTTTATGCGACTAATCGGCTCATTACCAAGTGAATCCGACGCGCGGATTTTCAGCGATTATTTGTATGTCTCGGGCATTACCAATAAAATCGAGGTGATAAGGAATGCGGTGGATCAAACGGAAGCCTGGAGTATCTGGGTATATTCCGAGGATCAGCTTGATGCTGCAGAATCGTTATTGAATGAGTACCGGAATTTCCCGGATGCTCCCCGCATTCGGGAGACTACCGCTGTTGCCCGTCAGAAAAGGGAGCAAGAACAACAGGGTTTAGAAGCTTACCGAAAACGGGTTTTTACCAAGAGTCAAATATTCCCCAAATATGAACGTATCGGAGTACTGACAGGGATGCTGATTGGGATCAGTGTTGCGGTGGTTATTTTCTCAAAATTAGGGAGAGATTTGACGTTCATCCGGTATCTGTTCATTTCGGAATACGTTAATGGTGGGCTAATCGAAGTTCGTAACGGTCAAGTATGGCGGTTAGTTACACCAATTTTCATCCATTTTGGATTCTTGCACATCCTCTTCAATCTGCTGTGGCTCAGGGATTTAGGGAGCATGATTGAACAACGTCAAAATGCCCGGACTCTGGCTGCACTTGTGGTGGTGATTGCTGCCGCTTCCAATATAGGGCAGTTCTTGATGAGCGGTCCCTTATTTGGGGGAATGTCAGGTGTCGTCTACGGCTTACTTGGCTATAATTGGATACGTGGCAAATATGATCCCTCTTCTGGCTTATTTGTGCATCCCCAGACGGTTACGTTGATGATTATCTGGTTTTTCGTCTGTCTCATCGGGTTAGTCGGCCATGTTGCCAACACAGCGCATGGTGTCGGCTTCGCTGTTGGCATCAGCTGGGGCTTCATTTCCGCCAAAATCGTCACCCGGGAGTTTTTTAAATGAAAACAATAGAAGCTTAAATGCCAAACACGTGGTTTGAGCGGACGGGCCAGCGTGGTTGCAGATCCGCAAGACGCTGTGCAGGTTCGGGTGCGGTTGCCCGGCCGCTGAACTCTGGCGTTAGGGGGCATTGCCATACTCACACTATGTGAAAATCAGTCATCATCACTATACTGCAAAGGCTGTCTTGGAAAGATTGAAGGAAATGTGCGGTAGGAACAATTCATGAATTGCCCCTATCTTTGTTAATCCCTGTGCCGGTTGTCATTCCCCCCTGAATTTGATAAGTTAAATTCACCATGAAATCTTATTTGACCCTCCAGGGCACCTTAGAACGTTTCACCTTTGTCAATGAGGAGACCAACTATACCGTGGCCCGATTCAAGGTCGAGGGCAAGAGGGATTTGACCACCATCGTGGGGAATATGGTATCAGTCAATCCCGGAGAAACCTTAAAGCTTGAGGGCTACTGGGTAAACGATCGCAAGTTTGGTGAACAGTTCAAGGTTGAGAGGTATGAGACTGTGATCCCTGCCACACTGATGGGTATTGAGAGGTACTTAGGCTCTGGTATGATTAAGGGGATCGGCCCGGTCTTTGCAAGAAGATTGGTGAATACGTTTGGTCTGGATACCCTTAGAATTATCGAAGAAGAAAGCGATAAACTCTTAGAGGTGGAGGGGATAGGCCCTGTCAGGGTGGAGAGGATAATGAAGGCATGGGGGGAACAGAAAGAGATCAGGAATGTGATGCTGTTCCTTCAGGGTCAGGGGATCAGTTCTGCTTATGCGGTCAAGATCTTTAAGACGTATGGGAATGAGGCAATTGCCAAGGTAAGAGAAAATCCTTACTGCTTAGCGATGGATGTCTACGGAATCGGTTTTAAGACCGCAGATAAGATTGCTGAGAGTCTGGGGGTTGATAAGAATTCTCCCTTGAGGGCTGAGGCTGGTTTAATCTATACCCTTCAACAAATAAGCGATGATGGTCACACCTTTTATCCTCGAAAAGAGTTGATCAGCAAAGCGAGCGAGCTTCTTAAGATCGAGGAGTCAATCCTTGATAAGGCAATTGTAAACTTAGAGGCTCATAATCAGATTGCTGTTGAAGCAGACGGTTTTAAGGGCTTAAGTCAGACCTCGCAGACGAGGGCAGAAGAATTTCCTTCAATCTACCTTAACGCACTCCATGCCGCAGAGGTAGGTGTGGCAAAGAGACTTAAGATGCTCCTCACCCCACCTCTTTTGCCCATGTCTATTGATTGGGAAAAGGCATTACCCTGGTTAGAGAATCGGATGGGTGTCACCTTAGCTGTCAAACAGATTGAGGCCTTAAAGAAGGTGTTCCAGTCCAGAATTACGGTGATAACCGGTGGTCCCGGCACAGGAAAAACCACCTTAGTGAGGTGTATTGTTATGATTCTCAACCAGAAGGGGTTACGGTTTTTACTCACTGCCCCTACTGGCCGGGCAGCTAAGAGACTCTCTGAAGCTACCCAGGAAGATGCCAAAACCATCCATCGTCTCTTAGAGTATAGCCCGAAAGATGGGGAATTTAAGAGAAACCAAAATAATCCCCTGCCAGTTGAATTTTTGGTGGTGGATGAGATTTCGATGGTGGACATCGTGCTCATGAACCATTTGCTCAAGGCTCTTCCCTTGGGGACTTCTCTGATTTTCGTGGGAGATGCGGATCAGCTTCCCTCGGTTGGGCCGGGGAATGTGCTGCGCGATACCATCAATTCAGGTAAGGCAGAGGTAGTCAGATTGACTGAGATCTTCCGACAGGCACGGGAAAGCTTGATTGTTACCAATGCCCACAGGATCAATCAGGGTGTATTTCCTGACCTGGAAAACCAGCAGAAGAGAGGTGATTTTTTCTTTATTGAAAAAGAAGATCCTGAGGAGGTCCTGGAGTTGATTAAAAAGATGTGCAGTGAAAGGATACCCAGGCGTTTTGGTTTTAAACCCCTGGAGGATATTCAAGTGCTCTGCCCTATGAATCGGGGACTCCTGGGGACTCATAACCTCAATTCAGAGTTGCAGAGATGCCTTAATCCGCATGCCCAAGAGTTGACAAAATCTGGCCGTAATTTCAAGCTGAATGACAAGGTGATGCAGATCAGCAACAACTACGAGAAAGAGGTTTTTAATGGAGATATCGGAAACGTTGTCAGGATTGATCTGGAAGAGCAGGAACTCACCGTAAATTTTGAGGATAGAAAGGTAATCTACGATTTCAATGACCTCGATGAACTGGTTGTAGCCTATGCTGTTTCAGTGCATAAATCCCAAGGGTCTGAGTATCCTGCGGTGATCATTCCGCTCCTTACCCAGCACTATGTGATGCTCCAGAGAAATCTTCTTTACACGGCAGTAACCCGTGGTAAAAGACTGGTGGTGATTATTGGCACAAAAAAGGCCCTGGCCATTGCGCTGAAGAACGACCGGATCAGAAAGCGGTACAGCCATTTAAAGGAGAGACTTGAGGCTTAGAAAAGTGAATGGTTAAATTTCCTGTTGCATTTCTTCTATCTTATTGAGCCCTTCTGTTAACCTTCCTCTAAGATCCTCAAGCTCATCTACCCGAATCAATGTATTGATAATATCCCTGCTTACCTCCTCGATACTTCTCTCATCTGTTTCAATCACCCAGTCAGCAGCGGATTGATAGAGAGGTTCCCGTGCCTTCAATACCTCCTCTACCTCTTCTAAAAACGACTTTGTGCCGGTTAAAGAAGGCCTTTCTCCTCCATCCTCGATCCTGTTAATGATCGTCTCTTTGTTCGCCTTCAACCAGAAGATCAGGCCATTAGCCTTTAAGTGTTCCACATTCTCTTCCCTGAGGATAATCCCTCCCCCTGTATCTATCACACAGTTATCTTTTTGAGAGATATCACTGACTACTTCACTCTCTAAGTCTCTGAATTTATCCCAGCCGAATCTTTCCACAATCTGGGGAATGGAAAGTTTAGCCTTCTTCACGATCAATCTATCCATCTCCACCAACTCCATATTTAGGATTGCGGAGAGGAGCTTCCCTACTGAGGACTTTCCTGTTCCCCGATAGCCGATCAGGACAATATTCATGAACTATCCCTTCATTCCTTCAAATACCCGAGTAAAACATTCCGCATGGACTCAACCGGGGGTTCAACACCGGTAAAGAGTTGGAACTGTATTGCTGCCTGGTTTAAAAACATCTCACTACCCAGAACAATCTTACATCCCATCTCTTCGGCATCCTTGAATAACCTGGTCTTTAATGGGTTATACACGATATCAAAGACAACCAAATCTCTCTTGAGATACCGTTTATCCACCAGGCTCTCCTCCACCTGAGGGTACATTCCTACCGGAGTACAGTGAATGAGGATGTCCACCTCTCTCATTTTCTCTTTGAGCCTGCCTTTTTTAATCAATTCACCATCAGCCTTAAATCCCACCTTTGATTCAATATCTTTGATCAGGTCTTCCATCTGATCAGTTAGTATGCCCAAAATAGAGAGGTTTGCTATGTTTCCATCCCGCGCCAGGCTGAAGGCCACTGCCCGGGCTGCTCCACCTGAACCAAGGATCAATACCTTAGAGCCATTGAGATCCACTCCTGAATCTTTCAAGGCCTTCAAAGCGCCAGGCCCATCACTGTTATAGCCTTTTAACCTCCCTTGAGTATTCACTACGGTGTTAACTGAACCGATTGCCAGCGCAAGAGGATCAATTTCATCCAGATATTTTATGATCTCTATCTTGTGGGGGATGGTGACACTCAATCCTTTTATGCCCAAGGCCTTAACTCCAGCGATAGCCCCCTTAAGGTCTTCTACCTGAAATGCTACATAAACATAATTGATGCTTCTCTCCCTGAAAGCAGCATTATGAATGAGTGGCGAGAGAGAATGAGCGATTGGATTGCCTATAACCGCACAAATCCTGGTTTCCGTATTGATCTTCATCGTTTAAACTCTTTCCTGTAATACGTGCAGTATGCCTTCAGAACGCACTGTTCACAGAGTGGTTTTTTTGCGAAGCAAACCGTGCGGCCATGGAAGACAAGCTGGTGAGAAAAATTTGTCCACTCGTTCCTTGGAATAACCTCCATGAGGTCAAACTCTATCTTCACCGGATCGGAATTGCTGGTCAAACCCAGCCTTTGCGCAACCCTTCCCACATGGGTGTCAACAACAATGCCGGGAATCCCAAATGCATTTCCTAAAACCACGTTTGCAGTCTTCCTGCCCACACCTGGGAGCTGAACAAGTTTTTTGAGGTCATCAGGTACCTTCCCCCCATACTCCTTTACAATTTCAGCTACGCATTCCCTGATATTCCGGGCCTTGTTGCGAAAAAAACCGGTCGGCCTGATATCTTCCTCCAGTTCCTTGAGTTCTACCTTGAGATAATCCTGAGGCCTCCGGTACTTTTTAAATAGGCCTTCCGTAACCTGATTGACCCGTTCGTCTGTGCACTGGGCAGCAAGAATCGTGGCAATGAGAAGTTCAAAGGGGGTGGAAAAGTTCAGGGTACACCTGGCGTCTGGATATTCCTTTTTCAGGATGGAGAGGATCTTTTCGATATTGGGGATTGCGGAATGCGGATTGCGAATTGAATTATCCTTACGGTTTTTTTGCGTCATGGTTGGTAATTATAACAAGAGCACACTGATCTTCTGTTGTATCTCGTTCACCGTCTCCATTGGCAAGGTGCATATCAACTCTGCCTTTCTGGATTGCCAATCCAGACTCTTTACTTGGTCTGCCAAGATAGCACCACTTACACCCAGTCCTCCTGGGATCAAAACTTCAAAAGGATAACCTTTAGTTCGATGTGTGATAGGGCAGAGAAGAGCCAACCCAACTTTAGCATTGTAGGCAGCAGGTGAAAGCACAACCGCGGGGCGGCGTCCTGCTTGCTCATGTCCGGCCTGTGGATTAAGAGTAATCCAGACTACGTCTCCACGCTGAGGAATGTATCTTTTGCGCTTTACCACACTTCAATACCCATTGCTTGTCCGGTATCTACTTCGCGATGCAAGTTTTTCTTCGTTATCTTCGTCAGAAGATTTTTAAGGCTCATAGCAGGTTTCACCATGGGAGCTATAATGAGTTCTCTGTCTCGTAACGATAAGTTTACAGGCGAATTGTCTTTGAGTCCTGCCTCGTCAGCAAGTGACTTAGGGATCCGAAGAGCCAGACTGTTACCCCATCTTTGAACACGGGTCTCCATTTGAACACCTCCTCAACGTATCTACATTGAAGATACGTCAAATATCCACGCTTGTCAAGCTGGTTGGGAAAATAGGGCTGTGATTTTACTCAGTGATAAGGTAACTCTATATGTTTCTTTTCGCAATTTTAGGGAATGATTCTATTTGCACCTTTTTGCTAACTTTTATCAATTAATTAGAACCGCCTCCTTTTTACTAGTCAAATCATTTGTGGAGGAAATAGATGCCTGTGCCTAGTATCCTTTCCGATAAAGTCAGTCTGATGAAAATCAAGAGACAAATAAATCTGTCTCCGTTTTTTGGAGGGGACCCCCCCTGCAGTAAGCAGGGGGTTCTTCAGTGTCTTACTGCCTTACTACATTGATTGCCTTGGGACCCTTCGGGCCTCTTTCGGTATCAAAACTGACTCTGTCACCCTCGGCAAGGGATTTGAAGCCATTGCTCTGGATGGAAGAATAGTGGACAAATACATCACTGCCGTCTTCGCCTGTAATAAAGCCAAAACCCTTTGATTCATTGAACCACTTTACTGTTCCGTAAACCATTTGCGTACCTCCTTTCGTGTGAATTGAAATTTCAGAAGTACCCAAAAAACAAAAAGGCCGCAAAGCTAAAAGTCTTTGTGGCCTTGTGTGGACAAAAAAACTTCCGAAACCTTATTTTGTATAGTAACACGTTTGCGAATAATTAGCAAATAGTCACAGCGTAACCACCTCCACCTTCATGCTCTCTGTATCCAGCAATGCGGCGGTGCAGGTGTCGTAGAGCCAGCCGCCTGCTTCACCCGGATTGATGATGAGCGGCTTTCCCTCTCTGATATCTACCTTGTGAAGGTGACCATAGATTATTACATCAACCTCCGACGAGGCTGTCATTTCTTCAAGACAGGCGGGTTCGTGCATGAGGACAATCTTTCTTTCGTTGTATTCTAACCGCCTTGGTCCAGGACTGATTTCGCCAAATTCACGATAAAGGTGGAAAAGCCCCAGTTTTTCTCCGTCATTATTCCCGAACACTGCGATCATTTTGCAGGTGAGCTTTTTGAAATCCCAGGCAGTAAAGGGAGAAATCAAATCACCGGCATGAACAACCAGTTCTGCTCCTCTGTCATTGAACAGTTCAACTGCCCTTTGAATCGCCTTCCGGTTATCGTGGGTGTCAGCGATGATACCGATAAGGTGCTGGTTCTGCATAGCACTATCCTTTGAAATCCAAATGCCAAAGCTCAAATGCCAAATAAAGTCCAAAGTTCAAATGCCAAAATTTTCATTTTGATTTTGACATTCATTTGACATTTGGATTTTCCATCAAGGCTTTTGTATACTTTAATCTATGGTATAGGTAAGTTCTTGTCAAACAAATTTCTCACGTATTTACCCCTATGACCTGCTTGTGAGTCTATGATATATAATAGAGCCATGAGTATGAGCATAACCGTTCTCGGTTCTGGGACATGCGTGCCTTCAATCAAGAGGTCATCACCAGCAATTTTGATCAAGAGAGAAGGTACACTCCTGCTCCTGGATATTGGCTCAGGGACTTTAAGGAGGCTCGCTGAGGCTGTGATAGATTTCAATGAGGTTGATCTGGTCTTCTTGAGTCATTTTCACCCTGATCACTGCTCTGATCTGATCCCTTTTCTCTTTGCCTCTAAATATGCCTTCAGCCAGGCAAGGATTAAAGAACTCCATCTCATTGGGGGTCCAGGCTTAAATGATCTCCTCCATGGGCTCAAAAAGGTATTCGGAAGGTGGATTGTCCCTGATACCTACACCCTGCACATCCATGAGGCAAAAGGCGTAATCCCCTTTGAAAACTTCATCCTCAAAACTCTCCCCCTGACTCATAGTGAGAGCAGTATTGGCCTTCGTTTCGAGTCTCCTGAGGGTAAGACTGTGGTATATTCTGGTGATACCGATTACTGTGAAAATATAATTGATCTGGCCAACAACGCTGATCTTCTAATCCTCGAGTGTGCCCTGCCAGAAGGGATGAAGGTGGAAGGTCATCTCACCCCTTCCCTTGCCGGAAGGATAGCACGGGAATCTCATTCTCTGAGACTCCTTTTAACTCACTTCTATCCCCCCTGCGAGGGTCACGATCTTTCACGAGAAGTTAAAAGAGAATTTAAAGGGGAGGTAATCCTGGCAGAGGATCTTATGGAAATCCAGGTCTGATCAATAGAGACCATAGTGATAGGAGGAAGTGGGTTTTTAGGCAGTAAGCTCAGCACGGTTTTTTAAAGACAGCATCAATGAAAATCTGCCATTTTTGCAAGAGAGAGAGACAGATTGAAGATAAGGTGGGCAGGTCAGAAGTCTGCCCTTTCTGTCGCAGTGACTTTCATGTGTGTCTCAACTGCAGATTCTTTGATGTGAGGGCTTACAATCAATGCCACGAACCTCAGGCAGAAAGGGTTACAGAAAAGGATAAGGCCAATTTCTGTGAATACTTTTCTTTTCGAGATTCATCTTCTCCACCCTCTCAAGAAGATGAGCGGACAAAGGCCAAAGAAAAGTTAGATGCCCTCTTTAAAAAGAGTTAACGAGTTATGGAATTGAGGAGTTATGGAGTTGAACTCTTGAACTCCTTAACTCCCTAACTATTTTGGCGGGAATCCTGCCTTCCTGTGCTCCTCCCATGTCTCATCAGGAGGCTTTGACATGAAACCGCTCAGTCGGCCATAAAGGTCTGGTCTGTCTTTCTTAACTGCCGGCATAATCCTGGCCATTGCCTCATTCATATTCTTCTCCGCCTCCTTATCATCCCGTGCAGCGGGAATTGGCTCCTTAAAAAGAGAAAAGAGATAGTTTATCTCCTCGCCTTCCATTGATTCAAATACGTCTGCCCGAGGGGTGTGATGCGTTTCAAAGAAGATCTTTTTCCACCAATCAAGATATCCAGAAATCCCATCCTTATTATATTTATGATCAATCAAGGCCAGGGTTATAGCATGTGCTGCTTTCCACCCGCAGAGCAAGGCATGATGATTGGATATCTGAGCGAAGGCACAGGCGTCACCAATTAACAGGCAATTTTGAGAGAAGGGTTCTTTGATGGGTGACAGGAGATTTAATATGAGGGCTTGCCTACTTTCTATTTCAGCCTTCTTAAACCACCCGGAAAATGTGCCTTGTTTCATGATCTCGTGAAGCCTTTTCTCAAAATCACTATCTGGACGATAGCCACCAACCGTGATGAGGTATTCATCTTCTCTTGCTTGAGGACATATGCAGAAGAGTGGGGGAACACCTTTACCACCAGCAATGTGGATGTGGGCATCTTTATCGGCAGGCTCCAACCCCTTCATTCTCCAGGTCCTGGCGAATAACGTCCCATAGAACATCCGTTCTTTATTCAACCCGAGCACTCTGGCAAGGCGAGAATGAACACCATCGGCACCAATGACAAACACCCCCCAGAGGTCATAGCCATTACCGCTCACTGTCATACCCTCTTCCACCTTTTCTGCTCGGGTGACATTAACCCCTGGATAAACATCAACATGATTCTCGATTGCCTCCTCTAAAAGGCCATTCAGTAATGACTCCTTATCAAAGGAAATATGCTGGGAAAGGATCCTCCCTGGCGCATCTTCCAGATAAAACGTAACCTCCATTCGATGACCATCCGGAGAATAGTTGATAAAATGATGAAGATCATTTAAGGGACCTTCGTATTTTACTGAAAAACCATTTGCCGGGAAACAGAAACGGCTATCCCGGTAATTGACCTTTACATACTCTCCATGAGACCACCGATGGGCGAAGAGACCCTCGGCGCAGGGCCTCATAACTTTCGGTATGAACTTTTTCCTCTCTACCAAGGCAACCTTAAGCCCATTTTCTCCTGCTACCTTAGCAGCCATCAAACCGGCTGGACCAGAACCAACCACAACGAGATCATACCTTTTCATCTTTTACCTCCTTTAACCTATCACTTCCTAAAACCACTGTCGGATTTACCCCTATCCCTGCCTTCCAGCATATAATGAGAAGGAAAATCTCTTATCCCCTTATCCCTCCATCCTAAGACCACCTCTATACTCTTAAAACCTCTTTTCTCCAGCTCATCCCTGTTCAGGTGCACCTTTAACAGGCATTTATCTGTATCAAACTGGTAGTCCTTATCCCTCTGAATTACCAGGAGGCCAACTCCGTACGCCATGGGGAACTTCTTGTCGAGCCAGTCCCTCGCATCACTCTTGGCAAGGTAAAAACTAAATTCAGATTGGGGAACTACGTAAGCAACCTTCATACGATTCTCATTCATCGCCTCTTTCCGAATAGAGATCCTTTCAATCTCCCCCGTAGGGTTCCTAATACCCGCATAAGCAAGTTGCTGTTCGTAAGGCTTATACCCTCCACCAATCTCAAAGATAAGATTAACTATATCCTTCAATTCTTCAAGATCAAATATGCAGATATTCCAGCCATTCTCCTTTGATGGGGGTTCGCAAACCTCAACCTTCACCTCCCCTTTGGTGGGATACAGTTCTGCCATCTTACCTTCTAAGAGGACAACCTTCTTTTCAGCGAGGGAACTCCTGTCAATATGCTCCTTATCTCCCCACCATACACCCTTATCAGTTACACCGTTATCCAGCGCCATCCCTATCCCTGAAAAAGAATCATCCCTTTCGTCCCACATATTCTTTCCCCGATCAAGATGCTGCTCCATCACCCAATCACTCACATTGGCGATCTTAATAAGGAAGCGCTGTTCAGCAGAAAGTTCAGAGGAAAGGAGGGTCAGGTTTATTCCGAAAAGGGAGCTAATTACTATGGCTAATACTCTCATTATAAGTTATTCCATTCAAATGTTTTTTAGATTAACTTGGCTAAAATAGATTTGACTCCAGACCTTAATTCCTAAAAGACCCTCTCTACCTCATAAGCTAAAGGTATATTCCCTCTATCTCCGTAAAAACAGGTTGTCTTGGGAAGGATACGTCTCACTTTCTCTGCGAGTGATTCTATTTCATTCACTCCTGCTGCTCTCCAGGGCAAGTTTTCTACAGGTACGTATGCATCAATCCTGAAAGGAATACTTTTATCTACCGAAGCGATAAATTCAGCTATTTTTATAACTTCTTTTTCGTCTACATAATCAGGAATAAAAACAGTTTCAGCATACAAGCTAATTTTTTCAAATCCAGCGACAGTTTTAAAGTTTTTCACAATATCCGTATTATCAAATCCTGTATAGTCTCTATGTAAAGCAGGTGTAATTGCTTTTATACTGAAGACTATTTCATCAAGTGGGGAAAGAGGTGGTAACTCTTTCCCATTAGTGAGCAGTGAAATCTTTGACTCTTTCTCTGATGTAAGATAATTCACAATATCAGGAAGAGCAGGATTACAGGCTGGTTCAGCTCCCATGAGGAATGTTTTTTTGATGTTCAATTGTGAAAGGAGATTGAAAAGCTCTGGTAACGGTAAAAATGTGGTTGGCCTTTTACTCCTATAATCTGGCTCGTAGATACGTAAACGGTTTTCAGGGAGATGACAGTCATAGGCCTCTTTTTTCAGCAAGCAGATACGACACTTTAGATTACAACCCCAGAAAAATAAGAAGCATATTTCAAACTCTCTTGAGTAGGTAATATGGTATACGTTTGTTTGAACTGTATTCATAGAAAGTTTAAAGAAGCTATTGCTTAGCGACAGTTTGGAGGTAATAGATCAGAGGAGAATATTTTTAATTAAACAGCCTCAATAGTTGAAGGTGGTTTTTGGGTAATATTATACGTAACACTTACAACCCCTGGCACCTCTGTTGTTATTCGATCTGCCAGCCTCTCCAATATCTCATGGGGGAGTCTCGTTGGTGACCCTGTGACAGCATCCTCACTATCCCAGCACCTGACTTCTATCTGCAAACCAAATGCTCTCTTTCCTCCTCGGATACCGGTAACCCGATCCTCATGGAGAATTGCCAGGTATTGAAATGCCTTTACACCCTGTAATTCTTCTTCAACAATTTTCGTAGCCTTTCTTACCGTGGCTATCCTTCCCGGTGTAACTTCACCTATTACTCTTGCCGCTAAGGCAGGGCCTGGAAATGGTGGTCTGTTGTATATCTCTTCAGGTAAGCCGAGGACTTTGGCAACCTTTCGTATTCCCGTTTTCCTCAATTGGACTAATGGCTCTATGACCCTGTAGCCATACGTTTTCTCTGTATCAATCCCGAGCTGTTCAAGGATATTGTGCTGTCTCTTAATCCCCGCCACTGTCTCTTCTACATCAGTATAGTTTGTGCCGTGAAAGACAAACTTTGCCTTGCTTTTTTGAGCGAGTGGGGTAAAGACAGTTGAATAAAATGTCTGGGTAATGGCTTCTCTTTTTTCCTCAGGATCTACTTTACCCTTGAGTGCCTCAAAGAATTGTTTTTGGGCATCAATGAGTTCTGCCTGAACACCTAACCTTTTAAATAGTGAAACAATGTATTCCGGTTCCCCCTCTCTCATTAAACCACTGTTAATAAAATATGTTTTAAGTCTGCTACCCAAAGCCTTGTGACCGAGCATAGTAACTGTTGAAGAATCAACACCACCAGATAAGGCATTAATTGCTATTCCATCCCCAACCAGAGAAGAAATCTCTTGAACTTTCTCCTCTATGAATTTTTTAGGATTCAACTCTTTTAACGTTATCTCTTTGATCTTCATGCTTGGATGTAAACCTTTCAGCCGGTTCTGCTTGTCAGTTGTATGCATTGTTACATGTACCTCCTTCTTTCGTATGTCCTTTTTATTAATCTATCATGTCTCAGGAAAAGGAGAAAGTGTGTAATTGCTGTTTTGTAAATCCAGTGACTAAAATTTACCGGGGCAATCTATTCTTCAGTCAGCCTATAAATGCAGAAGATCCAAAATCATTTTCTCGTCTGCTTCTTCTAATCCCTTGATAGTCTTCTTCTGCCACTTTTGAGGAGTTGAGTTGAAAACGCTCCTTATAACATCGGATTCGCCCTTATCAATCAATGCCCTTAAAATCTCTACAGCAGTTTTTTTATCTTTTATGGCTTTTTCCTCTCCTGCTCTCCGCTGGAAAATTATCAACTTATGTAATGAGAAGTTCGCAGGATGTGGGAGAGTGAGATAAAAATCTTCAACTTTAACCTTGATGGTATTACTGGACAGGAAGTTAAGAAACCGTAAAGGGGTGGCATTAATTCCCAACTGTGGTAGGGGATAAGGCTTATTTATACCCCTACCTTTCTCAGGAACTAAAAATTCTATGATGAGATCTGGATGGTCAAGTTTTAAATACCCTTCACTGCCCTTAAAGATTGAAACAAAACCCAAATCTTTAAGAAGGATGGGGATATCTGCTTTCCGTTTTATTTTTGCCGGGGCATCTATCAAGAAATCGATGTCTCTTGTCTTTATAGTAATTCGGTCAATATAAGGAATGTGCGCAAAGTAATTCTTATAGAAGTAGACACACCAGCTTCCTATCAGAATAAAATTATCAAGGATGCCTACCTTGTGA
>Ga0315289_10003279_pt1 | contig 24571 bp, 14 predicted proteins | sample YL17G11_40_MG_FD_203452 | JGI IMG/M metagenome (GOLD analysis project Ga0315289, IMG submission 203452) | Sediment microbial communities from Yellowstone Lake, YNP, Wyoming, USA - YL17G11_40 | ecosystem: Environmental > Aquatic > Freshwater > Lake > Sediment | place: USA: Wyoming | collected...
CGCGCCATCGGCTCCCTGCCCTGCCGCGCCCGCGTCCTGCTCTCGGGCACCCCCCTGCAGAACCGCCTCGAGGAGTTCCACGCGATGGTCGCGTTCGCCAACCCGGGAGTGCTCGGGCCGATCGCGGACTTCAGGAAGAGGTACGAGGCGCCGATCCTGGCGGGGCGCGAGCCCGGAGCGGCGCCGGAGGACGCGGCGCTGGGCGCAGAGCGCGCCGCCGCGCTGTCGGGCGTCGTCAACGACTTTATCCTCCGCCGCACCAACGCACTACTGTCGGCGCACCTGCCGCCCAAGATCGTCGAGGTCGTCTGCTGCAGGCTCACGCCGCTGCAAAGGTCCCTCTACGACCACTTTCTGGGCTCGGTGGCGGGTGCGAGGGCCCTCGTCAGGGAGCAAGGTCCCGATGGAGGAGCGGGAGGCTCCGGCAAGCCCGGCACGGCACGGGTCCTCTCGGCGATCACGTCGCTGCGCAAGCTCTGCAACCACCCCAAGCTGATCTGGGACGCCATGGTCTCCAAGAAGGCAGCGGGATCGGCGTCAAGCTCCTCCGGGATGCCCGACGCCTTCGCCGGGTGCGAGCAGCTGTTCCCCGCGGAGTTTTTTGGCGGCGGCGGGGCTGCCGGCGGCAGAGGAAGGGCGGGAGGAGGGGGCGGGCTGGCTCGGATCCTGGGCCGCGGCGGCGCCGGCGGACCGCCTCCCGGGTGGGAGATGCTCTCCGGCAAGTTCGCGCTCGCTGCGGCTCTCCTCGCTGCGCTGCACGCCCGCGGAGGTGGCGGGGTAGGCGGCGGAGCGAACGGAGGGGGGACGTCCTGCAGCGGCAGCTTCTCGGCCCCGGCCTCCGTCGGCGGCGGCGAGCGCATCGTCATCGTCTCCAACGCCACGCAGACCCTCGACCTCTTCGTCGCGCTCTGTCGCCAGCGCAGCTACCCCTTCCTGCGCCTCGACGGCTCCACCAGCATCTCCAAGCGCACCAAGCTCGTCGCGCAGTTCAACGACCCGACGCGCCGCGAGTTCGTCTTCCTGCTCTCGTCGAAGGCCGGCGGCTGCGGCCTCAACCTCGTCGGCGCGAACCGGCTCGTGCTGTTCGACCCGGCGTGGAACCCGGCCGACGACAAGCAGGCCGCTGCTCGAGTGTGGCGCGACGGTCAGAAGCGGCGCGTGTTCGTGTACCGGCTGCTGGCGACGGGCACGCTGGACGAGAAGATCTGGCAGCGGCAGTGCTCGAAGGAGGGGCTCAAGTGCGTCGTCGACGGCGCGGCCGGCGCCGGCGACGACCTGAACAACGGCGGCGGCGGCGGTCCTCCAAGTGACAACCTCCCCGACGACGACGGGCTCGCGGCCCCGGAGAACGCGGCCCTGATGTCGATCGAGGAGCTCCGAGACCTCTTCACGCTGCGCGCCGACGTCGCCTCGGACACGCTGGAGGCGATCGAGGCCTCGGAGGGCCGCGGCAAGGGCGGGGGGGGAGCCAGCGACGCCGCCGACGAGCTCGCGCGCACCGCCGCCGCCGCCGCTGCCGCCGCCCCTTGCGCCGCCTCCTCCTCCGACCGCCCCCAGGACGGCAAGCCCGCCGAGGAGGACATCGCCAAGTACGCCCGCCACTCCAGAATCTTCGACGTTGACGATGACGCGATGAAGGAGGCCGCGGCGACGTGCCCCGGCGTGATCTCCTTCGTGTTCTCGCTCAAGGTCGACGGCAAGAAGCTCGACGGCGACGGCGACGGCGACGAAGAGAACGGGGCGGGAGCCCGAGTCGGCGGGGTCGCCAAGGCCGTGCCTCCTGCTTCCGCGCCCGCCTCTGCCGCGCTCGCGGCGCTGCCGCCGTCTTCCTCGGACGTTGTCGTCGCTCCCTTGCAGCAGCAGCATCAGCAGCGCGGCTCGGCCCTGGGGATGCGCTCGCGCCTCGGCCTCGGCCCCGGGCTCAAGTTCGGCGGCGGCCAAGGCGGCAGCGCAGCCCCGAGGACGGCGTCGCTCGCGGCTCTGACCTCTGCTGCTGCCGCCGGTCGCCCCGCTCTCGGGGACGCCACCAACATTGCCTCCCGCGCCTTCACCGCGCCCGCGAGGGCCGGCAACCCGCTACTCGCGCTGCCCTCCGCGAAGCGCGCCAAGGCGGAGACGCCTCTGGCTGCTGCCGGCGGCCGCGGGCGCGGCGGCAGCGGCGGCGGCGCTGCCCGAGGGAGAGGCCGAGGCCGAGGCGCTTCTTCCTCTTCTGCTTCGAAGCCCAAGGGCCGAGGCCGCAAGGCAGCTTCGAGCGACGAGGAGGAGGACGAGATGTCTGACGACGAGTCGGAGGAAGAGAGCCAGGAGGAGTTTGACAGCGGCGAGAGCGAGGAGGAAGAGGAAGCGGAGGAGGAGGAGGAAGACGAAAAAGAAGAAGCGGCGGAAAAGGAAGACGCTACTCCTGCTGCTGCCGCAGCTCCTTCGAAGACGCCCCAGCAGCCCCGCGCGCTCCCCGCCGCTGCTTCCGCGGCGGCGATGGCATCGAAGACCCCTGGCGCTGGTCCTTCGGCTGCCGCCGCGGTTTCGGTTCCGGCCGGAGGCGGCGGAGGCGGCGGCGGGGGCCCCTCACGCCAGTCGCTCTCTTCGGTCGACCTCGCCTCCGGCTGCGAGGAAAAGACCAGAGGCGCGTCGAAGAAGTCGAGATCGCCGCTCTACGCCGACGACGACGACGACTTTATGTGAGCGAGCAAAAGGAGGGGAAGTGGAGGGAGGGAGAATGCGCTCATGACTTTTTTGAACTTTCTTTAGGAGACGTCGTCCCCCCCAGACCGCTTTTCGATGTTTCCTTCATTTTCTTCGGCGACTATTTTTTGCAATTATTCCTTCCAGCCCACCCCGCGCGCAATCCGGAGCCACGTCGGTTTCTCTTATAAATAAGAGAGCAAGTCAAGGGGGAAAGACATAGTTTTTCCGTCCTTCATCCGTCGGCGGGAGCAGCCCCTCCTCCGCCTCCTCCTCCTCCTCCCCCTCCTTCCCCTCCTTCCGCTCCTCCTACGCCGCCGCCGTCGCGCCCGACCCCCGCGGGCAGCGAGCCCGCGATCGCCAGCAGCTCCCGCACGTCCGCCAGGGCCGGCGGGTACCGCTGCAGCAGCTTCAGGTTGGCCGCGAAGTCTCCGCGCAGCAGCGGCTCGCGCGCGCGGAGGAGCATCGCCGCGCAGAGCCGCGCGAGCGCCTCGGGGCGTGTCAGGGAGGAGCCGTCGCTCCCGCCCCCGCCCCCGCCTCGGCGCTCGCCCCCGGCTCCCCCGCCCCCGCGCTCGCCCCCGGCTCCCTCGCCTCCTCCGCCGCTCACCGCCAGCAGGTAGTCCCACAGCCGAGCGACGTCGGGCAGCTCGAACTCCTGCGTCAGCAGCAGGCTCACCCACCGGAACGCGAAAAAGTGCGGGGACACCCCGTTGCGGTCGAGCACGTGCGCCGCGAGCGCCGGGTCGGCGGCGCGGAGCGCGCGCTCGACGCGCGCCAGGGAGCCGGCGACGCCGGCGGGGCTGCGGTCCAGGTCGGCGAGGAAGTTGTCCCTGAAGTCTCCCATGAGAGCGACGAGGCACCAGAACGCGTCGGCCTCGGCCCTCGAGGGAGGGGAGAGGGCCGGCGGCGCGGGCAGGGACGAGGAGAGGGGGTTGCTGGTTCCTCCTTCTGCCGCCGCCGTCGCCGTCGCCGTCGTCGCCGCCTCGGCCCCTGCTTCCCGGGTTCCTTCTCCTCCTCCTCCTCCTTCTTCCTCCTCCTCCTCGAGAGCGCAGTGGTAGTACAGCGGCGCGAGCACCTCGTTCATCCCCTGGACGTAGGAGAGCCCCGGGTTGAGCTTGGCGAAAACCAGCAGCGCGCGGGCCATCTCGGAGCGGCGGGAAGCACGCCCCGTGCTCCCCCCGCTCTTCCTGAAAAAGTGCATGCCCGGGTGCGTCCTCGCGACGTCCCGCGCTATCTGCGCCACGAGGTCGGCGTCCCTAAAGAACGAGCCCCACCGCGAGTCTGGCGCCTGCGACAGCGGGTGGTCGTCTCCCCCGCCCCCCCGCACTCCTTCTTCTTCCCCTCCGGTCGGGAACGCCCGCGGGGCCGAGCCTCCTCCGTCGCCGCCGGGCGCCGCGACGACGAACGAGGAGCAGAACTCGGCGTAGCGCCCGCGCTTCTCTGCGAGCGTCGCGGCCCACTCGCAGCGCCGCGGGGGCAAGTAACCCAGCAGCAGCTTCCAGGCGACGGCCCGGATCTTCTCGGGGAGTCCCGCCGAGGCCAGCGCGCGGAGATTGGGCATGTCTATCTCGGGCGCAGCCGTCGAGGCCGAGGCCGAGGCCGAGGAGAGCTGCCGCTCGAAGAGTTGGCGCCGCTCGCGGTGGCAGAGCGACGATGACGACCCTGGTGGCGATGCGGTTTCGCCGTGGCCTCTGGGACCTCCCGGTGCTTCTGGCGGGACTGCGGCTTCGTCGCTGAGGGGGTCGGCCAGAGGGCCAGAAGAGAGCTCTCTCCTGACCTCCATTTTTCAATCAGGGGGGGAAAGAGAGAGAGAGAGAGGGAGAGAGAAAGGGAAGAGAGCAAGAGCAAATCGATGCCCGACCACACCATCGGACGTTTGAAAAGTGGCGAGTCACTCGGAGTGGTTCTTTCTTCTTCATTTTCGTTGTCAAATCGAGCAAAACACAGAAAAAGCGAGAGCCTCTTTTTTCTTTCCGAAGCTCCCGTTTACCAAACAGAGCGCGGCTATGCTCTGTTCACAGCTCTCTGCTTCGCGAGTGCAGCAGCATCAGGGGCCGGCGAGTAGAAGAGGGGAAAGAAGCAGCAGCAGAAGCCGCTCCAAGAGCTCGCTCACGCGATCGAGCGAGGCGCCGGCTCGTCTTTCTTGTGTTGTCGTCTCCGCATCGTCGACCTCTGGTGCGTCGCGCGATCTTTTCTGTGGTGATCCGTTGCTCCCTTAGAATACGATTCCAGAGCCAGAATGCCCTCGCATTGAAATTATGAGAAATGATGTCGTCAGTCGAGCCGGAACCGCGCGCCACGGTTTGCTCCTTTTGATTCGATCGCTGATGTTTTCTCTTTTTTACTAGAGCGTCCCTCTCATGCGCGCTTCCCTCCCTCTCTCCCTTTCATCCGACCTCCCCCTCCTCCGTTTCCGTTCGTCTCGGACCCCCCGCCACAAAACATCAAAATCTCACCCCTCCCCCCCCGAACGACGACAAAACACAAACGAAACCAAACTCCAACAAAACACGCGCCTACGCAGCGGACACGGCCTCCTACCTCAGCTCGGTCGCGCTCTGCCAGCCCCCGGCGAGGCTGCTCGCCCTCTGCGCCGCGCTCGCTGCGTGCGGCGCCTCTCCCGTCGCCGCGGCGGACCGGCGCGGGCTGCACCCGCTGGTGGTGCCCCTGGCGAGCGTCTCGGCGGCGGAGCTCGGAGGGGGAGCGGGGGCGTGGGGGGACCGGCTGCGAGGGCGGCAGCCCCCGTCCCTGCTCCTGCCGCCGCTCCCGCCGGCCCTGAGGGGCTCGAGCTCCGACGCTGTCGTCGTCGGCCTCCTGCGAGTCCCCTCCGAGCAGCGGGGGCTGCAGGTCGTCGCCTGCGCGCGCGGAGCCCCGGCGATGGAGCTGCTCGCGAGGTCGGCGGACGAGCTGCTGACTCGGCTGCTCGCCGAGGAGGCGGCGGCGGCGGCGCTGTCGGGCAGAGGCGGCGGCGGGAGCAGCAGCGAGGAGGCGGCGAGCCGGCCCCTCGCCGCCGCGGCGGGACCCGCAGCCGACGGGCTGCTCTCGTCCTCCATGCTCGCGGCAGCAGCCAAGGCGGCAGCAGAAGAAGAAGAGGCGGCAGCGGGATCCGGGGCGGAGGACGAGACGCCGCCTCCCTCCCGGGCGACGCTCGACAGGGCGCTCGTCGCGGCGGGCGCGCTCTCGCCCGCGCTCTGCGAGCGCCTCCTGGCCTCCCACCTGGCCAAGAACGACGAGATGTCCGCCCTCATCACGGGGGAGTGGTACATGCGCCGCAACCACTTCCCGGGCTGGGCGCGGCCCTACGAGCACGCCGCCGGCGTCTACGCGAGGCTGGGGAGGGGCGAGGAGGCGCGCGACTGCTCGAGGGTGGCCCTGTCGCTGCCGTGGTGGACGCTCGGCTCAGGGTTCGCGGCCGCGGCGGAGCTGGCGGGGCTGCCGCGGGACGGCGCCGGGGCGCGCGCGGCGCTGGAGGCCGCGGAGCGCGGCGCGGGCGGCCTGCCGCCGGTCGCCAACAGGGACGAGCGGCAGAGGACGCTGGACGCGTTTGCCGCGGTCCTCGACGACGGCGCCGCTTCCGCCATCGAGGTCGGAGGCGATGTCGATTGGCCGAGCTTTGCGGAGAGGGGAGCCAGCGTGCTCGAGGAGGGGGGGGCGGCGGGGGAGCTCAGGGGCCTAGCGGCGTTTGTGAGGGGCGCTCTGTAGTAAAAGGAGAGGAAAAGCTGGAGGTTGAAAATGAAGACATCGAATCAGATCCCGACGGCACTCCTGAACTCGAGAGAGAGAGACACGAGCGATTCCCGCTCAGCTCTCGCGTCGCCGGCCCGTTCTCTGCCTCTCGCTTGCCGCGGCTGCACAGAGACGCGCGTGGACTCGGTCACCGTTTAACAGAACGCTGTAAATATGGACGGAGGTAAGGCAGATTGCTTGGGAAAAAAGAGAAGAAAGCCTGAATCGATCGAACGGCAATGACCTCTTCTTGTTCTCACCTTTCTCCCTCTCCCCCACTGACTCAACACAACCCACTCACTCAAAACCCCCCGCTACACACTCAACTCAAGACGGCACCCGCCGCTCGGGACGCGCCAGGGTCATCTCCAGCAAGGTCGCCGTCGTCTCGGAGGCCGAGCTCGCCGCCGCGGCGGCTGCCCGCCTAGACGCCCTCGAGGCCGACGACGACGCCGCCGCGGCCGCGCTCGCGGCGGCAGCAGGAGGAGCCGGCGGCGGAGGCGAAGGCGGCAGCGACGCCGAGGACTTTGTGCCGGACGACGACGAGTGGGACGTGTCGTCCGAGGACTTCAGCGACGAGGACGACGAGGAGGGGGGAGGAGGCGGAGGCGGCGGCGGAGGCGGCGGAGGCGCGAGGGGCGGCGAAGCCGGAACCTCTGTGGCAGCAGCAGCGGCGGTGGCGGCGGGTCGCCGTTCCGACGCTTCCCCGAAAAAGAAGAAAAAGGGCGGCAGCAAGCAGCAGCAGTCCACGAAGCGGCCCCGCACGCCCAAGTTTGGCGCCCGGACGGGCGGTGCGGCGGCGGGCGCGGGCTTCTCCCTGAAGAAGAAGACGCGGGCGGCGGCGGCGGCAGAGGCGGCCGCAGGAGCGGGCGGAAGCGGAAGCGGCGGCGGACGCCTCAGCGCCAAGCCCTTTGCGCAGCTGCTCGAGGAGGCCAACCTTCCCTCTCGGCCGCCCCCCTCGATCGGGTCGAAATCGAAGGCGGAGCCAGAGCGGCCGCACTGGCTCTCCGCGGCGATGCCCCCGCCGCGCGCCGCTGCACGGAGGCACTGGTGCTCCATCTGCGGCTTTCCCGCTCCTTACTCGTGCCCTCGCTGCAAGGCAAGGTTCTGCTGCCGGAGGTGCGGGGGCGTGCACTCCGAGACGCGCTGCCTGAAGATGGTCGGGTAAGTGAGGGCGGTGGTGTTTTCTTTCTTGCAAAAAATGCAAAAGAAAAAAAAAGAAACGAAAAGAAGCTGGCGTATTTCTTTGTTTTTACAGAAGTGAAAAACCTTTTCTTCTCTTTCTCTCTCTCTCTCTCTCTCTCTCTCTCTCTCTCTCTCTCTCTCTCTCTCTCTCTCTCTCTCTCTCTCTCTCTCTCTCTCTTTTTCTCTTTTTCTTTCCTTTGTTTCACCTCCCGCCCCCTCCCACGGCCGCGTGCATGGTGAAGTCGTACTCGATCGTCGGGATCACCGAAGCGATGAACTTCAGGAAGAGCACGAGGTAGGCCTCCGGGTCAAGAGGCGCCGCCGTCGTTTCTGTCGCCCCCGCTTCCGCCGACGCTGTCGCCGAGCCCGGTGCTTCTGTTGCTCTTCCGCTGCTGCTCCCACTCCCCCCTGCCCCCGCCGCCCCCATGCTCGCGAGCTTCTTCATCACCGCCGCGTGCCTGCACGGATGGATCGACGCGACCCTGATCGCAGGGGCGTGCGGGTGCGGCTCCACGGTCACGGTCTTTCGGGCGTGCTCGGCGGCGACTGATTTTTTTGATTTTTTTTGTGGAAAAAAGAGGAGAGAAGGGAGGTGAGGTTTTCCCTTCGAAACAGTTTTTCCCCCCCGTCGCAAAAAAAAAAAAAAGGCTTTTTCCCTTCTCTCACCGTCCTCCAAGAGCGCGTCGGCGCGCAGCGGCCGCCGGTCCTCGTCGAACCCGGCCAGCCAGAAGCGCGGGACCTGGTAGTACTTGTCGTAGGAGATGGAGAGGTCGTAGGTGCGCACGGGGACGACGTTGGAGTTTTTCTGTTTTGGGCTCCTTTCGCTCTCGGCGGCGGCCTTCTTCGCTGCGCGCGCCGCGGCCGAGGCGGCGACGGCGGCAGGCGGCAGCGCGGCTTCGTCGATGTCCCCTTCGTCGACGATCTCCAGGTCGTCGAGGTCGGGGATGTCTTCGCCGTCGTCTTCTTGATCGCCCTCTTCTTCCTCTGCTTCCTTCGGGGCAGCGGCAGCAGCAGCAGCAGCAGCCGCGGGCCCGCCTCCGGCCCCGGCCTCTGCCCCATGCTCGGCAGCGGCGTCGAGGCCGGCGTCGCCGTCCCCGGCCGGCGGCGGCGCCACCCACCCCTCGTCGTCCCCCTCCATCCCCCCGGCCTCCACCGTCGTCCTGTCGCGCCCGTCCCCTCGCCCGCCGCCGTCGCCGCCGTCGCCGCCGCCGCCGTACCCTTCGACCGCCGAGGCGCGCCTCCTCGAGGGGACGCCGCGCGTCGCGAGGTACTGCTTGCCCCTCGGCAGGAAGCTCCGGGCCCTGGCGGGGTCGCCGGCCTCCCAGCTCCAGGTGGGGCACGCGCGGACGAGGAAGTCGCCCGCTCGGACGAACTCCTCCGGGGTGAGGACCTGGGGGTGGGGGGGGGGGGGAGAGAGGGGTCGCGGAGTTTGTTTTTGTCGTTGGGTGAGAAAAGAGGAGGAGAGAAGCAGAGGTCGGGGGACGCTGCAGGAGAAACAAGGCGGGAGCGATGCGACTGGGGCTTTTCGTTCCGCACGCACGACTCACCCCTCGCTCTGCGAATCCGCTCTCCTTGAGCACCGGCATGAGCCTCTCGGCGGCTCCCTTGAACGTGGAGTGCAAGGCTGAGCGCATGGTGCGTCCAGCGCCGCGACGGGAAGGTTCGATGGACGACTGGAAAAAAAGGACAAACGGCGAGCAAGGAGGACTCGCAATGTTCGGCGAGAAAAGTGAAGAGGAAGAAGAAAAACCTCGGCGAGCGGATAAATTACACACGAGAGAAAACAGAATCAAAACCCCACCCGCGATGCCTCCTCCACCGCCTCCTCCGGCACCCTCGCCCACGCCCCGAGCCCGCACTCCCCCAGGCTCCGCTCCCAAAGCACCCTCCCGTCGCCCTCCTCCTCACTTTCGCCGAATCGCGGGGCCGCCAGGACCGAGAGCAGCGACTGCGGCGGCGGCGACGCCACCGCCCAGGCCCCGGCCGCGACCTCTCGCTCCAGCTGCCCCGGGGCCCAGAGCGAGGTCCCGACGAAGACCCGGGCGAGCAGCGGTCGCACCGTCGAAGAAGAAGAAGAAGAAGAAGAGGAGGACGAAGAGGCGGCGAGCAGCTTCCTCATGTCTCCGTCGACAAAGAGGGTCGGCGGAGGCGAGGCAGGGGGGGCAGAGGAGGAAAGCAAAGGCTCTTCTCGTCTTTGCAGCGGCGGCGCCTTCAGGAGGACGGCGTCCCCTCCGGCCTCCTCGCAGCTGTGCAGCGCGGTGAGCCCGGGCACAGGCCCTCCCCAGAGCAGGCGGGCCTCCGCCGGGGAAGCAATAGTCGAAGAGGAAGCGGAAGAAGAAACAGGCGATTTTTTGGCGTCGTCGTCGTTGCAGTCGTCGAAAGCTGAAACGTCGACGCCGAGCGCGAGCGCGGCCCGCAGAGCCGGAGAGTCGTCGCCTTCCCCTCCTCCCCTCCTCTCTTCCTCGCGAAAGGCCTGGTCCATCTCGGACTCGAACCTGTCTGCGGCCTCGATGACTGGGCGGATCGAGGGGTCGACGTCTTCATCAGAGTCGCTCTCGTCGTCGTCGAAGTCGCCCCCGTCAAAGTCGCTGTCGTCGGTCACGTTCCCCGCCTCCTCCCGGACGACTCCCACCGTGATCGCTATCCCGGCCGGGCCCACGCTCCCGTCGCCGCTCACGCGCTCGCCGATGGGGGAGAAGCTGAGAGACAGGGTTCTCGCGCGAGGGGGGGGCCTCTTGCCCCTTCGGAAGGAGGCGAGGAGCGACGACGGCGGCGGAGAGGCCTCCGCCGCCTCGTCCTCCACCGCCGCGCCGTCTCCGCCGCCGCGCCGTCTCCGCCACCGCGCCAGCGCCAGCGCCAGGCCCGCCGGGCCCGACGACCTCGAAGAAGAGCTCCCTCCCCCTCCCCGGAGGCTGCTCTTCCTGCAGCCCCTCGAGGCCAGCTCCGAAACAAGCCGCGCGAGCCTCACGAGCGGCCTGGAGCTGCGAGCGAGGTCGCCGACGCTCAGCAGCCGCCGCGGCGGGGCTCCCCCTCCTGCTCCTCCTCCCCCCCCCGGGAGCGGGGCGAAGGGCGCTCCCAGGGCGAGGCCGACGGCCCCGACGCCCAGGGCTCCAGCGGCGGCCCTCACAGGAGGAGGAGGATGCAGCGGGGCGGCGGCGCCTCCTCCTCCTCCTTCGCCGCCTCCGTCGCCGGCGCTCGCCGCCGCCGCCTCCCTCCGGCGACCGAGGGCGCCTCGGCGCCGCCTCCGTCGCGCCTGCTGCCCCTGCTGCCTCGCCTCGGGGCTCACCTCAAGTAGCAGCACGGGCGTGCGGGAAAAGGCCCCTCGCACCCCCGGGTGCGGCAGCAGAAGCGTCCCCGCCGAGGGCGACCTCAGCCGCTGCGTGAGAGGCCGAACCTCCTCGGCGCCCGCTCCCCCCGCTTCCGTCGCCGCGGCCGCCGAGAGGGGGGGGGGCGGCGCGGCGGCGGGGGCGGCGGCGAGAGGGTAAGGGCCCAGCAGGCCGTGCCTCTCGGCGACGGCGGCGATCCCCCCGAGGAAGCGCAGGGCGGAGAAGCCAGCGTCGAGGAGGAGGCCCGGAGGGCTGCCGCGGCCGCCGACACCGCCGGCGACGGCGACGGCGCCCCCTCGCCGCCGCTGCCGCCTCGGGTCGCCGCTCCCTCCGCCGCCGCCCTCCCCTCCTGCCGCGCTTCCCCTGAACGAAGCCCGCACGGCCCCCTCGAGGGAGCACCCCGCTGACCTCAGCGGGTCGTAGAAGCGAGCTCCCCTCAGAAAGTGCCTCCTGAGAGCCGCCGCGGCGATCTCGCGGGGGAGCGGGCGGGGGAGGGGCGAGAGCGGGAGCGGCCCCCGGCGCCCGGGTCGCGGCGGGGGCAGGGGCGAAGAATAGGGCCCCTCCGGGAGCGAGATCAGCGCCCTCGCCGGCTCGCTGCCGTCGAGACGCCTGGAGACTGTGATCAGGGCGCGGTACAGGGAACGCGCGACGGTGGCGTCCGGGGAGGAGGCGGTGTAGAGGATTTCGGAAGAGGAGGAGGAAGTGGAAGCGGAAGAGGAGGAGGAGGAGAAAGAGGCCGCGGCCCTCGCCGCGGCTCGGCCGAGGCGAAACGACCGAGGCATCTGCCGCCACCCGCGGTTTCCAGCCTCTCGGTGTGTGCCTTTTTCCTCGTTTCTCCTCCTTCAGGCCTCTGTCTTTGCCAATAGATCGTTCCCGGTGCTTGGAATGCACGAGAGTCTCGACAGAGGAGACAAAAGTCGCGAAAGCGACAAAGTATCAATCCTCGCCGCCGCCGCCGCCGCTGACCTCGCCCCGAGGAGGCGATTGATCGATAAAAACGTTTGGGAGGCGCTAGCCGAGGCCGACAAAAGCCGGATTCGAACGATCAATCAAGAAAAACGGAGGAAGTGGAAAAAAATTGACGGAAATGAATCGCCACTTACAAAACCATTTTCCCTATTTCTCTCCTCTTTTTCGCTTCTTCTACACCTGCTCGAACGACAGCGTCGAAAGAAGGTGCCTAAGCTCCCTCCTGTCCGCGCACCACTCCGCGAAAGAAAGGACACCGTCTTTCTCCGCGTCTTCATCGTTGTTGTTCTTCTTCTCGGCTTCGGCAGCGGCGGCAGCGGCAGCAGAAGCTCCTCTCCCCGCCACCTCCTCTCTCCCAGCCGCCGCCGCCGCCGCGGCGGCGGCGGCGGCGGAGGCGGCGCCGGCGTGCGCTGCCCCGCTCGTGTCGGCCCTGTAAGAGAAGAAAGCGATCAGGAAGAAGTACCGTTGGAGGTAATGAAGGCCCAGGCGGCGCGCGGCCGCGGTCGTCGAGGCCGGCGCGGCCGGGGGCGCGGGGGCAGCGGCCAAGCTGCGCCGCCCGGCGGCGAGCGGCGACGGCGGCGCCGGCGAGAGGGCCGCCCCTGGCGCCCCCGCCGCCGCCGCCGCCGCCGCCGCCGCCCTCCCGCCCTCGGCGACGGCCTTGCACCGAAGGATGTCGTCGCGCAGGTCGCCCACCGCGGGCCCGCAGGCGTCGATCGCCGCGTCGGCGGCGGCCTTCGCGGCGCGGCCGCGAGGGAGGGCGCGGACGAGGTTGAGGATCGAGCGGTACTCCGAGAGGGCCGGGGCCGGAGGAGGAGGAGGAGGCGCGATCGCGGGCGGCGCGAAGGGGGGCCTCGCCCCGGCGGGGCCGCCGCAGCGCTGCCTCGGGGGACTGAGGAGCCCGGCCGTCGCGGGCGGGAGGGCCACCCCTCCGCCCGGAGGGGAGCCGACGAGGCTCGAAAACGAGGAGCCCCCGCCGCTCCCGCCGCCGCCGCCGCCGAAGCTCCCGGCCGCGAGCGCCCAGCGCGGCTGCAAGGGAGGGGAGCTCGAGAGCCACGAGGCGCCCTGCGAGGGGGACGAGCCGGAGAGGTCAGGCGTGTCCGCGCCTGAGGAGGACCAGCCCCCGCTTCGGTCCGCCGCGGCAGGCGCCGCCCCGGCGCCGCCTCGCCCCGCCCAGGCGGCGGCGGCGAGCGAGGCGAGGAGCGGCGAAGAGGAGGAGGCGCCTCTCGCTCCGCCCGCGCCCGCCCCCGCCCCCGCCGCCTGCGCCGCCGCCGTCGTCGGGCTCAGCGCCCCCGCCAGCAGCACCGCCGCGAACCGCGCCGACGACCCCGTGGCCGTCCTCGACACTACGACGTGGAACGGGCGCCGCCCGTCGCCGCGCGCGGCCGCAGCCTTCTCTCCTCGAGCCACCTGGCGGTGCAGCGCGTCGAGGTCCGCGGCCTGCGGCGTGCGCTCGCGCGACAGCGGCACGCGCGCGTAGCGCACCGCGTAGCCAAGCGCTCGAAGCGCCGAGGCGAGCCCGCGCGGGGTCGAGAGGCCCAGGGCGGCGTCTCCCGCGGGGCCCGGGCGCGCCCAGAAGGCTCGGACGGCGGCGGCGGGGGTCGCGTCGACCTCGACGGTGACGTCCTCGAGGAGCGTGTGAGGAGGGAGCTCGGCTCGCCCTCCCTGTTCTTCTGCTGCTGCTCCCTCCGGCTCCTCTTTCGCCGCCGCCTCGTTGGGCCTCGCTCCGATAGGCAGAGGAGGGGTGGAGACCCACGGGAGAGCGGGAGCAGAAGAAGACGAGGGGATAGGTTGAGAGGCACCGACGCCTCCGCCTACGCCTACGCCGCCACCGCCTCGATCGCCGCCGCTTGTAGCAGTAGCAGCAGCGCTCCTCCCGAACGCCGCGGGCGCCCCCTCGCAGTGCAGCAGCACCCGCCCGCCCCAGCTCGCCGCCTCGGACTGCAGCTCGCCCACCAAGCGCGCCTCGAGCGCCTCGAGCCTCGGGGCTGCGACGCCCGCGTGGTGCAGCGCGGCCGCGGGCTGGTCGAGCTCGCGCCGGGTGTAGGGCGTGCCGCGCACGTAGGCGACCAGCTCCTCGCGCAGGTCGGTCAGGACGACGAGCGTCCGCGGCCTTCTCTTGCGGGAGGGAGCCCTTCTCTTGCCGCCTCCGCCGTCGCCGCCGACGCCGTCGTTGGTGGCATCGTCTTCGTCGTCGTCATCGTCATCGAAGTCGTCAAACTCCGCTCTCGTCTCTTCTTCTTCCTCTTCCTCTTCAGCGGAGAGGGGCCCCGCGCCGAGCTCGTCCAGCAGCGACCGCAGAGAATCGAAAGACGGAGAGCCCACGGTCGCGAGCGCGACCCCGGCAACGCGACGCACGTCGAGCAGGGCCGAGGAAGGAGAGAGCGAAGTCGGAGGAAGAGGAGAAGAAGAAGAAGAAGAAGAGCTCGAAGAGACGTAGCTCTTGAGGATCGAGCGGCGGTTGAGCGTCCCTCCCTGCCTCGCCGAAAGCACCCGCCGCACCTCGCCTGCCGTCGCGGGTGCTCCGTCGGCGAGGAGCACGGGGGCCAGCGAAGGCGGCGGCGGAGAAGGGCGGAGCGGGGGAGGCTGGCGCCGAGAAGAAGCGCCCCCAGCCGCCGTCGCGACTTCGACGGCGGCGGCGGCGGCGGCGGCCTCGTCGGCCTCCGCCGAGGCTTCCGCGGCGGCCAGCTGCTGCTGCAGGGCCGGGGCGCGAGGGACGGGCATCAGGGCCCCGGCCGGGTTGGCCCTGATCGCGTCTGCGGCGGCGCGGACGTCGGGCCTCGCCGCGAGCCAGGCTGAGAAGGGAGGGATCGAAGACTTCCCTCCGCCGGCGCCGCCGACGCTCTCGCTCTGTCCGCCGGCGCCGCCGTCCTTCGCCTCCTCCGCCCCCGCCCGCCCCCTGTCCTCCGCGGCCTTCCGCTCGCCCAGATAGCTCGCCAGCACGATCAGCAGGCAGTAGCGCTCCAGGTACGTCAACCCCCGCGTGAACGCCGCGTGCCTCGCGTTGATCTCAGGCCTGTAGAAGCGGAAGGTCCGCCTGGGGCGGCGCCAGCGCGCGATGGCCGCGCGGAGGTTGACGACGGCGCCGCCGGCGGCGTCGACGGCGGCGTCGGCGAGCGCCTTGGCGCGCTCGCCGTCGTCGAGCACGCGCGTGAACTTTCGCACGCCCTCGTAGTCGGCCTCGGCGAGGGCGGCGGCCTCGGCCGGGTCGGCGGCCGCGGGCTTGGAAAAGTCATCCTCGAAGTCGCCGCCGTCGGCGTCGTCCTCGAGGGAGGCGGCCGCGAGCGCCGCCGCGGTGGCGTCGGCGGCGGCGTTTTCGGAGGCGGCAGCGGCAGCGGCGGCCCTCGCCGCCAGGCAGCTCGCGTGCTGGCTGGCCCCTCCGGGGACCTCTGGGTCGTCCCCGTAGGTCGAGGCGGCCCCGGAGGGGGGCTCCTCGAGGTCGCCGTCGAGAGCAGCGGGAGCGGCTCGCTGCTGCTGCCGCTGCTGCTGCTGCTGCCGCTGCTGCTGCTGCTGCTGCTGCTGCTGCTGCTGCTCTTGCTCTCCCTCTCCCTCTCCCTCCCCTGGCTCCTCCTCGCCCTCTGCCTTCGAGAAGCCGCCGGCCCCGGAAGAGGAGGGGCCCCGGAAGAGCGTCGGCGTCAGCGCCTCCTCCTCCTGCTCCTCGGCTCCTCCTCCTGCTCCCGCTCCGCCTCCTCCAGCTCCCGGCGAGGGCGTCACAAGGTCTCCCACGCGCGGCGAGAGCCCGTCGATCACGCCTCCCCAGCGGGGCTGCTGCTGGCCGATCTCCTGGCCCAGGGAGCCCGAGTCTGGGGCAGCGAGGGTCAGCGGCGGGACGGCAACGACGGGCGCCGGGGTCGAGGCCGACGTCGGGGCCGCAGGCGCGGTCGCGCCGTCGCTCCTCGCCGCCGCTGCTCCCCTGCTTCTGCTCCCGCTCCCGTCCTCCCACTCCTCGTCGTCGCTCGCGCCCTCCGGCCCCGCGCCCGTGGGCGGTCTCTCGAGCCGAATAGAAGAAGAAGAAGTAGAAGAAGAAGAGGGGCCCGAGGAGACTGCGGCAGCAGCAGCGTCGGAGAGAGAGAGCAGCGAGGGCTCGCGGGCGAGCACTGTCGCCGCCGCCTCTGGCCCCTTCCCTCCTCCGGCGCCGGCGCCAAACAGCACCGCCCGCGCGAGGCAGGCGATCGCCATCCCCGTCGTCGTCCTCCCGCCGCCCATCTGGCACGTGACGACGACGGGAGCGTCGGGAGGCACGCCCGAGATCGCGGACAGGAGCGCGTCGAGGGCGACGGGGCGCGGCGCGGCGCCGTCGGTGAGCGGGAGGCGGACGTAGCGGAGCGCGATCGGCCGGCGGCGGCGGTTGCCGTTCCCGTCTCCGCCGCCGCCTCGTTCAGACTCGTCCCGCCCAAACTCCACCGCGGCGGCCTCGTAGACCTCCCGCGGAGTCGCGACGGCGCGCGGGCCGGCGACGGGCTCCCAGGTGTCTACGACGGTGCCGACGCCGCCGCCGCCTCCGCCGAGGCTGTTGCGCCCCGACGCGGCGAGCGACGGCGGCGGCGGCGGCGGCGCAGAGGCAGCAGCGCCCGCGGGCTCCTCCTCGCGCGCCACCAGCACGGCAGCGGTCCTTCGAGCGCCGCTGCTGCTCCCGTCCCCGCCCGCGCCCGAGCACGACGAGGCGGCGGCCGCCGGGACCGAGCGGGGAGCGGCCGCCAGGGACTCGGAGGCCTCGCGCAGGACGTCGGCCTTGAGCCGCGCCTCCATCGCCTCGAGCCGCCTCGGGGAGATTCCGACGTACTCCCTCATGTTCTTGAAGGGGCGCTCGGCCTCCCGGAGCACGTAGGGCCTGCCGTTGACGTAGAGGCAGACCTCTTCGCGGAGGTTTACCCAGAGGACGGGCAGGGGGGGGAGCGAGGCTTCGTCGGGGCCGTCGGGGCCGTCGGCGACTCGGTCGCCGCCGCCGCCGCCGCCGCCGCCGCCCGAGCTCTTCGTCTCCTTCCTCTTCGCCTTCCTGTCGGCCTCCTCGGCGTCGAGCACCGCCGAGAGCACGCCCCGCACGCCGTCCTCCGTCGGGGTCCCGCCTCCGTAGACGTGGGCGCCGCCAGGCACGCGGCGGAAGTTGGGGGCCCCGCGGACGGGCGCGACGCCCCCGGCCGCGGCGGTCGCCGCCGCGGCGGCGGCGGCGGCTGAAGCAGCAGCAGCTTCGCTTCCTCCTCCTCCTCCCGCCGCCGCAGCAGCGCGGAGCCTCGGCGCCTGGCACCCAGGGTAGTGGTCCTCCTTCAAGATAGTCTGAGGGCCCAGCACGGCCCCGCGCCTCCCCGCGACGAGCGCCGCGGCGGCGTCGAGCGCCGCGGACGAGAGCGCGTCGCCCTCGTCGTCGAGCGAGAAGGAGTCCTCGTCCTCGGTCTGCGTGTGCTGCCGTGGGGTGTCTCCCTCCTTGCCGCTCGGGGAGGAGGCGGCGGACCTCGCGGACCCCCCGCGGCGCGGCGCGCCTCCAGCAGCGGCGGCGGCGGCGCCGCCCGCCCCCCGCCCCCCCTCGTCGCCGCTGCCCTCCAGGTGGTGGTGCAGCTCGAGCGCCGCGAGCGGGTTGCGCCGCAGCATGCGCGCCAGCACGGAGCGCAGCTCCGGCCTGGAGCGCATCCAGTCGGCGAAGGGCTCGTGGGGGACGCGGCGGCGGGTGCTCGTCGCCGCCGCCGCCGGCGTCGTCGCCCCGGGGTCGGCGGCGAGGGAGGAGGGGGCGAGGGGGGGCGGGGGGCGGCGGAAGGGGGCGAGCGACGCGCCGACGACGGCCGAGGAAGCCCCCCCTCCGCCGCCGCCCCTCGCTCCCGCTCCCGCCGCTCGCGCCCCCGCCCCCGCCGCCGCCGCCGCCGCCTCCTCGACGACGACGACGACGCCCCCGTCCGGGTCGGCGGAGGGCCCCGCCAGGTAGGTCGCGAACACGATCAGCACGCAGTACCGCTCCAGGTACTCCAGCGCGACCCGCAGGAGGTCCGACCGCTTGTCGTCGTCGGGCTCGGCCGCGAGCCTGGCGCGGTAGCCCGCGACGGCCTCGCGCAGGTTCTGCATCGCGCCCGACGCGTCGAGCACGGCGTCGAGGGCCGCCTTCGCCGAGGACCCGCCCGGGAGAGCGCGGAGTAAGGAGCGGACCGCGGCGTAGCGACCGGCGAGGAGGTGGGCGTCGGGCGGCGGTGGCGGGATTCCGATCTCGGAGGCGGAGGAGGAGGGGGGGGGGGCGGGGGCCTTGGTCGCAGAGGCAAACCAGGGGGGGAGCAGCGGGGGAGCCCCTCCCCCGCCTCCAGCCCCTCCCCCTCCGACTCCCCCGCGGGGCAGCCGCGGCCCCGAGCCCGCCACTTTCCTCAGGCAAACCATCGCCGCGATCGCCATCCCCGTCGTCGTGCGTCCCCGGCCCATCTGGCAGTTGAAGAACAGGGCCGCCCCCGGAGGGGCGCGCCAGCAGCGGGCGAGCAGGAGGTCGAAGTCCGCGTCCTTGGGGGCCTTCTCGTCGGTGATGGGCACTCGGAGGTAGTCGACGTCATAGCCGTCGGCGACGAGCTCCTGCGGCGAGGGGTCGCGGATTTTTTTTTTTTGGAGGGGAGGGAAAGAGATGAGCGGGAAAGAAAGAAAGAAAGAAAGAAAAACGCCTTTTCCCCCTTTGGGTTTTGACCTCGAAGGGAAGAGAGAGCGCGGAAGAGAGAAAAGAGGGGGGGGAAAAAACGGGGCCTCGAAACAAAAACTCCCGCGCACCCTGTACACGTCAGCCGGCGTCTGCACGTCCGCGTCCGTCACGGGCTCCCACTCCTCGACCACCGCAAAGTCCGGCCCCTCGTGCGCCACGAGCACGGCGCCGGGCGCGCCGCCGCGGCCCGCCGCCGCCTCGCGCAGGACGTCGGCGCGCAGCCGCGCCTCCATGTCCTCGACGCGCGCGCGGTCGATGCCCGTGTACTCCAGGTTGGCGAACGGTGCCGCGGCGTCGCGGACGACGAAGGGACGGCCGTTGATGTAGATGACGGGCTCCTCGCGAAGGTTGTGCCAGAGGACCTTGCGGCGCCCTCGCTCCCGCTCTCCCTTGGGAGGCGAGGCCCTGCCGCCGCCGCCGCCGCCCCCGGCTCCCCCGCCCTCGCCCTCCGCCTCGCCCCCTTCGCGCCCCTCCTCCTCCTCGCTCGCCCCTGCTCCTGCCCCGGGCCCGGCCCCGGCGGCCTCCAGCGCCCTCCGGAGCCCGGCCGCGGTGGGGATCGCGACGCCGAAGACGGGCAGCCCCGGGACTCGCCGGAAGTTGGGCGCGCCCTCGACGAGCGGGCGCAGCCGGCGGTTCTGGCACCCGGGGAAGTGGTCCGACTTGAGGAGCGTGGCGCGGGTGAGGACGTCGCCGCAGCGCGAGGCGACGACGACGTCGGCCGGGGGGAGAGGGGGGTAGCTGGGCTGGCCGCCTGCGTCGCCGCCGCGGGCGGAGGAGGACGAGGGGGCTGGAGGAGGGGGAGGAGGCGTCGCTGCTGTCGACGTCGGAGCCGATGCTGTCGACGCCGCCGCCACCGCATCGAGCGCGTCCGTTTCCGCTTCTCGCATGCTTCTCCTCGTTTCGCGGTCCGCGGCGCGTGTCGCAGGCGTGTGGAGGTTACCGTGTCGCGGTCAAGAACAAGCAGAAAAAGAGCCGGACGAGGAAGGAAGAGCGGCCGTTTTTTCTTCTTCTGGCGAGGGGCTAGCGATGCTCTGCTGTCGAAGATAACAAAATGAAAAACGTGGGGAACTGAAATTTCAAATCACAGATCGAGGAAACACATCCGTGTTTGTTTGAGTCTCCTTTTTCCAGCTCCCTATCTCTCTCTCCCTCTCTCTCTGTCGATGCCCGTGCCTCTTCCTCCTGGCGTCGCTGAGGCTCTGGCCGAGGTGAAAGTGAGAAAGTAGGGGGGGAATAAAAGAGAAAAGAAAAAAAAGTTTGTCAAGCGAGGGTTGCCTGACTCGTATTCTTTTTTTTTACCAAGCCACTTTTCCTTCCACCTCTTTTCCTCCATTTTTTCTTAAAACACTCCCAGGCCGCCCTCGTCGCGCTCGAGCGAGCAGTCGACAAAGAAGAGCTAGCGTCGTCGTCAACAAAAGCAGCAGAAGCAGCAGGAACAGGAACAACAACAGCGACGACGACGACCGCCACCGCTTCCTCGCTTGAGGCCGCCCTCGCCGCCGTCGCCGCCGCTGAGGCCGCCGCGGGGAGGAGCCTCTCTTCCACAGGGATCGACAAGGAGCTCGGCGCCGCGCGCAGGGCCCTGCGGGATCACGAGCGAGCGATGCAGAAGCAGTAGAGTGTTTGGAGTGCGGAGAGAGAGAAAGAGGGGGTGTGGGGGAGAGTCGGGGAAACTGTAAACAAAAAGGGCTGCTCTTCACAAGAAAACAAAAGAGAAAAAACGCAAGTTCTTGTAACGGGGAAAATCGGATGAAAACGAAAGAATAGTGGGATGGGGTCGCTGCTTCTGCTGGCTGGCTTGCGCGGGGGGGGGGTGTCGGTTTTTCGCGGTGCCCGGGAGGGAGGGTTTCTTTTTTCCTTTTCTCTCGGCGCTCTCTCTCTCGTCGCTCCTCTTCTTCTTCAAGGAAAGAAAACAGAAAAACCCACTTCAAGCCAGGAACCCGAGCTTCTCCCCGTTCTTCTTCGCCAGGCGGATGAGGCCCTGCACCTGCTTCGTGTCGACGCCGATCGACTTGCCAAACTCCTTGATGACTGGTGTGTGTTTTGAGTTTTTTTTTCCAGAGGAAGTGGTGGAGTTGCTTGGTGAGGAAGAGGAAGAGGTGGAAAAGGTCCCGCTGTCTTGAATTTCTTCTTCTTCTTCCTCCTCTTCTTCCTCTTCTTCTTCCTCTTCTTTTCTCGCATCTTCCGCGCCCCGACAGCTCCTCTTCGGACGCGCATTCTGATGCCCCACGACCCCCTTTCGATGCGCTTTGAAGCTCTCTTTCTTCAAGAAACCTACCTTGGGAGTGCAGAGAGATGGCCTTTCCGCGGAGCAAGTTGAAGTTTTTCGTTCCGTAGACGTTGCGAATCGCGACGACGAGTGGGGCAAAGGGCCCCGTGGCGCCCTTGTTCCCCATGGTGACGGTTTTCCTCCGAGGGGCAGAAGAGGTGGAATATAATGCTGGTGTCCCTGTAAAGAGTCGGAATGGGTTTGATGAGAGGGAGAGAAGGAAAAGTGAGCTTGATGATGTTCAAACGAAAAAGAAAAAAAGGCAGCGCCGTTTCGTTTGATGCGAGAGACAAAAAGCTTTGTCTCCTTTCTCGCTGGACCTGGATTAAATGGGCTCGCATTCGATTAGCAAAATGCGGAATCACGTCGATTCATATCGAGTGGGGGAGATGGGAGAGGAAAAAAGAGAGCGTCCATCCCCCAGCAACGCCCGATCTGGAAAACAAAGCAGCGCCTGGAGACGGCCGAAGAGAGGCGTGCGCTTGCCGGAAGGATAGCAACCGTCGGAGGAGAAGAAGCTCTTGCTCTTTTCTTTCGCACGTAGGTCCCCCCCCCCACTCCGCTTCAATTGCCCTCCGTACCTCTCCTGCTGTAGGAGGTCGAAGCCGAGAGAGCAGCCACGTCGAGGCGCGACTGGTCGGTGTAGCTCCCGGAGAAGAACGAGGTGCTGCAAGCCGAGGGAGTTGTTGGCTGTCGTCGCCTCATCATCGCCGCTGCTTCCACCACCGGTGTCGCCCTCCTCGCCGTCGCCGTTCCTGCCGCATTCACGCCGCTCGCCCTCCGCGACGACGACGACGCGCCCGCGGGCTCTATCGCCGGGACGCGCGTGAGGAGCATCGGAGGTGAGGCAGGAGGAAAACGGGAGAGAATGCGCAAAGAGAAAGGCGAAAACTTTCTTCTTCTTCTTCTTCTTTTGCCTCGATCGATCGGAAGAGGTGTCAACCCCGCCCTCCTCCGACTTCTGTTTTTCTGTCTCTCTCTCTCTTGGTTTTACATTAAGCCTTTCCAGCGCGCCGCGGCGACTCCTCGGGGAAGCAAGAACTGCCAACACGGACGACGGGACGAGGAAGAGCCCTCGCCAGTCTAGGCAGCCCCTCCTCCGTCCCCGCCCCCTGCTCCTCCTCCTCCCTCCCCCTTCCCGCCCGCTGGCTCGATAGAGCTCACGAGGCCGCAGCTCCTCAGCCCTTCGCAGAACTTCTCGGCCTCGGGCTGCGCAACGCCCGCGACGACGACGGCGGTGCCGTTGTCGTTGGCCTCCTGCATTACCTGAATTAGTAAATTGTTTTTTTTGAAGTGAAGAGGAGGATTCGGAAGTCAGAAAGAAAGGAGAGAGAGAGGGAGAGAGAGAGAAAGGGTCAGAGAGAGAGTTTGTTGGTGTTTTTGAGTTTTTTCCAGGTCGAAGGAGCAAAAAAAAAAACTTCCTCCACCCTCACCTGCAGCGCAATGTCGATCGTCATCCCGTCGATCACTTTCAGCAGCACCTGCACTACGTACTCGCGCCTGTTGGTGTCGTCGTTGTGCAGCAGGACGCGGTAAGGGCGGGGCCGCTGCGGCGACTTGGCGGCGCGGTCCGAGAGGCCCGGCAGCAGCGTCGGGCGCTCGGCGACGCCGCCGCCCGGCGAGGAGGAGGAGCCCGCGGCAGCTGGGGCTTTGGCGGGGGACCGGAGGGCCTTCGCTCGTCCTCCTGCTGTCGGTGAGGGGGTTTCGGTGTTTGGGAGGGGGAAGGAGCGGGAGAGGCACGGGAGTCGGAGGGGTGAGAGGGGTGAGAGGAGGAGAGGTGAGACCTTCGGCCGTCGAGGACGTTTTTTTTGCTTTCCCCCTTTTCAGGCGCCATCTCTGCCACGCAAACGGGCTCACCTTCCCTTCGCCAACCCACGAGGGGAGAATATCGAAGCGCTCCAGCCTCACGTCGACTCGCGGCGCTCAGGGGCGATCCCTGCATGGAGTTGTGTTGACGGAGGCAAGAGATTGTTTTGATCGTGAGAGCAAGGAAAGTCGGCTCGACGTGGCATGCGTCCGAAAAAGATGGAAAGGAAAGCCTCCAACTTTCCAAGTAATGCTTCGATTTCGCATACTCACCGCCGCCACCGCGCGCATGGAGACGCGTTTTAAGTCGTGGACGCAACAGAAACGGACGAGAAAGGGGCCGGAGTTTTCAGCGGCGAAGGCGCGGAGAAAAGAGAGAGCGAGAGGGCGATGGAAACGAAAAGAGTGAAAACCAAGACTTTTTTTTTTGGAAGAAAAAGAAAAAGAAGGCAAAAGAGAAAGCGGGGGCTCTCAGCCCGCGCTCCCGCTCTTCCCTCCCTCCTCTCCTCGTGTTGTTCGCCTCGCACACTTACAGTGAGGAAACCAGAGAAGCAGAACAAAGGAGGGAAAGGTCTCTTCTCTCATTCTCTCATTTTTTTCTTTTTTAGTTCAGAAGACAGAATTGAAAATGAAATGAAACAGAACACAAGAAACTCTCTCTACTCGTCGTCGTCCTCGGCCTCGTCCGAGGCGATGTTGAAGTACCTCAGCTCGTACACGCTGCGGTCCTTGCTCGACGCGATCACGCGCAGCCAGTCGCGCACGTTGTGCTTCTTGAGGAACTTCTTCGTCAGGTACTTGAGGTAGCGCTTGGAGAACGCGCCCTCGGCCACGACGGTGATCTTGGTGCGGTCCTTCGAGACCTTCACGGCGTCGCCCAGCGCTCCCGCCTTCCCGGCCACCTTGATGCGGTCGGCGAGGTACTTCTCAAAGGCCGCCAGCTCGAGGATCTTGTCGTCGACGGGCTTCGAGCAGTCGATGACGAACGTCGAGGGCTTGGCCTTGGCGGCCTTCTTGCCGCCGCTCCGGAGCGCCGGGGCCATCTTTTTGCTCTTTCGCCTTTTTTTTGCTTGGGAAACAGAGAGAGACGAAGCGTGCTGTTGAGAGGGGGGTTCGATGGGCGAGACGGAGGAGAGGAAGGGCGTCGTCGTGAGCTAAGGGGTCTTCGGGTTGGACAAAGAAGAAGAGGGAAGGAGAGAAGAGGTGACGAGTTTTTTTTCCCTCAGCGACGGCTGCGGCGGCCGCCGCGCGATCGCTGCCTTTGATGATGATGCCGCTTCGTTTATTTCGTCGCTCCAGCTCGCCCTGCTCTCTCTCCCTAGCGAGTCAGAGACTCTCACGAGCAGAGCGCACACGGCACTCTCTAACACGTCGAGTTCCAGAAGAAGCCAGGCCAGAGACAGAGAAAAGAGAGAGGGCGGCGAGGAAGACAAAAAAGCGAGAGAGGGCGTCGATCGACGAGCAAGGCCGCCGCCGCCGTTGCTCTCATCAAGAGGGCGCGAAGCGGAGAGCGAGCACGCCCTTCCGACCGCCGTTGTCTCTCTTCAGATGTCCATGAGACCGTCGGCTACACGGTGCCCACGGACGTTGGGCACAGCAGGCGTCGACTGGTGCCGTCGAGCCGTCTCGAATTGGCTGCTGCTGCTGCCTCTTTCTCAAGAGAGAGAGAGAGATCAAAGGCTTGATTGCTTGCTTGCTCCCCCCCGATGCGGCCGCCTCCTGCTCGGATTCCCATCAACTCGCGCCGACAGGGCACGCGCGATCGCGAACAGGAGGCGCCTGGGCGAGCGGAAGAGCACACGAAGGGCTGCTGGAGCCCGGCCGTACCTCGTCTTGAAAACGTTGTGAAGAGTTGTGAAGAGTTGCTTTTGTCGCCACCTGACGAAACTTTCGTCTTTCTTTCTGCCCCGTTGCTCACTTTTTCTCTCCCTTGCCGCTTCAAGAAAGCGT
>Ga0315289_10003280_pt1 | contig 24569 bp, 27 predicted proteins | sample YL17G11_40_MG_FD_203452 | JGI IMG/M metagenome (GOLD analysis project Ga0315289, IMG submission 203452) | Sediment microbial communities from Yellowstone Lake, YNP, Wyoming, USA - YL17G11_40 | ecosystem: Environmental > Aquatic > Freshwater > Lake > Sediment | place: USA: Wyoming | collected...
GTCGGGCGTGCTCGTGCTGGAGAGGCCCGGGCTCGGGGAGTTCCTGGCGAGGCTGTCGGAGTTTGCCGAGGTGGTGCTGTTCACCGGTGAGTTGCTTTGTCTTCCTCTGACGTTTCGCGAGAGAGAGAGCGGAGAGATCAAAAGAACGCAAAAGAGCTCACTTTTTTCTCTACAAAAAAAAAAAAAAAGCCGGCCTCGAGGACTACGCCAGCCCCATCGCCGAGGCCCTTGAGTCCCGCCACGGGCCCACTGCGGTGCCGCCGGCATCGCATCGGCTCTATCGCTGCTCGACGACGCCCTCGCGCTCGTACCCTTGCGTCAAAGATCTCTCGAGGTTGGGCAGGGACCCGAGGACGACGGTTCTGGTCGAGGACACGGCGCTTGCGGGTTTGGCGCAGCCGGACAGTGTGGTGCCCGTGATGCCGTGGCGCGGGGGCGGAGGAGGAGGTGCGTCCCCCTTTTTTTTTTGAGCGAAAGAGGAGGGACTTGAACAACGAGCTCGAGAAGAAAGTAGAGACAGAAAAAAACTCACTCGTTCATCTCTCTTTCGAAATCTTCCCCATCGCAGGAGGCGTCAACGGCGACGCCGGCGAGGGCTGGGACGATCGGATCCTGGTCGAGGCCGTCCTTCCGCTCCTGCGCGGGTTGGCCGAGCGAGCGTCGGCCGCGGCGACGGGGCAGGCGCGCCCCGCGTCGCCGCCGCTCGAACAAGGGGAAAAGCCCTCTTCTTCCGCCGACTCGCCCTTCGATGTCCGCGCCCACCTGTCGAAGCGCTTCGGCCTGCGCGGCTGGTTCCGGTCGCAGGGGGTCGTCGTCGGAGAGGAAGCTATGATCCAGATGGAGGAGGAGGAGGGAAAGGCCGCGGCCCCTCCCGTCGCCGCCGCTCCCCGGGGCCGCCAGCGCCGCTCCTCTCCTTCCTCGACCTCCTCGGCCTCTTCTTCTTCCGTTCGCCTCCCCGCCGTCGCCGAAGAGGAGGTGGAAGACGAGGAAGAGGAATCCGCCTCCTCGCTCGCCCCCGCGCTTCCCCCTCTCGCCGTCTTCGACTTCGACCACACCCTCGTCTGCGACTTCGACTCCGCCGAAGACGTCGTCTCGCAGCTCGCGCCGGAGCTCGTCCCGATGCTCACCTCGATCGCGATGCCTGCCAATTTCGTCCCCCTGACGAACGCGGTGGCCGCCGAGGCAGCGAGGCGCGGGGTCGGCGAGCGGCACTGGCTGGCCGCGCTGGCCGACGCCGGCAGGCGCGGGCTGCTCGGCAAGGGGAACGCCGGCGGCGGCGCCGGCGTCCTCAGGGCCGCGGCCGCCGGGGGCGCCGAGGTCCGCATCCTCTCGGACGCCAACGACCTGTTCATCTCCGCGATGCTGGTCGCGGCCGGGCTGGGCCCCGAGGCCGGGGTCGTCTCCGGCGTGATCACCAACAGGGCGAAGTTCGTTCCGATCTCTCCTTCGGCGACGACGGCCACGGCGGGCTCGACGGCGGCGGCGGCTCCTTCCGCTTCCTCCTCGCCGCCCTCCTCGCGCCTCGTCGTCGAACCCAGGCACGACGCGGCGAAGGTAGGTCCGCACGGCTGCGCGCTGTGCCCCTCAAACCTGTGCAAGGGCCTGGAGCTGCGCAAGCTCGTCGGAGGAGAGGTGGGGAGGAGCGGCAGCGCCTCCGCCGCGGCGCGGCGCCGCGTCGCCTCTTCTTCTCGCCGCCGCCGCACCGTCGTCTACGCCGGCGACGGCGAGAACGACCTCTGTCCGGCCCTGGCTCTCGAGGTCGGGGACTCGCTGCTGGTGCGCAGGAGCCGCGGCCTGGAGCGCCTGCTCCGCGAGAGAGCGGCGGCGGAGACGGAAACATGCCGCCGCTCGGCGTCGTTCCTCCGGCAGCACCCCACGCTCTCCCGCGCCTTCGACGCCTCGCTCTCCTCTGCCCTGGCCGAGGGAGCTCACGCCTTCTTGTGGGACTCTGCTGAGGAGCTGCGGGAGCTGGTCGAGGTGCTGCTGCTCTGCGAGGAGAGGGCCGCGGAGGTGCTGCTGTCTGACCTTTGAATTTTTGTAGTAAGAACTCTCCTGATTTTTTAAGGGAAAAAACTTTCTGCGTGCCGATTATCCACCATTCTTTTTTTCTTTTCCGCGCTCTTCGTGATTCGCTGGTTACAAGTAATAAATAGAAAACAGAGAAAAACATAAAAAGAGGGAAAAGGTGTTTTCCCGTCTTTTCCCAGTTCCGACGAAAGACCCTCCCTCAGACGACGCCCCACAGAGTCCCTCGCCCTTCCTCCTCGGCGCAGCCTGCTGCCGCCGCGTCAGCAACGATCCCCCTCGCCAGCGACGCCGCCCGCTCCGCTCCTGCTCTCTCCAGAGCTCTGGATGCGGCCTCGGAGACCGCCGAGGCGAACCGGGCCGCGGCGGCGCGGAGCGACGACACCGACGGAGGGAGAGGGCGGCGTCGCACGGCGGAGGAGGAAGAAGAGACGGCCGGAAACGGCGGCAGCAGCGAAAGCAGCTCCCCCTCCGCGGCCTCGACCTCGGCTCGGAACCCGAGCGCCGCGGCCTCGCTGACCCCCGCGAGCGCCCTCGAGATGGGCTCGAGGGCCCCGGCGAGCCGCCTGTTCCGGGGCAAGAGGCGGCGGGGAGGAGCGGAGGAAGAGGAGAGGGTCATGTCTCTCTCTCCTTCTTCTTCTTCTTCGGCGGCGCCAAAGGCCTCGCGCGGCGGCCGGCGCGCGGCCTCGCTCCATGCGAGCCGCAGCAGACTCGCCGCCTCGCGGAGGGATGCCAGAGACCTCCTCGCGTCCGCGACGGAGCGGAGGGCGCCGTCGTCGGAGAGGACTCCCGCGCGGCGGAGGAGGCAGAGAGAGAAAGAACAAGAGGCTTCCTCCCTCCGCCGCCGCCGCCGCCCGTCTGCCCCCTCTCCCTCTTCTTCCCCTCGAAGGACCGCCTGCGCTCCCCCGACGACGGCGGCCGCCCAGGACCTTAGGTGCGGCGCCAGGACGGCCGTCGCGGCGGCGCTGCTCGCCGCGGCGGCGGCGGCGAAGGGGGCGGCGGTGCGGGCGGCGAGGGCGCGCGCCTCTCCGCCGTTTTCGCCGCCGCCGCCGCCAACGCCGCCGCACCGGGCGAGCGCCCCCCTCGCGGCCCCCCTCGCCGCCTCCGAGGCCGCGAGGGCCGCCGCGGGAGGGAGAGAGAGCGGGGAAACCCGGGCGACGACGGCGTCCGCTGCGGCCCCGAGGGCGGCGGCGGCGGCGAGGGAGCTCTCTTCTTCCTCGTCTTGTCCTCCGCCGGCGGAGGAAACCGAGCGCCAAAACTGGGAGAGGCTGTCGAGGAAGCCGGCGACAGAGGCGGCGGCGCTCTCGCTGCCGACCTCGTTCCCGCACCCGACCTCGCTTTCCTCCGAGGAGAAAGAGGAGATCGAGACGAACGCCGCCAGGGCGGCGGCGGCCTCCCTGGCGTCGCGGAGGTCCCCCGGCCTCGGCGCGAACGGCGCCGGGAGGGGAGAGGAAGATTCCGGCGGCGGCGACTGAGAAAAAGCGTTCGAGGGAGAAGAACGAGAGGAGGAGGAGGGGGGGAGCCACGCCGCCTCCGTCGGCGCTGCCGCGAGCGCCGCGGCCGCCGCGGTCGCGGGCTCCACCGCGGCGGCCAGGACCCTCCAGCGGATTGAGCGGACCGCGGCGGCGACGGGAGAGGAGGAGGAGGAGGGCGAGGGCCGGGAGGGGGCGGGGACGCTCTCGGCGGAGGCCGCGAGCGCCGCGAGCCGCCCCGCCCTTCTTCCTCCCGCGCCCGCTCCTCCTCCTCCTCCTCCTCCTCCTTCTCCGCCGCCACCGAAGGCCAGCTCCAGCGCCTCCCACAGCGCCGAGATGCGGGCCTGCTCCCTGCGGGTGAGGTGGTCGGCCTCGAGGGCCGTCAGCGGAGGGGAGAGGCGCGCGGAGGAAGAGGGCGGAGAGGAGGAGGAGGAGGAGGAGGAGGAGGAGGAAGAACCGAAGCCTTTTTCTTTCCTGCCACCCCGGAGCTTGCGCGCCTCGCCCTCGACCTCGAGCAGCGCCCTGTCGACCGAGAGCAGCTCCGACCGCGCCAGCGAGGCCGCGGACGCCGGGAAGGGCGGAGCAGACAGCGGGAGCGGCAGCGGGAACGAGGGGCTGAGGGCGCGGGCCTCGACCCTCGCCCTCGCAGCGGCGACGGCGGCGATTCGCTTTGCGAGCTGGGAGGAGGAAGAAGAAAAGGAGGAGGAGGACGACGACGACGAAGAAGAAGAAGGTGAAAAATGGAGGAGCCTCCGCGCGGCGGTGTGGGACCCGCGGAGCGCGGCGAGGAGGTCCTCGCCGGAGAGGGCGGGGGGAGGAGGAGCGGGGTCGGCGGCGCCGCGAGAATGCGGCTTCGGCGGCGGGGCAGCGGCGGCGGCGGCGGTGGCGGCGTTGGCGTTGGCCTGCCCTCTCGCCGTCGCCGGGGCGAGCGGCGCCCGAAGAGACGGAGCGTCGCGGCGCGACCGATTCAGCCTCGCTCTCCCGTCGCCGCCGAGGTCGCCGCCGAAGCCGCCGCAAAAAGGGGACGAGAGGAGCGACGACGGAGAGGGGAGGATCGGCGGCGGCGGCAGCAAACGCGCCGCCGAGTCCTCCTCACCCTCCTCTCCGTCGTCGTCGTCGTCGTCGTCCTCGTCGATCTCGATAGGGTGCGACGAAGCGGGCATCGTCAAGCTCGTCTCCCTCCGGAGCAGACGCTCCAGCGGGGGATGCAGCGCCCGGAGCCGCGGAGGAAAAGGGAGGCCTGCCTCTGCCTGCGGCTCCCTCCTCTTCATCTCTGCCGCCTCCGCCGCCGCAGCCTCCTCTCCTCCTCCGCCTCCTCCTCGGGGACCTCTTGAGGAGGAGGAGGAGCGAGAAGAAGATGCGAGAAGGAGCTTCAGGAACGTCGCCAGCGCCTCCGGGAGGGCCTCGAGGGCGCGGCGCTGGTCGCCCGAGAGCGAGAGGGGAGGAGGAGAGGAAGAGTCGCCGGGTCGTGGAGCGGGAGACGGGGGGGCGCGGAGCAGGGCCAAGAACGCCGCCCGTCGGAGCGCCGCGAGCAACGACGACGACGACGACGATGCTTTCGTCGCCTCTCCTCCTGCCGCTGCTCCTGCTCCCAGCAGGCTCGAGAGCTGCGACGTCGAGGCCCTCGCCGACGAAGACGCCCTCTCGAGCGCCGCGGCGGCCAGGGCCTCGACGCACGCCTGCGTCGAGGGGGCTTCGACGGCGCTCGTGAGCGTCATCTTGCTTTCAAGTTTTTTTTTCGTTTTCTGAGAGATCGAGAACAAGATTTTTCTTTCTCTTTTTTCTCGCTTCGCCTCGGTCTCGAGAGAGAGAGACAGCGAAGCAATCAGAACGCATTCTTTCTTCCTTTGGCTTCTCTCGATGTCGCGACCGCACTGAGGGCAGCTCGATCACACATGGACGCGCCCTCCCATTCCACTGCTGCAGCAGCAGCAGCAGCGGCGGCGGCGGGACAGGGAAGCACGACAACGCAAGGAGCTTCAGACAGCGGCGGCGGCGACGAGACATCGGCGACGCAGCAACGTCATGCCGCAGCGACGGCACCAGCTCTTGCTCCCCTTTTCCAGCCCTCTCCCAATGACGGCGCTGGTGACGGTGATGGCGTCAGCAGCAGCTGGCCCCCGGGAGGACGAATAGAGATCCGATGGGGCTCCGCGGCAAGCAGAGGTGGGAATGGTTTTTTTTTCCTTCTTCGTTTCCCCCATCGATTTGAACGAAGCGAGGGACTCGCAAGACCACCGAGGAGCGCCTCTCTCCCTCACCTTTCAGAAAAAAACCTATTTTTCTTCTTTCCGCAGGAGCCCGCGCCGCGATGGAGGACGCCCATGTCGGCGTCGTCGACGTCTGCGAGCACTTTGGCGTCGAGCTCTGCTCCGGCTGCGGCGTCGGAGGAGGAAGGGGAGGCGAAAGGAGCCGAGGAGGAGGAGAGCGGGAGCGAGGGGCGGCGGCGGGCGGCTCCAGCAGCGGCGGCAGCAGCGGCGGCGCCTCCGCTCCCGCCCCAGCCGCCGCCCCCCCCGGCGGCCTCGCTTTCTTCGGCGTGTTCGACGGCCACGGCGGCGGCGGCGCCGCGGCGGCCTTCGCGGCGAGCCGGCTCCTCGACCTCGTCGTCGCGCCGGGCCGCGAGGCGCTCGCGGCCGACCCGGAGGGCGCGATGAGCGCCGCGTTCGGGAGGCTCGACCTGGAGTTTTACCGCTACGCGACCGCGAACGCGAGCGCGAGCGAGGCCGGAGGAGGAGGAGGGGAAGAAGAAGCTGCGGCGGCGGCGGAAGAGACGTGCGGCGGCGAGACGTGCGGCGGCGCCCCTCCATCCGCCGCCGCCGCCTCGACCCCCCTCCGCGACTGCGGCTCCACCGCTTTGGCGGCCCTGCTCTGCGGGACGACGCTGGTCGTGGCCAACGCCGGAGACTCGAGGGCGGTGCTGTGCTCGAGGACGAGCGGCAGCAGCAGAGGCGCGAGGAGCGAAAAGAGCTTCGGCGGCGACGGCACCGGCGGAAACGGCAGCGGCAACGGAACCGCCTCGACGACGACGACTCCTCCTCAACCCCAACCCCCGCTCCTCCGACCCCCGCAGCCCTCCTCCTCCACCTCCACCTTCCGCCAGCTCACGGTCGACCACAAGCCCTCCCTGCCCTCCGAGAGGACTCGCATCGAGGCCGCCGGCGGGCGCGTCTGCCCCGAGGGCTTCCTGAACTCGTGCCTCGGCGTCGCGCGCGCGATCGGCGACTTTTCGCCGGCGGACGGCCTCAAGTGGCTCGCCGCCGACGGGCGGGGCTTCTGCGGGCCGCTCACCTCGGCGCCCGACGTCGTCACGCACGCGGTTACCGAGGACGACGAGTTCCTGCTCGTGGCCTGCGACGGGCTCTGGGACGTGCTGCCCTCGGCGAGGGCGGCCGAGCTCGCGCGGCAGCACCTGCGCGCCGAGCGTGGCGACCCGGCGAGGGCCGCCGCGGCGCTGGTGCGGCACGCGCTGAGCCTGCACGCGAGCGACAACGTGACGGCGCTGCTGCTGTGCTTCGGGCCGCTGCCGCCGCCGCCGCAGCAGCAGCAGCGTTTGGATCCGCCCGATGCCGCCGCCGATGCCGCCGCCGCCGATGCCGCTCCCTCTTCGACGACGACGACGACGACGCCCTGGTCTCCCGCGCCTCCCTGGCCCCGTCCTCCCCCTCCCGCCTCCTCCTCCTCCTCTTCGGGGGGGCGTCCCGCTCGCTCCCTGTCCCGCAACTCGCTCTCGACGCTCTCGGTCGCCCTTGCCTCCTGCGAGAGGGGCCCGGCGGCGACGGCGGGAGCAGCAGTGGCGGCGACGGCGGCGGCGGCTCTGCTGCTCCCGCCGCTGGCGCCGCCGCCACCTCGGCCCGCGGTCGTCGTCGTCGCCGGCGGGGGAGGCGGCAGCGGAGGCGGAGGGGCCAAGAGAGTCGTCCCTTCGTCTCCCGCGTTCCTCCTCGGCGGGAGCAGCGGGAGCCAGAGTGAGGGCGAGGGCGCCGAGGAGGCCGGAGGCGGGAGGCCGCCGAGGTCACCGTCGGCGACAAACGAATCCGGCCGCTGAAACGCAGAACTATTCCCTTCATGAAATTTTCATTTCATTATTGCGCCGTTGATTATTATTTGATATTATATAAAAACAGAATTAGAGAGAGAGAGAGAAACACAGAAAAAGCAGCGAGCGAACCCCCCCCCGAAAAAAAAAACGAAACTATGAAACTTGAACAACAACAGAATAAAACGACAAATCGACCTTGTCTCACTTTCTTCCTTTTTTCTCGCTTTTATACTCCAAACATTGTCTCTGATAACAAGAAAGAAGAAGAAAAGAGAAAGGCGTCGCGGGAGGGAGCAGAAGAAGAAGGGCAAACACGCCTCTGAGCAAAAACCATCTCTCCTCTCTCTCCCTCTCTCTCTCCTCTCCGCCTCGTTCCTTCTCTCTCCCACTCGTCTCACTCTCGCGCCTCTCTCTCTTTTTCTCTCTCCAGCCACAAGACCTCTATTTCTTATCCACCAGCCCCTCTGTCAGATCCGTAATAACCTGCTCCGTCGGCTTCCCCCCCTCCCACTGCGCGCTCCGGTAATAGACGGCCTCCCTCGCCTTGGACGCGGTTTTCACGGGGCCCTCTTTCAGAGCGGAGCGGACGTGCGTGGCGCAGAGCTCGCCGTACTTGAGGTAGGTCATGCCGGCGACGCGCCAGTAGGACGAGGCGGCGGCGGTGGAGGACATCCTTTTGGACGGGGTCTTCAGGTTTCCCAGGGTCGAGGGGTCGGAAGGAAAGCAAGCGCGGATGGAGTCTTCGAAAGAAGAAGAAATTCGAGATCGACTACCCGGTTGCCGCTTCTGGTCCCTGTGAGAGTTCGTATTGTTTTTGGATTGTTGTCGGCGTGCGTGGACTTGAACGTGAGCGTGCGCCTCGAAGGGAGAGGGGGCGAGAACCCGTGAGAGCGACGCGGGCGAAAGCAGCGAGGAAAGCGACTGCAATCGGGCGACGAGGGCGGACGAAAGCTCGACGGCGGCTTCCGATGCTCTCTCGTCTCCTTTTTCCCTCGCGAAAAGGAACGCGCTCCGCTTCTGCGCACGCGCGCGCTTCGGGGCCCCGTCGGCGCGCCCTCTCGAGCGCGTGGGCTTGGGGAGAGAAAGCGTGCTGCTTTCTCGTAGCGTACCGTTGAAGAAAAAAGAGGGGGAAGCAAAAATCGTTCGCGACGAAAAGAGTGACTTTGTTCGCCACAGCTCCTTCACTTGCTCGCTCGCCCATAAATCTTGAGTTTCTCTGAGAGAAGAAAAAAGCAACCAACGCTCCCTCTCTCTCTTTCGCCGCCTGTTCCTCACTTCCCTTTCGCTTTTCTTCGCTTCTCAGTCACCAGTCGACATGGGCCGATCCCGTGGAGGTAAGAGCAGGAGCAGAGAGCGTGCAACGAGGGAGAAAAGGAGCTCGCGGAGAGATCGAGAAAAGAAAAGGAGGCTCCGTCGAAAAGAGAAAAAAAAACTCAACCTCATCCTCAATACCAAACAAAAAAAGGAGGCCGCTCCCGCTCCCCGCCGCCGCGCCGCGCCTCCCCTCCTCCCCCCGCCGCCCGCCCGGCCCCGCCTCCCCCGGCGCCCCAGCAGCAGCAGCGCCAGGGCCTCGGAGGAGGCCTCGGATCCATGCTCGCGCAGGGGATGGCCTTGGTCCGTTTTTTTCTCTTCTTTTTTTCTCGGGTTTTTTTCCTCTTCTCTTCTCTTCTTTTTTTCTCGGGTTTTTTTCCCTCCTCTCTTCTCTTCATAAAAGAAAAACACCTCACCATCTCTTTTTCTTTTCTCTCCCCCCGCGAAACTCGCACCACCAATACCAGGGCGTGGGATCGAGCATGGCCCACCGCGCGGTCGACGCCGTCCTCGGCTCGCGGTACCCCGCTCCCCTGGAGGCCACGCAGGCAGCGGCGCAAGTGGCCTCCGCCCCGGACGAGCCCTGCGGCCCTCGGGCCAAGTCGTTCGTGGCCTGCATGACCGACGAGGCCAACGGCGGGGAGCTCGAGGCTTGCCGGTACTATTTGGACTCGCTGCAGGCCTGCCGGAGGCAGAGCGCTGGAGGAGGGAGCGAGATGCAGTGAGAGAGGACTTTCCTTCTTCTTTTCCCCCTTCCTTTTTTCTTTCCTTCTTTTCTGCGCCCCTCTTTCTTCTTCATCGCGCCCGCTGACGATGTAAGAGAAAGAGGCAAATTCTGGCTTTCGCGACAAAAGAGGTCTTTGAGAGACAAAGAGAGAGAGAAAGGGAGAGACAGAGAGAGGGAAAGCTTCACCGAGAAAAAAAAAGACGAAAGAAACCATGCAAAAAAAATTATGGGAAAACTCAAGTTGTCACAAACGGGGTCGGTTCTTTTCCGCCAATCAAATCGCCCCCCACCGGTGAAAGAGCGCCTACGACGACGCAATCCCCCCCCCCCCCCAATTAACCAGGACACCAGAAAGAGAGGTGGAAACGGAACGCACACCAAAAAGTGAACACGAGCGGGGGGAAAGGTCCAAAAACACCCTCAGTCGACGACGGTCAGCCCCATGTTCTTGGCGGTCCCCTCGATGATCCGCATCGCGGGCTCGACCCCGGTCGCGTTCAGGTCCGGGAGCTTGATCTCCGCGATCTCCCGCAGCTGTGCCCTCGTCACCGACCCGACCTTCTCGGTCTTGGGGTTGCCAGACCCCTTCTCGACGCCGGCGGCCTTCTGCAGCAGCACCGACGCCGGCGGCGTCTTGAGGATGAACGTGAAGGAGCGGTCCTCATACACCGTGATCTCGACGGGGATGATCGTCCCGGCCTTGTCCTGCGTGGCGGCGTTGTACTGCTTGCAGAAGTCCATGATGTTGACTCCCTGATTTCGTTTGTAATTTTTTTTTGAGGTTTTTGAAAGGACGGAAAAGGGGGGGTGAGGGTGAGGTTGAAAGGAAGAAGAAGAGGAAAGAGGTCGAGAGAGCGAAAGCCGCCGCCGGCGAGCTTTTCGTCGAAATTCTTCAGTCGTGATTCTCATTCCCGTCCCCCGTTTCGCGGCTTGAAATTCTCGGGCTCTAGCCGGCTCAGAGAGGCACGCGACATCGCAGCGCACGCCAGCGAGCGACAAAAGAGAAGAGCGAAAGTCGAGAGCGGCAGACGCGAAAGATGCAAGAGTTGGTTTTTTTGTCGATCTGGAATGTCGCCGCCGACATTGTCCAAAACAAAAACGTTTCTTTCTTCGCGCTCTCTCTCCGTCCAAGTTTCCCTACCTTGGCACCGAGCGCCGGGCCGACGGGAGGGGCAGGGTTGGCCTTGCCTGCCGGGAGGGCGAGCTTGATGTAGCCGGAGACTGGGAATCGGTTTTTGTTTTTTCAAGGCGACGAGAGCGAGCGAGAGGAAAAAAGAAGACGTCAGCAAAGAGAGAGCCAAAAAAATAGTAGAGGCGATTTGCTCTCGGTTCCACGCGAGAGGAGCGACTCGGTTTGCTCTCCTGTTTCGACAGCACGATGGGAGAGAAGGACCGAGCGCTCCTCCTGCTCCGACGAAAACTGGGATCGCAGAGGGAAAACAAGCGGACCTTTGGCGGCCATCGCGACGACGCGGCGGCGGGCCGGTGCAGCGACGACGTGCCGGGCCGGCGCCGAGGTCGACGCGATGCCGACGCGCACGGCGCCGCCGCGCGCCGCCTGCGAGGCGGGGCGGGCCGCGAGCGAGGGCGCGAGCATGGTGCTTTGTGCGTGTGTCGAAGGACGAAAGAGAGAAACTGAGCCCAGCACGCGAAGGAACCGAGTGCTGAATCGAGGAGAAGGGAGAGTGGGGCCGCGGCGGCTTGGGCTCTCGAGTTTATTTTTTTCCCTCGAAACAAGTCGCTTGCTGCGGGCGAAAAGATCGCCCCGGCTAGTGAAAACAAATGCATCGAGTTTTCTTTCCTCTCTGATATGCTCTCGCGAGAGCTCCGCCTCCTCACGGCGGAGGCGTGCTGCGGACACCGTCGGAGCCTGGCGAGCTCGGCGGCAGCAGCAGCGGGAGCAGCTTTTCGACGAGGAGGAGGAGGAGGAGGAGGAGGAAGAAGAGCAAGCGGAAGCGGAAGCAAAGCTGCCTCCTTGCCGGTCGGCAAGGAAGCCCCCCCTCCTCCTCCTCCTCCTCCTCCTCCCTCGCTCGCGGTGGCGACCCCGCCCCTGCCCCCGCAGCCGCCAGGCGCGCCCCCGACGACCGCCCTGTCCTGGCTGAGGCGAAGAGGGCCGACAGGGCTGTCGGCCGGAGACGCGGAGGCGCTGTTCAGGAGGAGGGCCGTGAGGGTGCAGAGGGAGAGGGGAGGCGGCGGCGGCGGCGGGGGCGGAGGAGCGACGTCGATAGGTCGGGTCTCCGCCTCGGCGCTGCTGCCCCCGGGGGCCCGGCTCCTGGTGCCCAAGAGCGCCCTGGCGGGAAGGAGGAGCGGCGACGGCGCAGCAGGCCCCGTTTCGGCTCCGGTGCAGCAGCGGCGGGAGCAGGGCGAAGGAGACGGCGGCGCCGGAACCGAAGAGGAAGCGTTCCCCGACGACGGCGGCGACGGCGGCGGCGAGGACCCGGCGACGCTCGCGCTCGCGCGCCGCCTCCGCCGCCGCCTGCTCTTCGCCGGGCCCGGGTTCTGCGTCCTGGACAAGCCGAGCGGCGTCCATTCGCAGGGGGGCTCGAGGAGAGAGGCGCGTGGCGCGACGCTCGACGCGGCGGCGGCGGCGGCGGCGAGGAGGGGGTGGCTCGGGAGCGGGATGGCGCCGCCGCCGAGGAAGAGCTCGGAGAGTTCCCCGGCCCCGGGCTGGAGCTCGAGCTCCCCGGCCCTCGCGGCGAGGCTGGTACACAGGCTGGACGCCCCCGTCTCCGGCGCCATCGCCGTCGCCGGGAGCGCCGACGCCGCAGCGCGGCTGGCGAGGGCGTTCGCTGCCCCCTCGTCGTCGCTGCTGCTCGCTGCTGCCTCCTCTGAGGGAGAGGAAGAGCGAGAGGGAGGAGGAGCAGGAGGAAGAGGAGGCGAAGAAACGGAAGGAGGAGAGCGGGGAGGGGCCCGACGGCGACGGGCGCGGAGGAAGCTCTCCTCGTTCCTCTCCCCTCCTCCTCCCTCCTCGCCCTCCTCCTCCCCGTCTCCGTTCCCGTTTCCTTCTCCCGAGATCGAGATCTCCAAGACGTACCTCGCGATAGTCGACTGCGTGCCCTACGGGACGCTCCTCTCTCTCTCCTCGCCTCCTCCGCCCCCCCCCGCCGCCGAGGGAGGAGCGGAGGACGGCGAGGGAGGCGGGGGAGCGCGGCGGCGGGCTCCGGGCGGCGGCCCCCGGAGGAGGGGCGTCCTCGACGGGCCGCTGCCCCTCTCCCCCGTCGCGGGCGGGGCGGCCCTCAGGGCGGTGGCCATCGCCCGAGCTTCCGCGGGCTCCGCGGCGCCTCCTGCGCAAGCCCCTCGCGCGGCGACGCGCTGGAGGCTGCTCGCCGCCGACGGGGAGGCGGGCTGGGCGCTGCTCGCGCTGTCGCCGCTGACCGGCCGGCGGCACCAGCTGCGGAAGCACTGCGCCGGCAGCTTCGGCAGCCCCGTGGCCGGCGACGAGAGGTACGGGGCGACGAGGAGCCCGCGCGGGAGGATGGTGGCCGCGGTCGCGGAGGCGGCGAGGAGGAGGAGAGGGAGAGGGGAAGGAAAAGGGGAAGGGAAAGGGAGAGGGGAAGGGAAAGGGAAAGGGAGAGGGAACGCGAGAGGGAGGACGGCAGCGGCGGCGGCGGAAGACGCGGAACGAGACCAAGAGGAAGAGGAGAGCTCCTCCGCTCCTCCTCCCCCCTCGTGCTCCTCCCCAAATCTCATGCTCTACTGCGCCTCCCTGACCCTCCGCGCCCCGGAGGGAGGCGTCACGGTCCGGGCGAGACCGCCGCCGCACTTTGAGGCCCTCGCGCGGCGGCTCGGTTGGGGCCCGCTCGTGGCCGCGAGGGGGAGGGCGGCGGAGCGCGCGCCCGCGACGGCGGCGGGGGAGTGGAGGCGAGGGGGGGCGGGGGGGGGTCGCTCCGATTCCGATCCCGGTTCTCCTTCCGGTTTCGCGACAAAGGCGCCGCTGCGGTGGCCTCGGAGGGCCCCGCGGGCGGGGAGGAGGCCCGATTGGGCGCTGTAGAGGTTGTTGAAAGAGGTGAGGGACTGAACAGAATTTTCCTTCGGTCTTTTTTGTTTTATTTTTTTTGCTTCTGGTGTCTCTTTTTTTTCCGATGAGCAGGGACGCGGCTGCGGCGGTGGCGGCGGCGGCTTCGGCGTGGCGCACGGTGCTGAGCAGCAGCGCTTCACGGAATCCTTCTCGATGTCTTCAGGGTAGAGGAGCCTCGGAGGCGCTCTTGGGCCCTGCGAGCGAGCTGCGAACGGGCCGATGGCTAGCTGCCTCGACGACGGCGATGTCGGCGACGGCGATTGGTCGATCAGCATCGACTCTCCCGCGACGGATTGGGGCCTCTCCAGGCATTTTTCCTGCTTCTTCGATCCGTGGATGGAAGACCAATTGCAGGGGCTTCGCAGCGGAGCCAGGCACAAGAGAAGAAAAGGAAGAGCGGAAGGGCGACGACGAAGGTGGTGGCGGCGGCGGTGAACGAGCCTCGACCTCCTCCTCTTCCACTCCCTGCCCCACTGCCACCACCGCCGCCACATCCTGGGGCTCCGCCGGCTGGTCCCTCGACTCCTGCGCCACGCTCCCAAACGCCATCAGCGCCGCCAGGGCCCTCTCTGCCCCTTTCCTCTTCCGGGCGATAACCCGAGGGGACTGGGAGGTCGCGGGAGCGCTGCTGGTTTTCGGGGCGGCCTCGGACTGGGCCGACGGCGCCGCGGCGCGCTTCCTCGACAGGCGCCGGAGGACGAAACAGAGCGAGGGCGCGGCCTCCTCCACCGCCACCGCCTCCGCCTCCGCCTCTTCGTCGAGCTCGCCCCTGGGCACGTACCTCGACCCCCTGGCGGACAAGGTGTTTATCGGGGCCGCGGTGGCGGCGGCGGCGGGCTGGGGGGGCGGGGACGGGGGAGGGGGCTTCTTCGCGGCCTCGGAGGGAGGAGGAGGGGAAGGCGACGGCGACGGCGAGGGCGAAGAAGGCGAAGGCGGCGGCCACCGCAGCCGCCGCTGGCCGCTCCTTCCCGGCTGGCTCGCCGCGGCCATCATCTGCAGGGACGTCGTCCTGGTCGCGGGCTCAATGGCCGCGCGACTGCGGCAGTTCGAGGGCGGGAGGTGGCCGGGGGGCCCCGAGTTCTTCAGGCTCGTCGACGGCGAGACCGAAAGAAGGAACGAGGAGGGGGCGAATCGAACGAAACCGTCCGCCGCTCCGAGGATCCGCCCGCTCTTCGTGTCCAAGCTCAACACGGCCCTGCAGTTCGCGACGGTCGGGGCCGCGGTGGCCGACAGCGGCGGGTGGCTCGAGGCAGGGATCGGCAGGGCGAGGTCACTTTTGACTTCTTCTCCGGCGACGACGACGAGGGGAGCGGGGGGAGGAGAAGGAGAAGGCACCGCTGCTGCCGCCGAGGCAGCCGCTGCCGCTTTCGCGAGCGGCCTCGGCGGCAGCGACGTCGTCGCGGCGCTCGCTGCGGCCACGGCGGCGATGACGGCGGCGAGCGGGTGGGCCTACGCGTCTGCGTACCTTAAGGCGAAGAAGCGGCGGAAAAGTTGAAAAAAGGAGAGGGGAAAAAAACAAACGGAAAAAAACATCAAAAACTTGAACAGAAAATTACCAGCGAACGAGATTCAAAAAAAAAGCTAGCTTGGAAGAGGCGAGCTCTTCCTCTCTCATTTCTCTTTTTCGCTGCTCCTCGCGCAAAGTCTGACACTTCGTCATGCGCCTTGCTGCGCGGGTTGCCAGGAGCTGCTGCGTGCTGCAGCTGCAGCAGCAGCAGCGGCGAGGAGGAGGAGGAGGAGGAGGAGGAGGAGGAGGAGGAGGAACGAATGTCAGTGCCGCCGTCGCTCGGGCATTGGCTTCCTCGCAGCCGCTTCCTCGCGCGAGGAGCGCTCGGATTTCCCTGCGCCGCCTCGAGGCGATCATGGAGAGGTCGCTGATGACGACTTTCTGTAGATCTGAGAGCGAGCAGCAGAGCAGCAACAACAGGGGCGGAATCGCCGAGAGCTCGAATGCAGCAGCCAACAGAGGTGTCGACAGCAGCGACGGCGCCCTTCCTCCTCCTCGACCCTCCCCAGCCCAAAAGAAGAAAAGCCGCATGCGCCTCGACGAGGCCGCGTCGCTCGTCGCCGGGTGCGAGACCGTCTCCCGCACCGTCATCCAGTCGTGGATCGCTCGGGGCAAGGTGCTGGTCGACGGCGTTCCGGTCACGAAAGCGGGGCACTCGGTGCCGGCCTCGGCCCGCGTCGAGGTCCGCGCGGCCGAGGAGCGGTTCGTCTGCCGCGGCGGGCTGAAACTCGACGCTGCCTTGGCGGAGTTCGGCATCGACGTGGAGGGGATGCGGGCGATAGACTGCGGGCTGTCGACGGGCGGGTTCGCGGACAGGCTGCTGCAGGGGGGCGCGGAGGCGGTCTTGGGCGTCGACGTCGGATACGGTAAGAGTGGAATTCGTTTTTTGCTTTTTTGCTCTCTTATTCCGCTCTCTTCCTGTTCGCTCTCTTTTTTTTTTCGCTCTCGACCTCGATCTCCGTTTTAAGCTGGTTTGGAGCAAAGAAGCGCGCATTCTTCGAGCCTCCAGCTCCTTCCTTTCCCCAAAAAAAGCTCAAAAAGAAAACCTCGGCTCTTTTGGAACCAAAAAAAAAACTCGCTCTCCAACCTCAGGCCAAGTCGCCGAGAAGATCCGCACGGACCCGCGCCTCTTCTCCCTGGAGAGGACCAACGCCAGGCGGCTGGTTCCCTCCATGCTTCCCCGAGGGGCCCCCAGGAGCTACGACATTGCGACGCTCGATGTCAGCTTCATCTCTGTGCTCAAGGTGAGAGGAGAAGAAGTTGAAGAAATTTCCTTTTTCGAGTTTTTTTTTGGGGGGGGGTCCCTTCTCTCTTTCTCGTCTCTCGACCTTTTTTCTCACCTTTTTTCTCCGTCGTCGTCGTCTCAAAAAACTTTGAAAAACAGATCCTCCCGGCCATCTCCTCGCTCCTCGAGGACGCCGCCCAGCTCGTCGTCCTGGTCAAGCCGCAGTTCGAGGCCGGGAAAGGGAGCGTCGGCTCCGGAGGCGTCGTCAGGGACGAAGGGGTCCGGCGGGAAGTGCTGGCGGCGGTCGTCGCGGCCGTGCCCGAGGCGGCGCGCTTCTCGGTGTCGTCGCCCTTCGACGCCGCTCCAGAGGAGGAGGAAGAAGACGGAGGAGGAGGCAGAGGCGATGTTGCTGCTGCTGCTGCTGCTGTCGCTGCTGAGCCCCTCCTTCTTCCGCCGAAGAGGTTTGTTCTCCAGGGCACGATGGAGTCCCCGATCCGCGGCGCGACCTCGGGCAACGTCGAGTACCTGGCGCACTTCACGCGAGGGTGAAGAGAAAAGAGAGGGGGAAAAATTGTAGCGACAAAAACGCGACGAATTGAAGCACTTTTCTTTCTCCTTCTCTTTGCTTTTTGAACTTTTTCCAGTTGAGCGCTCTCCTTCCCAAGGCGCGCGTGTTCCGCCATGGTGGCGTCCTCGACGTCGGCTGCACCTCGGCGGCGGCGAACTGGAGCCGCGCTGCTCGTCGTGGCTGTAACTGCGACGCTCATGCTGCTGCTGACATCGGAAGGAGCAGCAGCAACGGCAGCAAAGACCAAGAACAAGCAGCTCCCTCGCAGGCGCGGCGGCGGCGGCGGCGTGTCGTCATCTCCTATTTTCACCAAGCTGTCGACATCTTTGTCTGGCTCAGCTGCTGCTTCGAAAAAAAAAAATGAGAACCTCGAAGGAGGTTCTCAAGAAGGGAGCATGCCCCGCGCGTTGGCGATATACTCGACAGGGTGCGAGAGAGAGAGAAGCAATTGGGCAGGAGCAATTCGTAACTCCCTTTTTTTTACACGCGCATTTTCTCACTTTCATCCCAATTCTCTCTCTTTTCACGCACGCACGCAGGTTCGCCACCCCGAAGATCGACGGCCACTGGGGAGACTGGGCGAGGAAGGTAGACAGGGCCCCGGACAAGACCAAGCTCTTAATTGGTGAGGGGATTTTTTTTCAAAAAAAAAAAAGAAAAAACTCGACCCCCAACCTCGACGTTTTTCGCCGACTCTCACTCGCATATGCTCTTGCTGGGGGCGGAGGGGCAGCCCCTCCGCCGAGGCCTTCGGGAGCAAGAGGATCTGAAAACGCTTCGGGATAAGAGAGAGCGGAGGAAGGAGGACAACAAACTTTGCTCACCGATTTTCGTCCTCACCCAAAAATCAAAAAAAACTTCAGCTCCTCTCGTCGACCCCCCTACCCGCCTCGCGGCGGCCTACCGCCCGCTCTCCGGGCCCTACTCCTCCCGCGACCCGGCCACGGTCCGCGCGCACCTCGAGCTCCTGGCGGCGGCGGGCGTCGGGGGCGTCCTCACGTACTGCTCGGCCCCGACCGTCGCGGCCGTCGAGCCGAGCAGGAACGCCGTCAAGCAGGGGCTCGTCGCCGCCGCCGCGGCCTCTTCCTCCTCTTCTTCTCGCCCCGCGTCTTCGACGACAGCGGCAGTGGGGAGGCAGCTCCTCCAGAGGCAGCAACAGCAGCAGCAGCAGGCAAAGACAGCGGGGGCGGGGGCCTCTGCCGCCACCTCCGTCCGCATCATCCCCGCGGAGAGGCCGACCAACGCCTCCGCGCTGGCGACGCTCGTCGCGCAGGCGGCGGCCCTGGGCCTCGGCGTCGGCTTCGTCGTGCCCGAGTACCGCCACCGCAACGCGAGGACGGTCCGCGACGACCTGCGGTGGTGCGCGGGGGTCGCGCGGGCGGCCGTCGCGGCCTCCGCGGCGGCAAGGGGCGCGCTCGCGGCGCGGAGCCCCGCGGCGAGGAGGGCGCAGCCGCTGGCGCCGCTGCTGTCGCACCGCGGCAGGGCCGTCTTCCTGGTCAAGGCCGCGGCGTCGATCCCGTGCCACCACTGGGCGGCGCTGCTGAAGCCCGGGGGCGCCTTCTCGGTCAGGGAGGGAGAGGGGAGCGGAACGGCGGCCGGGGCGCGGGCCTCTTCGAGAAAGGCGGCCGCGGGGGGGTCGATAAGAGGGAAAAAGGGAGGGGAGGGCGCCGCTGCCGTCGCCGGGGCCGGCGCCGTCTCGGGCCGGAGGAGGAGCCTCTTCGGTGCCTCTTCCTCTCTTTCTTCTTCGACGGCGGCGGCGGCAGGCAAGACCACTGTCAGGAGCGCCTTCTCTTCTTCCTCTGGTTCCTCTTCCGCTTCCACTTCTTCCGCCTCCGCTTCCCCCGCCTCCCCAGACGACCCCCCTGTCTCCCTCGACGGCTTCTGGATCGCCGAGTGGAGGGACCGCGATGACGGAGACGTGGCCGCCTCCTGCGGCTTTGACGGCGTGGCGACCGCCCCCGCGGACGACGGCGCCGACACCTCGGGCGCCGAGTCGGCCTCGGCGGCCGAGAACGGCGAGGGCGAGGCGGCCCCCTTCGGCGCCGACCCCGGGAATTGGCCCTCGATGCGCGCGCGGGCGAGGAGGCAGGGTCTGGCGTTCCTGGCGACGGTCTCCCCCGGGAGCGACGCGACGCCGGTGAGGCCGTGGGGCGCCTCCAAGGTGAGAGTGAGAGCGGATTCTTTTCGAGAGGAGAGGAATTTTTTTTTTCCTCCTCGTCTTCCTCTTTTCGTTTTTTTCCGTCTCTCACTTTTCCGTTTTCAAAAAAAACGTTCAACAAAAACGAAAAACGTCTACAGGTGCGTTCAAGGGAGCCCGGCGGCGCCCGCTACTCGCGGCTGTGGCGGTACGCGGCCCTCTCGGGACCCGACTCCGTCGTCGTCGACTCGTTCAACGGCTGGAACGAGGGCACGCAGATCGAGCCCGCGGCGGCCGCGGCGGGGTGCGGCGGGGGAGGAGAGAGGAGCGGTGGCGACGAAGAAGAAAAGGGCGGGAAAGCCGCCTCTTCTTCCTCTTCCTCCTCCTCGGCGACTGCCCTGGGCCCGCAGTGCGCGCCCGACGTGCGGTCCTACGCCGAGGGAGAAGAGGGAGCGACCTCGTCTCCCTCGAGCTCGAGCGGCAGCGACAGCGGAAAGGACGACGCCAGCGGCAGCCGCAAGAAGAAGAGGAGCGGACAGCAGAAGCAGCGAGATGCGACGCACCTCTACATGCGTCTGACAGCCTCCGAGGCGGCACGGGCCGCGGTCTTGGCGACGCGGGTGGGGCGGGCATCCTACGAGCTGCCGAGGGCGCTCGCGAGCCAGCTGGAGGCGCGCGGGAGGCCGAGCGAGTGAACGAAGTTACAAAAAAAATGAAATTTTCCCCAAGAATTTGTATCGAGTCAAAAACAAATATTGAGTCCACCTTCACAAAGAGAGCTTCTTTCTCTCTTTTTCTCCTTCTTCGAAGACAAGAGCTCTCTCGAAGCACTCGTCAGAGAGAAAACAGGGAGAGACAAGAGGGAAATCATCGAACAAAGTTTTGTTTTTTTTGGAAGAAAGAAAAAAAAGCGGCAACCCCCCCCTCTCTCTTTTCTTCTTTCTTTTTCTTTTGTGTTTGCATGCGCTCGAATCAGGTAAACAAAAAACTGCTGCGCTCTCCGTCTACCTCAACGAGGAAAACCCCAACGAAAACCAAGTCAAAACACTGCGGCAGAGGGGGGGAGAGGAGAAACAAACGCTCTTGCTCTCTCCCGCGTCCTCTTCTTCTTCCTCTCCTTTCAACCGACCATCGACCTCGCGGCCGGGCTCGGAGAGGCGCAGGCCGCCTTCATGAACGGCTTCGCCGCGGCCCACCCGGCCGTCGCGGTGGCGCGCTCGAACGCGCCCGTCGCGAAGCGGCTGGGCAGCGCCGTCTCGGCCCCGACGGCCGCGGCGAGGTACGCGCACTCGTCGGCCATCGCGCGGTTGAGCAGCGACGTCGCGAGGTGCGCGGCGGGCACGCCGGCGGCGGCCTCGGCCTCGCAGCAGGTCTTCGCGGCCTCGACGATCGTCGCCAGCGCGCGACATTTCTCCGAGCACGCGCGCGCTTTGTTGCCGCAGTAGTCGTTGAGGTGCGCGTCGCCCTTGGCGTGCGCGTCGAGCTTGTTGTACATCGAAAACTCTGTCTTTCCCATAGCCAACGCGAGCGTGGCGGCGTGCGTCAGGTCGGCGCACGACGACGACGAGAACGTCGTGGGCGCGACGACGGGGATCGAGCCGGAAGAGCCGAACGAAGGCATCGCGCCTCGCTTGATCAGAAAATCGGCGCTCTGACAGGCGCTCGCTGAGGTTTTCGAGTTGAGCGAGGTCGATTTGATTCGAGTCGGAGCGGAGGCGAGAGGGAGGGGGGGGAGGGGGAGGGGTGAGGGGTGAGAGCGGAAGGAGATATCAAGAGTTTTGAGTTTTCTTTTCTCCCACCTTACTCACCGCGCGCCGAGCCCGCGAGCAGCTTGAAGAAGGTCCCGAAGTGCTCGAGTCCCGTGGCCTGGAAGTGCCAGGCGCAGCTGTCAAAGGTCAGCGTGGCCTGGATGAGAGAGAGAGAGAGGGGGAGAGAAAGAGAGAGAAAGAGAAAGAGGCGTGTGGTGTGAGTTGAAAAAGCTGAGGTTTTCTTTTCTTTTTCTTCGACCTCGACGGGGCTCAAAAAAGAACAACAAGGACGGGGCTCAAAGAAAAACACCAACGGCCTCTCTCTCTCTGTCCTTTCTTTTCCCCTACTTTGCTGTCTCTCCTCGAGGCAAAAAGTGAGAGAAAGAAAAGCAGAGAAAGAGGACGGAAGAAAGGAAGGAAAAAGAGAGGGAGAGGAGGAGAAGAAAAAGTGGCGGGGGGGGCGGACTATTGGACGACTCACCGCGGCGTCTCCCTCGATCAGGGCGTTGAGCTGCTGGACAACGGCCTCCGGCAGCGAGTTCTCTTTGTTTGCCGGCGTCAGGACGGTCCTGAGAGGGAGAGGCGGTGGGGGGAGGGGGGGGCGAACAACGAAGGAGGCGGGTGAGAGAGAGAAAAAAAGAGAAGAGAAGGAACGTGACCCCGACGCAAAAAAACGGAAAAACTCTCACTTCGCCGGGTCGCCCACAGTGGTGTGCGAAATCACGCTGTATTCCTTCATGACCTCGCTCGCGAGCGGGAAGTCCTTGGGGAGCTGGAAATCTGCGCGGGGGGGGGGGGAGGAGGAGGAGGCGGCAGGAAAAAAGGGCGTGAGAAGGGAGCGAACGGAAAACGGGGGTGGCGCCGACGCGGCGCCCGCGGCGGGAGCGGTCGATAGAGAACAAAAGGAGCTGCTGCTCCTTGCGCTCTCTCTCTCTTTTTGCTCTTTTTGCCGCGGGAAGGGGGCGGGGGGGCTCCCAGAGAGAGAGAGAAAGGAGAAAGAGGCGCTCGTTCGCTCCTCACCTTTGGTCGACATCTTGAAGGAAGGGGAGGCGCTCCAGGAGAAGGAAAGAGCTTGCTTGGCTGGGTTGAAGAGGAAAAGGAGCGAATGAGAAGTTGTGAGGGAAACAAAAAGGCGAGACAAGAAAGAAAAGAAAAAAAACTCAGAAGTCGGAACGTCTTTCGCCGTTTCAAGAAACTCTCTCTCGTTTCCTTCTTTCTCTCTCTCTCTCTCAGCCCCCCTTCCCCCAAAAAATGGGGAAGCTCAAATCGACTCTTCCAGTTGCGCAGGCCGTGCATCGCCTCTGCCGCCTCGGGGGCATGCCGGCGCCGCGGTGGCTCGCCGCGGCGGAGAGGTGCGATTGAAGAGCGAAGGAGAATTGATCGAGAGCGGTGGCTGAATTGCAGCATCGCTTTCTCCGTCGCCTTTGTTTTCTTCTTCTACTACTCGAGCTCTCTCTCTCTATCGCGTGCACCTACGCAGGGTGAACAGGAGAACGCGCTCGCCGCGTTCTAAAGAGCAAAAAGTGCCTCCTCACAAGTCGTTCCTCTCTTCGAAAAATCGTTCCACTCAACAAAAAAAAAAGGCTCGGCCTCCACGTCCGCGAGCCGGCCCCGAAGCAGCGCCCGCGCGTCTGGAAGCCCCCGCGGATCGAGTTTCCCGAGGACAGGGTCATCACGTCGATCCTGGCGAGGAGGCCAGAGGTAAGAAAAGAGAAAAGCCTGGAGCAAGAGAGAAAGAAGAGGAGAGAGAGCTGAAATCTTCGATCGACGACGACGACGACGCTGCTCTCTCACCCTCTCTCCCTCTCCCCTTCTCAAAAAAAAAAAAACTCCACAGCTCAAGTCCCTCCCCGTCGACCACGGCGCCCCCTCGGCCTCCTCGCCGCTCCGCGAGGTCGCCCTCAGGGTCGCGCAGGAGCTGCGCAGGGTCCCCTCCTGGGACAGGGAGACGCGACACTCGATCCTCGCCGCCGCGGCGGACGAGGCCGCCGCACGGGCGACGGCCGGCGGCGGCGGCGCCCGCTCGGCCTCGGCCCCCCCCGCCGCTCCCTCGGCGGCGCTCGGCGGCGGCGGCCTCGTCGAGGCGGCGCAGAGGGCCGAGGAGGCGGTGCTGATGCAGGCCTTGGCGAGGGCGAGGGCGTCGTCGAGGGCCGGCGGGGGGGGGACGACGGCGGCGGCGGCGGGGGGGGCAGCGAGGCAGCCGCAGCAGCAGCGGCAGCAGCAGCAGCAGCGGCGGTAGCGTTTTCGTTCATCCTCCTTTTTTTGTTTCCCCTCGAGAAAAAATGTAACATCAAACAAAGTGCCCAAGAATTTCTATTTTTGGTTGTTGTTGTTGTTGTTGCCTTTTCTGTTCTCTTGCACGATAAGGTGATATATGAATGGAGGAAGAGAGAGCACGAGATTTGACTTTGGCGGAGGAAAATAAGGAAAGAAGAAGAAAAAACTCGTTGTTTTCCTTTTTCTTTTTTTTGAAAGACTACTGGTCTTCAAAGGAAAGAATAGAACCCTCTCTCCTAGGAAAGAGAGAGGGAGGGAGAAAAGAAAGCGAGGAAAGAAGATGCCTCTTTCGGTGCCCCCGCGGCGTCACCCCGAACGGAGAAAGAGCGAGAAAGCTCGAGAGACTCTTCTCTCGAGCTCGAGAGAAAGTCTCTAGCTTTTTTTTCTAGCCTTTCTCGCGGCCTTTCTCGAATGGAGAGTTCCTGCTCTCGCCGCCGCGAGGGCCTCGAAGGAATCCTACTCACTCCCCTGCCGCGTCGCTGAGCAGCCTCCTCCGCAGCCGCAGCCTCCTCCTCTCCGCGCCCTCCAAGCCCCCCGCCGGCATCCTAATGGCCTCGCCGACTAAGCTAGCCTCGCCGACGAAGCTGCTCGTCGTCGACGCCGACGTGATCGACAGTGGCGCCGTCGCACCCACGGCCTCGCCGCCGACGGCGCCCCGCTGCGTCCGCCGCGGGACCGGCACCGGCGCCGCGTGGAAGCCCGGGCCCGTGAAGACCCGCGCGTTGGGCGCCGTCGCGTCGACCGAGACCGGCGTCGCCCTGTTCTTCGCCTCGCCTCCGCCCGTGCCCGTGCCCGAGGAGGCGGCCTCGGTCCCCAGGTGCGGCTCCCTGGCGGTCGTCCTGGCGGCGAGCGCCGACCGCGGGTCGGCGGCGGTGAGCACGACGAGGAGGCCGTTGGGGTCGGGGTTGACCGCCGCCTGCACCTGCGCCTGCGAGGAGGAGGAGGCGGCGGCGGAGGCGTTCTTCACGGCGGCGGGGGAGACCGCCACGGCCTTGTACTGCTGCGGCGCCGGGAGCGGCCTCCCGCCGTCGAGGGAGCGCGCGTCGGCCCACAGGGCCCGGCTCGCGTTCGTCGGGCCGCCCTTGCCCGCGGCGGCGGCGCCAAACGTCTCCGAAAAGCGCAGCTTGAGCCTCTGCGCGGACCCGCCAAAGCCGGGCGTCCGCGGCCCGACCGCAACGGCCGTCACGACATCGTTGAGCGCCACGGCCTGCCCCGAAGCGATCTCTGCCGCGCGCAGCTGCGCTGCCTCCTGCGGCGACAGCGCGAACGCGATGGCGTCGTTCTCCTCGCCGGCGGCGGCGGCCTCGGCCGCGGCGAGCGAGGCCGGCGAGTCGCCGAACGCGTCGGCGACGGTCAGTCTGACCCAGGGATCGCAGGGAAGCGCGGCCATCTAAAAAGACGAGGGCGAACATTCGAGGGGAGAGAGAGAGAGAGAGAGAGAGAGAGAGAGAGAGAGAGAGAGAGAGAGAGAGAGAGAGAGAGAGAGAGAGAGAGAGAGAGAGTGGGGGGGGGGGGGGG
>Ga0315289_10003281_pt1 | contig 24568 bp, 20 predicted proteins | sample YL17G11_40_MG_FD_203452 | JGI IMG/M metagenome (GOLD analysis project Ga0315289, IMG submission 203452) | Sediment microbial communities from Yellowstone Lake, YNP, Wyoming, USA - YL17G11_40 | ecosystem: Environmental > Aquatic > Freshwater > Lake > Sediment | place: USA: Wyoming | collected...
GAACAGGTCATCATTGAAGCGGAAGGCAGCTCTTTCGTACGTGGCCATAAGCTCCTGGATCTCCCGGACAATGTTTTCAGGGGAGCGGAAGCGCAGGCTCCCCCGAGCGAACACCCTGCTATTACAGAATTCGCAGTTGTAAGGGCACCCGCGGCTGGATATCAGGCTCATGCTGGGAGAGTTGGCGACGATCCTACTGTAGCTCGACATGTCCACCAGTTCATAACAAGGAAAAGGGGACCGGTCCAGATCTGCTATCACGTCCTCCTGGAGGATGCCCTTTACCCCCGCCCCTTCCCGGAGAGCCGTTACCGCCTTGAGCAGTGCGGTTTCCGCCTCGCCGATAATCACCACGTCAAAATCCATGCTGCATTTCTCCGGCAGGGCACTAACGTGCGGCCCGCCGGAAATGGTGAATGCTTGAGGGTTCAATTCTCTGACCAGATCTCGGATCCTCAGCGTCCGATGATAATTCACCGAGTAGGTTGAGAAGCAATAGATGTCCCCCACGGCAAGATGGTTTCTCCATTCCTCCTCCGGCAGTCCGGAAAGGTCGCATACCTGGCAGGGGATGTCGTTCTCTCTCAGAACGGCTGCCAGGTAGAGAATGCCCAGTGGTGGCTCCAGACGGTCGTCCTCCAATTCCGGGCACGGGGTGTGAACAAATAGGACCTTCTTGTCCGTCTCCATGGTAATCACCACCCTTCAGTATCATCCCCTATCCGCCTGTTGCAGAACTCATGGCTGAAAAGGTTTGGGTCACAGGCCCTGGCAGACACCCTTCGGAGGACGAATCGTCCAGAACGCGTGCCGACCCAGCTCCTCATCGCCCAGCGACCCATGGACCTGTCAGACCCATACCCGAACAAGGCCCCGCCGACAGGCACGTGCTCGCGTGCCCGCTCGGCACTCGACAGCCCGTGGGCGGCCACGATGCGCAGCTTGCCCAAGGTCCGGTCGAGAAGTACGACGGTGCCGCGAATCATGCCCAACTCGCTGGCCAGCACGTTCATCGTCTCCTCGAAGAACGAGTTCGGGACCAGCGCAGTGCCCAGAGCCTCGCCCATCCGCGTCAGGAGGCTGAGCTCACGGTCCTCCCGCGACTCGGCGGCGATCGCCAGCTTGCCCTCGACCACCCGGAACCACTGGGGCACTCCGATCGCGGTGCTGCGGCGATTGGCCGCCTTGCGCAGGGTCAGTGTGCGGATTCCCCGCGAGATGCCGATCTCCAGCACGACCTGCGTGATGTGGCGAACCTTGGCGAGAAACCGCTGCGAGTGGGCCTCCGTCTCCAGGGACCAATAGGCGATCGTGCTGAGGTCGAACAGGCGCGGGCAGATGTGGCCGAAGAACCGCAGGACGACATCCTCGTCGCCCCAGAGGTCCAGCATGCCCGTGAGGCTGTCAAAGACGTACCGGGCGTTGATTCCCCGGCCGGCGGCCCCCGTATTGGCTAACGCCCTCTCCAACTCCGTCGGATCGGAGGGATTGCCCACGTGAACGACGGAACTGTGCGCTCCTTCGCCCCCGGACTCGTAGAAGTCGAGAAAGACCCTGTCGTCATTGCCTTTGCCCGAAGAGAAGCAGTCCATGAGTTGAAAAGCTCCCTGCGACACGTCCCGGCCCCACGCCCGGCTGATCGTCTGCGGCGAACGGTTGAAGCTGACGTAGGTGATCGTAGCGCCCTGGGCTTCGCTGGCGGCCAGATAGGCGGCGACGAACTGATCGACGGGCGCACCCGAATCGACCTCCCAGACGATGTTGTCGCCCGGCAGAACACCGCCCACCAGGCGGTCAATTTCCACAAGTCCGGTTGTCAACACCGGTTCACTCAACTCAGGACCCCCGAATCATCCCATGCCGTTCTTGTCGTTGCCGTTAGCGCGAGCTCGTAGACGCATCACGGGTCCCGCACGCAGCCCCATTGGTGACGGTCGAGTACGCACGCGAGAACGATCTTGAGCAATACAGTCCCATTCTATCACACACCGCACTCTCCTGAGGAAGAAAACCACAGGTGCGCCTGGCGAAGACGGAACTCATGGTTGGCTTTCGCTCGACGAACCATGCTCACTCTACATCACCCGACCAGACTAGCCCGTCCATCACGATCACGTCTTCCGGGCAGAAGTGGCTGGAAGGATGCAGCATCGATAAGGAAACAAGCTTTCTACACATGACAATTCCCTCACAGACAAGTCGATGGAATGGAAACACGTCGGGTGCCGTGCCAAGCACTCCGGCATGGTCTCGGTGGGCCGGCAGCGACCGCCAAAGTAGCTGGCCGGTTCACCTTCTTTTTCGTTGCCCCAACCCAGGGCGGATTACCCTCACCTCCTTTTGTTTCTTAGGACTTCAACCGTGCACCTGCTGACAATTCTGAGCGTCTCAGCATTAGCGGTGCTCTTGTAGCACACGCGCGTTAGTGGCGCGTTGCCACATGGATGAATCTCCGCTAAACACGGCGTGCTGTCGGAATCGCATCCGTGTCGGGCCGCGGCAACGATCCGATCCAATCGCCCCGAGACCTTTCTCATAGAACGCTAATGCAATTCTAATTCAGGCTTCACATCTTTTGCCGAAATGTTATGCAAGATGTCTTCTGTGAAGAAGCATACGCCGCACCAACGCGTGCGAAGCAAAAGAAGGTTGATTGGAGGTATGAGAGCCTTGGGAAGAAGTAATTACGTGCACGCGATCGATGGAAGAATCCGAGTCAAGATCATTTCGATCAAACGGAACCCCGCCCGAGCGATGGAAATCGACAATCGTCTCCGTTCGTACAAAGGTATTTCCAGCGTCAAGGCCAATCCCCTGACGGGAACGGCAATATCCGTCCCGCTGGGCATGGCGATTCCGACATCCGCCTGGGCCAGGGCCGGCGAATCGTTCACGCCATCCCCGACGACGGCCACCGTGTGCCCCTCCTGTGGCAGAGACCGCACGAACGCCAGTTTCTCTTCCGGGAAGACTTCGGCCGCGTGCAGGCAGAACTGGGCCGCTTTGGTCTGGACCTCCTCGGCGATCTGCAGAATCTCAAAAACGTTGAACTGCCTGTCCATCGTACACCTTCCGCAAGTCTTGATTCCTTCGCGCATCGGCAACTCCCGTGCCCTTCTTCGATTGATACCTCTGCACTTGCCATCGCACTTTGCCGCGCGGCCACACACAGCGAGCTTACCGGATCATACGAGGCCGCTGCTAAACCCACGTTAGCCGTGCATTAATTTTCGATGAATCAGCAACGGACGTTTTGCCCGTCCGGGAACACGCTGGATACGTGCTGTTTCGGGGATGATGGGTTGCGGTCCGGCGACATCGTCGCAGGCCGGCGTTTACGATCGACGGGGGAATGTGCCGCGGCCCGTCAACTCGCCGCGGCGACCCCATCGGGTTTGGCGCCGGTCAGGGGGCGGAACCGGTAGGTCGAGTGCTGGGCCGCACGGACCGCCGCGACGGCATCTTCATAGAACTTCTCTTGCGCGCGGGTCAGATCGCCCTTCTGGGGCACGGCGCTGTATCTTCCATCGGGCAGCAGTTCCCGCGCTTTGACATTGTCCGCGAAGTATACGTCGAGGATTCTCGTCAGACGTTGGCGCACCGCCGGGTCCCGGATCGGAAAGAGAATCTCGAGCCGGTGATCCAGATTCCGCTTCATCCAATCGGCGCTGCCCAGGTAGATTTCCTCATGCCCGCCGTTGGCGAAGTAATAGATCCGGGCATGTTCCAGGAAGCGATCCACAATGGAACGGACGTGAATCGTCTCTGAGAGGCCTTTGACCCCGGGGCGCAGACAACAGATCCCGCGCACATTCAGCAGGATTTTGACCCCGGCCTGGCTGGCCTGGTATAAGGCTTTGCACATGCCCTTGTCCTCGAGGGCGTTGACCTTGGCCATGATCAGACCCGGGCGATCCGGCGTCGAGACCTGAATCTCCCGTTCGATCAGGTCCACGAAGCGCTTGCGCAGGTCCGTCGGGGCGATCACTAATTGCTGCCATTCGACAGCTTCCGAGAGCCCGGTGAGCAGGTTGAAGAACGCCGCGACATCGGCGGCCAGCTCGTCGTCACAGGTCATCAATCCGAGGTCGGAGTACTGCTTTGCTGTTTTCTCGTTGTAGTTGCCCGTGGGCAGATGCACGTACCGGCGAATCCGGCCCGCTTCCCGCCGTATGACGAGCAGCGCCTTGGCGTGCGTCTTGAAGCCGGCGATGCCGTAAATGACGTGACAGCCCGCGTCTTCCAGACGCCGGGCCCAGTTGACGTTCTTGGCTTCATCGAAGCGCGCCCGCAGCTCCACCAGGACCGTCACCTCTTTGCCGTTCTCGGCGGCCCGGGCCAGACTCTGCACGATCGGCGAATCGGCGGTGGGCCGATAGAGCGTCTGCTTGATGGCGAGGACCTGCGGGTCGTCCGCCGCGCGCGCCACCATCTGGATGACGGGGTCGAACTTCTCGTAGGGATGGAACAGGAGCACATCGTGATCCTGGATCGCCGGCCACAGTTCCTCCTCGCCCAGGAGGTCGCGCGGCACCTGCGGCGGCCATTCGGGGACCTTGAGCCCCTGGATCGGCTGCATCTCCATGATCTGCATGAGACTCCGGGCGTCGAGCAGACCCTCGATCTCATAGACATACTCGGCCTTGAGCTCCAGCATGGTGGTAAGCCACCGCACGATATAGGGATCCGGATGGGCGCTGATTTCCAGCCGCACCGCGCTGCGCCGCCGGCGCGAGATCACGGCATCTTGCACCGCACTGAGAAGATCCGCCGCCTCGTCGTCCTGGACCGCCACGTCGGCATCGCGCGTGATGCGGAAGATGGCATGCCCGCGGATCTCCCGACCGCCGAACAGCGCCTTGGCATTGTCGAGGATCATTTCTTCCAGGGGCGCGACATAGGTCCCCTTGTTCGCGGGGATATTCACGAAACGGTTGAACGCGGTCGGCACGGGAATCACCACGAGTTTTTGCGCGGGTTTGCCGGCCTTGGATGTGTCCACCAGGAGTGCCACGAACAACTGAAGCCCCGGCAGCAACGGGTGGGTGCTCAACTCTTCAACGCCCAGGGGCGTCAAGACCGGCAGCACCTCCGTCGTGAAGAACTTCGCCAGGAATTGCCGCTGCGCCGGCGTCCAGTCGGTCCAGCGCACGAGATGGAAACCCTGTTCCGCCAGCCGCTCGAAGACCTCGGCGATGGCCGCCGTTTGCTGGGCGACCATCCGCCGCACCTTGCCGGCGATCAGGAAAAGCTGCTGGGACGGCGTCAACCCGCTCGCGTCGCGCTTGCGCACCCCGGCGGCCTTCTGCTGTTTCAGACCGGCCACCCGAATCATGAAGTATTCATCGAGATTCGAGCTGACGATCGCGAGGAACTTCAGCCGCTCCGCCGGCGGCAACTGCTCGCATTGACCTTCCTGGAGAACGCGGTCGTTAAACTCCAGCCAGCTCAACTCGCGGTTGATAAAGCAATTCGTGGAATCCGAGCCACTTGGCCGCGATTCGTTCGCCCTGGTCTGCTTGGTCATGGTCCGCCTGCCTCCTCCAAGTGCACATCCAATCCGTAGATCTCCTGAAACATATCCGCTTTGTCCGCGAGGGACCGCCGTTCGAGGATCAGATCCAGACCGGCCGGCACCGAGATCACAAAGCCAATGTTGTTGTCGATTCGACAACGGAAGTCCCGGATCGATTGGGTCCGGCTGACATCGAGGGCGTCCGCCACCCGCAAAAGGGCCGCCAGCTTGTTCACCACCATACGCGCTTCGCGCGACATGGTCATGTAATCCGTATGGGTGGGTTTCGGACGGCTGCGCCGATGGTAGCGCGCCACGTTGGCCACCATGATCAGCTCGTCCTGCGTCAGTCCGAGGATTTCCGAATTGGCGATCAGGTAGTAACTGTGTTTGTGGTGGGCTCGGCTGGATACAAAGGCCCCGATCTCATGGAGCAGCGCGGCCACCTCCAATAACAGACGGTGGCGATCGCTGAGACGATGCTCGGCGGCTAATTCGTCAAAGAGACGTGCGGCCAGCATGCGGATGTGCTGCGCATGGGTCATATCGGTGAGGTATTTCTGCCCGACGGCCTGGGCGGACTGGATGACCTCTTTGTATAGGTGCGCGGCCTCCTGACCCGCCGCACTGTACACGAGATCCAAGAGGATGCCGTCCCGCATGGAGACGTCCGTAACGATCATCTCTTTCAACCCCGTCGCCTTGAGCAGCACTTGGTAGACCAACAGGGCCGGGGTGATGGTCTCCGCCTCCACGAACGGAAGATGGTAGGTTCTGGCCAGCTCATCGGCCGTGCAACTGCCGCACGTGCCGAGCAGACCATCCAGGGCCTCACGGGATACCATGCGCAGATTCGTCCCCTCGATGGGCTTACCGACTTGGGCGGCAGCCCAGCGTGCATCTCCGCCTACCGCCATGAAGACCTGAACGTTCTTGAGCACCAGAGTGCCTTTGAGGGTCAAGATCGCGCTGGAAATCTGCCGCTTGATCAGCCGGGTCGCCTGGCCGGGAGGTTCCGTGCTGGTGGAGAGCATCTCCTGCATCCGGACCGAGCCGGTGGGCAGGCTCTGCGAGGCGGCAATCTCGCCATCGTGGAGCAGGTTCATGATGGTACTGCCGCCCCCCACTTCGACGACCAGGGCGTCTCCTTCCTTGAGGAGCTTCTCCCCCACCGCCCGGCGCATCGCGGAAACGGTCAGGCGGCCTTCCTCCGCCACACTGATGACGGAGACCTGGAGGCCGGTGGCCATCAGGATGCGATCGACGAACGTGTCGCCGTTCGCCGCCTCACGCAGGGCCGTGGTGGCCACGGCTCGTGTGCGGCTGGCGCCATAAGTGTTCAGCACGTGCCGGTAGTCCCGCAGAATGGAGATAGCACTGCGCATGGTCTCCGCCCGGAGCTGGCCGGTTCGGAACGTGTCCTGTCCCAAGCGAACGGCCCGCTGCAACCTCTCGAGAATCTCCAGCTTGCCGTCCGGCAGAAGCTGGGCGATCTCCATCCGGATGGCGTTCGAGCCGATGTCGATCACGGCCAGAATCTCCGGAACTCCCGGGGCAGCCTTGCTTTCATTGGCAGTCGCCATCATCGTGCAGCCTACGTCTTGGGTTCCCCAACGCGAGGAATCGCGTTTGGGGGCCCCTTCACAAGAACCTTCACCACGCAATGTCGATTGAAAACGCTTTCCAGCAGGTCGGCCTTCTCCTCGGCGGCTGAGATCTCACTATCGGCAGACCCGTTCGCCTCACACACCATCCGGATTTCGCGGCTCGATACCTTGCACGTGACCCGGCGAATCACGTTCGTATGGGTGCAGTCCAGTCCATCGGCCACCCGCAGGATTCCGGCCAGCACCCTCACCCGATGCTGATCCTCCGGGCTCAAGCGGTTGAAATACTGATGCCGGTCGTTCGGTATCGCCTTTCGATGGTAGCGGGCGATCAACCCAACGATCTGGCGTTCGCGGCGGTCGAAGGGCAGGCTGGGCTCCCCCATAATCAGCCGTAACGAGGTCTTGTGATGCCCCTGCTGACCTTCGATCCAGCCGATGTCGTGCAGCAGGGCGCCGTATTGCAGCCACAATCTCTCCTGAGACCCCATGCCGTGAAGGCCCTGGAGCTGATCGAAGATCGCGAGCGCCAGCTCCGTCACCTGGTGCGTGTGCTCCGGCTCGTAGTTGCAGTCTCGCGCAAACGCAACGACGGCATCGAGCACAGAAGGGGCTGCCGTGCGCATGTCCTTCGGTGTCTTCTCGCGCAGGCGGTCCGCTTCCTGAAGCTGATCGATGCTGCGTCCCTGACGCAGCACATCCGCGAAACTGTCCGGCAGGCCCGCCGCGCGAATTGCCCGGACTACGCGATCGACGTCGTACGCCACGCGGCGCTGGTCAACCGTCAACTCGCCCCCGGTAAAGTCCAACAGGGCATAGGCGGCCCGCGCATCGCCCCCTTCGGGGCGTCCCACACTGCCGGAATTGACGAACCACGTCCCTTTGACCTTTTTGACAAACGCCTCATGCGAATGCCCACAAGCGATCAGGTCCACCTTCGAGGCGGCCGCCAGTTCTTCGAACCGCGCCTCGGGCGTGCTGGAGCCAAGATGCTCATCGACGGAGTCCGGGCTGCCGTGGACCAGCAGGGCCGTGAAACCGTTCACCTGAACCTGGGCCTGTTGCGGCAACGACTCCAAATAGGCCTTCGTCTCTTCCGAGAGATGCTCGTGGTTCCACTGAAAGGCGACGTACTTCTCCGGCGTCTTCTTCCCCTTCCAGCTCTCCTGTTTCTGCCGGAAGGCGAGCACCTTCAAGTCGTAGTTCCCGCTGACGCTTACGGCCTTGACTTCTCGCAGCTTCTGCACGACCTCGTTGGGAAAGGGCGCATACCCCAGGAAATCCCCGCAATACCACAATTCCTCGACGCCATTGTTAGCCGCATCGTCGAGGACGGCCTCCAGGGCGGGTAGATTGCCGTGCACATCACTGAGCAGGGCGATTCTCTTCGTTTTCTTCTTTCCTGGCATCCGTTCGTGCGTCCTGTTGCTCCAACGTGTCCTCTAAAGCGTTCCAGAAATGCTCGGCGTCGAGACCGTTCCAGCATTCCCGCAATTCACCAAAGGCCTGCCGCCGATGCTTGGCGCGATCTTCGCACACGAACAGCAATCCTGGCTTCAGGCGGTGGAATGGCTGGCTGTGACCGAAATACTGGACCGTTGCCAGCCGCTCCTGTTCCAGCAATCCATCGAGGTTCTGTACCCACACGTCGCAATCATGGACATCCCCCAATAGGGATTGCACCTGCTTGAACGCGTCGATGAAGTCCTCCAATCGCCCCTCATACGCGCGGTTGGAGATCTCCAGCGTGTAGCGCAGCTTCTTGGCGGCAATCCGCATTTGGTGATGGCCCCGCGCGTCTTCGGGGTCGTCCAGCGACCGCGCGCAGGCCATCAAGTCCTCTTTCTTGTCGCAGATGTGAGCACGTGTGGCCTGCAAGACAAACAGACTGGACAGCGCCGTGCCGTGGCTTCTTAGGGCAAACAGAGTCCTTTCCATCTCGCCGTACATTTCCGCCAGAGTGCCGGCCTTTTCCAGTTTGTCGAGCGTGGCAACGACCTCCGACTGCAGAGCCTCCCGACCCTGCCGCAGCCGAAGCAGCAACCGCTCGACGCCGGGTCGATTCTTCTTGTCTTTCCCGTCCAGAGCCGCGAGAAACCCCTCGATGAACTCGATCTGCACGTCCTTGTCGCGAGCCGCTCCCAACTCCCTGGTCAGCTTCTTGATTCGTTTGGGCCACTTGGCGGCTTTTTTGGTCTTGAAGCAATCAGCGAACATGCTGAGAGCGGCCCGTACTCGCCGGGAGGCGACGCGCGCCTGGTGAACGGGCTCCCGGTCTTCGTTGCACCGTACCCCGTGCAGCTCGCGCAGGAGGATATCGAACTGCTCCCGCAAGTATTGGCAAGCCAGAAATCGGTAACTGGGATCGATAGCAGCCATGGGTGAAACACGACTCCACGTATCTCTCGCGGATTGCTTGCGACCGGCAAACCGCCACGTTCCACGGACGTATACCGCCTCCTCTACAGGTCGCGTGAACCCACAATCATCTACGGGGTGGCACGACGCCTGTTCTTACATCGACGGGTCAGACTGGAAGGGCTCCCCCACGCGATAAACGGCGTGTGGGGACCCAATCAACTCGCCTCAGCATAGGCTGGCCCGTGATCGAGGTCAAGAGCCGGAGCAGAATGCTGTGGAACGACCGCCGCGTGCAGGACCGCCTTCTTTCGGAAGACGCGTGCGAAAAGGTCGGCTTTGCTTAGGGCCGAACCGATGTTCAGAGGTTCCCGGCTGACGAGCCTGATGTGCACACGCCGCCGCCGGATCTCGCATTGCAGAGCCTCCACCAGATCACAATGCCCTTTGTCGAGCCCGTCCGCCAAGCGAAGCAGGGAGGCCAGCTTCCTGACGTAAGCCCGTCCTCCGGCGTCCAAGTCCTCGAAGTACTTGTGGTCATCTTGTGGAAGTGGTCCGCGATGATACCGGGCGACCAAGCCGATGATCATGCGTTCCTCGGTTCTAAAGGGAAGCTTGGAGGAACGGACAATGATCTCTTGCGCCACCTTGTGATGGTCTTTCGGGTCCTGGGCTTTGCCCACGTCGTGGAGCATCGCGGCGGCACGTAACCAAATCCTCTCGGTATTGCCCATGCCGTGCAGCGGCTGAAGCTCGTCAAAAAGACGCAAGGCCAATCTCGTAACCTGGAACGCGTGATTCGTTTCGAAGCCGTACGCTTCGCCGACCCCGATGATAGCGTTGACGATCCCAGTGCCTCTCACGTTGCCTCTTTCAGTTTCTCAATTCTCTGCTGCCGGCTGGTACGCATCACTATTCATATCGGAAGAACAGGCAAGGGGGCTTTACTCCTGTCGGCTTTCAATTCCTTGCCATCGTCTCCTTTCACACGGCCAGCCAAACCATCACCTCCTTCCTCCCGCGCTGCTATCCGTCAAGTATAATGCCCTGCCGCAGCGCCCTTTCCTAAATCTTTACAGGATAGCCATTTGTAAGAAGTTAGATGTATGTTAATATCTCGTTAAAATTGATTACCTGATGGATGAAAGGCCGAGTGATGAAGCTGAGCGAACGATTCAAGGTGAAACCTGGCAGCAAGGTCCGGCTGGCCCGCTGGGACCCGGACGACACGGCGGGCTTCCCCGACAAGGAGTCCGTCGAGACCAAGACGCAGAAGGACCTCAAGCGTCTTTCCGAGCTCGAATACCTCCTCTACGCCGAGAACAAGCGTTCCACCTTGATCGTCCTGCAGGCCATGGACGCCGGGGGAAAAGACGGAGCGATCCGGCACATCACCAGTTCCCTGAACCCCCAAAGCTGCAAGGTCATTCCCTTCAAGACGCCCTGCGAACACGAGCTGGCGCACGATTTCCTCTGGCGGATCCATCAGGAAGCCCCGCGCAAAGGCGAGATTCGCATCTTCAACCGGTCGCAGTACGAGGATGTCCTGATCGTGCGGGTCCATAATCTGGTTCCCAAGTCAGTCTGGTCGAAGCGCTACGACCAGATCAACGCCTTTGAGGAGATTCTGGCCCGCAATGACACGCACATTCTGAAGTTCTACCTTCACATCAACCAAGAGGAGCAGCTCGAACGATTCCGGGCTCGGCTCAAGGACCCGACCAGGCATTGGAAGGTCGATCCGGCCGATTTCGAAGAGCGAAAACACTGGGACGACTACATGCGGGCCTACGAAGCCGTGCTCAGCAAGTGCAGCACGCCCCAGGCCCCCTGGTTCATTATTCCCGCCAATAAGAAGTGGTTCCGGAACTTCGCCCTCTCGGAGATCCTCGTGGAGCATCTTTCGAGTCTTCCCATGCAGTTCCCCGAACCTGCGACCGATCTATCCAAGATCAAGCTGAGATAACGACCCTACGCCACCGTACGACACGCGGAGGCCAAGAAGGCTCCTGAAAAGCAGCGGCGTCCTCCTCCTCTCTGCGAGTGAGCCACGTTAGGCAAGTGACGGCGTCTCCATGAGGATTTTGCCCGCGGTACATCGCTGGAATGTGGCTGAACCTGTTTCTTGTCAGGTTTCCGCAAGAGCGAACGGCGAAGCACGAACACCAGCGAACAGCGCTCATGCCGAACCCGCCGGCCCATCACGGCCAGGAAAGGAGAAGTCATGGTGGTGTCGAGTAAATGGCCACGGGCGCAGGATGTGGGTCTATTCAGACGCACACGGCCTGAGCCGATCCCATCATCGCGCTGCACCACCGTAGCAGAGAGGTTTACCGTTCGCGGTTTGTAGCTTACGATGGGGAGCAGCCGCAAGCCGTGGCGTTAGCCTATACGGCAGTCTGGGTGCGGTTCCATCAGCGGAGTCGCAATTATGACGAAAGGGCACGTACAGGTCATCCTGTCCCTGTCGCTCATCATAGCGACAATAGGCCTGTGTGTGGCCCACTTCATGCCCCCGTCACCGCTGTCCGACAACGCTCCTCTGCCGGAATTCTCCGCCGCCAGGGCCATGCGGCATATTGAGGCAATCTCTCAGAAACCCCATCCTATCGGCAGCCCCGAGCTGGCCATCGTTCGTGACTACATCAGCGCGCAGCTAAGGACCATCCGGCTGGAGCCTTTGAGCCAACACACCCTCGCGACCAGGCAGACGCGGGCAGATGTGCTATTGGCGGGAGAGATCACGAATGTCATGACGCGGCGGGCGGGAACAGAATCGAACAGGGCGATTCTGCTCATGGCCCACTACGACACCGTCTCCACGAGCCCCGGCGCGGTTGACAATGCGTCCGGCGTCGCCGTCCTCCTGGAGACGATGCGGGCCCTTCAGTCCGGGACGCCCCTGAATCACGATGTCATTGCCCTGTTTACCGACGGGGAGGAGGCGGCACTGCTCGCGGCCCAGGCGTTTGTGGATGACCATCCCTGGATGGCAGACGTCAAAGTCGCGCTGAACATGGGTCTGCCTCTACCGCGGCCCCCCTGTGATCTGGAGGTGGTCTTGACGTGGAGATGAATATGCTCAGGGACGAACCTGTCGAAATCCGGCTTGTCGGCGTGAGTACGGGCTTGCCGTCCTTCCCCGGCATCGTCACGCCGCCTCCCGGTTTGACGATCAGTCCGCCGGACTATGGTTTGGGCATACCTACCGATTTCACGGCTGTGCACAGGAGGATACTCCTGCCCGTCGTACGCGAAACGAATGAGTAGCAGCGTCCCAGATTGGCGCTTATCGTCCTGTGAAACATGAGCCGAAATGATGGAAACAGCGGAGCGGGGGTGGAACACGAGGACAGGAGGGGGGTCTGCCGAGCACACCCTGCCGGCTCTCGGCGAAGCCGCGTCTAGCTAAACGGAAAGGTTGAATCCGTCCACCGCCGCAGTGATATTGACCGTGCACAAGCCCGGTTCAACAGATCGGGGATTGATGGATGTGTGTGATGACAAGACGGTAACAGGTAAAGAACAGAGGAGCAAGCGTATGAGAATGTTCTGGACGGTTCTGATGCTACTTGGTCTTGTGTCGCCCGCGGCTTTTTCCGCGGCCGTTTGCCAGGCGGCGGATGCCGCGCCTGGCGGCACGCAAGGGATCGCATGGCCCCTGCGCGCCAGCCGCAGCGGCCGCTACGTCACCGACAACAAGGGCGTGCCGCACGCTTCTCTACGAACCGGATATTGAGGCGACGAATTGGCCGGCCGAACAGGCCGTTCGTCCTCTGGTGGTCAATCGCAAGGCCTTCGGTGGCAATCGAACCGCCGCCGGGGGACACGCCCAGGAGATTCTGGGCAGTATCTTTGCCACCTTAGCCCAACGCGCGTTGGATGCTCTGCCGTTTCTGTCCCACACCATTTGTCTACCTGCCGATCAACGTCCGCGCTTCATCCAAAGGCTCTTACCCGTGCCTTCCAACTGACCCGTCGACGCGCTATACAGACACCGTTCATCTTGGGCATTTCGCGGTACTTGCCGTACAAGACCGGTGGCACAGGCATGAAAGAAATTGTCGCAGATTCATGCGAACATCCGACCTGACGCTTGGCCGACATTGCCGTTTTGTTGGCGGACGCATTTCCGGCAAATCGCGCAAAACGTTCGGACGGGCCAATGAACGAAAGCCAGTAATCTCCGCCTACTCTCGGACGGTCCAACTGATATTTGACGGCGCCGGACTCGAAGTTCATCTGCAAGGTCACATCCTTCGGAATGTGGGAGCCCAGTTCGTAAACCCACGGCGCAAGCGGTTTCCATGAAGGCAAATAGAGCCAGCAGATGTATTCTGCATCAGGGTTCGCATCCTTTATGCCCCGCGCCATCGCATTCTGGCTGCTGTAAAGCGTTTTCCGGTTCGGTACGTTAGAACAACGCGGGCAAGGCGGTCTGCGATCGTCATTTACCCCAGCCGCATCAAGACAGGAGGAGCCATGTTCGCCCAGGGAGATATTGATCGATCCACCCAACCCGGGCACCTGAGAGAATATCCACGGAAATTGGGACGGCGGGACTGCCTGCCGCCAACAGCACAAACGCCATAATCATGTGATACATTTCGAGCCTCCTTTTCCTAAACATCACACTCAAACACACGGCGCCTGTCAAGCGGCGATCGGACCGCCTTGTAGCGGCTGAATGTGCTGCAAAACTCTCGTATGGTGCAAGTACTATTCGGGCGTAAGTATCCTCATCGACTTGACTTGCGCCTTGTTCTGACGAAAGCACTTGCCTGCCACGCGTCCCTCCATTAGCTTCTCGGGACTATGAAAGAGAACTTATGGCGTGCGCTGGTGACGTGCTCGGCATACTGCGTTGACAAGGGACTCTGGAAAGCGATCGACCATCTCAAAGAGCAAGTCCGGGTCCTGAAGGAACAGCACAACAGAATCATCGAGCCGCAGCATGAAGGAAACCGGAGTGAGATCATTTGCGTCGAGCGTCCGGGCGGATTGGTGAAATCCTGCCATCGCAAAGCGGCCTGACCACACCCCGCCTATTACGTCACGGGAAGATGCCGCGCGTCCGCCAGTTCGTCAGCGTTTGCAGGATTTCCTGTTCGGTGAGGTTCCCAAGAGCGGTTGCGGCTGGTCAATCACTTCCCGGAAGGTACCGAGGGGAGGCCGGCCAGCTTCTGCCGCAGGAACGCCACGCAGCCGGGCACCTGCGCCACGCTCAGCCCATGGAGCAAGAGCGGCCCTTGGAACCGATGGGTGTGCAACAAGGAAAGATAGCGATCATAGTCCAGCTTGCCTTGGCCGGCCGCGAGGTGGCCCGCGTCGCCATCGTGGTCGAGGTCCTTGGCGTGCGCCAGGACGACATCCTTGCCAACCAGGGCAAACGCCTCGTCGAGGATCTCGCGCATCCGCGGCAATTCGCCTGCATGGAACAGGTTCGCCGGGTCGATCGTGATTTTCAGGAATGGCGACGCAATCTCGTCCAGAAGTCGCCGCGCCTTTTGCGCCGAATTCACAACGTTGTTCACCTCGGGTTCAAAGGCCAGGACCACGCGCGTCTGTCGGGCGATCTCCGTTGCCTCGCGTACGCAGGCGGCCATGTCACGCCACGCCTCCGGCGAGTCGTTGTCCGGGTGGCGGCGCCACATGCTGCCGCCGTCACGCGTGCCGGTGCACAAGTGAATCTTCGAGGTGCCCAACTGCGGGCAGGCCTCCGCGAGGACCCGCAGCCGCCGCAGGCCTGTCCGGCGATGTTCGGCGTTGGGGTGACTCATATTGAAGGTGCCCTGCACGGACGCAATCGTGATCCCACGGGCGGCCGCCTCGCGACGAATCCGGCCGGACACTTCCAGCGGGATCTCGTCGGGCATGTCAGGCAGGCCGGCGCAGTCCAGGCTCACTTGCACACAATCCAGACCGCAGGCCCTGACGGCGTCCAAGCGCGCTTCCAGTGTGCCGCTTCCGAACGTGCCCAGCAGAATGCCGATCTGGATCGCGGCGGAGGCATTGGACTGTGCCGCTGCCAGCCGACTTCGCGGGCCAGTCACTCCCAGGGCGAAGGTGGCGGCTTGGGTTGCCTGCTTCAGAAAGTCACGGCGGCTCAGTTGCTGGCTTGCTCTGTTCATGCGATTAGCTCCTCTGGGCATCGAGAGTGTAGGTCCCCCGCCGCGATGGTAGCAGGGTCAATCATAACAACGTTTCGGAACAACAAGGCTCCACCACTATAACCGCAACACCTCTGGAGATCGACCGGCTTCCTGCGAATTCAGCCGCGAGGCGGTCCGACCGCCGCTTGACAGGTGCACGTGGCCCGAGTTCACCCAAGCCCCGTAAACGAGGACTAGATCCGCCACTTCTCGTATTCGGCCTTGCCCTGCATCACCGTGGGATAGCGCCCATCCGGATCGGGCTTCACCGGCGGCTCCACGTCCCAGCCGTAGCGCGGCAGCGCGAAGGAACGTTTCGAGTCCATCACTTCTTCCCACTTCAGGATGGCGCCGCTGTAACAGGCGATTTGTGCGGCGATGCCCAGCGCGCTGCTCAGGCACATATACGAGCTGTTGTGGAGGGGCTTGCCCGCATCCACGGCAGCCTTGAGGATGGTGGGAATAAAGTGCGAACACGGCGCGATCAAGACCACGTCCACACCGCTCGCCAGGAGCTTTTCGTAGGCGTCAAAGCCAATAAAGCAATGGTCGTCCTGTTGTCCAGGATGGTCTCGATGCCTTCATCATGCACGTCCCAGGGATCCATAACACTACTCCTGACACCCATCGATCTTGTTGAAGGCCGGGATTTCAACGGACCGAGGCAACTGGCTCTCAGCTCATCATGGTGTTCCACCACCCTGCGCGCGTCAAGAGCTTTTCTGCCAGGGGCTTGTCTGCGTGTCCTTCGCATCCGCGACGGTTTCCAGGAAGCAACAAGCGGGTGGAGCATGGCACCGGGAACATGCGCGGGACGAACGGTCCCAGCCAGCATTGACACTTGGCGGCAGAGTGCCGCATACTCTGGGCATGGTACGCGTTACCACCATCTTTGGCTGTTTGAGCGGCATTCTGCTGGCGCTTCCGTTGGTCCGCGCCGCGGACCGCCCCCTGGTGGAAGTCCGACCCTTGGGAAGGGATTCGTCGGCCGCCGGATGACCCATCCCAGATCCTCGCTGCCACACCAGACGAGGTTGAAGCCCCCTTCGACCATCTGCTGTGCGACAGCATCGGTGAGTGATGGTCCGTCCCAATAGGTGGCGATGGGTGTGCCCACCTGCCAGGAGACAGGAGCAGCGGACTCGGCCTCCGCCACACGAAGCCATGGAGTGTACATGAACACGGAGAGGCAAAGGATGTACACGCTTCTCATCATGGCTCGGTAGTAGTTAGGGTTCTCAGGGCAATAACGACCAACAACTCGATGAGTGTGAAACCGCGCCGCCCCCTGCTTGTCGCGTTCATATCGCTGCTCCCTCGGATACGGCTGCGTGGAACGAGGCTCGGATCCATTTCCTGTCAGCTCGTCGCAAAACAAGCACCGCCCGCTGTTGTAGCGCCGACGTGCATAATCTACAATAGAGATGGTGGATAGATTCTGGACGACGAAGACGGAAAGACAGCTGAGGCGGTGATGAGCGGCAACAGTCGGCGATCGATCTTGCACCACAAAAGTTCCGGCCGTCGAGACCACGTCGGCCTGTTCCTGGCCCTGGCATTGCCGCTTTGTCTGCCCGGCGTGCTGATGGCCGACAGCGTCGTTGTGATCAACGAGATCACGTATCACCCGCGGGCGGGCGAGCCGGAATGGATCGAGCTTCATAACCAGATGGGGACCCTGGTGGACCTGTCCGATTGGTCGCTCACGGGAGGCGTCGAGTACGTATTCCCCAAGGGCACGATCCTCCCGGCGAATTCGTATGTGGTCGTCGCGTCGTCGATCCAGGGCAGCCTGCGAGGGATCGCGGGACGGGTCCTGGGGCCGTTCCGTGGGCAGCTCTCCAACGGGGGGGAAGAAATCCGCCTGGTGAATAACAGCGGGCGTCTGATGAACCGGGTCCGCTACGAGGACGACGGCAACTGGCCCGTGGCGCCGGATGGCGCCGGCGTCAGCCTGGCCAAAATAGATCCCGAGCACGAGAGCGAAACGCCCTCCCAGTGGACTTGGAGCGACGAGCCCAATGGCACGCCCGGTGCGGCCAATTTCGAAGATGCCGCGCCGCCAACCCGGCCGTTGCGTTTCAATGAAGTCTGTCCTGCGGGGGACGTCCCCTTCTTCCTGGAGATCGTCAACGCCGGGACCCAGCCACTGACGATAGGGAATGCCTGGATCGAGACACAAGGCTCTCGGGATTCCGTGTATACGTTCGAGGATGGTGTCCTGGACCCGGGCGCGTACCTCGTGGTCACGCAAAGTGACCTGGGATTCGCGCCGGCCCCGGGAGACCGGCTTTTCCTGGGCCTGGCCGAGGGCCGCATATCCGACGCCGTACGGGTCGCGAGTGTTGTGACCGGCCGGCACCCCGTCGGGACGGGACCGTGGCTTTTTCCTGCACGTCCGACTCCGGGACAGGCCAATACGGTTGAGCTGTGCACGGATATCGTGATCAACGAGATCAAGTACCATCCCCCGCGAGTGCCTCAGTCCGGCACCAACATCTTAGCGACCGAGGTCGACGCGACATCGACGGCCACCGTCGACGACGAATCCCAAACGTGGGTCGAGCTCTACAACAGGGGAACACAAACGGTGACCCTTTCCGGCTGGAGGTTCGACAAGGGCATCTCCTATACGTTCCCCGAGGGGACCACTCTGGCGGCGGACGGGTACTTGGTCGTGGCCCGCGACCGGGCATATCTGGCCTCCATATTTCCGGATGTTCCCATCGTGGGAGACTTCGAGGGCCGGCTGTCCAACGAGGGGGAGGAGCTGAGGCTCCTGGACGCCCGGGGCAATCCCGTCGACCAGGTGCGCTATTATGGTGGCGGGACCTGGCCGGCGGCGGCGGACGGCGGTGGCAGCAGCCTGGAGCTGCGCGATCCCCGGGCCGACAACAACTGCGGATCGGCCTGGGGCGCCAGCGATGAATCGGCCCGAGCCTCATGGCAGTCGTTCTCCTATCGCGGCGTGGTCCAGGCCAGCCCGGTGGGCAATGACAATATCTATCATGAATTCGTCATGGGGCTGCTGGATGCCGGCGAAATCCTCATCGACGATATTCATGTGATCGCAGATCCGGCGGGACGGCCCCAGGAGCTGCTGCAAAACAGCGACTTCTCCCAGGGACTGGACCACTGGAGAATCATCGGCAGCCACCGTCACAGTGGCCTCCAGGCGGACCCGAACGATCCCGGCAATCCGGTGCTGCGTCTGGTAGCCGCCGGACCTACCGAGCACATGCACAACCATGCGGAAACCACCTTCGCCAACAGGGCACAGGTCAGCAATGGTCGAGAGGTCGAGGTCCGATTCCGGGCCAGGTGGATCGCCGGCTCTCCGTTGCTGCACACGCGACTGTTCTTCAACCGCCTGGCTCGGACTACGGTTCTTCCCACGCCCCTCCGGTCGGGCACCCCCGGGCGCCGCAATTCCTGTTATCGGTCGAACATCGGTCCCACGCTGACGGAGCTTCGGCACAGCCCCGCGGTGCCTGTGCCCGGGGAGCCGGTGACCGTGTCCGTCAAGGCCGGCGACCCGGACGGCATCGCAGGGGTCACGTTGCGATACCGGCCGGACAATGGCGTATGGCAATCCGCCGGCATGAGCCGCTCGGAGGATCGCTTTGTCGGCCGTATCCCCGGACATCTCAGCCCCATCTTGGTCCAGTTCTACACGGAAGCCGTGGACGGACAGGGCTTCCGTGCGTGTTGCCCCGCCGCCGGAGCGGCCTCGTTTGCCCAATATCGTGTTTTGAAAACCGATTCCGGCACGTACGCCAGGTGGCCGTCGGTCCAAGCCACGGGCCCGTTTGCGCCAAGAAACACGGGGGTGTTCAACTACCGCATTGTCATGCGCGATGAGCAGACCGATCTTCTCTTTGAGCCCACCAACCTGATGAGCAACGAGCACCTCGGGGCCACGCTGATCGTGAATGAGCGGGACGTGTACTACGATGTCGGCGTTCGACTCAAGGGCAGCGAACACGGCCGACCTCAGGATCCGCGCATCGGGTTTCAGTTGGAGTTCAACCCGGAAAGGTTGTTCCGGGACGTGCATCGCACCGTCGGATTCGACCGGTCCGACGGCCAACAGACCGGCCAGCGGGAGATGCTGTTCCACGCCGCCATGAATCGCTTCGGCGGGTTCTCCAAGTACCACGACCTGGGCTACCTGATCGCCCCCAGAGAGCAATACTGCAGCGGCGTCGAAATCCAGTTGGCGCGCTACGGCCCGGTCTACTGCAAGGGGGCCTACGGCGACGACGGCGGCAGCGGCACCGTGTTTGAGTACGAGCTCGTCTATACCCTGGCCCAGACCGTAGGCAACGACCCCGAAGGACTCAAGATCCCTCAGGAGGGCGGCGGCGTGTACGGCCGCAGTGTCACCGACTACCTCGGGACCGACAAAGAGAAATACCGCTGGCACTTTCTGATCAAAAACAATCGGGACGGGGACGACTATAGTCCCATGATCGAGCTGACGCGAACCCTCAGTCTCAGTGCCGGCGCGTTTGTGTCAGCCATCCCCCGGACGATCGACATAGACCAGTGGCTCTGCGCATTCGCCGTCGGCTCGGCCTACGGCATCGGCGACAACTGGATCAGCAACTCCCAGCACAACGCCATGTTCTATTTCCGCCCCACCGATGCGAGGGTTCTGTACTTCCTGCACGATCTGGACTACGCGTATCAACAGAACAGGCCCCTGGAGAGCAACGACGTGTTGCGCAAGCTCCTCCAGACGCCCACGTGGGCGCATGCCTTCTATGGGTATGTGTACGCGTTCCTGCAAACGAGCTTCAGCAGGACGTACATGTCGATATGGGCGTCGCACTACGCGGGCTTGTTGCCGGAACAGGGGTGGTCCGGCTGGCTCGATTATATCGATGCGCGCAACCAAAATGTCATGGCTCAGGTGATGGCCAAGGCCGGCAGGCCTGTTCCCTTTGCCATCACCACCCCCGCCGTCACTATCCTGCCGACGAGGTCCACGGTGGTCCGGGGGCGGGGATGGATCGATGTGCAGGAGGTCCGGGTGCTGGAAACGGGCCAGACGCTGGCCTTGGACTGGTCCGATTTGACGACGTGGGAGGCCCACGTGCCCGCCGACCTTGCCCCCGGCCTGTATACCCTGGCGGCTTATGATGGCCGGCACGAGCTTCTGGCAACCGGCGCGATCGCGCTGACATCCGGGCGATGAGGCAATGCGCAAATGCCGGCGTGAGAAGGGATTTGATGCCTGCGGAACCGATGGTAATTGTCTTGGCGTTTGATGGGGGAACGTTGCTAAAATAGCAGGATATGGTGTCGTCCTGAGAATAGTAAGAAATACGGCTTGAGGCAGTCGGAATCCTCAGGAGGGTCAAGAAATGTCGTCGCCAGGAAAAGAACACACAAGGCTGACATGCCCCCAAGAAAGCAATTTGTCAAAGAACCGGAGTAGATGTCGCTGGTCGACGTGGGCACTCCCGGCAGGCGGACTGTTGGCGCTGATATGGTTCCTGCTTCGGGTAATCCCGAAACCATCACGGGCCGCGTATCCCTGTCAGCGCGCGGCTTTTCCGCTGGCGTCCGGCTTTATCATCTGGCTCGCCGGGGCAATCGGCTCGGTCACATTCCTGCGCCGCGCCAAGCACTGTCTGGCACAATCGCGCTACGTACTGTGCGCCGTGCTGGTTGCCGTCAGTGTCGGATCGGTGTGGTTCGCGCAGAGCATTACGACAGAAGAAGTGCTCCTTGCCGAGGAGCCCATCGCCAATGCTCCGATAGGAGAGGCCAAGGGGATTCATCCCGGGCGCGTGGTGTGGGTGCATGACCCGGAGGCAACAGATTGGGGCGGTCCTGGAGATGGCCACTGGTGGGAAAGCAGCCACACCCATCAGGAGATGGTCGATCAGATGATGAGCAGAGCCATACAGGGGCTCAGCGGCGAGTCAAGCGATGCGGCCGCCTGGGACGCGCTGTTCCGATATTTCAATGAGACGCACGGCAAAGGGAACGTCGGATACAAATCCGGCGAGAAGATCATCATCAAGGTGAATTTCGTCGGTTGCATCAGGATTTGGAACAGCAGCGCCACGGCGACCCTCGCAGACTACAATCTGAGGAACGCGGATTACATGAACACCGCGCCGCAGATGATCATTGCCTTACTGCGGCAACTGGTGGATAAAGCGGGCGTGAACGAGACGGACATCACAGTCGGCGACACTCTGTGCTACTTCCCCAACGAGTTCTACAACATGTGTCACCAGCCGTTCCCGAAGGTTCGGTACCTGGAATACCTGGGCCGGTTTGGCCGAACGGCCGCCCAGCCATCCTCGGTTCCACTCTACTGGAGCACGCCGGACGCGGCGGGATCGACAACAGACTATGTGCCTGCCTCCTATGTAGAGGCCGAATACCTGATCAACCTGGCAAATCTCAAAAGCCACAACGACGCGGCCGGCGTCACGCTCTGCGCCAAGAATCACTATGGATCGCTGATCAGGAAGCCCGCTCGCGCACCGGGTTACTACGATTTGCATAAGGACCTTCCGTTTACCACTCCTGGGATGGGACACTATCGGCCCCTGGTGGACCTCATGGGACACAAGCAGCTTGGGGGCAAGACGCTGCTGTATTTGATTGACGGGCTTTATGCCGGTAAACATGCGAAGGAACCAGCGCCGAGGAAATGGAACAGCCCGCCGTTTAACGGAGACTGGAGTTCCAGCCTGTTTGTCTCGCAGGACCCGGTAGCGATCGATTCGGTCGGATTCGATTTTCTGTGGGCCGAGTGGGACGATGCGCCCCATCAGTCCGGCGCAAACGATTATCTGGTCGAGGCAGCCATGGCGGACAACCCGCCTTCGGGCACGTTCTATGACCCTGACCACAAGGAGCACGTGACCCGTCTGGCCAGTCTGGGGGTTTATGAGCACTGGAACGACCCGACGAAAAGGCAATATTCCCGCAATTTACGAACGGGCAAGGGCATAGAGCTGCTCAAGCTGACCGAGGGCCGCCCGAACAAGGTGGCTACGCTGGCTCTTAGCGTCAAGTGAACCTCCCTGTGGTGCCGGATAATTCGGAGATTGGCCGTGCCCTCGGCGGCCGTGCCGTCTGTATGTTGTCTGCTTGTTCGATTGCCAGACGGGTAGCCCGCTGGCCCTGCTTAACGGCACGTGCCTGACGGCGCTGCGTACCGGCGCCGCTTCCGGTGCCGCGACGGATCTGCTGGCCCGGCCCGAGGCCGCCGCGGGCCGAGACGGTCACGGGGACCGTGACGTCATAGTGGCGGTCGAGCCGGTCAGAAAGTCCCCGTCGGGGACATTGAGGTACATACCCCGGCCGCGACACCATTTGTAGAGATCACTGATGACTTCCCACTGTCGCCATTGCGAGTCCTTCAGCCCTATGTCGCGCGCCGACATGGCCATCCTCAGAGCGTCGGAGCCCTCGATGAGACCAGCTTCGTCAAGAAAGGCAACCAGACGGCCTGCGTCCAACGCCAATACTGCGGCGCCGTCGGGAAAAAGGACAACTGCGTGGTCAGCGTGCCTCTGGGCTACGCCACGCCGGAGTTCTACAGCCTGCTCGACGGCGAGGTCTACCTGCCCGAGGAAACGTGGCACCAGGACCGTACCCGCTGTCGTGCGGCGGGGATTCCCGACGACGTGGTCTATCGAAGAGCCTCGTCGGGTGCCCGTGCCGGCACTTCACATCCCCGAACCACTCCCCCAGGAGGGAGTTGCCGGCAATACTGCCAGGGACATTCGTATTGGCATTTCGTATCTTGCACTCGTCCATTACCTTCACCTCCGCAGGCCACTCCGGCGGTTCGCCCACAACAGTGGGAACCGCCACTCGGTCCCAGCAAACCCGATTGCCCCTCCCGCCGGCTTCCAGTAGACTGCCACGCGTGTTCATGACTATTCGCTTCTGGGGGCCTTTCATGGCAACAACGAAGAAGAACTTGATCGACCGCATCGCCGAAAGCACCGGCACTCCACAGACATTGGTAAAGACGGTGGTCCAGCAGCTCTTCGATGAGGTCATTACCCAGCTCGGTCAAGGCAACCGCCTCGAACTCCGCGACTTCGGAATCCTCGAAACCAGGATTAGCCCACCCAGAACCGCACAGAACCCCAGGACTCTGGCAAAGGTCAATGTCCCAGCCAAACGGAGAATCGTATTCAAACCCGGCCGGTTCCTGAAGCAGCAACTGAACCGCAGCACTTCGGCGTAGCCGCAGCACCCCCAGGGATAGGACCCTGCGATCCGCGGTTCTTCGTAGATGAGCCCAAGGGCGACTCCATGTCTCTGCGATTCGGCGGCTCTTCCTGAGAACATCGACTCCTGGCGCGGTCAAGCCGAATGAGTTCTCCGGCCGGCCTCGATCCGACAGACATTCCTGCGCCGCAAGGCGATCGACCAAATCGCCCGGACGACCCGGGCTGCGGAGAGTCGTTAGAGGATGGTCACCTGGACGCGGCTTTCGATAATTCCCGCCGCGATGGCATAGCGGGTGAGCCCCGCGGTGTCGTGTAGGTCCAACTTGCTCATGAGATGCTGCCGATGTTTCTCGACCGTTTTGATGCTGATGCGAAGCTCCGCGGCGACTTGTTTATTGGCTTTGCCTTCGGCAATCAGTTGCAGCACCTCCACCTCGCGCGAGCTCAAAACGGTTTTCCCCTTCTGGACCGCGGCGCGTCCACTAGGCGACGGGGGATACAGATCGTGCACGCGATGGGCAATGGCGGGGCTAAAGAAGGTGTTTCCTTTGGCGACTTCCCGGATCGCCTTCGACAGAAGATCCGCGGAGGTTTGTTTGATCAGATATCCCGCCGCGCCCAACAGAATGACTTGCCGGATGTACTCGTCGTCGCTGTGCGCGGAGAGAATGAGCACCCGGGCCGTGGGGGCCGCCTTCCGAATGCGCCGGGTCGCTTCCA
>Ga0315289_10003283_pt1 | contig 24566 bp, 18 predicted proteins | sample YL17G11_40_MG_FD_203452 | JGI IMG/M metagenome (GOLD analysis project Ga0315289, IMG submission 203452) | Sediment microbial communities from Yellowstone Lake, YNP, Wyoming, USA - YL17G11_40 | ecosystem: Environmental > Aquatic > Freshwater > Lake > Sediment | place: USA: Wyoming | collected...
ACGACCAGCAGGGCGGGCGTCTTGGCGACGAGCCTGGCGATGGCCTCGACGTCGGCGATCGTGGCCGTCGAGGTCTCGCACTGCGTGATGTACACCGCGACGGCGTCGGGGTTGGCCTTCAGGGCGCCGGCGATTGTCTGCGGCGTGACGGGCGTGCCCCACTCGACGTCCAGGTTGACGACCGTGGCGCCGAAGGCGTTGCCGAGTTCGCTCCAGCGTTCGCCAAACTTGCCGCCGCGCACGGAAATCATCTTCTCGCCCGGGGCCGCGACGCAGGCCACCGAGGCTTCCATCGCGGCCGTGCCGCTGCCCGTGATGGTGTAGACGTCCTGCGACGTCCCCAGCACGTACTTCATGTCGGCGGTCAACTGCTCGAGCATCTTGCGATACTCGGGGGTGCGGTGGTGGAAGATCGGCCGGGCCAGTTCCATGAGCACCTCTTCGGGAACCGGTGTGGGGCCAGGCGTAAACAGCCGCTGCTTGAACATGCACTACCCTTTCCGTGCCTCAGACCCGAATCATGGCCGGATGGCGCCGCGGCCTGCCTGCCGGCAGGCGGGCCGCCCGGAATTTCAGGGGAATTATAGTCGTTTCAGACATATCGTTATTCGTCCAGAAACGCCGTTTCACCCGCGCCAAGGCCGTTTTGCTGTCCACGGAAGTCCACCGTTGTCTATGCAAAGACAAGCCCAGGACAAGCGGAAGTCAAGCGTTCCGGGGCCGCGCTCAGGTCCGGTTGCTCGTTGATGATCCGCTTGAGTTCCCGCCGCGCGGTGTGCGTGTAGTAGTTCATCGTCAAGGTGATCGTCGAGTGCCGGGCAAGCGCTTGCGCATCCGAGGGATGCACCCCTGCCCGCGCCAGGTTCGTTATGAAGGTGTGCCGCAGGGCATGGAAGTCCACCGTGCGGCCCGCATCATCACGGTAGGGGATACCCGCCGCCGCCAGGTCCAGCCGCAGCGTTTCGGCGGATCGGTCCGAGACGTTCTCGGAGAAGGCCAGCGCGTCCGGCGGTCTGCCCGCCAGGTGCGCCCGCAGCAGCGCCGCCGTCGAGGGCTTCAAGTCAATCTCGGCCACCCGCTTGTTTTTGGTGTCCGATGCTGGCAGGGTCACGGTGCAGGCGTCAAAGTTAAACGCCGCGCGCGTCAGTTTCCCGATCTCTCCGGCCCGCAGGCCCGTCTCAAGCGCCAGGCGATAGACCAGGGACCGCTCAGCGCCCGTCATGGTGTGGTGAATCGGCCCCTGAGCCGTCACTGTCAAGAGCCGCCGCTGTTCGTCCAGGTCGAGCGCCCGCCGTTGCCGCCGGATCTCTGTCTGCGTTACGCTGCGCAGGTGTGCCAGGGGTGAGGACGTGGCGCGCCGCTCTTGAATCATCCACCGGCAAAAGTGCTGCGCGGCTTTCAGGTGCGCGTTGAACGTCCGTTGACTGATTCCCTCAGCGCCCCGCAAGCCTGCCAGGTGAGTATAGAGCCGATTCGCGTCAAGGTCGGTCCACGTCTTGAACCCGCACGCGCTGAAGATGCTGTTGAGGGTTACGGCTTGCCGCCGGGCATACTCGGCCTTGTTGCCTTTGGCTTCCAGGGCCGCGCGGAAGTCCGCAACGTGCGCGGCCAGGGGCTTCCCCAGGTGGCTTGACATGCGCTGGCCGTCGATGATTCCCCACTCGACAAGCCTCGCCCGCATCGGCACAGGGATTTCTTTTTCAAGCCATGCCTGCAACGGTTGACTCAGGACGCCGCCGCAGGCCAGGAGTTCTTGAAGTTTCACGGCCGCGCGTTCCGTCGCCGGTTTGTTGACAAACGCGGGCAGCCGCCGCCGGATTTGCAGATTGTCAACGAAAGTTATGTACCAATGAGCACACCGCTTTTTCTTGCCAGTCGCCTTGTCCGTGAACGTCGGTCGAAAGGTTTTCATGGTATTCACCCTTCAGACGTTAAAACCCCGTGGCCGGGGGTTAATGGCGCTCGTCGAAAAGCGCAGGCGCCCTCACGGGTAGCCATGCCCCGGCCAGGGGTTTTAGGGGGTCGAAGCGGACTTGTGATCGACGATTCCATGCCTGAAGTATGACTCCTTTTTCCGGGTGCGTCAAGACAAATCCAATTTATTCCGCCGGCGTCGGCGAGGGGCCGGGTGCTCCAGCGTCCGCGCCTAAGCCGCCCAAGAAGTCGTCCAGGTCGTCAGCGGCTTCGCCTTGATCGCCGTCGTCGGCGTCGTCCAGGTCCGGGCCGTCCGGGGTCAGGTCCGGGTCAGCCGGGGCCGCCTCTGGCGTTTCCGTTGCCGGGGACCGCCTCAGCGCCCGCACCCGGCAGGCAGCAGCCGCACCAGGACGCTCAGCGGCAGCACCAGGGACCTCTGTGCTGGCCTCAGACGGCGGCGGGGCCGGTTCCTTGACTCCGGGGGCCTGTTCCGGCGTCGGCGCGGATTCTACGCTTGCTGGACAAGCAGAAACCGCAGCGGCCGGGCCTGTGGCGGCAGGGGATGGGGGTTTCGACCCCCCCCTGGCCCGCGCTGCCCTGCCCGCGTCCGCCGCCCGGCCGCCTGATGCCGCCCTGCCTGCCGCAAAAGCGGAGCGCTTGGGCGCTACAGTCGCGCCCAAGCGGGGCGCACCTTGGGCGCTACAGTCGCGCCCAAGGTAATCGTAGCCGCAAGACCGCCGCCAAAGCCGCCCATGTGTTGCCCTGCCGCCAGCGGCGCGGCCTGCCTGCCTGCCGTCCACCGCCCGGTTCAACGCTTCCGCTTGCAACAGCCGATACGCCCGCCCCTGTGCTGCCACCGTTGCGGCGGCCGGAGTGTCGGGGCGCTGCCCGTCCAGGTTCGCAAGGTGACGGCCACCGGCCCCCGGCGCAGCCTGTCTGTCAATCCCTTGCATATCGGCCTTGACGACCCCTGGAAGGCACTTCCGGCGCGCCGCTTGTCCGTGGCTTGACTTCCGGCCGCGCTTTGCCCCCTTGCCCGTCAAGTACTCGCCGACGGCGCGGACGATGGAAGCCGCGCGCGGATGCTGGAGCCGCCCGCCGGGGACCGCGGGGCCACCATCGGACGCGCCAGGATCACCCACAAGGCCCGCCGAGGAGCCCGCCCGAGCACCCGCAAGAGCCACGGCCCCGCCGTCAGGCCCCACAGGACCGCCGCAAGGCTGTCCAGGACGGCCCAGGATCGACGCGGCGGCGGCAACACGACCCGGCGGCACACAGGCCGCAGCGTCCAAAAAGCGTTGACTTCGCCGCGCAACCCCCACACGGCCAATTCCCGTAGGGTGACAGCCGGAAGCCGTTTTTCTCATAACGTTCATGCCTGTAGCCCTTTGCGCTTCCTGCCTGTCCCGGTCATTCTCAGCCGTTTCATGCAACAGTCGCCAGTCGGTTTGTGCCAGGTGTGCCAGGGTGTGCCAAGGCTTCCCGGTTAGTTTCTATGTATGCGCCTTCGTAAGCGCTTAACCGGAAACGCTTGGCACAGTCTGGCACAGTGGCACACTTCATGGCTGAGCATACTCCACTTTGACTAGTCCGATTCCGGTGAAAAACCGCGTCAACCGGCCGTCAATCCGTCGGCGTCCCTCGTCAACTCCCGGCCGGGTGCGGATGCGCTCAAAGAAGGTCGTCCGGTCAAGGGGTCGATGATCCTTGGCGCGCTCGGCCCAGGCGGCGTAGCAGGCGAACAGGTCCGCGCGGGGGGCCTCGACGTGCGAGGCGAAGATGCAGGCGGTATCGAAGAAGTCCGCGAGGGGGTCTTGTTCGGACTGGTAGGCGGCGGTGGCGGTGAGTACCTCAGCAGGCTCGTTCATCCCGTCGCGTTGCCAAGCCAGACAGCCCTTGATCGCCCAGTTCAGGATGCCCGGCCGTTCCTTTGCCAACTTCTCGGTCAAGTGTCGGTCCTGTTCCTCTGGCGGGACCGTCACACCGAAAGGCACGAGTTTGATTCTCCGCCAGATCGCCAGGGTCGTTTCCTTGATGATCGGTCGGTTGTTCGTTGCCAGGATCAACTTGTGGGTGCGCGGAAACTCGAAGTAGTCGCCGCGCATGTAACGGGCCTTCAGGCGGGAGTTCCCGGTCAGCCGCTTGACCAGTTGCACCCGCAGGCGGCGGCCTTCATCCGTTTCGCTGGCAACCACCAGGCGGCGGCCGCACAGGTCCGCGATCTCCGTAGGGTGCTCCGGGTTGTTCCGCATCAAGAGAAGGTCAGGCGGCGCTTCGCCCGCGTAGTCGCCCATCAGGCCGGTAAGCGTGTCCAAGTGAACCGATTTTCCGTTCGCCCCTCCCCCGTGGTCCATCCACAGGCTTTGCTCGGAAATGTCGGCGGTCAAGCACATGCCCGCGCGCCGCTGAAGGTAGCCGATCAAGGCGGTGTTGTGGTCCATGATCCGGTCAAGGAACGCATCCCACAGCGGACACTTCGCCGCCGGGTCGAACCGCACGGGAGCAAGGCAGGTCAGCAGATCGTCCGGGTCGTGCGGGCGCAGTTCGCCGGTTTTCAGGTCGATTGTGCCGTTGAGTACGTTGAACGCGAACGGGTCAGCGTCCAAGGCCGAGACGTTTACGGCCAGGTCCGGGCGGGCGAGGTCCACCATGGCGGCCAGGGCGTAGCGTGACTGACTTTTGACGGCCCAAGACGCCAGCGCCTTTTGCCTGTCCGGGTCTGCGGCGGCTTTGGCCTCGTCGAAGATGCTCAGGGCCGTCCGTTTGGCGAGGGTCAGAATATCAAGGCGGTCGTCCACCTTCCAACGGTCGGGCTTGCGGATGAGCCATTTTCCCCACTCGGCACAGAAGCGCGCTTGCTCGGCAACCCGATAGGCGAAGCGCTGGGCGTTACCCAAGTCGGTCAGTTGAACGTTGTCCGTGGCCTTCGGAGCCGTGATCATCGGGGCCGTGGCCGGCGGCGTCCAACTCGCTGCGGTGTCGGACAAGGCCAGCAGCGCCGCAGCGAGGTCCGCCGGGGTCTGCGCGTCTTGGGCGTTGATCCAGTCGCTTGCGTCTTTGACCTTCACGCCGCCCACGTCCGGGAGTTCCATGATCCGCACGTCGGCAGCCTTGCCGTGAAGCCATTGCGCCACGTCCTGCCCGTGAGCGCGGCCGGGGGCGTCCTTGTCGGCCAGGATGCAGACACGGCGGCCATGCAGGACCGAATCATCGGCCAGGCGCTTCCAGTTGCCCGCGCCGCCGGGGTTGCACGTCGCCACAAGGCCGAGTGCGGCCAAGGCGTCAACGTCCTTCTCCCCTTCGCAGATGAACACCCACGCCGCCGGGTCAGCAGCCACGAGTTCAGGCAGGCGGTAGAGGAATCGCGGCACACCCTCCATGTTCCAAAGCCACCCGCCGTTGCCGTCCGGCTGCCGGTGGCGGAAGTCCTTTGGGTCGTACCGGACGACCTGAAACATCAACTTTCCGGCCGCGTCCGTGTAACTGTACGTCTTGACGATTCGGCTTGCGGGGGTGTTCATGGCCGGTCTCTTTTCGCCCATTCCGCGCGCGGCGGGCACGGCGGATTGTTTTCTGTCCAGGCCCGAAGTTCCTCGACGATCCAAAGTTTTCGCCGCCCGAAGGCCACGCTCATCGGCCCCAACTGGCCGGAGGCGTGCATCGAGTAAAGTAGCGCTCTCGATATGCCGAGTAGCCGCGCGGCTTCGGCGGCCGGGACAAGCAACGGCGGCGGGGCGGGGGGCGTGGCCGGGGCCAGCGGAGTGCGCGGGGCCTCGGACACAATGGGGCGGGCGTCAGCCACGGTCCTTCTCCTGACGATCCGCCGCCCGGCGCTCGGCCTGGGCCAGCGCCCTGCGGAGCGCCCCGGCAGACGGGCTGTCCGCCCCTGCGGCGCGCTCGGTCTCCAATAGCATCCGCCGCAGGGTCTCCGGCGACAGGTCAGACGCCCTCTTGATATTCGCTCGCTTGCTCATGGCGGGCCATGGTACAGCCGCCCGCGGGGGGGATAGGGCCGATTGACGTTCGCCTGACAGCATGTCAGTCGGGAAATGCGGGCCTGGCGCTTCGCCAGGGGCGTTTTGGCGGGTGCAAATCTTTTTTCGATTGACGTTGGCCGGACATCACTGACGGGCGAAAAGGGAACGACAATCAGGGCTTCTTGCGAAAACACCTGGCAATGCACCAAGCGAACATCACAAAAGCCAACTCGGCTACAGCCGCGCCAAGACCGGCACAGAGACCTCCGCCGACAAACGCAAAAACCAGGGAGTGAACGTCTGGAAAACAATGTCGGCAATATCGCCAAAGGTTGATGCCAGCGAGGGCGCCGGCGATAGGAACGATGAACAGAAGTTTCTCATAGAGTTTATCAAACATTAGGTTGTCTCTTTTGCTTCGTGCGTGGCGTCGGACCTGAGAAGTATAGCACGCCTTTGCGTGCTTTGTAAACGAGCGTTCAATGGGACTTCTAGCGGAAACATTCAAACTCGGCCGCGCTGCGCCAGGTCTTCGATCACCGGGAAGACATGCTCCACGGCGTGCAGGTATCGGGATTCGCGCGGCCCCGGCGTGTCCACTGCAATTACATATCCGCTATCGTTCTCGTGCTTCCTGCGGAATCGCTCCAGGCGCTTGTGAAGGAGGTCCATCTTCTTCTTCGGCACGTTGAACTTCTTGGCCAAGTCCATTGCGCCGAGAAACCCGGATGGCTGCGCGGTTGCGGGGTTGGCGTCCGGCGTCAACGGGGGCGGGGCCTCCGGGCCTGCCAGCGGCAAGCCCCTCTTTCCGCCCTTCTCGGCGCGCAGCAAGGCTTTCGCGTGGGAAAGGTATGATTGGGCAATTTGCAGGCCCCCCGTGTCTATCCCCGGCTCGTCCAGGGATTGGATGCCCACGCCTTCCGCAAAGGCGCGCCGAAGATGCCAGAGGAACGACCCCGGCGCGTCGGGGCGTTCTTCAGGGTAATCCATGAACAGGGGGGTCTTCGGCAAGGCGAGATCGTGGAACACTGCTAAGGCCGCCAAGAGCACTTCCAAAGAAAGACGGGACGAAGGTTCGTGGCGCGGCCAGCGGAGCGGCGTATCGAGCCGCTTGACCACGGCAGGCGGCAGCCAACCCTCGACCGCAACATGACTCCCGTCCCTCAAACGGTATGATCCTGTGCGCCAGGCCCAACCGCGCCCGGGACACTTCTCGCCTATCAATGGCCCGCGCCCGCGGCGCTGTTGCTCGTAGATGCGCGTCCAGGCTTGCCGCGTGGCCTTCTCGTTGCGGGGAATCTGTGCGGCCCATTGCATGTACTCGCGCGCGGCCTCGCGGTAAGCATCACTGCGGCGTTTGGGGTCAAGTTCCAGAAGGAAGTCGCGGATGGCGCTGGCGGTTTCTAACGTGTCCATCTTCCCACCTGCCTTTCCTGACGGGTCCGGCGTCAGAGGCGGGGCGGCGGCCCCGCCGCCTTGTCTTGCATCGCTTGCCGGTGCGGCTGTCTCGCTCGCCCCTGCGCATTTCGCAATCCAGAAATCCAACTGCTGGCCCCAAGAATGGCGGTCCCACGGGTCGCCCGGACGCGCGTCAGGGCGGTTCATGCCAAGTGCCAACTCGTCCCAAAATCTCCGCTTGTCGGCGGGGCCAAGCGTTGCCCACTCCTCAATGTTCTCGAACACATCGTGCACATCCGGGAAGCAACCGTACTCTTGGCGGCACTTGTTCAGGACCCCGAGGTTCTCGGCGTGTCGGTCAAGGGCTTGGACCGCGGCTGCCTCACGGGCCGCACAGTCCAGGGATGGGTTCGCGTACACCTGCTGTAAGTGCTGCCATGCGCCGAACAGTTTGTGCAGGCGGCGCAGGGTTTCGAGAGGACTATCTGGCGTGCTCATTGTTCCACCTGCCTTTCCTGACGGGTCCGGCGGTGGCGGCGGAAGGCAGGTGGAAGACCGCCGCCGCCGACCGGACCCAATGGCGGGGCGCGACCCCGCCAGACGGTCTCTATTGTAGCCTGCGGCGCCGCCATCGAGAAGCCTCAGGCGCGCGGGACTGCATCGCCACACTGTCAAGCGCGCGGCACGTGCTCGTGCCAGTGGCCGAAGCCAGGATGCTCGGCCTCAGTCGTCGGGCGGGGGAGGCTCGTTGAGTTTGCGCTCACCCTCATCGGGGTCGCCTCCCTGTCCAGGGGGATTGCGGAGGTCGAGTTGAACGCGGTCGCGGTACTCCGGCCGCTTGGCCTTGATCAGGAACATCAGGAGGTTGTCGCTGTACCGGCGACGCACGAGGGTCTTGCCGCCGACCTTCACCGGCTTGCCCTCGAACAACACCACGTCCTCGACGCCCTTCACGGCCCGGCGCGTGGCTTCCTCGATGAGGCTGTCCGTGGCGACCTGATCCGCACCACGGTAGCGTTCCTCGTAGGTGGGGTCCTCCTTCAGCCATGTGTAATGGCACTGGCGGGCTACTTGGGCGGCCCTTGCAGCCCCGCGGATGGTGCCGCAGGCTTCCAGGGCCGCGAGGAAGGCCGCTTGACGCTTGGGGGAGAAACGAGGCGGGGGTTTGGCCTCTTTTTTATGCGGTCTACTTTGGTCTACCGGCGGCCCTGCCTTCTCGGGCTCGGGTGCCGGCTTTCGAGGCCGTCTTTCCTTGCGTTCTTGCGGTTCCATACTTACTTCTTCGGCCGGTTCAGGCGGGGCGTGTAAACAATTGGCTTCCGAGAAGCGTGGCCGCAGAGGATGGCCGCTTGATGAGAAGGCAGGCTGGGGCGCGGAATACATCTTGCCACGTCTTGCGGATTGACCCTCCGAAGCGCATAATCTCTGCTGTAACCCGTCCTCAGTCGGTGCCGCCCACGCAGCCCTGGGAGGGGGACATGGCGAAGAAGAAGACCCGCAAGGAAATCGAGGTCCAGGACTACCGGCACAGCCAGGCGAAGCGGAAGAACAACCCGCCGGCCAAGATTGCGGCCGAGGGGACCGTGCCGCCGGTGCCGAAGGCGAAGTACGAATACAACCCCCACCTGCCGCCGGTCCTCCGGTTCGATCAGCACGGCGGGCCGGACAAGTTGCCGCCGCTCCTGACGAAGGCCACGCAAGGTCCGCTCACGAAAGACGAGGCGCGGCTGCTGGCCGAGGCCCTCGCGCGGCACGAGCCGTGGCTGGAATGGACGGGCAAGCGCGAGGCCAAGGCGTTCGAGGTGGACCCGGTGGCCCTGCACATCCACGAGCGGGTCTCGGCCCACGCCATCCTGCACGTCGCGGCGCGGGAAGACGTTCAGCGGTCCCTCTTCGGCGACCCCCAGCAGGCGTACCACGAGGCCGTGCAGTTCTACCGGCACGATGTGGACTGGACGAACCGGATGATCCTGGGCGACTCGCTCCAGGTGATGTCGAGTTTGGCGAAGCGCGAGAACCTGGCCGGTAAGGTCCAGATGATCTACATCGACCCGCCCTATGGCATCAAGTTCAAGAGCAACTTTCAGCCATCGGTCGGTAACCGCGATATTAAGGACCGCGAGCAGGACCTTACCCGCGAGCCGGAGATGGTCAAGGCTTACCGGGACACATGGCGCCTCGGTGTGCATTCATACTTATCGTATCTCCGGGACCGTCTCATTGTGGCCAAGGACTTATTGGCCGATTCAGGCAGCGTGTTCGTCCAGATTTCAGATGAGAATCTTCACCGGCTGCGCATCTTGATGGACGAGGTTTTCGGTGACTGCAACTTCGTCTCTGTAATCTGCTATAAGAAGCCCGGACAGCGTTCGGCCGACTACCTGCCCACCCTCACTGACTTCATCCTGTGGTATGCGAAAGACATCACGTGCATGAAGTTCCATCGGCTCTACCTTCCGAAAACGCTTGCGGGCGAACGCGGCGACCACTTCAGACAAGTTGAGTTGCCGAACGGTGAGATCAGGGTGCTCAGGCGCGAAGAACGCGACGGAACGCTGCCACTGCCAGAAGGTGCACGTATTGTGCGAACGGATGTCTCAATGACATCCGAAGGAGCCCAGAGCGGCGAAGGCACCTTCAACTTCCAGAGCAAGACGTTCCGTCCGCCAAGCCACAAGCATTGGAGTGTAAGCCTCCCAACCGGCATGGCGCGCCTTGCCGGGAGCGACCGCTTGTATGTGGGCGGAGAGAACGTCCACTACAAGTTCTACCTGGACGACGTTCCGCTGATGACGCTGGACAACCGATGGAACGATATTGGCCTACACGGCGAGAGCCTTTTCGCGGTTCAGACCGCGCCGCGTGTCATCGAGCGGTGTATGCAGATGACCACTGATCCTGGCGATCTGGTGCTGGACCCTACTTGCGGCGGTGGCACGACAGCCTACGTCGCGGAGCAGTGGGGCCGGCGCTGGATCACTATCGACACAAGCCGCGTGGCCATTGCCATCGCACGGCACAGGCTTCTCGTAGAGCCGTTTGACCGCTATCGCATCAAGGGCGAAACCGCAGACGGAAACGGTAGTGGTGACGACCGACCCGGTGCAAGCCCCCATCCTGGATTTGTGTGCCCAACGCTGGTAAAGGTCAGCCGGGAGAGCATTGCCCAGAACACGGCCCTCGATCCGATCTTCGCCAAACACGAGCCGATTCTTGAAGAGCGTCTTGCGGCGTGCAACGCGGCCTTGGCGAAGGTCTCCAAGTCGCTGCGGCAGGACTTGGAGACCAAGTTGCTCCTCAAAGAGAAGCACGAGGGCAAGAAGGCTGTCACCGACGCAGACCGGCGGCGGTGGCTTCTGCCGAAGTCAGGTCGGTGGGAGCATTGGGAAGTGCCCTTTGACACCGGCCCCGATTGGCCGCAGGCCCTTCAGGATGCGGTGACGGAATACCGCAAGGCGTGGCGGGCGAAGATGGACGATGTGAATGCCTGCATTGCCGCAAGCGCCGAGCAGGAAGAACTGGTGGACCAGCCGGAGGTGGTGCGCGGCGTGGTGCGCGTGAGCGGCCCCTTTACGGTGGAGGCCGTCCAGCCGCCGGAGATGACGATGGGCGAGACAGCCGTCGTCGAGGCGGGCGCTGGCGAGGGCAAGTTCGACGGCGAGCCGGAGGCCCTGGAGGACACGTTTGCCGTGACGCCCGTGGAGCCGTTCGCTGACACGCAGAACATCCCGGCGTACCTCGATAAGATGATCCGGCTGATTCGGACCGACGGAGTGCGGTTCCCCAATAACAAGGAGATGGTCTTCTCGCGGTTGGAACCCGTGTTCAATGAGAACACGGCGGGCCTGCACGCCGAGGGCCGCTGGGCGCCGCGCGGCCAGGAGGACAAAGACCCCGATGGCCCGGTACAGGTGGCCGTGGTCTTCGGGCCGCAGTACGGGCCGGTGACGGCCCTCCAGGTGGAAGACGCTGTGCGTGCGGCCAGCCGCCGGGGGTACACCGACATCGTGTTCGCGGGGTTCAGTTTCGATGGCCCGGCCCAGGCGGTGATCGAGGAGGCCCAGCACCCGAAACTGCGGATTCACATGGCCCACATCCGGCCGGACGTGAACCCCGGCATGGATGGGCTCCTCAAGGAGCAGCCGGGCAGCCAACTCTTCACCGTGTTCGGCCAGCCGCGCACGCGGCTTGAAGGGCCGGACGGCGACGAGCAGTACGTGGTCCACATGGACGGCGTGGACATTTACAACCCGGTGGAGAATACCGTTACGCCCACATCCGCCGACAAAGTGGCGGCGTGGTTCCTGGACTCGGACTACGACGGTCGCACGTTCTGCATCACGCAGGCGTTCTTCCCGGACCGCTCGGCGTGGGAGAAACTGGCCAAGGCCCTGAAGGGCGTGGTGGACGAGGACCGCTTCGAGGCCCTGAGCGGCACGCGGAGCCTCCCCTTCCCGGCCGGGAAGTTCAAGCGCGTGGCGGTGAAGGTGATTGACCCGCGGGGGAACGAGGTGATGAGGGTACACAGGCTGTAGCACGGAACACTCATACAAGGAGAAGCGACATGGCCCACACAGTGACGTTCACCATCCCCCCAAGAAGGCTGGAAAGAGCGGACATCGAGTTCGCCGTTAAAAAGAACGGCGCCAAGTTCGGCACGCTGCGTGTGAGCAAGGGGTCGCTTGTCTGGATTCCTGTAAACAAGACCTACGGGTTCAAGATGGGCTGGACTCAGGTTGCCGAACTCGCTGAGCAGCACGGGGCGAAGGGCCATATGTAGCGACGAGAGCGTGCATAGGCTGCCGTGATGCAGCCGACCGCGAAACCTTGTTGTGGTGAGGTGGGTTCTGCCTGGAGACCTTCATGGCCACGAAAACCGAGTCTATTCTCGCCCTCCTGAATCAGATCAGGAACGACCAGCAGCTTGTTCTGCCTGACATTCAAAGGGACTTCGTGTGGCGCCGCGACCAGATCCGGCTGTTGCTGGACTCCGTCATGCGTGGATACCCGTTCGGCTCATTGCTTCTTTGGCAGACGCGATTTCTTGAGGTCCCGTACCGTGAGTTCGTCATTGACTACGTACCCGCCATGATCTTCGTGCCTAAGACGAAGTCCAAGGGCACGCCCCTAAGAATGGTGCTGGATGGCCAACAGCGGCTGCAATCTCTTTACATCGCGCTATACGGCACCCATGACAAGCACCGCCTGTACTTCAACGTCACAAGCGGGCCGGGCACAGACCCTGAAGCGGATGATCCGGACGACGGTTTGACTCTGTCCTATCGGTTCGAGTTCTGGCGTGACGACGACACGAACCGCCCAAGGCGTCTTCTCCCAGTTGGCGAGATGATCGGCTGGCCAGCACGCCATGAAGATCAAATGATAGAGAAGGCTATTGAGTCCATAGGCCTGCAAGGTGATGAGGCGAGCCGCGCCCGACGCAACATGCGCCTGATTCGGAGCGTGATGAGTCAGAGCGACCTCGTACCTGTTGAGACAATTGACGAGAGCGCGCCGGACGAAGCATCGGCCCGAATGATTGATGAGATTCTGGAGATATTCGTTCGAGTAAACACCGGGGGGACGCGCCTAAACCGGTCCGACCTGATGTTCTCTCTGCTAAAATCGAAGTGGAAGGGTGCCCGCCTGGCATTTGACGAAGTCGTCCAGACGGTCGAGGCAAGAACGCCGCTCGGCATCGACAAGGATTTTGTGATTCGCGGATTGCTTGCCGTTGCCGATGCACCCGTGAGATACGCGGTTGAAACCGTTCAGAACTACTGGCCGAAAATGGAGGCCGCTTACGAGACTTTCTCGCGAGCGCTCCGCAACGCAGTGGACTTCTGCCGTAGCCCCGATGTCGGCATTCTCAGTAGTTCGCTACTGAGGCCGGTGGCAACGCTATTCCCCGTCGTTTACTACCTCTATCAACAGCCTAACTGTTCTCTGCCGGACGCAGACCGACAAGCATTGAGGTCATTCTTGTATTTCGCGCTTTTCAGCGGATACGTAAAATCGGAGGCCAGAATTCGGTACTTGCGCGATGAACTGCGGAAGAACAAGGGGAAGCCCTTCCCGCTCGATGCCCTGCTCAAGATTATTGCCAAGACACAGAGGCACTATCACGTTTCGACAACGGCGGAAATGCTCAAAGAAAACCCACGGCTGGCTTTGAATGTAGCCCAGCCCGCTGTGGCCAAGGAAACCCTCTCTTGGCAGGAAGAACCCCAAATTGATCACATTTTCCCGCAGTCAGTGTTCAGGCCACGGTATGGCGATATTGTGGATGATATTGCCAACCTGGCATATCTGGGGCGGCTCCGCAATATCCGCAAGAACGACGAGATGCCGGCCGACTACTTCTCTAAGATCAGCGACGACGAACTGAGAGACAACTTTCTCATCCCGGATCGTGCCCTCCTGCAAGAGGCTAGGTTCGAGGAGTTTCTGCAAGTCCGTAGCGATAGACTGCTGGAGCGAGTGAAAACATTCCTTGGCCGCTGAATGGCAAGGCGGCCACAGCACATGCATGGCGGGGACAATGCCCGACGAAGCCATTCCGATTCAACCTGTCGAGAAGCCCATCCTCTGTAACCCCTACGAGGAGCCGACCGACTACTGGAAGTATGACACCGTAACCGGCGAGGCGAGCCACGGCGGCAAGCGGCGCGAGGCGGGGTACTGGTACAAGACAGAGCGCACGGGCGGGGCGCAGTTGAGCCTGCTTGCGGAGGAGGAGCGGGATGATCTGCCGCTGGTGAACGCACTGCGCGAGGATGTGGCCCGCTGGCGGAAGGCGGACTATCGCGGGGCCACGAGCGTCACGCGGGAACTCCTCAAGCACTGGTCGCGGCCGGACCTCGCGCGGCGGCTCTTTTTCTGCCAGCGCGAGGCGGTCGAAACGGCCATCTACCTGGCGGAACTCCGCATCCCCGGCCGGTCGCGCCGGACGGGCTTTCAGAACTTCGCACTGTCGGATGAAGACCTGGCGAGGCTGCTGCGGGGCGAGAAGCCGGCATTCCCCACGGCGCGCGAGGATTTTTATCCAACGTTGGTGGATGCGCCCCAAGGCGGCGTCCATCGCCATGCCCTGGTGCGGATGGCCTGCAAGATGGCCACAGGGTCCGGCAAGACGGTCGTCATGGCCATGCTCATCTCGTGGGCGTTCTGTAATCGCGGCCAGAACCCGATGAGCCGCGAGTATCCCAACGCCGTCCTCGTCGTGTGCCCGAACCTCACGGTCAAGGAACGCCTCCAAGTCCTGCGGCCGGACGTGGCGGAGAACTACTACGAGGCGTTCGACCTGGTGCCGGTCAAATACCGGCCGCTCCTGGCCGGCGGCAAGGTGCTGGTGACGAACTGGCACGCCTTCGCGCCGGAGTCGGAGCATTCCGAGGGGGGCACGAGTTACACTGTGGTCAACAAGGGCCAGGAGACGGGCGATGCGTTCGCCCAGCGCGTCCTGGACGACCTCTACGACCGCATGCCGATCATGGTCCTGAATGACGAGGGCCACCACTGCTGGCGCCCCGCCCCGCTGGAAGAGCACCTGGCGGGCGAAGAGGCGGCTGCCGCCAAGGCCGAACGCGAGGAGGCGACGGTCTGGATCGACGGCCTCGACCGCATCAACAACGCGAACGCCGGCGGCGATGGCAAGCCGGGCATCCTGATGTGCGTGGACACCTCCGCCACGCCGTTCTACATCCACGGCAGCGGATACCCGGAGGGGCGGCCGTTCCCGTGGATCGTGAGCGATTTCGGCCTGGTGGACGCCATCGAGAGCGGCATCGTCAAGATTCCGCGGCTGCCGGTGTCGGATGTGACAGGACGGCCGGACCCGAAGTATTTCCGCCTGTGGCGGGCGATTGACGAGGTGGTGCAGCCCGCCGAGCGGCTGCCGGGCAAGGCCCGCAAGCCGAAGCCCCATGTGGTGTTCCGCGAGGCCGAGGGGGCGCTGAAGCAGATCGCCGGCCAGTGGGTCGAGCGGTTCAGGTACATCCAGGAAGCGGCGCCCGGCAAGGAGAACGTGCCGCCGGTGCTCATTATCGTCTGCGACAACACCGACATTGCCGAGGTGTTCTACCGCGAGATCAGCGGTGAGCGCGAAGAGGAGATTGTCACGGAGGCCGACGTGGAAGAGGCGGCCGAAGAAGAGGAGAACGGCGAGGGGGCCGGCGGGGCGGCGCAGGGGCGCGGCAGGAAAAAGCCGAAGCGGAAGGTCATCTACGGCCAGGGATCGGTATTCCCGGAACACTTCTCCAACACGCCGGCCGAGAAGCGGACCATCCGCATCGACACGAAACTCCTGGCGGAAGCAGAGATGGGAGACGTGGCGAAGACCAGGCAGGCGTTTGCTGAGGAACTCAGGCGCGTGGTGGCCACGGTGGGCAAGCCAGGCTTGCCGGGCGAGAAGGTGCGGTGCGTGGTCTCGGTGGGGATGCTGACCGAGGGGTGGGACGCCAAGAACGTGACCCACGTCCTGGGCGTGCGGGCGTTCGGCAGCCAACTGTTGTGCGAGCAGGTTGTGGGGCGGGGCCTGCGGCGGATGGATTACACCCCTGACCCGCAGACGGGGATGCTGACCGAGGAGTACGTGGACGTGTACGGCATCCCGTTCACCGTGATTCCGTTCAAGGGGCGGCCCACGAAGAAGGGCGCGCCGGAGGACAAGCCAAAGAACCACGTGCGGGCGCTGGAAGAGCGCAAGGCGATGGAGATGCGGTTCCCGGTGGTCGAAGGCTACGCCTTCGCCCTGCGGCGGAATCTCATCAAGTGCGAGGTGAACGGCATCGAGCCGCTGACCATCGAGCCGTACCGCGAGCCGACGGCGACGTTCCTTCTGCCGACGGCCGGCTACCGCGTGGGGGCGCCGGCGAAGGGCGGGCCGTTTGCGTTCGTCAAGCAGGACCGGCACGAGTATTACAGCCAGACGCATGTGCAGACCATCAAGTTCATGATCGCCCAGATAGTGGTGGACCGGCTGACGGTGGGGGCCAACGGCGGCAGCGACGCCAAGCGGCGCGTCATGCGACTGATGGCGCGGCATCAACTGTTCCCGCAGGTGTACCGTTACGTGGATGAGTACGTAGAGGGGCACGTGGACTTTGGCGCCGAGAACCGTTGCGAACTGGGCCTCAAGAAGTACGTGGAACGAACGGTCGAGCGGCTGAGCGACGCCATCGAGCCGAACGACGCCGAGGGTGAGCCGCCGCTCTTGCCGGTGCTGAACAAGTACAAGCCCATCGGCACGACGGCCGAGGTCGATTTCAAGACCACGCGGCCGTGCCGCGAGACGATGCGCAGCCACATCAACCAGGTGGTGCTGGACGCCGAGACGTGGGAGGCCACGACGACGTTCCGGCTGGAAGAAGCGTGCATGACGGGCACGGTGGCGTTCTACGCCCGCAACGACCACCTGGGCCTGGTGATTCCTTACGAGTACCAGGGCGTGGACCACGGCTATGAGCCGGACTTCCTGGTGCGCCTGGCGAGCAGCGTGACGGTGGTGCTGGAAATCAAGGGCTATGAGGACGATGAGGTCCGCGCCAAGCACACAGCCGCGCGGCGCTGGGTCTCGGCGGTCAACAACTGGGGTCAGTTGGGGCGCTGGGACTTCCACGTCTGCCGCGAGCCGCAGCAGTTGGGAAGAGAACTAAAGCACCTTCTTGGGCAGACCCAACGTTGATCGGCCAAGTTCGTCATTGCCCGGTAATCTCCGCCCCATATCCGACGCCGCTGTTTGGCCAAAGGAAGGAATGACGAATGGAGCGGCCGGAATTGACGCGCCTGATCGAGGCGAAGTTCGCCCGGTACGTTGGTCGGGTGATCGAGGACATCAAGCGGCTGCCCAGCAGTTGCATGCTGAGCGGCGACGACTCGCCGATGCGGGACGTGTGGGAGGAGTGGGTTGTCCAGGTGCAGGGCATTGAGAGCATCTACTGCGATGCATATGAGGAGACCATCCGCGCCATCTGCCGCGGCGTCGCTGAGGCACTGCCGCGAGAGGAGCAAGGGCTTCTGTGGTTGTGGACCGATGAGTACTACGACTGGCTGAGCGAAGCCGAGGACGACGACGAGATTCCCTATGGAGACCCGGTGTTGGATGCTTTGGAAAATGAGTTCTTCCGGCGGGTCTGTAGCGCCGCCGCGGATGTTGAACTGCCTGACAGACTGGAGCGGTATCTCCACCCGCCGCCTGACGAGTGATGCGCCGCCGTTATTTCTCCGTTTTCTTAACGGTCAGGCGGGGCTGCTGCCGGTTCCATAGGTCGGCGGTTTCGGCAGACTTTGACTGACCATGAGCATAAGCCCGGCCAGGCCGTCAACGCATGCCCGGCGGAGAAGAATTTGCATCGGGGGGTTTCTTGATGTATAGTTACCGTTGCGGAGGGTAGCCGGGCCAGGTCGCTTGTGGGGGTTTGCGGCACAGCCCGTCCTCAGCAAAGACAATCCGAATTTGTAACGCTTGGGCGATTTCCGGGGGAGACCGGAGACCGCCCTTTTTCTTTGGTAAACCGCATGGCATGGAAAGGGGAAGGGCAATGAAAAATCATCTGATGTTCGGGGCGTTGCTTGGGGCGGCGCTCGCGCTGGTCGGCCCGCTGGCCGGAGAGGGTCGGGGCGACTTCATCCTTCGGAATGACGAGCAACTGACGGTTAACTCGGTGCATATCCAAGGGACGCTTTACGACCGAAGCCGGGCCTCCGTGGTCCCCGGCGGGACTGTGACCGACTACCTCCGCACTTACAACAGCAGCAAGGTGGACGTTTCCGGCGGATACGTTGGTTACATCCTCGCCTACGAAACCAGCGCTGTGCACCTTTCTGGCGGCTGCGTGCCCACGCTCAACGCCTTCGCTGCCAGCGCGGTGGACATAGCCGTAGGCGGGGACGTTGACCGGCTCGACGCCTTCGGCACCAGCACGGTTCACCTCACCGGCGGGATCGTGGACACCCTCCTCGCCCGCGACACCAGCGCTGTGCACCTCTCCAGCCAGTGCGTGAGAGTGGGCGCCCTCACAACTCTAAACTCCAGCACGGTTCACTTCACCGGCGGGATCGTGAACACCCTCTCTGTCCAAAATACCAGTGCTGTGGACATCTCCGGCATGTCCCGGGTGTCCTGGCTTGGCACCTTTGACACGAGCATGGTGCACCTCTCCGGCGGGACCGTTGACCGGCTCGATGCCTTTGAAAACAGCGCAGTCACTTTTTACGGCAAAGATTTCTTTCTTGGCACAGGACTTTCGCTTGACGGCGAGCGAGTGCTGGGCACAGGCATTTTGAGTGGCAGGTGGCTCGGCGGCACGACTTGGGCGGTGAACATCACGGGAAACGATTCCGGGGCGACTATCCTACTCATGCCCGAACCCACCACGCTTGCGCTGCTGGCCCTGGGCGGCCTATTGGCGCTCCGTCGCCGCCGTTAGTTCACCGCTTCTTTGGCGAACAGTCAGGCTTGTCGCCCTTGCGGTCCAACTCCGCGAGCCGATTCTGAAGGAGTCTTTTGCGGGCCTCGATGCCGATGCTGCCTGTGGTCGCAGGCAGGTCAACGAAACTGAACTTGAACTCGCTGGGCTGGGTGACGTGGCGGAAGTGCTTCCACTTGTCCGGCCGGCGGTTCGTGAGAAGGAAGATCAGGGCCTTCTGATAGGCAGGGTTGGTCAAGGCTTTTTGGGCGCAGAGCGTAAGCGTGTCCTCAAGCCGGTCAATCCCTGCCCCCATCGCTTCCTCGGCCTGTGCCGCAAAATCTGCATCCTTCTTTCGCCACTCCCACAGGGTATCGCGTCCCACGCCGGCGGCCTTGGCAGCCTCGGCCAGCGACCCGCCGCGCCTCAAGACGGCCAGCGCTCGCTTATAGGCGTCGGCTTTGTCGGGTGTCTCTCGCCCCGGTCTGCCCATCAGTCACCTGCCTTCAGCGCCGGAATCGCCGCATTTGCCACAGGGCGTACCGGCGGTTGGCCCCGCGAATCTCATAACCGGCGGCGTCAGTGACGCTCAAAACCGGCCCCCCTCGGTAGGCACAACGGACCGTGAACAGCAGTTCACCATCCGGGCCGTGGAAGTTGTACTCCATCCCTGAACCCACGATCCGTTTCAGGTCGCGCCAAGCGGTCGTGCGGTGAACGCCGAAGGCTGCGGCCAGGGCAACGGTCATGCCACGGTGCATGAGGGCGAAGAACAAGCCGTTCTGCCCCAGGGCATTAGCCATAGCCGCTCGCCGCGCTTCGGCCTGCATTCGGCGCATGGCGTTGTACCGCCGCCTGCCGCCTGCGCGATGGCAGACGGTTGGCCAATCTCCCCGCCGCGACCATTCGTACCTGTTCATTGGGGTTGCACACTTATGACGGCTTTTTTTACGGGTTTAACCATTGCCACGATGCCCGCCCGCAGGGGTTCCGGCAGGCAGGCCCAGGCGCCGGCCCCTGGCCAGAAAAGACAAGCCCAGGTCAAGCGGCGGCTGAAATCTGCGGATTTCCCCACAAGCAGGCCCCATTGCAGGGGAATTATAGTCGCGCCCGGCACGCTTGCAACGGCAAAACCCGGCGTCGCGTACGGCGTCAGTTCCGGGGGCGGCATGCCCAAGCCTGCCCGCGCCCACGCCCCTCGCGCAGGTGGCTTTGCGCGAACGGTAGGGATGGTCGGCCGCCGGAAAGGTGTCTCTCACCGCAAAGAACGCAAAGAGCGCAAAGAGAGACCAGAGGAAAAACGGCGCACGGCAAGACCAGGCTTCTTCATTAGCGCTGTTGTTGAACCAGCCTTTCCTTTGCGTTCTTTGCGTTCTTTGCGGTTAGAATCAGCCGTGGCCGAGGCGGTCGGCGTCGCCAAGTCGGGCACGCGGCGCACTCGGCGGAGAGGGGCGGACCGCTTTTCGCGTGACGGGCCGGCGGGCGCGCCGTATCATCGGCGCCGTCATTTCGCGGAGGCTGCCATGGATATCCTTCGCCACCTCGTGCTGGAGAACCCGCTGTCGCCGTGCATCGTGCTGGGGCTGGTGGCCGTGGCCGCGGGCCTCATCTGGAGCCGGACGGGCTCCCGCCGCGCGCTGGCGGTTATCGTGGCCGCCGGCGGCGCCGCGGTCATCCTGGCGATCCTGGCGATAGCCGTCGAGACCGACGTGGAACGCGTCGATCGCAGCCTGCGGGCAATGGCCCAGGCGGGGGCCCGCGGCGATGCGGAGGCGCTGATCGAGCGGATTTCGCCCCAATACGGAAACGCCCCGGCCGCAAGGGACAGTATCGAGGCCGTCGTGCGGTTCGGCCTGGGGCGCGTCCGGGTCTCAGCCGAGGACCCCGCCATCCGCATGGGCGACAAGCAGGCGACCGTGACGCAGACCTACCGATTCAGCCCCGCGCCGGGCCAGCAATTCACCCTGCCGCCCCCTCATAATCACATCACCTGGGAAGCCACCCTGGCGCCGGACCCCGACGGCCAGTGGCGGGTGCGCGCGGCCAAGGCGGTCCGCCCGGAGCGAATGACGCCGGAGGAGGCCGCCGGGCGGCTGCGGCAGTTCCTGTCCCGGTTCTGACCGCGGCCGCCGGCAGCCCGCGACCGTCACTCCAGCCTCAGGCCCCAGCCGCGCATCTCTTTCATGCGGGCGTGGTCCGTCAGGTCGAACCGCAGCGGCGTGATGGTAACGTACCGATCGGCCAGGGCGGCCACGTCGGAATCGATGCCCACGTCTTCGGGCTCCAGGTCGCCGATCATCCAGTAATACGTGCGGCCGCGCGGGTCGGAGCGTTTCTCCCAACCTTCGCGCCAGCCCTTGAGGCTCTGGGTCACGACGCGGACGCCCGCGGGGGGGCCCTTGGACAAATCGGGCACGTTGATGTTGAAGAGGATGGGGCGGCCTGCGGCCCGGGCCAGGAGTTGTTCGACGAGGCGGCGGGCGATTTGCGCGGCGCCGTCAAAATCGACCGCGTCGGAGTCCTCGATGCTCACGGCAACCGCCGGCACGCCGAAGAACGCCCCTTCGACGGCCGCGGCCACCGTCCCGGAATACAAGACATTGATGCCTGCGTTGACGCCCAGGTTGACGCCGCTGGCCACGAGGTCCGGCCGCACGGGCATCAGTTCCAGCAGGGCGAGTTTGACGCAGTCGGCCGGGCGGCCCTCAACGCCGTAACCGACCGCCCCGTCGCCGAGGCTGACGCGGTGGACGCGAATCGGGTCCGTCAGCGTGATGCTGTGGGCCACGGCGGACTGCGGCGTGGTGGGCGCGATGACCGTCACGTCGCCCAGTTGGGCCATCGCCCGCCGCAGGGCCAGCAGGCCCGGGGCCATGATCCCGTCATCGTTGGTCACCAGGATGCGCACCGATACTCCCCGTGCCCCGCGGCCGCCCGATTCACCGGCCCATCGCCGGCCTGGCGCGCGGACGCCAGGCCTTCCGCTTATGCTACGCGACCGGCGCGGCCGTGTCAAACACCGATGGCCCCATGGCCGGCGGCGGCGAATCTTTGCCCCGGTGCACTTGCACGCCGGCCCGCCTGCGCGTAAAGTACATCTTCCCGAAAACCCCGAAACGGAGAACGACGCGATGGCGAAGGCAACGGCATCGCGCGGCGCCGGGAAGTCGGGCGCCGCCAAGCGCCCCGCGGCCGAGGTGCTGTTCGCCTCGGCCGCCGTCGAGCGGCTGGAGGCCAAGGCCACCCTGCCCGCCAAGTTCCTGCGCCTCCTGGAGCGCCTGCCGATGAAGCGCGCCTGCGCCGGCGGCACCGTGGCCCTGAAGGTCCACGTGGGCGGGAACCTGGGGTTCACCACCCTCCCGCCCCTGTTCGTGCGCCTGCTGGTCCAGAAAATCAAGGACGCCGGGGCCAAGCGCCTCTTCATCACCGACGGGTCGCTCTCGATCCACGAGGCCCCGGCGCGAGGGTATACGGCCGAGGTCCTCGGGGCGCCGCTCGTGGGCGCGGCGGGCGTGCGCGACCGGTTCTTCTACCGCCACAAAATCGGGTACAAGACCCTCAAGGAAATCCAGGTGGCCGGCAACGTCGAGGACGCCGACGCCCTGGTGAACCTCAGCCACTTCAAGGGCCACGGCGACTGCGCCTACGGCGCGGCATGCAAGAACCTGGCGATGGGCTGCGTCACGCAGAAGTCGCGCGGCGACCTGCACCTGCTGGAGGGCGGCCTGGAGTACGACGAGAAACGCTGCATCAAGTGCAAGAAGTGCGTCGAGGCCTGCACCCGCGACGCCGCACGCTGGAACAAGGAGCAGAACCGCCTCGAAATCTTCTACCACAACTGCGTGTACTGCCGGCACTGCGTCCTGGCGTGCCCGAAGCATGCCTTCAAGATCAGCGGCGGCGGATTCGTGCCGTTCCAGCGCGGCATGGCGCTGGCGGCCCGCGAGATCCTGCGGACGTTCGAGCCCGGCCGCACGCTGCACATCAACTTCCTGACCCAGATCACGATCTACTGCGACTGCTGGGGATTCTCGACGCCGGCCCTCGTCCCCGACGTGGGCATCGTGGCCGGCCAGGACATCGTGGCCGTCGAGAAGGCCACCCTGGACCTGACGCGCGACGGCGACCCCCTGCCCGGCAGCCTGCCGCGCGGCTTCAAACTCGTCCCGGGCAAGCACCTCTTCGAGCGCATCCACGGCAAGGACCCGTACATCCAGATTCAGCAGTTGGAGGCCGTGGGGCTGGGGACGGCGAAGTATCGGTTGATGGAAATCAAGTGAGCCCCTCTAGAGCGTTTTAACTTTGGATGTTGGCGCGGCGGGTCTCCGCACCCGCCGCGCCCATACGCAATCTTTAACCGCTGTAAGGCCGGGCGCCTGGAATCTGCCGGGATTGAGGGTATACTTACGCGTTCCTGCGGGGCGCAGGAAGTCATCCGAGAAAGTCGAAGGGCCGTCAAGATGCGAAGAAACCTCGTGCACAGCGGGGCGGGGTCGCTCACCTACGCCATCCGCGAAATCGTCCAGGTGGCGTACAAGGTCCGCGACCTGGGCCTGACCATGACGTGGGAGAACATCGGCGACCCCGTGCAGAAGGGCGAGAAGATCGAACCCTGGATCCGCCAGATCCTGCACGAGGTCGTCGACCAGGACGCCTCCTGGGGCTACTGCGACACGGCCGGCGTTCCGGCCACCCGCAAGTTCCTGGCCGACGAGGTGAACAAGCGCGGCGGCGTCCAGGTGACGCCGGAGGACCTCATCTTCTTCAACGGCATCGGCGACGCCGTGGCCAAGGTGTACGGGTTCCTGAGGCGCGAGGCGCGGGTCATCGGCCCGACGCCCGCCTACTCGACGCACTCCTCGGCCGAGGCCGCCCACAGCGGCTACGAGCACCTGACGTACGAACTCGACCCGTACAACAAGTGGATGCCCGACCTGGACGACCTGCGGATGAAGGTCAGGTACAACCCGTCCATCGCGGCCATCCTGCTCATCAACCCGGACAACCCGACCGGCGCGGTGTACCCGCGCGCGATGCTGGAGGAGATGGCCGAGATCGCGCGCCAGTACGGCCTTTTCCTCATCGCCGACGAGATCTACACCCACATCGTGTACAATGGCAACAAGACCCTGCACCTGTCGGAGGTCATCGGCGACGTGCCGGCCATCGTGATGCGCGGCATCTCGAAGGAGGTGCCGTGGCCGGGCTCGCGCTGCGGGTGGATCGAGGTCCTCAACAGCAAGCGCGACGAGATGTTCGACACCTACGTCGGCTCGCTCCTGGCGTCCAAGCGGCTGGAGGTCTGCTCGACCACCGCGCCGCAGATGTGCATCCCGCGCATCCTGGGCGACCCGCGGTACCCCGCGCACCTGGCCAGGCGGGCCTCGATCTTCGAGGCCCGCGCCCGCGAGGCCCACGCGGCGCTGCGGGACATCCCGGGCGTCCTGGTCAACTGCCCCAGCGGCGCGTTCTACATGACCATCATGTTCGAGGACGGCATCCTGAACGACCGGCAGACGCTGCCCATCGGGAACCCGAAGGTCCGCGCGATGGTCGAGCAACTCGTCCAGGGCGTCTCCAACGATTACCGGTTCGTCTACTACCTCCTGGGCGCTAGCGGCATCTGCGTGGTGCCGCTGACGGGCTTCTGCTGCAAGCGCGACGGCTTCCGCGTGACCCTCCTGGAGTGCGACGACGAGAAGCGCCGCTGGACCTTCCAGACGCTGGCCAGGGTGCTGCGGGAGTACCTGTGGAAGTAGCGCCGCCGGTCGCCCGTCAGTCTGGCGACCTCACCGAAGATTGGCGCGGTCGCCATCAGGCTGGGCGACCGCGATTCTTTTCGGCGCCGCCGGGTACGGCGTCAACTACG